>Ga0209648_10005563_pt1 | contig 10796 bp, 8 predicted proteins | sample GraSoi2013_115cm_FD_185830 | JGI IMG/M metagenome (GOLD analysis project Ga0209648, IMG submission 185830) | Grasslands soil microbial communities from the Angelo Coastal Reserve, California, USA - Sample 9_17_2013_115cm (SPAdes) (version 2) | ecosystem: Environmental > Terrestrial > Soil >...
CGAAACCGACCCCGAGCTGGACGAGACCGAGCTGGCGATGTTCCGGCAGGCGCGTCAGCGCGAGCTGCCGGTGCTGGGCATCTGCCGCGGTCAGCAGGTGATCAACGTGGCGATGGGCGGCTCGCTGGTGCAGCATCTGGAGGGCCACGAGGTGCGCGCGCTCGGGCGCAGCCACCTGGCGCACACGATCGAGGTCGATCCATCGTCCGAGCTGGGTCGGGCGGCCGGCGAGCACAAGATCCGGGTCAACAGCCTGCACCACCAGGCGATCAAGGACCTGGCCGAGGGCCTGCAGCAAACCGCCCACGGCGAGGACGGGACCGTTGAAGGCGTCGAATCCAGCGACGGTCTTATCGTTGCGGTGCAGTGCCATCCCGAGGAGCTCACCACCGATTTGCCTTGGGCGCGCGCGCTGTTCGAGCGCTTCGTCGCGCGGGCTCGGGGCCGCCACAGCAAGACCTCGCCGTGATGTCTTGCTGACGAAGGAGCAGCTGGCCTCCGACGTCAAGGCCGGCAAGATCGACACCGTCATCGTCGCGTTCACCGATATGCAGGGACGCCTCATGGGCAAGCGCGTGGATGGCGAGTACTTCGTCGAGTCGGCCGCCAACGGCGAGCCGACGGAGGGCTGCAACTACCTGCTCACCGTCGACATGGAGATGGACCCGGTTCCCGGATACGAGATGGCGAGCTGGGAGCGCGGCTATGGCGACTTCGACCTCCTGCCGGACTTCGCGACGCTGCGCCGCATCCCCTGGCTCGAGGCCACCGCGCTGGTGCTGAGCGATGTCGCATGGCACGACCGCGCACCGGTGACCGCATCGCCGCGTCAGGTGCTGCGCGCGCAGATCGAGCGCGCACGCAAGCTCGGTTTCGAGCCTATGTTCGGCTCGGAGCTGGAGTTCTACCTACTGAAAGAGACCTTCGCCGAAGCGCACGCCAAGGGCTACAGCGGCCTCACTCCCTCAGTGCCCTACAACCTCGATTACCACGTCCTCGCGACCAGCTACGACGAGCCGTTCATTCGCGCGGTGCGCAATGGGATGAAGGCGGCCGGCATCCGCGTCGAGAGCTCGAAGGGCGAAGCGTGGCCGGGCCAGCAGGAGATCAACTTCCACTTTTCCGACGCGCTGACGATGGCCGACAACCACGTGATCTACAAGAACGGCATCAAGGAGCTGGCCAACCAGCATGGCTGCTCGGTGACGTTCATGGCCAAGCCCGACCACCGTTGGATCGGCAGCTCGTGCCACGTGCACTCGAGCCTGTGGAAGGACGGCCGCAACACGTTTGACGGCGAGTCGTCGACGTTTCGTCAGTACCTCGCCGGCCACATCGCCTATGCGTCGGAGCTGGCGATCTTCCTCGCGCCGAACATCAACTCGTACAAGCGCTACGCGGCGGGCACGTGGGCGCCAACGACACTGGCGTGGGGCCACGACAACCGCACTTGCGGGTTCCGGATCGTAGGGCACGGCCAGCACCTGCGTACCGAGACCCGCATCCCAGGAGCAGACGTGAACCCATACCTCACCTTCGCCGCGCTGCTGGCGGCGGGCCTGCAGGGGATCGAAGAGAAGCTCGAGATGCCGCCCGAGTTCAAAGGCAACGCGTATGAGTCCGACGTGCAGCGATTCCCGCACGCGCTGCGCGACGCCATCACCGCCCTCGAGCAGGGAAAGATGGCGCGCAAGGCGTTCGGCGACGACGTGATCGACCACTACCTCAACTACGCGCGCACAGAGCAAGCGCAGTTCGACAAGGTCGTCACAGGCTATGAGCGTGAGCGGCTCTTCGAGCGCGGCTGAGGAGGCTTGATGGGACGGCTCGACGGCAAAGTGGCGGTGATCACAGGAGCGGCAAGCGGCATCGGTCGCGAGGCTGCGCTCCTCTTCTCGAATGAGGGCGCGCGCGTGTGCGTCGCCGACATGGGCGTCGAGGCGGGCGAGAAGACGGCGGCCGAGTGTCGCGAGGCGTTCTTCGTCAAAGCCGACGTCAGCGATGCCAGAAGCGTCGAGTCGATGTACGCGGAGACCGCCAAGCGGTACGCCCGCATCGACGTCCTCTACAACAACGCCGGCATCATGCCCGCGGACGACGATTCGATCCTCACCACCGAGCCCGATGCGTGGGACCGCGTCCAGGCCGTAAACGCGAAGGGCGTTTACCTGTGCTGCAAGTACGGCATCCCGCATCTGCTGGATGCGGGCGGAGGTTCGGTCATCAACGTCGCTTCGTTCGTGGCATTGGTGGGAGCGGCGACTTCGCAGATCTCCTACACGGCGTCCAAGGGCGCGGTGCTGTCGATGAGCCGCGAGCTCGCGGTGCAGTTCGCGCGCCAGGGCATACGCGTGAACGCGTTGTGTCCGGGCCCCGTGGAAACCCCGCTCCTGATGCGGCTTTTCTCGGAGACGCCAGGCGCATACGAGCGGCGGCGCGTGCATCTGCCGATGGGGCGCCTCGCGAAAGCGCGGGAGATCGCCAACGCGGCGCTGTTCCTGGCCAGCGACGAATCGAGCTACGTGAACGGCGCGACATTCATGGTCGATGGAGGACTCACGGCCGCGTACGTCACGCCTGAGTAGACGTAACCCGCATCGGTATCCCCGTGCATGCAATCCAGGTTGATGGTCGTGACCGCGATCGGCGCTGCGCTGCTCGTGGCCGCTTGCGGCAGCGGCGCGCAATCGACGGCAAGCGCGAGCCCGTCGACACCACCATCGCCAAGCCCGGCGGCAAACGGAACCACGATCGCCGTTGCGAGCAACGCCAAGCTCGGCCAGATCCTGGTCGACGGAGCCGGCAAGACCGTATATCTCTTCGTGGCGGACACCGGATCGTCATCCACCTGCTACACGACCTGCGCGCAGATCTGGCCTCCAGTCCTCACGTCAGGCCGGCCGCAAGCAGGGACCGGCGCCAACGCCTCGCTTCTGGGAACAACGACACGGACTGACGGCAAGACTGAAGTCACCTACGCGGGCCATCCTCTCTACTACTTCGTCCAGGACAAGGCGACGGGTGACGCTACAGGCCAGGGCGTCAACGGATTCGGCGGTCTGTGGTGGGTCGTTTCTCCATCTGGGGCTGCGGTCCACTGATCGACCGCGGCCTGGACTTTGAGCCGGGCCCGGAAGGCTAGGTGATGACCTCGGCCCAGGAGACTATGTCGTGTGTGCCGTCGGAATGCTGATTCACATAAACAGGGGACCCCGACGAGATGTCAGCAAACTTGACGGCGTAGTGAAATGTGCCGCGGGTGGTCACATCTCCTCCCAAGTACACGTCGACCCGACCTCCTGCCGCAACGCTGCCGCAAACCATCTGATGGTTGGCGGCATCCACATCGCAACCGGCGGTGGTGTAAAAGCCGGATAGGGTGCCGTTCGCGTGATGCGCGAACCAATCGTCGTATCCGCCCCCTATGACGAAGATCAGAGCCAGCTTGCGTATCACCGGCCCGGTGTTGAGCAACGACCCCTTCCAACACGCGGCGTCGTTGGGATGTGCAACAGGGCAATACTCGCCACCGAGCTCGGCGGTCAGAGGCAATGCAACGGGCGGCAAACTGCTCGGGGAGGGATTGCTCGAGGGTGGCGCTGACGTTGCGACCGGTGTCCCGCCAGACGTGTCGCTCGACTGTCGACTCAGTGATTGAAAGGCGTAAACGCCCCCGCCGGCGACGACAAGAGCAAGGGCGACCGCTGCTCCAAGGATGATCGGAGAGCGACTTGCTCGCGATGGCTGAGGTGCGATCCACTGCGGCGATGGAGCAGGTTCTGAGTAGGCATTTGCACTCGGCGCATTGGTCGAGTCAGTCCCGGCTGACGGAGTAGAGGGCGACAGCTGGCCTGGAAGGACGGTCGCTTCTGGTAACCATGAGGGTCGTGCAGCTTCAGGCTGGGGTTGCTCCATGGCCGCCGCAATGGAAGTTGACGGCATCGGACGCCATGCTTGGCCGTCCCACCAGTAAGCGCCATCGGGAGAGATCTGACGAGTCGGCTCCGTCATCCCGACAGCTTATCCAGCGTGTTGGTTAATCCATCCCGGCTTAAGTCGGTAGTTTCTTAACTAACTTAGCCAACGCAATAAGCAGCCGGCTGGGCCGGATGGGTGTCCGGCCCAGTTGCGTCACCAAGGGTTATCGCTTTTCCGTTGGCTGCGTGGTCGAATCCAGCTCCGGACTGTTGACCGCTCCAGCAGCCGAATGCGGTCTCCGCCTACGTGGCTTTACCGCATGCGAGCCATTCATCGCGCGCATGAGCGTGGCCGCCAGCCCATCGACCGCGCCGCCGCCGGTCACAAGGACGTCCGGCACCACTTGAAGCCTGCCGTCCGAAACAGCGTTGGCGATTGCAACTGCCGCCGTCGGTCCCGAACCGAGGCTCTGCACCTGCGCGTCGTAGCCTCTGGCTCGAGCCAACCCGAGCGCCTCAGTCGCGGCCGCCTCACCCAGCCCGATGGCGCGCCGGCGCGATCCTTCGGCTGCGCCCGTCAACTCGACGTAAGCCGCCTCGCCGTCGGCCTCTGCCTTGCGCGCATCGGCCCGAGCACGGTTGATGTCGACCGAGACCTGCGCCTGTGCGAGCGCAGCTTGCATATCGGCCGTGCCGCGCGCCTTCTCGAGGTCGATGCGGACGGTTTGAGCGTCCTTCTGCTCTTCGAACGTCGCCTTCTCCTGGTTGGCGATTTCTCGCCGCGTGAGCACACCAACCAGCTCCTCGGGAAACGTCACATCCTGAATGTAAACGCCTCGCGTCTCCACCTCATATGCCGCCAGGTAACGCGAGATAGCGTCCAATGCGGCGGCTTGCACCGCGTCTCGGGTCTCGATGAATCGAATCGCCTCCAGCCCTTGCAGCGTGTTCCGAAAGTGGTTGCCAACCGCGGCTTGCAGCACCTCATTGACCAGGTTCTGCATCGAGCCCACCATCGAAATGACCTTCGGCGCCTTGGTGTCTGGAACGTGAATTTGCACTTGCAGATCGATCTTGAATACGAAGCCTTCGCGGCTCTTGCCCTCGATCGGGCTCAGCTGCGCGTCGAGGTTGTGCGCGACCGAGTTTGCGTCCGCCCAGTTCAGGGTCAGGATGAACGTCGGTACCTTTTCGGCCGCGTAGATGCGCGGATTGAGCGGGTACTTACCCGTCCGCAAGGCCTCGCGCCAGATTCCCCTGTGGCCCGGCTGCACGATTGACCCGAACTTGAACTCGGGTCCGGACGTGTCGAGCGTGGGCAGGCCCACGTAGCTCTTGATCACCGCAACCTCGCCCTGGTTCACGACGAGCATCTTCGCCGCCTCTACCCGAACGAGAAACGGGTTGAGAAGGTAAGCGCCGTACAGCAGCGGGTCGTGTTGCAAGCCAATTCGGCCGCCGTTGTCGAGAAAGGCCTGGAAGTCCTGGTAATTGTTGTGTAGCTGGTTCTTGGCGCCGAGAAGAGCCTCGATCAGCTCTGAATCGGACGCGGTCGCCTGCGACTCCAGGGCTTGGATGTCATCGAACCCGCCAATACGGCCGGCGATGTCCGCCGGGGGGAGCGGTTGACCGTCGAGAGTGGTCACGATTCCGACCAGGTCTTGGTCACCCTCGGGCGCGATGATCGTGACGCGCAGCTGCTTCGGTGTCAGGCCGAACGACTCGGGCGAGAGCGGCCCGCGGCCGATGATGTGGTTGTCGATCGGCAGCCCGTAGACCTTCGTGGCCGTGATCACGAGGAACGCTACCGGGTGGATTGGAATGAGCGTGCCAGGGGGCAGCACTGGCCGCTGGACACCCTTCTGACCGCCGTTGCTCAGAAACGCACGCAGGTCCGTGAAGTTGCCAAACTCGGGTCGGTATACGGCGGACTTGGCGCCAGTGGGCAGCCGTTCGCCAAGCTGGGATATGACGACTCCGATCTCACCCGCCGGAACCTGCACCCACGGGTACTTCGACACGGTGAACGTCGGCCAGAGCTTGAAACGAACGCCTGGCATGAGCAGATCCGACTGATATCCGGCCTCGCTGCTGAAGGCGATTGGGGTATCGGTTGTGTTGTGGCGGCGCGAGAAGCGCCTCACCACCAGGCCCACCTCCGCTGGCCCGATCACGATCACCGACCGTGCGAAGACGTAAAGCGCCATGGCGAGTAGAACGATTGCGAGCGTCTGGCTCAGGAGCACGAAAATCGCGCCCATTTCTGTGGTTTGCGCGGTGTTAGGCCGCGCCCTCCGAAAGACCGTCTCTAATAGATCCGGTCGATCACTCGGTTATACCCAGGAAACGCCCATGACAACCGCTTCGGCGGCACATTCGAGTGACCGAATCGGCATTTCCAAGTAGCTTCGTGACGGTTAAGAATGTGAAGAAAATGCATCGATACCTACCCTGTGGGACTCGCTCTCGATATGCCAAACGAGCGCAACAAGTTGCCTCCAAACACGTTTCACCCATTAGGAAGTGGTCGCCTTACCAAGAGCCCTCACCCTCCGGAAGCCATGACTGCTAGTCCACTCAGAATTATTCTGTTCAGCTCCGTGGCGGCGGCAGTTCTTGGTGTTGCGTTGGTTGCCGCCCTACAAACGTTGCTGACGCGGCCATCACATGTCAGCTAGAAACACGCTATCGCAGATCGGACTCCTTCTCATGCTGCTTGTTCGCGGCGCGCTCTTGTGGATCGTCGTTCCAGTTTCTGCTGGTTGGTGGCTGATCGCAATTCCTATAGGCGCAATGAGGGGTAAGCCATATGTTGGCCTGCCCCAGACCATCGGTTGGGCAGATCTGAATCTGATCGCGTTGCTGACTTTAGGACGCCTGACTCCATTCGTCGGCTGGTCGCAAGCCTCGAAAGTCGACCACAGGGTTACGTTGGTCGATCCCGCCTGAGTTGGTTCAGGGCTTCAGCTTCAGGGTTAGGACCTTGAAGGGGCTTAGCTCAAGTTCGATGACGCCCTCGTGGACAGCGACCTCCACGCGCTCGCGCTCCAGGAGGTCGCACAGGAAGGCTCGCGATGCAGGCAGCGTCGTGCGAATGCGGGCTGTACAACTTCGACCCCAAGCTTCGTAGAGCCGCACGATCACTGCGTCCGAATCTTCGGCGCGCTTGATCGCCTCAACGACCAGTTGCGGCGTGTCGACCTCGATCAGCGACCTCGACCTGCCGGCGGGCAGATTGGTTCTGACCATGCGCAGCGGGGCGTTGAGGTCTTCCGCCGCCTGGATCACTCCGGCCTCGCGAAAGGTCCCCGGGTGCGGCATCAGTGCGTACGTGAAACGATGCCGTCCCTGGTCGGCCGTCGGATCGGGATGCGTCGGCGCACGCAGCAATGAGAGTCGCATCACCGACCCGTGTATGTCGTATCCATGCTTGCAGTCGCTGAGCAGCGCGATGCCGTAATCGCCATCGCCCAGGTCCGCCCAGCGCTGTCCACAAACCTCGAACATCGCGCGCGCCTGCGGCGTGTCCATGTGCGTCGGCCGCCGGATGTGTCCGAACTGAACTTCGTAGGTGGCCTCGCGCGCGCTCACGGTCACAGGGAATGAGACCTTGAGCATCTTGTGCCGCTCGTGCCAGTCGGCTGTGGTTTCGAAACGCAGCACGCGCGAGCCCGCGTCGAGCCTGATGGTCTGTTTGAGGATCGAGTCGCCGAACGTGCGGTCGAAAGCGACCGTGACGAATGAGTCGCGATGCTCGATGTCGAGATCCCAGGCATCCCACCGGCGCGGATTGTCGTCGTGGAGCTCGAGCATGTTTCCGGGGCCGCTCAAAACCTCGCGGCTCGCCTCCTTGTCCCAGATCGACGTCAGCAGGCCGACGTCGTTCCACTCGACCCGAAGAAATTCGTTTTCCATCGACCGATCGGAGACTTCTGGTGGCTTATCGACCACCGCCCATCCGCACGGCGGCGCTCCAGCGCGCGGGTGCGAGGTCGAGTTGAAAATAGCCACGCGGTCGCCGTCGCCCGCGATGACCCCGGTCGCTCGATCGGTGATCGCGGTCGCGGTCTCGACCACGTGCGACAGGTCGCGCTCTGTCTCTTCATACACCCAGTCGATGCTCGAGCCGGGCAGGATGTCGTGGAACTGGTTGAGCAGCAGCGTCTTCCATAAGCTCTCCAACTCGCTTGACGGATAGCCACCGCCGGCCGCCACCGACCACATCTCAGCCTCACGAAGCGCGTGCTGGGCGAGGCGATTCAGTCTCTTCGTCCTCGCCTGCGACGTGTAGGTGCCACGGTGAAGCTCGAAGTACAGCTCGCCGGCCACCGTAGCCAGGCCGTTCGCCTCGCCTGAGGCCGCCTCGAAGAAATCGCCGGCCCGCCCGATCTCGACCCCGAGCCGGTGCGCCGACTCGATCATCTCCGGCTGTGGGCCGCCGCCTCCATCGCCCCAACCGAACAGGTAGAGCGACCTGCCCGAGCTATGCCCGTCCTTGAAGTTGTGGACGCTGCGCTCGACGTCTTCAGGGCTGAAGGTGCCGTTGTAGGTGTCGGCGGGTGGGAAATGAGTGAAGATTCGCGACCCGTCGATCCCCTCCCATATAAAGGTGTGGTGCTCTGGCTTGGTGGTGTCGTTCCAGGAGAGCTTCTGGGTCAGGAAGAAATCGCAGCCCGCTTCTGAGATGAGCTGCGGTAGGTTGCCCGGGTAGCCGAACACGTCCGGCAGCCACAGGATCCTGGTCTCGTAACCGAATTCCTCCATGAAGAATCGCTTTCCGAGGAGAAGCTGGCGTACCAGCGACTCGCCCGATGGAAGGTTGCAGTCCGCCTCGACCCACATCGCCCCGACCGGCTCCCACTGGCCCGCCTTGACCTTCTCCTTGATGCGCCGGTAGACGTCTGGGTACGACTCCTTCATCCACGCGTACTGAGCGGGCTGGGAGGCGGCAAAGATGTAGTCGGGATACGTGTCCATCAACGCAAGCTGCGTCGACCAGCTGCGGGCGACTTTGCGCTTCCCTTCGCGGAGCGGCCACTCCCACGCCGTGTCGATGTGGGCGTGGCCGACGGCAGTGATCTTGTGCGATGGGTTGAGCGCGAAATCGCTCGCTTCCCGCTTGGGCGCTTCAGCGACGGTGAGCACGGCCTGTCTGAAGAGGAACGCCGGCTCGGGCGCCTGGCGCAGCGCGATCATCGACTCGGCCGGCTCGGCGCCATTCTCGGCTGCTCGCGGGTTGGCAGCGGCTTCGAGATAGAAGTCGACATCCGGTCCATCGATCGGCAGCCACCGGTGATTCGGGTCGACGCCGCGCCAGGGCTTGCCATCCTTCCAGGCCAGCGCCTCACACGTGAACCCGGTCGGCCCGTCGAAGCCGAGGTCGAAAAGGGCGATCACACTCTGCCCCGCCCACGACTCGGGCACCCGGCCGCGCACGTGGAACCATGTCGTGCTCCACGGCGGCCCCCAAGCATCGGGAGTCCGGAAGGGTGCGTAATGGGCGCGAACAGCGTCGGCATAAGAGATCGGCTCGCCGCGTACGCAGAACGCAGACAGCTCGAGAGGACTCGTCTTCTCCTCAGTCACCCTTGACCCCGCCGAGCGTGATGCCGCTAACGAAGTGCTTCTGCACCGCCAGGAAGGCGAGGGTGATAGGGCCGATCGCCAGGACGGCGATCGCCATCTGCGCCGAGAGCGCGGGGATCTGGACGCCAAAGGCCTGGCTGCTCGTTTGCAGGATGGCGATGTTGGTCGAGATCTGATAGAGCAGGTACTGGAGCGGTACCAGCGCGGGATTGTTGATGAACAGCAGCGCGAGGTACCAGTCGTTCCAGTAGGCGAGCGCGGAAAACAACGCCACGGTCGCCAGCGCCGGACGCGACAGCGGAACGACGATCTGGAAGAAGATCCGCCATTCGCCCGCCCCGTCCACCTTGGCCGCGTCGATGAGCTCGCGTGGAAGCGCCGAGAAGTAAGCCCTCAGCAGCAGCACGTACCACGGCATCACGAGGTAGGGAAGGATGAGCGCCCACAGCGTGTCCTGGATCTGCAGGTAGTGGGTGACAAGGATGTACAGAGGAACGAGGCCACCGCTGAACAGCAGCGTGAAGAACACGACGAACGAGAGGGGTCGGCGCAGCGAGAAGTCAGTCCGCGACAGGGGATAGGCCAACATCGCCATGATCAACACTCCGGCGCCCGTGCCGACAAGAGTCACGGTGATCGTCACTGCATAGGCGCTCAGGATCTGGCTCGGGTCGTTGAGGATGTACTGGTAGGCGGCGAAGGTCACCGTTCGCGGGACCAGCGAGAACCCATAGTTGCTGATGTCGGCCTCGGACGAAAGCGACGCCGAGATGAGCAGGATCAACGGGACCAGGAACAGGAAGCTCAGGATCACCAGGCATGCATGCACCGCGAGGTGGCCCGCGCGAGGACGCCGGTACCGGCCCTCCCGGAGCTGCGGCACTCGCGCCGCCTGCAGCACCGCGGATGGGCTAGAAGAGAGCACTCGAAGGCTCGGTGCGGCGCACCATCCAGTTCGAAAGCAGCACGAGGAAGAAACCGACCACCGCCTGGAACGTGCCGGCAGCGGAAGCCATGCCTACGTCTCCGATGGTGGTCAGTGTGCGGTACACGTACGTGTCGATGACGTCAGTCGAGGGGTAGAGCTCGGGCGCGTTACGGGTCACCTGGTAGAAGAGTCCGAAGTCGGCGTAGAAGATCCTGCCGATCGAGAGCAGCACGTTGATGATGATCAGGGGCCTGAGCAGCGGCAGGGTAATGTGCCAGATCTTCTGCCATGCATTCGCTCCGTCAAGGCTGGCGGCCTCGTAGTACTCGGGGTTGATCGCGATCATCCCGGCCAGGTAGACGATG
>Ga0209648_10005564_pt1 | contig 10796 bp, 9 predicted proteins | sample GraSoi2013_115cm_FD_185830 | JGI IMG/M metagenome (GOLD analysis project Ga0209648, IMG submission 185830) | Grasslands soil microbial communities from the Angelo Coastal Reserve, California, USA - Sample 9_17_2013_115cm (SPAdes) (version 2) | ecosystem: Environmental > Terrestrial > Soil >...
TAGCCCCACGGAGCTCGAAGAACTTGCACCCCACGTGGTCTACGAACTGCGGGCAATGCTAGCGGCTCGGCGTCTGCACCAGGTGGCGTTCGCAGGAAGGTTGAGTCTAGAGGCGTTCTTAATCCATGTGAGATGCCTGTACGAGTTCTTCAGTAGAGAGCAGCCAGACCAAAGGTATCCGCAGAATAGGTACGCGTGCCACTACTTCGACCCGGTTACGGAATGGGCCGCAACTCACCGTCCCGCGCAGCCAGCAGTCTTCACAACCGATCTGACAGACCGGTTACACCGCAGACTCGCTCACCTCAGCGCGGACCGCGTGACGTGGGCACGGGAAGAGCAGACCAAGCAATGGGAATGGCCGGTGGATGAGCTAACCGACGCCATCTTCGGCTATGCGCTCGCCTTCGCGAAGGCACTGCCACCCACGCGGGCGGCTTGGTCTGAGGGCATACTAGACCTCCGTAGCTAACTCGCCCTTCGGCGAGGGTCCACGTGCGACAAACCGTGGGTCAGAGGGGTGCAGGCCTTCACAGAGGAGGCGCACCGCGCCGGGCTCGAGTATTTCAAGGCGTGGTATGCTACGGACCCGGACCGCCGGCTTCGCACGCATAGATCAGCTGGTCGCCGCCAGGACGCGGCCTGCAGCTGGCGGCGCCGCCCTAGCTGAGCGGGCGCGCGGCGGATATCACTACGCCGTCCGTGTTCGCAGAGGCGCACCATGGTCGCGAACGACTCCCCCGTGTGGTTTCCCGACCGCCGCGTCGGCGAACGCCGTCGCGTTCCGTCACGCCGCAGCGGGGTGGACCGCCGCCACGCGAGCGTGCCCGGTCCCGCGGAGTGGCGCAGGGGCGAGCGGCGCGTGCTGGCCGATCGGCGCCGCGGGACCGAGCGGCGGCGCAACACCACGGCCGAGTGACGGCGGCGGGGCGCTCGCTTTACCCTGCACTCGGGATGCATTTCCGGTTCCGGGACACGAAGGAGCGCCGCGTGAGCCTTCCCCACCAGGACCTGGTCCTGGTCATCAGCCAAGGTGCGGGAGCAAGCGAAAGAGCTGCTGACGCAGTTGGAAGGCCAGGGCCATCCCCAGAGCAACCAAGCGAGCTAGGGGAGCAACTTGCGGGGCCCCGTGGTGCCAAAGTGGTGCCAACACGGGTTGACGCCAGCTGACGCTGGCTGACGCCCACTGACGGACGTCGCACGAAACGGACGCTGGCTGACGCTGGTTGACGCTGCCTGACGAGCGGCGCCGTCCTGATAAGCGTGAGGTCAGTGGTTCAACTCCACTCAGGCCCATCGGGCACAAACGAAGCCCCGACATCGGCTCTGTGGTGTCGGGGCTTCGTCGTTTCGCCTGGCCAAGCCACTCCTGCGGGTTCCCGGCAATGGGCCGCCTCGTGACCTGAGTCAGACCGTCGAACCTTCCCAGCGCGCTCTCGTTTCTGGATCATCATGGGGGTCAACGGGCGTGGTTGCAGCGCGGCGCATCACGGGCATCTTTAGCCGCGGCGGCCCCCTCGAACGCCGCACCCCCGCGAGCCTCCCCGGGAGCCGCGCCTTCGTCTCTTACGGAGAGGTCCGTATGGCGCACGACGGGAAGCATGCGCTGGTCACCGGAAGCTCGCGCGGCATCGGCCGCGGTATCGCGCTCAAGTTGGCTGGGCAGGGCGTGAAGGTCGCAGTCAACTACAGGAAGAACGAGGCGGCCGCCAAGGACACTCTCGCCAAGGTCCGGCAGCGCGGCTCCGAAGGCTTTACCGTCCAAGCGGATGTGTGCTGCCCCGACGACATCACCCGCATGTTCGCCCGCGTGAAGAGCGAATTCGGCAAGCTCGACATCTTCGTCAGCAACGCGCGGCCGGACGTACCCGAGTTTTACCAGGGGCCCATGAACATCACGCTGGAGCAGTGGGACAGCGCCCTGAATTCGCAGGCGCGGGCGTTCCTCCTCGCGGTGCGCGCGGCGTGCCCCCTCATGGGCGAGGGCGGAAGAATCGTCGCGATCACGTATGCGCCCGGCGGGCGCACCGGCAGTTGGCAACCGTGGGTGGGCATGGGCGCGGCCAAGAGCGCCATGGAATCCCTGTGTCGCTATTTCGCCGTAGCGCTGGCGCAGCGCGGCATCACGGTGAACGCCCTCAGCCCCGGGTGGACCGAGGACAGCGTGCTCAACACCCTGCCGGACGCCGCGCAGGATATGATCCGCAAGTGGCACCGGGGAGGATGGACGCCGATGGGCCGGCTCGGCACGCCGGCGGACATCGGGAACGCCGTGTCGCTACTGTGCTCAGACGACGCCAGCTGGATCACGGGCCAGACGATCGCGGTGGACGGCGGCCTGTCCTTGATGGACGCGGGGCTCCCGCTCGAGATCCAACGAGGCTAGAACTCGAGCTGACAAGGCACGCGTTGGCGGCGAACACGTCCACCGTTCGGCGTGACTTGACGCATCAATTATTGTTGATATATTAATGGTGTGACGGTCACGACGCTTCCTGACACCGCCAGCGCCGCCCGCTGGTTCCAGGCTCTGTCCGACGAAACGCGGCTGGAAATCGTCGCGATGCTGTCGCACGGCGAGCGATGCGTCTGTGACCTTCAGGACGCCCTCGACGCGGCGCAGTCGCGGCTCTCTTTCCACTTGAAGACCCTCAAAGACGCGGGCCTCGTGACGGACCGTCGAGAAGGACGCTGGGTCTACTACGCGCTCAATCGCGAGTTGCTCGACGAGATGGCGGCCTTCACCCAAGCGGTGAAGCCGGGGAAGCACGCGGGGAGTTGCGCTCGGGCGTGTTGCACCTGAGTGCCTTCTTTGTGCCCTATACATCAAAAGTTGTTGATCCGGAGGGGTGAGCCGATGGATGGCGAGCGGATTATGGATCTGGACGGCGAGCGGATTAAGGAGGCGGTCCAGGCCAAGTACGGACGGGCGGCGATCCGCGTGCTCGGCGGGGAGCGTGGCAGCTGCGGAGGGACCAGCGCCGCGAGCTGCGGCTGCGATCCCGTGAGCTCGAACCTCTATGGCGCGCCTGAGACCAGCACCCTACCTCCGGGCGCACTGCTCGCCTCACTCGGCTGCGGCAATCCCACGGCCCTGGCCGAGCTCCACGAGGGCGAGGTGGTCCTCGACTTGGGGTCGGGAGGCGGAATTGATGTCCTGCTCTCGGCCAGGCGTGTGGGGCCCACCGGCAAGGCCTACGGACTGGACATGACGGACGAGATGCTCGCGCTCGCCCGCGAGCACCAACGCCAGGCCGGCGTCGGGCACGTCGAGTTTCTGAAAGGGGAGATCGAGCACATCCCGCTGCCGGACGCTGCAGTCGACGTCATCATCTCGAACTGTGTCATCAACCTCTCGGCGGACAAACGCCAGGTGCTCCGGGAAGCCTACCGAGTCCTCAGGCCGGGCGGGCGGTTCGCGGTATCCGACGTCGTGGTACGGGGCGAAGTCCCGGTCCCCGTGCGCCAGAGCATGGAGCTCTGGGTGGGGTGCGTGGCCGGAGCCTTGGAAGAACAAGAATACCAGCGCCTTCTTGCCGACGCCGGGTTTGTCGACGTCGGGGTCGAGCCCACGCGAATCTATTCAGCGGATCAGGCCAGGGAATTCCTTGCGGGAGATGCCGAAGCGGACAGGATCGCGCAAATGGCAGACGGCAAATTCATGAGCGCATTCGTGCGCGCACGCAAGCTGGGCTCGATGCGGAAGTGCTGGCGCGCGAGGTCGGGGGCCGCGTCATGGGGGCGTTCATCCGCGCCGGCAAGCCGGCGTGAGAGTGCCGCGCCCCGAGAGGGAGAAGGAGTCATGACCAGCGCCCCGGAGCGCAGGTTCCGGGTCTTGTTTCTCTGCACGGGGAATTCGGCGCGGAGCCAGATCGCCGAAGCCTTGTTGAATCAGAAGGGGCAAGGACGCTTCGAGGCGCATAGCGCGGGCTCCCGTCCCGCGGTCCAGGTCAATCCCGGGGCCATCGCGGTGCTGCGGGACTACCAGGTCCCCGGGGCGCGCCATCCCCCGCGCGGGATGGACGGATTGGACCGCGAACATTGGGATTTCGTCATCACGGTATGTGACAAGGCGAAGGAGGTCTGCCCCATCTTCCCGGGGCAGCCCGTGCTGGCCCACTGGGGGATGCCGGACCCGGCCGAAGTTCACGGTGATGAGAAGAAGCAGCAAGCCGCCTTTCGGGATGCCTTCGTCACGCTGGGTCGCCGTCTCGACCTGTTCCTGGCGCTGCCCTTGGAGGGCCTCGAACGGCTAGCGCTCGAGGCAAGGGTCCGAGCAATCGGGCGAGAATGACCGCTTCCGCGGGGCGCCCTAGTGGCGCCGACGGCCCGGTCGCAAAAATCGACCTACCACGCCAAGTTCCCTGACCCGACAAGAACACCGAGGATGACACCCGGCGGCCGGTCGCCACCGTGCTCCCGCAGTCCCGCGCCCCCTCACACGGTTCGCCTCGCGCAGCTGGCGCGTTGGGAAGCACAAGCTGCAGTGAGAGTACGCCGGTGAGGATCGTGGTGCTCGGCGCGGGAGCGGTGGGCGCGTACTATGGTGGACAGCTCGCGCGCGCCGGCCACGAGGTGACCTGCTTCGCTCGCGGGGCAACGCTCGCCGCCCTGCGAGAGCGAGGGCTTGAGGTCAGGACCCCCGAGGGTACGTTCCAGGCCCGCGTCGCTGCCACCGACCGTGTCGAGGCGCTGGGATCCGCCGACTTCGCGATTCTCGCCGTCAAGAGCTACTCGCTTGCGGACCTCGCTGCCGTCGTCCGACACTGCGCCGGGCAGGGTGCCGTTATCGTGCCGCTGTTGAACGGCGTGGAGACCGCCGAGCGGCTCGCGCAGCTGGGGGTGCCGTCGGCTGCCGTGGTCGGCGGACTCACCGCGATCAGTGTGGTTCGCGCCGGGCCGGGCACCGTGGAGCGGCGCAGTCCCTTTCAGATCGTCGTGGTGGGGGAGTTCGACGGCCGGGTGACGGAACGCAATGGTCGCATCGCCGCGGCGTTTCGCGACGCCGGCGTGGATGCCCGCGTCTCCGATCGCATCGGCGTGGAGCTATGGCAAAAGTTCGTGTTCATTGCCGCGCTCGCCGCCGCATGCGGCTTGGCACGCTCACCGGTGGGGCCGCTCCGCGCCGATCCCCTCGGGCGGCGCCTGTTCGAGCGCGCGATCAGCGAGGTCGTGGCCGTCGCCCGGGCGCGCGGTATCGCCCTGCCGAGCGATGAAGCCGAGCGGGTGTGGGGCCTGATCGCGGGCCTGCCGCCTGCGATGAAGCCGAGCTTCCTTGTCGACCTGGAAGCCGGCGGACCCACGGAGCTCGAGATTCTTAGCGGCGCAGTGGCCCGCTTCGCGGAGGCAGCACGCATTCCCACACCGATTCACGATACGGCGACGGTCGCTCTGGCGTCCCGGGCGCAGGCGTGATTGCCCGGCCCCGGCCGCGCGTACGGAATGAGCGATGGACCCGAGGAACTAGTGGACTGTCTCTCTTTTTCCGATAGCACGAAGGACGGCGGGCCAACCGAGCGGCACCGTTATCAGGCCGGGCGGTGACGCGTGCCACCGGCGGCTTAGACTTGGTTGCGGCTGCGGGCCGGGCTTGAGGTCGGGGTCTCGGCCGCCGCCGCGGGTGTTACGAGGCAGTCGCGAGGACGCAGTTCCAAAGTGTCGCTAAACCCTGCGCACGAGGAGAAGGACGCGTGGACACACGATACCGATGGGCGGCAGCCGCAGTGTTGCTCACGCTGGGCTCCGGACGCGTCGCCGTAAAGACGCGGGAAGTCGAATACCGCCAGGGCGACACCGTCCTCCATGGGTTCGTGGCTTGGGATGATGCGCTCTCGGGCAAGCGACCCGGCGTGCTCGTCGTTCACGAGTGGTGGGGCCTCGACGAGCATGCCCGAGCTCAGACGCGCCGCCTCGCGGAGGCGGGCTACGTGGGTTTTGCCCTGGATCTCTATGGCCAGGGTAAAGTCGCGACCCACCCGCACGAAGCGCAGGCGTTCGTGGCCGAGGCGACGAAAGACTCGGCCGTCCTGGCGGCGCGGTTCAATGCGGCGTTGGAGCAGTTAAAGCGAGATCCCCACGTCGATCCCACGCGGATCGCGGCCATCGGCTACTGTTTCGGGGGCGCGGTGGTGCTGGACATGGCGCGCGCGGGCGCCGACCTCGCCGCGATCGTGACGTTCCACGGGGCGCTGGCCACGAGGAGGCCGGCGCAGCCGGGGAAGATCAAGGCTCGCCTGCTCGTGTTCACGGGCGGCGCCGATACGTTCGTCCCGCCGGAGCAAGTGGAGGCATTCAAGCGCGAGATGCAGGCGGCAGGTGCGCACTTCGAAGTGGTGAGCTACCCGGGCGCCAAGCACGCTTTCACCAATCCCGACGCGGCGAAGCACGGCATGCCGCAGCTCGCCTATAACGCCGAGGCGGACAGGCAGTCGTGGGCCGCAATGCTGAAGCTACTCCACGAGGTATTCCCCTGAGCGCCAGGCGCCCAGAGTACCTCCGAACGACGATCTGGTAGGTGGTAAATTGAAGGGCAACACGACACGGTCGCGCGACGGCTCGCGATTCGGATCGCGGAACTCCGCCAAGCGCCGTCCCCTCGGGACGCCTAGCGCTGCTTGATAAAGGTACCCTCGTCGAGCTCGGCGTAGGCTTGGCGTAGCTCATCCGGCGTGTTCATGACGATGGGCCCATACCACGCCACCGGCTCCTCGATCGGTTCTCCCGACACGAGCAGGAACCGGATGCCCGCCTCGCCCGCCTGGATCGTCACCGCGTCGCCGCGATCGAACAGCACGAGCGTCCGGTTTTCGACTGCCGCGCCCCCCGTCCCGCCCGCGCCCACGATCGGTCCCACCCGCTCGGTTGCGACGGCGACCGGTGCGGACGCGTCGCGGAAGGTGCCGGCGCCTTCAAAGACGTAGGCAAAGGCGTGCCGTGAGGCGTCAATCGGCAGCGTCTTGCGCCGGCCGGCGGGGACCCAAACGTCGAGATAGCGGGGATCCGCTGCCACTCCGTCGACCGGACCAGTCTTGCCCCAGAAGGTCCCGCAGATCACCCGCACCTCCGGGATGTGCCGTCCCGAGATGTCCTGGTACCGCGGCCGAGTCATCTTCAGGGCAGCCGGCAGATTCGCCCACAGCTGGAACCCGTGCATCCGTCCCTGCTGGTCGCCTCGCGGCATCTCCTGGTGAAGGATCCCGCTGCCGGCCGTCATCCACTGCACGTCCCCGGCACCAAGGCTTCCCTTATTCCCCAAGCTGTCGCCGTGGTTGACGGTGCCTGCCAGGACGTAGGTGATGGTTTCGATCCCGCGATGCGGATGCCATGGGAACCCGGCCAAATAGTCGGCCGGGTCATCGTTCCGGAAGTCGTCGAGTAGGAGGAATGGGTCGAAATCCCGTGTCTCGCCAAACCCGAACGCGCGGCGCAGCCGCACGCCCGCACCCTCGATGGTGGGCTGCGCCTGCACGATTCGCTTGATCGGTCGAATGGACATGAAGCCTCCGCGGCTCTACCGCTCGGCATCTAACGCTACCTCGGCCGTCCAGGTTCGGGAGGGGCCCGAGAGCTGGGACCGCAGGTTCTCGCGCCAGCCGCAGGCGATCCACGGCTGGGCGGCGGGATCAAAGAGTCACGACGTCAACTGGCTCAAGACCGAGAGCAACGGGTCTTGTGGAACCCGCCGCGCTGGGGGTCTCCGAGTCCGATCCGGCGTCAGGCCTCTGTTCGCTGAGGTAGGGTGAAGGAGAACGTCGCCCCCTCGTCGACGCGGCCCTCGGCCCAGACCCGCCCGCCGTGTCGGTGGATGATGCGTTGGACGAGGGCCAGACCGACCCCCGTCCCTTCGAACTCGTCGTCCCGGTGCAGTCGCTGAAAGACCCCGAACAGCTTGCCTGCATAACGCATGTCGAAGCCCGTGCCGTTATCCCGAACGTAGAACGTGGTTTCGCCGCCTTCGCTCCGCGACCCGATCTCGACGCGCGCTTCCGGGCGACGGCGCGTGAACTTGAAGGCGTTGCCGATGAGGTTGGTCAGGACTTGGCGCAGCAGGGAGAAGTCGCCCCGGACGGATGGAAGGGCCGCCACCGTGACCTCAACGCGGCGCTCGGGCTCGGCTTTGCGCAGGTCCCGCACCACCGCCTCGGCGAGAGCGGCGAGGTCGACTGGCGCCGTCTCCAACTCCTTCCTCCCTAGTCGAGAGAAGCTCAGCAGGTCGTCAATCAAGCTCCCCATGCGCTTGGTGTTCTGGCGGATGGTGGTGAGGAGCCGTTGGCCCTCGGCGGGAAGCAAGCTGGCGTAGTCTTCGAGCACCGCTTCTGAAAAGCCGTCGATCGCGCGCAGCGGCGCCCGTAAGTCATGAGATACCGAGTAACTGAAACTGTCGAGCTCTTTGTTGCAACGCTCGAGCTCGGATGCCAGCCGGCTCAGTTCGGCGTTGCCCTCATGCAATTGCTGGTTTGTCTGGGCAACCTCCCGCGAGCGTAGGTGGACCTCCCCTTCCATCTGCTCCGCCCTGGTGCGGAGCTGGCCGGTGAGCGTCTCGCGCTCGTTCCCCAGCTGTTTGAGCCGGACGAATTCCGTGACGTCCTCGACACGATGGATGATGTAGACGAGCGCCCCCTGCGCCGCGAGGACCGGAATGTTCGTGGGACTCCAGTACCGTTCTTCGAACGCTCCGCCCTCCGACTCGGGGCGGCGCACGTCGTACTTTTGCACGGCCATCGTGTCCGGCACACGGTTCTGCCGGACTCGGTCGAGGGAGGCGCGCAGGTTGCGAACGCCGGTCGCCGCCGCATCGTCCGGGTTGTCCGGGAAGACGTCGAAGAGCCCCCGGCCGAGAATCTCGTCACGCTGCGTCATGGTCGCCCGGAGATAGGCATCGGTCACCGCGACGATCGTGAGGTCCGCCGTCAGGACCAAATACAACCCAGGCGCCCCTTCGAAGAGCGCGCGAAAATCGGGTGTCGGAACTGACGTCGCCGGCCGTTTCACGTGACGCTCCGGGATTCCTGGTCACCGCGCACGGCGGAAAGGATGCCGCCGCGCTACCTAGAACACCAGGGTGTTTGGGGGCACCGCTCGGTGGGAACGGGTCACGCACGCCGACGAGCGGAGCCGGCACCGTGGGCCCGTCGGGCGGGTGCCCCGATCGGGCTGTGGTCGCTGGGCGGCTGCCGGGTCACTTCCGCATTGTCAGCGCGCCCTGGGTCTTGACGGGACCGGCGCTCGTAGCATCGTCCCTGGTGGCGATGCGCCCTCGACGTAGCGGTCGGACAGCCAGCTGGCGCCGCCCGGCAAACGGCACGTGTGGCTGTGCACCTGAAAGCCCGCGGCGAGCCACGAGCAGGGATCCGGCGCCGTACGCCGACCCTATTCCCCTGATCGCTCCCACTATGCACGTCAGCATCGCCAGCCTCGTCGCGTCCTACGGCTACGCGGTCCTGTTTCTCCTTGTCGGCTGCGAGAGCGTGGGGATTCCGCTCCCTGGTGAGACGGCCCTGATCACGGCAGCCGCGCTGGCCGCGTTGGGGCATCTCTCGATCTACCTCGTCATCGCGACTGCGGCCGCGGCGGCCATTGTCGGCGACAACGGCGGCTACTGGATCGGGCGCCGCGGTGGCATCGCGCTGGCGCGACGGTATGGCCGTGTCCTCCACGTCAACGCGGCGCAGCTGGAGCGGGCGCACGCCTTCTTCGCGCGCCACGGACCCGCGACGGTGTTCTATGGTCGTTTCGTCGCGCTGCTTCGCACCTGGGCGGCGCTGCTCGCGGGGGCTGGCCGTATGCCCTATGGCACCTTCGCGCTCTATAACGCGCTCGGCGCCGTGTGCTGGTCCCTGCTCTTTGGCGCGCTCGGGTATCTGTTCGCCCAACATTTATCGCAACTCGAGCACTATGTCGGTCGGGCGAGCCTTGCCGCCGCACTGCTGCTCGCCTTGGTCGTCGCGCTGGTACTCGCAGGGCGCTGGTTTGCGGCAAACCGGGCCCGCCTAGTCGGTCGCGCACAGGCCTGGTGGCAGCACGTGCTCACGGCACCGGCGCCCCGACGGCTCCGGGCCCGCTACCCGCGCGCGTGGACGTTCGTGGCCGCGCGGTTTGCCCCGGAGGAGTACCTCGGGCTCCACCTCACGCTCGGGTTCGTCGTCAGCCTTGTCGGGTTGTGGGTATTTAGCGCGATCACAGAAGACGTGATCGAGCATGACCCGCTCACGCTGTTTGATGTGACGCTCTTGAACTGGCTCCACGCGCGTGCCACACCCGTTGGATACGCCATCGCCAGCACGGTCAGCCAGCTGGGCTCGCCGCTGGTCCTGACCGCCGTGGCGCTTGGTGGCGGCTTCCTTCTCGCGACGCGGCGCCAATGGATCGTCTTGGGCGGCTGGGTGGCGGCGTTCGCAGGAGGGGGTTTGCTCGATGCCCTGCTCAAGGTCGTCATCCGGCGCCCCCGCCCGCCGTATGCCGCCGCATTCCTTCCTGACTCGAGCTGGAGCTTTCCGAGCGGCCACGCCATGGGCTCACTCATCGGCTATGGCATGCTCGCCTACGTGCTCGTGGTGCTTGTCGTGCAGCGGCGGGCGCTCCGGGTTGGCGTAGTGCTCGGTGCGGTCGTTTTGATCGTGGCGGTCGGACTCAGTCGACTCTACCTCGGGGTGCATTATTTCAGCGACGTCGTGGGCGGGTACGCCGCCGGAGTGCTGTGGCTCTCGGCGTGCATCTCCGGGATCGAAGTCGCCCGGCGGAGACCGCGTGGCACGCCGCCGGCCGGCTGAATCAGCGAGCTAGTCACGTCGCTCGGC
>Ga0209648_10005565_pt1 | contig 10795 bp, 11 predicted proteins | sample GraSoi2013_115cm_FD_185830 | JGI IMG/M metagenome (GOLD analysis project Ga0209648, IMG submission 185830) | Grasslands soil microbial communities from the Angelo Coastal Reserve, California, USA - Sample 9_17_2013_115cm (SPAdes) (version 2) | ecosystem: Environmental > Terrestrial > Soil >...
TGCCACTGAGCTACACCGGCGCCGGAGCATCACGCTAACATAACTTCCCGCCCTGAGCGAGCCGCGCCCGCCCGTCGCCGTCCTCCTGCCCCTGGCGCTCCTCGTCTACGCCGGCGTCGCGCTCGGCGCGGCGCGCTGGTGGGTCTCGGGACTCGCCGCGCCCGTGATCGCCGTCCTGCTCTGGCGCCGCCGTTCCCGCGCGCGCTTCGCCGCCTACGTGTTCTTCTCCGTCGTCGCGCTGCGCGGTCTCGTGGGGCGCCACTGGGCGGCGCTCGCGTTTGCCGCGGCCGCCGTCGCGCTCATGCAGACGCCCGCCGCGCGGCGCGCGTGGCCGCGCGTCCGTCCCGGTTCTGCTAGAATGACGCGGTCATGAAGTTCCTCTGCCTCGACTGCGACCAGCCGATGAAGCTCCACTCCACCGAGGGCCCCGACGAGGGCTCGCTGAGCGTCACCTTCCGCTGCCCGGAGTGCGGCTTCCGCGTCGCGATGCTGACGAACCCGTTCGAGACGCAGATGGTGCGGAGCCTCGGCGTCAAGGTCGGCGGCCGCGACACGCCCGCCGAGCCCTTCGAGCACCTGCGGAGCTCGCTCGCGAACGCGCGCCCCGACGCCTTCGAGGGCACGCCGGCGGGCGGTGCCGGCGGCGACGGCCCGGGCTGCCCGTTCGCCGCGATGGTGAACGAGGGCGCCGCGGTGGCCCCCGCGGGCGCCGCGTGGAGCCCGGAGGCCGCCGCGCGCCTCGAGCGCATCCCGTCGTTCATCCGCCCGATGGCCCGGCGCGCGATCGAGCGCTTCGCCGAGGACCGCGGCTACGCGTCCATCACCGAGGCGGTGATGGACGAAGCGCGCGCCACGTTCGGCATGTAGCCCGATGACCAAGGCGGATCTCGTCGTGCGGATGGCGGAGGCCGCGGGCTGGCCGAAGGCGGCGACCGAGCGTGCCGTGCGCGCCATGCTCGCGGGCGTGCGCGCCGCGCTCAAGCGCGGAGACTCCGTCACGCTTGTCGGCTTCGGCACCTTCTCCGTCGCGCGCCGGAAGCCGCGCACGATGAAGAACCCACGAACCGGCCAGTCCGTCACCGTCGGAGGCCGCGTGCCACGCTTCAAGCCGTCGAAAGAGCTGAAGCAGGCCGTCCGCTGAGCGGGTTTCTTCTTGCCCGCGGCTCCGGCCGCTGGCTAGAATGGCGTCCAGTGCATCCGACCCGTCCCGTCGCCGTCCTGGCCGCGCTCGCCGCCCTGCTCCTCTCCCGTCCCGCCTCCGCGCAGAGCATTCCCGGAGCCGGGCTCAACGGCCCCCCGGGCGCGCTCAGCGCCGAGGCGGCGCTCGTCGTCGATCCCGAGGGGCGCGTGCTGTTCGCGAAGAACGCCGAGGACGAGCGTCCGCCCGCGAGCCTCGTCAAGCTCATGACGCTCTACCTCGCGTACGAGGACCTCGAGCGCGGCAAGCTGGACATCGAGGAGCCGGTCCAGGTGAGCCACTACGCCGCACTGACGCCCAAGTACCGCATGGGTCTCCACCCGGGCGGGTGGGTGCGGCTGCGCGTCCTCCTCGAGGGCGTCGCGATCGCGTCGGCGAACGACGCGGCCACCGCGCTCGCCGAGCGTCTCGCGGGCGACGAGGCCTCGTTCGTCGAGCGCATGAACGCGAAGGCGCGCGAGTTCGGCCTCGCGGGCACGCGCTTCGCGAACGCGCACGGGCTCCCTGACCCGTCCCAGCACAGCAACGCGCGCGACTTGGCCACGCTCACCACGCGCCTGCTCCACGACCATCCGGACGCCCGGCTCCTGCTCGGCGGCCAGACGTTCGTCTTCAACGGCCGCGTCTACGCGCGGCACATCCCGCTCTTCAACGACCCGGGCGGCGTCCAGGCCCTCAAGACCGGCTTCACGCGCGAGGCGGGCTACAACCTCGCGGTCGCGGTGTGGCGCGGCCGCCAGCAGTTCGTCATGATCGTCCTCGGCGCGCGCACGCGCGCGCTCTCGTTTCTCGACGCGAAGAAGCTCCTGCACCACGCCTTCGTCGAGACGGGGCTCGAGCCCGCGCCGGACCCCGAGCCGAAGAAGCCCGTCCGCACCCGGCGCGCCGCCGCCGCGCGGTGACCCTCCGCGGCTACGTCTTCGACGCCTACGGCACGCTCTTCGACGTGCACGGGGTCGTGGACGCGGGCCGCGCGATCACGCGCGATCCGGCGGCGCTCTCGGCGGCGTGGCGCCAGAAGCAGCTCGAGTACACGTGGCTCCGGGCGCTCATGGGGCGCTACGCGGACTTCGAGGTGGTGACCGAGGCCGCGCTCCGCTGGGCGATCCGGCGTCTCGGGCTCCGCGCGGACGAGGCCGACGTGCGGCGGCTCATGGACGCCTACCTCACGCTCGCGTGCTTTCCCGACGCGAAGCCGGCGCTCGAGCGGCTGGCGGGACGCCCGCGCGCGATCCTCTCGAACGGCTCACCGCGCATGCTCGAGGCCGCGGTGCGCTCGAGCGGCCTCCACCGCCACCTGGAGCACGTGCTCTCCGTGGACGCGGTGCAGACGTACAAGCCCGCGCCCGAGGTCTACGCGCTCGGGCCGCGCGCGCTCGGCATCCCCGCCGGCGAGCTCCTCTTCGTCTCGTCGAACGCGTGGGACGTCGCGGGGGCGAAGGCGTTCGGCTATCGGGTGGCGTGGTGCAACCGGCAGGGCGCGCTGGAGGAGGAGCTGGGTCTCCGGGCGGACGTCGTCGTCCCGAGCCTCGCGGAGCTTCCGCTCTAGGCCCTCGCCCGAAAACAAAGGCGGCTCGCCGAACGCGAGCCGCCCGAGGCGCTGAGAGGGCGTCCGGCTACCGCTTGCCGAGCCTCTTCCGCTTGACGTAGGCCCAGAGCTTCTTGGTCATCACGGACGGCCCGATCGGGCCGCTCCCGAAGACCTTCTCCACCGAGTCCTTGCACCCCTTGAAGCTGATGTGGTAGCCCCCGAACGCCGGCTTCTTCGCCATGTCCTCCTCCTCCTTTGGTGGTCGGGCATCGTCCGGTCGACGTCCCCAGGGGGTATTACTACCACATGTACGAGGGGAGGCAAGGGAAAAATACCATCGCTTGGGGGTATTCCCGCGTCCGGGAAATACCCCATGAGGGTATAGGGCCACGCGGCGCGGCCGCGGGCGCGCTCAGCGCGTGACGAACGCGGGCATCACGTCGCGCGCGAACCAGCGGAGCTGTTCCTTGAACTCCTTCGGCGAGAGTCCCTCCGCCCAGTGGACCATGAAGTCCTCGAGCCCGGGATACTTCGCCTCGATGGACTTGATGCCCGCGATGACGTGCGACGGCGGGCCGCAGAACCACGCCTTCTGCTGGATGCCGTCGGCGAGCGAGGGCACCCGCGCGGGCGCGCCCGGCGTGCCCCACGTGCGGCCCTGCGCGTCGGCGTAGCGCACGAAGCCGAAGGGCGCGAACCACTTGTAGCGCTCGTCGTGCGAGGGCTCGACGCGACGCTTGGCCTCCTCGGGCGTGTCGGCGAGGTAGAGCCCGGCGCCCCAGATCATGTCCTCGCCGAGCTGCTTCCGGCGGCCGTGCTTCGCGCAGGCGTCGCGGTAGGCCTTCACCACGTCGTCGAGGATCTTCTCGCCGTTGAGGGTCACCATGGCCTTGAAGTTCTTGCTCGCCATGTAGTCGATTGACTTGGCGCTCGCGATCGGCATCCAGATCTCGACGGGCAGGTGCTTCGGCCGCGGCACGCAGGTGATCTCGCTGAGCTGGTAGCCGCGGTACTCGACGGGCGGCGGGCAGTCGTAGCGCTTGCCGTGGTGGCCGAACGCCTCCGCGTTGAAGCACTTGAGCAGGAGGTCGATCTGCTCCTCGAACAGCTCCCGGTTCGCCGCCTGGTCGATGACGGGCGCGCCGAACGTCTCCACCTCACGCGAGTGGTAGCCGCGCCCGACGCCCATGATCACGCGGCCGTCGGTGACGATGTCCGCCATCGCGTAGTCCTCGGCGAGGCGGATGGGGTGCCACATCGGAACCACGTTGAAGGCGCAGCCGAGCTTGAGGCGCCGCGTCTGCGTGGCGAGCCAGAGCGAGAGCTGGATGAGGTTCGGGAAGCACTCGTAGCCCTCGCGCTGGAAGTGGTGCTCCGCCGTCCACAGCGCGTAATACCCCATCTCGTCCATCGCCTGGGCGACGTCGCGCGCGGCGAAGAACGGCGCGCTCAGCGTGTCGTTGTCGTAGCGGCGGGCGTCGGCCGGCGTCCCCCGCAGCCCGATGTTCTCCAGCTCGACCTGGCCGACGTAGAGCACGTGGAATCGTTTGATCATCGCGCCGTCCACCCTCCATCGATGACGAGCGTGTGTCCCGTGACGTAGGCGGCCTCCGCGCTCGCGAGGTACGAGGCCGCCGCGGCGATCTCCTCCACCGTGCCGCGCCGCCCGGCGGGAACGATCGCGCGCACCGCGGCGTCGTCGCCGCCGATGCCGCGCATCTCGGGCGCGTCCCTGCCGAGGATGCGGGTCGAGTTCGCGCGCAGGGCGGTCTGGATCGGGCCCGGGCAGATCGCGTTGACCGTGACCCCGCGGGCCGCGTACGCGGCCGCGAGCTGCCGCGTGAGGCCGACGACGCCGTGCTTCGACGCCACGTAGGCGGGGCCGCCGCCGTCACCGATCAGGCCCGCGACGGAGGCGAGATTTATGATGCGCCCCCTGCTCTGGGGCAGCATGTCCGCCAGCCCGCGCTTGCAGCCGTGGAACGTGCCCGTGAGGTTGATCGCGACGACGCGCTCGAAGACCGCGGGCGCGAGCTCGTCGGCGGGCGCGTAGCCGTCGAGGATCCCGGCCGCGTTGACCATGATCGCGAGCGGGCCGAGCCGGGCGACCGCGGCCGTCACGGCGCCGTCCACGTCGGCCCAGCGGCTCGCGTCGCCGGCGATGAAGCACGCCCGGCCGCCCTTGGCCTCGATCGCCTGGACGGTGTCCTTGCCGCCGTCGGCGAGGAGGTCGAAGACCGCCACGGGCGCGCCCGCCGCGGCGAGCGCCACCGCGATCGCGCGGCCGATCCCCGAGCCGCCGCCGGTGACGAACGCGCTGCCCGCGACGAGGGTCATGCGCGCAGGAACTCCGCGATCGCGGCACCCGCGACGTCGGGCGCCTCGTGGAGCACCATGTGGCCGCCCGGCACCAGGCGGAGGGCCGCGCCCTTGATGCGCCGCTGCCACTCCTCCGCGTAGACGACCGGGTTCGCGCGGTCGGCGTCGCCCCAGAGGATGAGCGTCGGCGCCGCGATCCGGTGCAGCCGCTTCCGGAGCCCCTTGTCGGGGATCGGCCAGACGAACTTCGCCATCGCGGCCCGCCGCTGGAGCGACCCGGCGAGCGCGGGGACGTTCTCGGGATCGGCTTCGGGCGAGCCGGCCCACGCCCGCGCGGCCGGCGACGTCGGATCCGCCCACATCGTCTCCAGCAGGTCCTCGACGGGGAGGATCAGGAGGTCCGCGCTCGGCGCCGCGTCGAGCCAGAGCCCGAGCGGGGACACGAGGACGAGCCGGCGCACGCGGCGCGGAAAGACGGCCGCGAGCTCGGCGGCGACCATCCCCCCGAAGAAGTGGCCCACGAGGTGGGGCGCCGGCAGCCCGAGCGCGTCGAGCAGCTCCTCGTAGACGAGCGTCAGGTCGTGGACGTCGTCGACCGTCTCGATTCCCGTCGAGCCGGGCGCGCCCGGGTGGAGCGGCGCGTAGACGGTGAACGCCCCCGCGAGGCGGTCGAGGAGCGGCGACCACGGCTCGCGCTCGTGGAACGAGTGGAAATACACGAGCGGCGCGCCGCGCCCGCCGAAGAGGACGCGCACGGTGACGGCGCCGTCCCAGAGCGCGACCGTCGTCGTGTCCGGGGTCATGCCGTGGTCACGCCCGCGGGCCACCAGCGGTCCGTGTACGCGGGCCACACGTCGCGCATGTGGGGCATCACGTCGCGGGCGAACTGCTGGATGTTCCGGAGCGCCAGGTCCTTCGGCATCGAGCCGATCTGCAGGAGCACCATGAGGTGGCCGATCCGCAGGCCCTTCACGCAGTCGAGGAGCTGGTCGCGCACGCTGCTGGGGCTGCCGGCGATCACGTAGCCGTTGTCGAGGTACTTCGCCCAGTCCATCTGCGAGCGAATCTGCTTGGCCTTGGTGCCGAACTGCGCGCGCACGCCCGCCTTGATCGTCTTCGGCGTCCGGTAGCCCGGCGGCTCGGCCCAGCCCTCCCAGACGTTCAGGCACTTCTGATAGAAATAGTGCACGTGCGGGAAGTAGAGCCGTTCCGCTTCCGCGTCGGTGTCCGCCACGCAGACCAGCTGCAGGAACCCGGCCCGATACGGGTTGTCGTCCACGCCGAGCCCCTCGATCGTCTGCCAGAAGCTGTCCATGATGCCCTTGCCGCGCTTGTAGCCGTAGTACGAGAGGTAGCAGTAGACGTAGTCGAGCTTCGCCGTCCAATCGAACGTCTCGAGACTCCCGCCGCCGGGAATCCAGACGGGTGGACGGGGCTTCTGGAGCGGCTGGGGCCAGATGTTCACGTATCGGACCTGCGTGTACTTGCCGTTGAACGCGAAGACCTCGGGACGGGTCCAGGCCTGGATCACGAGGTCGTGCGCCTCGTAGTAGCGCTCGCGCACCGTCGCCGGGTCGATGCCGTAGGCGAAGTTCATGTCCATCGGCGTGCCGACGGGAAAGCCCGCGACGAGCCGGCCGCCCGACATGCAATCGAGCATCGCGAACTCCTCGGCGACGCGGAGCGGCGGATTGTACGCCGCGAGGCTGTTGCCGAGGACGATGATCGCGGCGCGCGAGGTGCGGCGCGTGAGCGCCGCCGCCATGAGGTTCGGCGACGGCATGAGCCCGTAGGCGTTGTTGTGATGCTCGTTCACGCACAGACCGTCGAGGCCCACCCGCTCCGCGAACTCGAGCTCGTCGAGGAACTCGTTGTAGAGCTCACCCGTCTTCCGCGCGTCGTGCAGCTCGTGCGGGACGTCGACCCAGACCGAGCGGTAGCGATCCTCGAAGTCGGGCGGGAGGAACCGGTACGGCATCAAGTGGAACATGCAGATTTTCATGGCGTCCCCGTCGCGGGGACGATGATACCACGCCGCCGGAGGGGGGCTAGCGGCGGCTCCGCGAGTACCTGCCGGCGTGAGCTGTCGCTGTTCAACGAGAATGTCCCCCTCACTGTTAAATAGAAATGTCCCCCACTTCTATCGAACAGATAGGGAGGACAGTTCTATTTAGCAGCGGCAACCTGCCGGCGTGAGCTTGACCGCTCGCGTCGTCCGACGTACCCTCCAAGACGTCAGTTCGTTTCCATAACGCGGGAGCTCGGGGAACCGGGCTGAGAGGGCGGCCGGAGCCGCCGACCGCAACAACCTGACCTGGGTAATACCAGCGTAGGGAGGCCCCGATGGCGCAGTCGAACCCGGCATCGCACAAGCTCTACATCTCCGGCTCGCGCGCGGACATCCGCGTGCCGATGCGCGCGATCCATCTCACGGGCGCCGAGCCGCCGCTCCGTCTCTACGACACGAGCGGCCTTTACACCGACCCCGGCGCCGACATCGACTTGAAGCGCGGCCTGCCGCCGCTCCGGCTCGCCTGGATCGCGGGGCGCGGCGACGTCGAGGAGCTGTCGGGCCCGACGTCGGCCTACCGGAAGAAGCGCGAAGAGGACCCGGCGCTCGGGGGCGTCCGGTTCGCGAGCGTGCGCCGTCCGCTCCGCGCCCGGTCCGGCCGCCGCGTCACCCAGATGCACTACGCGCGCCGCGGCGAAGTCACGCCCGAGATGGAGTTCGTCGCCCTGCGCGAGGGCGTCGCGCCCGAGGTCGTGCGTGACGAGATCGCGCGCGGGCGCGCGATCCTCCCGGCGAACGTGAACCACCCCGAGACCGAGCCGATGATCATCGGCCGGCGGTTCCTCGTGAAGATCAACGCGAACATCGGCAACTCGGCCGTCGCCTCCTCGATCGAGGAGGAGGTCGAGAAGATGACGTGGGCCACGCGCTGGGGCGCGGACACCGTCATGGACCTCTCGACGGGCAAGAACATCCACGAGACCCGCGAGTGGATCCTCCGGAACTCGCCCGTGCCGATCGGCACCGTGCCGATCTACCAGGCGCTCGAGAAGGTCGGCGGCAAGGCCGAGGACCTCACCTGGGACGTCTACCGCGACACGCTCATCGAGCAGGCCGAGCAGGGCGTGGACTACTTCACGATCCACGCGGGCGTGCTCCTACGCTACATCCCGCTCACCGCCAAGCGCGTCACCGGCATCGTCTCGCGCGGCGGCTCGATCATGGCCAAGTGGTGCCTGGCCCACCACCGGGAGAGCTTCCTCTACACGCATTTCAAAGACATCTGCGAGATCATGGCCGCCTACGATACCGCCTTCTCGCTGGGCGACGGCCTGCGACCCGGTTGCACTGCTGATGCAAATGATGAGGCTCAATTTGCTGAACTCGAAACCCTCGGCGAACTCACCAAGATCGCCTGGGAGCACGACACGCAGGTGATGATCGAGGGGCCCGGCCACGTGCCGATGCACCTGATCAAGGAGAACATGGACCGCCAGCTCGCGGTCTGTCACGAGGCGCCCTTCTACACGCTCGGCCCGCTCACGACCGACGTGGCGCCCGGCTACGACCACATCACCTCGGCGATCGGTGCCGCGATGATCGGCTGGTTCGGCACCGCGATGCTCTGCTACGTGACGCCGAAGGAGCACCTCGGACTCCCGAACAAGAAGGACGTGAAGGACGGCGTCATCGCCTACAAGATCGCGGCCCACGCCGCTGATCTTGCGAAGGGCCACCCGGGCGCCCGCGAGTGGGACGACGCGCTCAGCAAGGCGCGCTTCGAGTTCCGCTGGGAGGACCAGTTCAATCTCTCGCTCGACCCGGAGACGGCGCGCGAGTTCCACGACGAGACGCTGCCGGCCGAGGGCGCGAAGCTTGCCCACTTCTGCTCGATGTGCGGCCCGCACTTCTGCTCGATGAAGATCACGCAGGACGTGCGGGATTACGCGGCCAAGCACGGGATCGCCGAGGAGACCGCCGCGCTCGTGCAGGGGCTCAGGGAGAAGGCCGAGGAGTTCAGGAAGAGCGGCGGCGAGATCTACCGGCCGTCCTGAGGGTCGCCGAAGCAGGAGAGCGTCCAGCCGCGGCCTTCCGCCGCGAGCGCGCCGACGTACCCGGGCGCGGGTGTCAGCTCGACGAGGGACCACCAGGCGGCTTCCTCGGCATTCCCCGCGATGCCCAGGAACTCGGGCGGCGCCCCCGGGGCCAGCGAGACCTCCACGCTGTTCAGGCGCTCACTGAGACCTTCACCGACCGCCTTCAGATACGCTTCTTTGCGGGTCCAGCCGTTGAAGAATGCGTGGAGCCGCGCCGCCGCCGATAGCGATCGCAGGGCGCTCTGCTCTCGCGCTGAGAACGAGCGCGCCGCGACGGCCTCGGCGTCGATATCGGCGCGAACGCACTCGAGATCGACGCCGAGAGCGCTGTGACGGGCCAGGGCATAGAGCGCGAGGCCGCGCGAGTGAGCCACGCTGAAGCTGAGCCCGTGTCCGCTCAAGGGCTCGGCGAGTGCCGGCTTGCCCCGCGGCCCATACGCGAACTCGAGCCGACCCGGGTCGACGTCCAGGTAGCGCCCGAGGATCGCCCTGAGGAGCCCCCGGGCGACGACGAACCGTCGCCGATCGTCCTCGAGGCGGAATCGTTCCGCCCGCCCACGTTCGTCGCTCGAGAGCGTGGCGGCGAGCTGGGCATGCCGCCAGGGCGGCGGCTCGAGCTCGGCGCGCCAGACGTGGATCGCGTCGTCCGCCAGGACGGGCGACGCGGGCGGCGATGACCACGATCCATCGTGGGCGGTCGCCACAGAGCGCGTGAGGCTCACGTCTCCTCCCGGCGGCTCGAGTCGCCGGTCCCCTGGGCGCGACGGAGGCCGTCTCGCAGCCGGGCGGCCAGCACCCCGACATGGGGCTGGGCCAGCATCGTGTAGTGATCGCCGGGAACCTCGTGGACCTCGACGGGCGCGGACATGAAATCGGCCCATCCCAGCGTGGGGTCTTTCGGTCGCCCGTGAGCGGCCCGAAACAGCGTGATGCGATGCGGGAACACCTCGGGCTCGTAGCTTAGCGTCGCTCGGAGGTTGGCCGACCACAGTCGCCGCGCCCGGCCGATCTCCGGAAGCCCGAGATCCTCCGGGACGGCGTCGAGCCCCATGACCGTGGTCATGAAGCGCCCCAGCTGCTCCTCGGAGTCCAACCGGTCCAGACCCTCGCGAAACGCCGGCAGATTTCTCTCGTCGCCGTGCGCGGCGCGCGCAACGGCCGTCGGAGCCGAGGTGTCGAGCAGGGCGAGCAGCGCCACCTCGTCACCCTCGGCCACCAGCTGACGCGCCATCTCGAAGGCGACGAGACCTCCGAACGACCACCCGGCCAGGTGATAGGGTCCGTGCGGCTGGCGCGCCCTGATCGCGTCGACGTAGCGGGCTGCCATGTCGGTGATATTCGCCGGCGGCTCCTGGTCTCCCTCGAGGTTCGGCGCTTCGAGCCCGTACACCGGCTGATCCGCACCGAGTTGACGCGCCAGGCCGACGTAGCAGAGGACGCTCCCGCCGAGGGGATGCACGCAGAAGAGCGGGGGCCGCGCGCCCTTCGGCTGAATGGCCACCAACGGTGTCGCCGCCGGACTCGGCGCGGACCGCCGCGCGGCCACGGAGAAGTTCCACGCGATGCCCCGCTGCCGCGACTGCGCGCCGGATGTGCTGCCGCCCGCCAGCTCCTGCGCCTGCGCGGCCGAACCGGCGGGC
>Ga0209648_10005566_pt1 | contig 10795 bp, 7 predicted proteins | sample GraSoi2013_115cm_FD_185830 | JGI IMG/M metagenome (GOLD analysis project Ga0209648, IMG submission 185830) | Grasslands soil microbial communities from the Angelo Coastal Reserve, California, USA - Sample 9_17_2013_115cm (SPAdes) (version 2) | ecosystem: Environmental > Terrestrial > Soil >...
CCTCAACGGTCGGATAGCTGAGACGGATTAGCGCGGGTCTGAAAAGCCCGAAAGGTTGGTTCGATTCCAACTCCGACCACCAAGTTTCCTGCCCGAGTAGCTCAACCGTGGAGCGCTGGTCCTACAAACCAGAGGTTGAAGGTTTAAGTCCTTCCTTGGGCACCAAATTCAATTAGCAATTTATCGGGGCGTGACTCATCCCGGCAGAACGGAGACTGCGTGGGAGCGTGGAGTTCGCAGAGGCGCGTCGGCCTCACGCCCCGACCATGAATCCAAAGGCGATGTAGCTCCAACTGGCAGAGCAGCAGTCCCGTAAACAGCAGTGTGTGAGTTCGAATCTCACCATCGCCTCCATGATTCTGGCCCGCGTTCCCGGCGTCGGTCTTCTAAACCGAACCTGCAAGAGCTGGGTGGAAAGGCACGAGGTTCAACTCCTCCGCGGGCTTCCAAAGATCATAAATGGCTGTGTAGCTCAAGCGGAATAGAGCGAGCGTCTCATAAGCGCGAGGTTGGTGGTTCGACTCCACCCACAGCCACCAAAGTTTAGGGCTGGTGATGTAACCGACAGCATAGAAGTCCTGCAAACTTCTTGTGAGGGTTTGAATCCCTCCCAGTCCACCAAATTGCGGCGTAGCTCAATTGGATAACAGAGCACTCGTCTTGTAAACGAGGGTGTGCGAGTTCAAGTCTCGCCGCCGCAGCAAGTTTCTTGTGGCGTAGCCAAGTTGGTAAGGCACCGCACTGTTAATGCGGCCATGCGAAGGTTCGAATCCTTCCGCCACAGCCAATCCTCTTTGACCCGGAGCTCGAGTGACAGAGCGGCGGCCTTTTAAGCCGTGAGGTGCGGGTTTGAGCCCCGTCGGGTCAACCACTTTCGCGGTGTAGCTCAACGGCGCCAGAGCACTCGATTGATAATCGAGCGATGTCGGTTCAATTCCTTCCACCGCGACCAACTTCAAAACGGGGCATAGCTCAAGCGGAAGAGCAGCCGCCTTATAAGCGGTGTTAGCGCCAGATTAGCGCAAGGTTCTGGGTTCGAATCCCAGTGCCCCGACCATCAATTAGTTTCAAGTTCCAAGTTTCAGGTTTCAAGTTACGCGGGGACAGACTTGAAACTTGCAGCTTGAAACCTGAAACCTCGATTGCGGGATGGTGTAGCCGGCAACACGTCGGGCTTTGAACCCGAAGATGAAGGTTCGATTCCTTCTCCCGCAGCCAATCTTTTCAAACGCATCTTAAAAGGTACTTCGATTTACTTACATCGGAAGGAATTTCTATTTGGAGGTAAACGAAAATGAGTTGTTTGGGCCGTTCCGCCATTCAGAGTGCCGCCAGCAGGAATGTAAATCGTTTCGCTGATCGTTACGGCACCGGTTCCGTGAACTGACATCGGCATCAGTACAAGCACTGACCATGTATTCGTCACAGGATCGTAAGCCTCATTTTGATTGAACGTAACTCCAAGGCGCTCGCCGCTAAACGCGAAGACCTTCCCATCCAAAACGGCAACGGCCATTCCGCTGCGAGCTGTCGGCATTGGCTTCAGCGACTTCCACGAATTCGTCGCCGGATCGTAAACGTCTAATTAGTTCGTGTTGTATTCAAACGTATTCAATCTGTCAGCAACGGCGTAGAGCTTACCCCCAATCACCACCAGACCCATGTGGTCTCTGGGATTAGGCAGGGGCGCGAGTTCGCTCCAGCTATTCGTGGCCGGATCATAAACACGATGAATGCCGACGCTCTCGCGATCGCGGCCGCCGACTGCATGAATCTTTCCTCCAGAACGGCCACTGAAACAGAACGTAGCGCCGAAGGCAGCGGCGCCAGCTTCTCCCATCTCCCAGTGACAGGATCGTAAACGCTCACGTTAGTCACCGCCGAAAGGTTCTGCTCGACGAAGCCGCCGATGCAATATATCTTCCCATTGAATCCAACCGCGCCAACGTGATTCACACCGCGCAGCATCGGAGCGCGGCCACGCCAGGTGTTGGTCGCTGGATCGTATTCTCGTTGAGCGGCTGATCGACAAAGCCATCCGCGTATCCGCCAATCACATAAACCTTGCCTCCGACTTCGGCCACAGCTACTTCGCTGCGCGCATGAGGAAGCGGGGCCCGGTAATGCCAACAGCCTTGTCCCTGCAAAGCTGGCGGTTCCGGGCCGCTCATCCCGACTCGATGCTGCTGACTAACTACAGATGCGGCGCCAAGGAACAGAGTGAATGATGATTGAAGTGCGCGCATAGCATTTTCCTTCAGCGCGCAGCTTTGACGCCGCCGCGCTAGCTCTTTGAGAACTTTCAGTAGGGGTTAGGATAAACTTATCACAAACCGCCATGAATGGAGTTATCGCCAACGCTTTTCTACTTATCGCAGTAGAAGCTATTTATTCAATACTGTCGCCTGTGTCTTACGGCGCAGCATCAGCGGAGGCGATGTTTCGCGCGAACCTGGAGCGTACGGGTGTTTACAAGACACAAGGCATTCAGCGACTGCACGGAGTCAAATGGAAGTTCCAGACTGAACGCGTCATAGAAGCCTGGTTTTCCTCGCCCACCGTTTCGGGCGACACGGTCTATTTCGGTAGCGACGACAGCTATTTGTATGCGCTGAATGCCGTGACCGGAGAACTCAAGTGGAAGTTCAAGACAGGCGATGTCGTGTATTCCTCACCCGCTGTCGCCGACGGAGCAGTATATGTGGGAAGCCACGACGGCCATTTGTATTGCGTAGATGCGCAGACAGGTAAGCAACGCTGGAGTTTTAAGACTGGTTACAGGGTCTATTCGTCGCCGGCGGTGAGCGAGGGAACGGTTTATTTCGGCAGCGCAGATACGTACCTTTATGCAGTTGAGGCCGCAACCGGAAAACTACTTTGGAAGTTCAAAGCGAATAGTTGGATTTTATCTTCTCCGGCGATAGCTGAGGGCACAGTTTATTTCGGCTGCTGGGATGCTTATCTATATGCCGTAGAGATGGCGACCGGACGCGAGAAGTGGAGATTCAAAACAGGCTACAGAATCCTCTCTTCACCTGCCGTCGTTGAGAGCACGGTTTATTTTGGCAGCATGGATGGCATCTTCTATGCGGTGGATACAAAGTCGGGGCGGGAACGATGGAGATTCAAAACGAACGAGAGAATCAGATCATCCCCGGCCATAGAAAATCAGACAGTTTATTTCGGCGGCGATGATGGACAGTTCTATGCGCTGGCTATTGAGAATGGACAAGAGAAATGGCGAATTAAGACGGGCGGCCCAATTATCTCATCCGCGTCTATTGCTGATGGGATTGCGTATTTCGGTAGCGCCGACGGTCATCTTTACGCAGTCGATGTAGAAACAGGAAAGAGGAAGTGGAAATTCAATGCGCCTTTTGGTTGGATGAGGTCTTCTCCGGCTGTGGCCAATGGAGTGATCTATTTTGGAAGTGATGACGGAAATCTCTATGCCTTGCACTAACACGGACCACTTTTGATTTGAGATCCGTGATCAGCGATATTAACCGAGACAAATGAAATTCTGCCCGACTTGCAAGCATCGAATATGTCGTCGTCGGACGATTCGGTGCCGCCTCTGTGGCACGTTTGTACGAAAATGGCTGATAGTAGTTTACGTGCTCATCGGGCTCGTCGTGTTAGCGATAGTTGTGTCTATGCTGGGCCGTTTCAATTTCGGCTGATCCGATCTGTTCAGGCCTGAAGCGTTCACCATTTAAGCAAACCAGAGCTTCATTTCACATTGTCAGCAGAATTTCACAAATGGCTTTCAACGTGATCGATCTTCTGCTTGTGCTGCTCGTAATATTGAGCATGCTCAGTGGCTATCGCCGTGGTCTCATTCTCGGCGTGCTTGATCTGGCCAGTTGGGTATTAAGTCTGCTCGCGGGCCTGCGGTTTTATCAGCCGGTGGCGCGTTGGCTCGGCGTCTATGTTCACTCGCTCCCACAGATTTGGAATCGGCCGCTTGCCTTCATCTTGATCGCCGTTATAGCGGGCCTCGCGGTTCATCTTGTCGGTAACGTAATCCTAAGACGATTACCGAAGGACATTCATCAGCGACGAGTCAATCGATTGTTTGGGATCATTCCGGGATTCGCAAACGGATTGATTACGGTGGCCATCGTCTCAGCGCTGCTCCTGGCAATTCCGCTGAACGAAGGTTTGCGAGAGCGTGCCCGCGCGAGTGCGTCGGTAAACCGTCTCGCCGTCTACACTGAACGCCTCGAAGCAGCGCTTCATCCAGTCTTCGGCGAGGCCATCGCCGAAACGCTCAATCTGCTTACCATCCGGCCTGAATCAAATGAGCGAGTCACGCTGCCCTACACAGTCGCAGCGCCGCGCCCCAGGCCTGAGTTGGAGGCCAAAATGCTCGAATTGGTTAACGGGGAAAGAGTCGCGGCGGGACTCCGGCCACTCGCACCCGATCCGGAACTCGGGCAAGTCGCGCGGCAACACTCAGCTGACATGTTCGCGCGTGGTTATTTCGCGCATGTGACGCCGGAGGGCCGCGATCCTTTCGAACGTATGCGCGAAGCGAACGTGCGGTTTTTCACTGCCGGAGAAAATCTGGCCCTCACTCCGACGATGCAAATCGCGCACACGGGTCTAATGCGCTCGCCCGGACATCGCGCCAACATCTTGCAGCGAGACTTCGGACGCGTCGGCATCGGCATCATGGACGGCGGCATACACGGTTTGATGGTGACACAGGATTTCCGGAATTGAATTGGGATTCCGATTAGGGTGCAATTAAGAGTGAGAGCCATGTCATCGGGTTATCGTGTCAGAACCGCGAGCGGTAGCGACCGGATCAAAAAACGCTGCAGTATTTATCGGGTCTCTTACATGATCCGGTCGCTACCGCTCGCGGTTCTGACACGAAGCGCCTCAACTCTCAGTTCTAATTACACCCGTCCGATTCACCTAGAACCCGTATGTCGGATGCCCGACAGAACTACTATGATAAGCTTCTCAGTTCCCTTGTAGTTACACTCTGTTGGGTTGATCCAACAGGCTGCACGAAAATCCCTGAGTCTGTGGAGCTATGTCTGCAAATTCTGATGTGTTGGTCAAAAACCGGATTCTCAGAGCGCTGCCCGCCGAGGAGTACAAGCGCCTCCTTCCCAATTTAAAGCCTGTTACTCTTGAATATAAGCAAGTCCTTTATGAGCCAAATAAGCCTATTCGATACGTCTATTTTCCCAATAATGGCGTCATCTGCCTGCTCTCGACTGTAATTAGGAGAACTGCTGTCGAAATAGGATTACTGGGTAACGAGGGGATGCTCGGGATACCGATTTTCCTGGGAACGAATTCCACACCCCACTTGGCCATGGTGCAAGCGTCGGGAAGCGCCATGAGGCTCAAGGCGCATTTTCTTCGAGAAGAATTCAAGCGCGGCGGCAGGTTGCAAGATCTCTTACTGCGCTTTACCCAAGCGCAGCTAATCATGATCGCTCAAACAGCAGTGTGCAATCGTCTTCATGCTTTGGACGGACGCCTCAGCCGTTGCTTGCTGTTGATGCACGACCGTGTGGACGGTGACGAATTCCAGCTTACTCAAATTCTCATCTCGCAAATGCTCGGCGTACAACGCACCGGTGTTACCGCCGCCGCCGGCATACTACAGAAGAAGAACATGATCGGCTATAGCCGGGGAAAGATCGCCGTTCTCGATAGGTCGCGGCTGGAAGACAATGCGTGCGAGTGTTATTGGATCGTCAAAGAAGAATTCGATCGCTTGGGGGCCGGGCGACTGCCTATACACTAACACCCTAATAATCTTTAGCCATATACATCGAAGCGTTAATTTCGCTTGGCGACGCGGTCCATGCGAAGGACTTCTCCTCGGGCGGTTGGAAATTTCCCAAGGGGTGCAATTAGAACTGAGAGTTGAGGCGCTTCGTGTCAGAACCGCGAGCGGTAGCGACCGGATCATGTAAGAGGCCCGATAAATACTGCCGCGTTTTTTGATCCGGTCGCTACCGCTCGCGGTTCTGACACGATAAACCCGATGACATGACTCTCACTCTTAATTGCACCCCTTTCCCAAGAGTCTCTCCAGCGTTAAGGGTCTGGTAGCAGACTTATCGTGTTATACTCCTTACAAATATTGGGTCGGAACGTCACGCGAGGTTTAGCACGCGGAGGCAGTGTCCCCATGACTCGGAAGAAATTAGCCGAAGGTAAATCTCCTTCGACGAAGTCTAAGCGCAGACAAAAACCAGATACAGGTCCAGAAGGACGCGCGATAAAGAAAAAGGCAGCTTCGAAAAAGTCTGCAAGGCCTCAGGGATCTACTCAGAAAGCCATCCCTAAATCATCGGCAGGAAAAAAGCACGCGGAAGATAAGCACGACCTCCATATCGAGAACAATTCATTTCCAATTGTCGGCATTGGCGCTTCAGCCGGCGGACTTGAGGCATTCACTCGTCTACTAAAGCAACTCCCAGCAGACACCGGGATGGGCTTCGTCCTTGTCCAGCACCTTGATCCTGTTCATGAAAGCGCGCTCACCAAACTTCTGTCCAAAGCGACCTCGATGCCGGTGTCTGAAGTGACAAACAACACCCGCGTCGAGCCTAATCGGGTTTATGTAATCCCGCCAAATACCAGTCTAGTGATCGCCGAAGGCATACTTAAGCTTCTGCCACGCAAGAAGACCGATGGACAGCATCGGCCCATAGACTACTTTTACCAATCATTGGCAGAGGACCAACGCGAACGCGCCATCAGTGTAATTCTGTCGGGCACGGCATCGGACGGCACGCTCGGGTGCGAGGCGGTTAAGGCCGAGGGCGGAATCACCTTTGCTCAGGATGAGTCAGCTAAGTATGACAGCATGCCGCGGAGCGCGATTGCGGCCGGGTGTATTGATTTTGTGCTGTCACCGGAGGACATTGCGAGGGAACTCGCGCGCATCGCGCGACACCCATACGTTCGGTCAGATCTCGCCGATGAGCCAATTGGCATAAAAGACGTTGAAGAGGGCGCTCGCGAAATTACTGAACATCCGGGGCGAAAGACTCCCGGCGCGAAAGAAGATCCCTTCAAAAGGACTCTGCTGTTGCTGAGAAACAGGAAAGGCGTCGATTTCTCGTTATACAAACCAAACACGATCAAACGACGGATTGGTCGGCGCCTGGTGCTGAGTAAGCTGAAGAGTCTGGAAGCTTACCTGCGTCGTCTTAAGAGCGATGCCAAAGAGGTTGAAGCGCTTTACCAGGACATGTTGATTAGTGTGACTGGGTTTTTTCGGAATCCCGAAGCATTTGAGGTGTTGAAGAAGAGTGTATTCCCAAAACTCTTGAAGAATAGGTCGCCTGACAATTCAATTCGCGTTTGGGTTTTAGGTTGTTCCACGGGACAAGAGGCTTACTCAATCGCCATGTCTTTCTTGGAATTTACGTCCAGGGCGAACAGCAACGTTCCACTGCAAGTCTTCGCGACCGATCTAAACGAGGCGCTGCTGGAAAAGGCGCGCGCCGGGTTCTATGCCAAGACTCTGGTTAGCGATCTTTCGCGCGACCGACTGCGGCGATTCTTTATCGAAGAAGATGGCGGGTACCGCATCAGCAAGTCGATCCGGGAGATGTGCGTTTTCGCGCGGCAGAATTTGCTCGCCGATCCCCCGTTTTCACGAATGGATCTGATCAGTTGTCGCAACCTGCTCATCTATCTTGAGCCGGATTCCCATAAGAAGATACTTCCGACACTTCACTATGCCTTAAAACCGAATGGCTTTATTTTCCTGGGCGCTTCGGAAACAGTGGGAGCGAATGTCGACCTATTTGCTCCGCTTGATAAGAAGCATCGGATATATTCCAAGAAAGCTGCCGCGATTCGTCCACCAAATCTAGTACTGCCGACTAGCCCCCCGCGAGAAAGAATTGATCCGCCGAGAGTGGCGCCGGCTCCGCGCGAAGGATCTGAACTGGAAGCGCAAAGAGAGGCCGATCGAATAACACTCAGCAAATACGGCCCCGCAGGGGTGCTGGTAAATGCCGATCTCGAGATACTGCAATTCCGAGGGCCGACCAGTCGTTATCTGGCGCCAGCGCCAGGCCGGGCCAGTTTCAATCTCCTGAAGATGGCGCGCGAAGGTTTACTGTTGCCGTTGCGCACGGCGGTCAACAAGGCCAGGAAAGAGAATCAAAGAATTCGGCAAGAGAATGTGCAGATTGATCAGAATGGCCACTCGACGATCGCAAACATTGAAGTCATTCCACTCAAGAATCTCAAGGAGCGATGCTACCTGATATTGTTTGAGCCTAACGAACACCCTCGGGCGTCAAGGGAGGACGCCAAAGACAAGTCAAGCGGGAAACAAGCGCGTCGAAGCAAAAGAAAGGTCTCGATGCAAGCCGCCGAAAATCAGACTCGCGAAATCCTTGAGATGAAGCGCGAGCTGGGCGAGATGCGCGATTACCTGCAATCGGTGCTCGAAGAGCATGAGGCTGCGAACGAGGAGCTTCAAGCCTCGAATGAAGAGGTGCAATCGAGTAATGAAGAGCTTCAGAGCATCAATGAAGAACTTGAAACATCGAAGGAGGAGCTTGAATCCACCAATGAAGAACTGATTACCGTCAACGAGGAAATGCAGAACCGCAATCGGGAATTAGATCGTGCGAACAGTGACCTGAACAATCTGCACAATAGCATGAAGGTTTCTATTGTGCTGCTCGCGCGCGATCTCACAATTCGGCGATTTAATCCGCAAGCAGAAAAAGACCTCAACCTGCTGGCGAACGATATAGGCCAACCCTTAAGCCGCATCAAAACAGATCTCGAACTTCCTGACCTCGAAGCGCTGATTCTCGAAGTCATCAAAACGGTTAGGACACGCGAAACCGAACTGCAAGACAAGACCGGCCGATGGTACTCCTTACGTGTAAGTCCTTACTTCACTCTGGACAATAAGATTGACGGCGCTGTTCTTACGATGGTGGACATCGATGCGCTCAAGCGAAGCGAGCAGGAAATCAAAGCTGCGCGGGATTACGCCGAAGCCATTTTACGTAAGGCGCCGGTTCCCCTGCTCGTGCTGCAAGCTGACCTGCGAGTAAATTTAGCGAATGAATCGTTCTATAAGTTGTTCAAGACCGAACCGAATGAGACCGCAGGACGGACGGTCTATGATCTGGGAAACGGCCAGTGGAACATCCCTCAGCTGCGTCAATTACTAGAAGACATCTTGCCGCGGAGCAGCGTTATCCATGACTTCGAAGTCACGCACGATTTTGAGCGCATCGGCCCCGGCACGATGCTGCTCAACGCCCGTCGGTTGGAAAGCGAGCCGGCCGCGCCGGAGCAGATCTTACTTTCCATCGAAGACATAACTGCACGCAAGCAAGCTGAGGAAGAACGTGAGCAGCTATTGCTGGCCGAGCAACAGGCCCGCACTGAGGCTGAGCAAGCAAACCGAGTTAAGGACGAGTTTCTGGCGATGGTCTCGCATGAGTTGCGCACTCCTCTGAACGCGATCGCTGGGTGGTCGCATCTATTGAAGACCGGCAAGCTTGACCGGAAGACGATCGAACGAGCCATCGAATCAATCGATCAAAACGCCGCCATGCAAGGAACGATCATCAATGAGCTGCTCGACACGTCGCGCATAATCAGCGGCAAGCTGGAACTAAACCAGCAGCTAGTTGATCTTGTTGAGGTAATCAATGCAGCGCTGGAATCGACTGGACCCTCCGCCGAAGCGAAAAAGATTGAGATGACTTTGGAGCTTGATTCTGTGGCAAACCTGCCTGCCGGAGACTCAATGCGGTTAGGACAAGCTGTGCGGAATCTCCTTTCGAATGCCGTCAAGTTTACTCCCGAAGGAGGTCGGGTCGAAGTTCGACTTGAGCAAGTTGAAAACAACATTGTCATAGTCGTGAAAGACAATGGACAAGGAATCGATGCGAGCTTTCTGCCGTATGTGTTTGAACGCTTCCAACAAGCGGAATCTGGCGAAAGGCGGTTGCACGAGGGCCTTGGCCTCGGTCTTTCAATCGCTCGCCATATGGTCCAAGCGCACGGCGGCAACCTCAAAGCTGAGAGTGAGGGAGAGGGTAGGGGAGCGACTTTCACTATCGTACTTCCGATGGACTCCGTCGCCAGGCCAATAGAAGACACCAGATCTGCGACACGATTCCACATCCCGCAAGCCACAACTGAGGAAGGCTCTATAACCTATGATTTGCCATCCAACATTCTGAGCGGCCTGAGGGTTCTCTTCGTCGACGATCAGCCGGATACTCGCGAATTGGTTACGGTTGCCCTCACTCAGTACGGCGCGGAGATCCGAGGTTGCAGCTCGGCAAGAGAAGCTCTGGAAGTGCTGCAGCACTGGAAACCCGCGGTAATCATTTCTGACATTGGCCTTCCCGGTGAAGATGGCTACGAGCTAGTGCAAAGGGTGCGAGCACTGAAGCCGCAGCAAGGCAGCAGCATTCCGGCTGTCGCACTTACCGGCTATGCAAGTCCCACAGATGAGGTGAAGGCGCTTGCTGCGGGGTATCAAGTCCATTTATCGAAACCGGTGGAGCTTGATCAGTTGGTCGCTACTATTGCGAGGTTAGCCGGACGAAGCTGGCAGAATTCGAGCGTAGCGGCAGGTCTTGTCCGCGAAAAAACCTGAGACAGATCGAAGATCGGAGACGGGCAACTCGCCGGCCCCGACAATCACAGTCGCAGCCGTATGATCTAGGCAATGAAGCGAACATTGGCACAGCGAGATACGAAATGAGCCGGTATGACTTCCTGGTAGAAACGTATCGGACAGAGAGAATCAAAACTCTCT
>Ga0209648_10005567_pt1 | contig 10794 bp, 10 predicted proteins | sample GraSoi2013_115cm_FD_185830 | JGI IMG/M metagenome (GOLD analysis project Ga0209648, IMG submission 185830) | Grasslands soil microbial communities from the Angelo Coastal Reserve, California, USA - Sample 9_17_2013_115cm (SPAdes) (version 2) | ecosystem: Environmental > Terrestrial > Soil >...
ACAAGCTCGTGGAGCTTGCGGCAACCGACGCGCTCACCGGGTTGAAAAACCGGCGCAAGTTCGATGCCGCAATCGATGCCGAATGGCGGCGCGCAACGCGCCAGAAGACCCCGGTCGCGCTGCTGATGATCGATGCCGACCATTTCAAATGCTACAACGACACATTCGGACATCAGGCCGGCGATCAGATGCTGGTCGGAATCGCCATCTGCATCACGGATTCGGTACGGCGGGCCGGCGATTGCGCCGCACGTTACGGCGGTGAGGAATTTGCCGTGCTGCTGCCGGGGCTTTCGGACGTGGAAGCGTCGCGGGTGGCCGAAACGATCCGGCTGAAAGTTCAGCAATGGTCCGACGACACCACCGTCAGCATCGGCATCGCGAGCCTGACGCCTACCGCAGCCATGGAATGGTCCGTCCTCGTCAAAGCCGCCGACAAGGCGCTTTACGCGGCCAAGGCTAACGGCCGTAACCGGTCCGTGCTGGCCAGCGTGCCGACGCTTTCGCTGGTGGCTTGAGAAGCCAAAGCGGGCCGCGTCGTCATGCCCGCGAAAGCTGGCATCCAGTACGCCGTGAAGTTTCGGATCAATCGCAGGCCTCGCGGAGTACTGGATCATCCGCTGGAGCCTGTCATCGGGCTCGCCACAAGCGAGACCCGGTGACGTGACGAATGCGGTTGAACGCGCGTCACTTCTCCAGATACTTCTTCATCTCTGCGCGCAGACCGTCGCGCAAATCGGCGCGCGCCATGGCGAAGGCGATGTTGGCGCGGAGGAAACCCGCCCTGGAGCCGCAATCATGCCGCTCGCCCTTGAACTCGACGCCATAGAAGCTTTGCGTTTTCGACAGGCCGATCATCGCATCGGTGAGCTGGATCTCGCCGCCGGCGCCGCGCCCCTGTGTTTGCAGGATTTTGAAGATTTCCGGCTGCAGGATATAGCGCCCGGTAATTGAAAGATTCGACGGCGCGGTGCCCTTGGCCGGCTTTTCCACCATGCCGTCGACCTCGAACATGTTGCCGTGCGGGTGGCGCTTGCCGACGCCGCAGATGCCATACTGATGCGTGAGATGCGCGGGCACTTCTTCCACCGCGATCAGGTTGGATTTGTCGCCGAGCTTGCCCGCGGCTTCGATCATCTGCGCCAGGCAGCCCGGCGTATTCAGCACCAGTTCGTCCGGCAGCACCACCGCGAACGGCTCGTTGCCGACGATGTCGCGGGCGCACCACACCGCGTGGCCGAGGCCGAGCGGCGCTTGCTGGCGCGTGAAACTCATGGCGCCGGCCTCGGGCTGGTCACGCGCCAGAATCTCCATCTCGGCCTTCTTGCCGCGCGCGGCGAGCGTGGCGTCGAGCTCGAAAACCCTGTCGAAATGGTCCTCGATCACGCCCTTGTTGCGGCCGGTGACGAAGATGAAATGCTCGATGCCGGCCTCCTTGGCCTCGTCGACCACATACTGGATCAGCGGCTTGTCGACGATGGTCAGCATTTCCTTCGGCATCGTCTTGGTGGCGGGCAGGACGCGGGTGCCGAGGCCGGCGACCGGGAAAACGGCTTTGCGGATTTTCATGGGGCTGTCGGGGGCCTTTAGTGCGGAAAGTGCGTTTGACCTTACGTTGGTAGCCGGTTTGCAGCCGGGAACAAAGGCGGATGTGTGATGCGTGTTACCCTCCCCTGGGAGAGGCAGGGTTACATCCCCGACAACAAAATCTCGCCTTTGTTAATCTGTTGGAAACCGTGACGAGGCCTCCTGAAACCGGGATATCCTGGGGCAATGCGGGTGGGACATGATGCGGCGGACGGGACGATTGGCGAATAGGGGAACCCGCGCGGTCATCGTTGCGGCGGCGCTGTTGATATGCTCGGACGCCCGCGCGCAGTCGTCCGGCGGCGGCGGACCCCTGGCTTTCTTCGACAACATTTTCACCGGTTCGCTTTCGAAGGGCAGCCAGGCCGCTCCATCAAGTCAGCGGCCCGGCGCCTCGGCGCAGGCGCAAGGCGCGCCTGCCGCAACTAGCGCGCCACAGCCGTGGAGCGGCGAGGACGGCGCCTCCGGCCATCCGCTGATGACCGCCAGCGCGATCCGCGAGGCGGCAGCGAATTTCGATAATTGTGTCGCCTCGATGTGGCCCGACGCCGCCCGCCGCAACATCTCGCAAGAGAACTTCCAGCGCTTCACCGCGGGACTTGCCCCCGATCTGCGCATCATGGATTTGATGGATTCGCAGCCGGAATTCACCAAGTCGATCTGGGATTACCTCGACATTCTGGTGAACGATGTCCGGCTCGCCAAGGGCCGCGAGAACCTCGCCCAATACAAACCGCAGTTCGACGCTGCGGAAAAAGCCTACGGCGTCGACCGCTATGTCATCGCGGCGATCTGGGGCATCGAATCGAATTACTCCACCCAGATCGGCGATCGCAGCGTGCTGCAATCCACGGCAACCCTGGCCTGCATCGGCCGCCGCCAGAAATATTTCAAGGACGAGTTCCTCTCGGCGCTGGAAATCCTGCACCACGGCGATTTGCGCCCCGAACAAATGCGCGGCTCCTGGGCCGGCGCGTTCGGGCCCACGCAATTCATGCCGACCGCGTTCAAGCGCTACGCGGTCGACGCCGACGGCGACGGCCGCCGCGACGTGGTCGATAACGCCGCCGACCTCATCGCCTCCACCGCCAACAACCTGAAAAAGGACGGCTGGCAGAGCGGCCAGACCTGGGGCTACGAGGTCGTGGTGCCGCCGGGCTTCAATTACATGCTGGCCGACCGCGCCAAGGCTATGACGATGGCGCAATGGGAGCATCTCGGCCTCAAGCGCGCCGGCGGCCAGCCCTTCCCGCATCCCTCGGACAAGGCCTATTTGCTGGCGCCCGCCGGCGCGGAAGGGCCCGGCTTCCTGATGCTGCAGAATTTCCGGGTGATCATGAAATACAATCCGGCGGAAGCCTATGCGCTGGCGATCGGCCATTTCGCCGACCGCTTACGCGGCGGCGCGCCGTTTGTGCAGCCATGGCCTCGGCAGGAGCGGGAGTTGTCGCGCGCCGAACGGCTGGAACTGCAGCAGCTTCTGGCGCAGCGCGGCTTCTATCGCGGCACCCCCGACGGCCAGCTCGGCGGCATGACGCGGGAGGCCCTGCGCGGCTTCCAGGCCTCGATCGGGGCGCCCGCAGACGGATTTGCCTCCTCCGACGTGCTGGAGCGGCTCAGGGGGCGGTAATCCGAGCCAGGTAATCCTGCCCGGCAACCCCTTAGACGACATTTCCGCGGGCCACCTTGACGGGAGCGGCCGATGCCCGGTTTATGGTCCGGAAATCTGCCCGCTTGCGGCCTGATTCCGCTGTTATAGTGATCGCCTAAACGATCCATCGCGACCGAGCGCATGCCAAAGCCAAGATCCTTTTTCCGCCTGTTCACCGAAAGCGGCCCGCTGATCGCGTTGGCTGTTGCGGCTGCACTATTGGTCGGGGTCGTCGGACCGGCTTCGGCGCAGTTCTTCAATTTCGGCGGACCGCCCCGGCCGCAGCCGCAGCAGCAGCAGCCTCCGCGCAGCAGCGGCGGTGGATTCGGCGGCTGGTTCGGCGGAGATCTGTTTGCGCCATTCCAGCAGCAGCCGCAGCAGGCGCCGAAGCGGATCGAGAATTTTTCCAAGGCGCCGCCGCCGGAGAAGCGCGAGACCGTGCCGGAGCGCAACGTGCTGGTGCTCGGCGATGGCATGGCGGACTGGCTCGCCTATGGTCTCGAGGACGCGTATGCCGAACGGCCGGACATGGGCGTGATCCGCAGGCACAAGACCGTCTCCGGCCTGATCAAGTATCAGCCCAAGGGTGATCCGGCCGACTGGGCCGCCGCCGCCAAGGGCATTCTCGCCACCGAGAAGCCGGACGCCATCGTCATCATGCTCGGACTCAACGACCGCGTCGCGATGCGCGAGCCGGCGGTCGATAAATCCGACGGTAAGTCGTCGGACAAAAAGAGCGACAAGAAGGACGCCAAGGCCAAGCCGGATGCTAAGCCCGCAGACGCGAAATCGGCAACGAAGCCGGATGGCGCAACCGATGCCGCCGCAAAGCCCGAGGACAAAGCGGTCGATCCCGAATTGCCCCCGGACGACGGCGCCGACAATGGCGACGCGCCGCCGAGCACCGCGCCGGAAAAAAGCGCGCGCTCGCCGAACGGCCTTTATGAGTTTCGCGAGGAACGCTGGGTCGAGCTCTACACCAAGAAAATCGAAGAGATGATCGGCATCATGAAATCCAAGGGCGTGCCGGTATTGTGGGTCGGTCTTCCCGCGGTGCGTGGCGCCAGGGCGACGGCGGATACGCTGTTCCTGGATTCGCTGTATCGCGATGCCGCCGGCAAGGCCGGCATCACCTATGTCGATGTCTGGGACGGATTTGTCGACGAAGCCGGCCGCTTCTTGCAGCAGGGTCCGGACTTCGAAGGCCAGATCCGGCGCTTACGTTCCTACGACGGGGTGTACTTCACCAGGCCCGGCGCGCGGAAGCTCGCGCATTATGTCGAACGCGAGATCACGCGGCTGTTGGCTGCGCGTTCCGCGCCGATTGCACTGCCGACCGAACCGGCAACGCCCGACGCCAACGCGCTGCCCGGTCAGCCGGCGCCGCGTCCGCTGGCCGGACCAATCCTGCCGCTGGTGGCATCCTCTGTCGGCACCGATCAATTGCTCGGCGGTCCCGGCTCGCGCCCCGCCGCGGTCGATGCGCTCGCGGCGCGAACGCTGGTCAAGGGCGAGCCGCTGGCGCCGCCCGCCGGCCGCGCCGATGATTTTGCCTGGCCGCGCCGCGAAGTCGGGCGCGAACAGGCCAAGGGCGAAGCGCCGGTGGCATCCGTTTCACCTGATGGAACAGCTGCGGCTCCGGCCACACCACCGAAGCCGAAAAAGGTTCGTCCGATTCAATCCGGCACGCCCTCGGTACGAGACTTTTTCGGGTTCGGAAATGCGCCGCGTCAGCCGCCGCCGCGTGCGCCCACCGCGCCGCGCCCGCCGAACAACGTCGGACGATCGGCGTCGGTACCCGGGATTTTCGCGCGGTAATCCCCTCGTTATTCCGGATCGCGAGCGCAGCGAGCGAGTCCGGAATCCATAACCACGACAGGGAGTATGGATTCCGGGCCTGTCGCCTCAGGTCGGCAATTGCCGACCGAAGGCGCATCCCGGAATGACAAATGCTAATATTCTCGATCGGCTCAGCCGTAATACCGCCACCGCGGCGGTGGCCGTCGCGGCGGTCGCGTCATCAGCAGCGCCAGCGCAAAGCCGATGCCGCCCGCGATCAGCAGCGCGCCGAGCGGATTATCCCGTACGGTTTTCGCCACAGCTTGCGAACCATCGCGAAAGGTCTCGCCGCTGTTCTCATAGGCGTCCTTGACGTAGCCGACGGCGGCATCAGTGGCGTCGCGCGCAGTATCCTTGGCCTGGCCGTACAGGTTCTGCACCGTGCCTGCGGCCTCGCGGGCCCGACCCGCGGCCTGGGTTTTCGCGTCACCGACTATATCGCCAACGGCGCCCTCGACTTTACCGGCGAAATCCTTGACCGAGCCGGCAATCCGATCCTTGTCCATCGCGCTCACTCCTTGTTACGCGCATATTCTGATCTCAAAACCGGCTTCCACTTTTGCGGAATACGCGCCCTGAAATGGTTCTCGGCGAGCTAACCGATGAGGCCCGTTCCGGTTCCGGCGCTTACAGAATCAACCCACCATCCACCACCAGCGTTTGGCCGACGATGTAGGACGCCAGCGGCGAGGCCAGAAACAGCGCGGCGCCGGCCATGTCGGCCGGCGTTCCCAGCCGTTTCAGCGGGATCCGTTCGATCGCGCCTTCGAGCCGCTTCGGATTGGCCATCGTCACCTTGGTCATCTTGGTGTCGACGAGACCGGGCGCGATGCCATTGACGCGGATGCCATCACCGGCCCACGCCTCGCCAAGCGTACGGGTCAAGCCGACGGCGCCGGTCTTGGTGGCGTTGTAGGCCGGATTGCCCTTGGTCGAATGGTAGGCGGCGGTCCGATGATCAGCGAACCCCTGGCTGCACGCAGCAAGGGGTGAAATCGGGTGGCGCAGGCAATCAGGCTGATCAGATTGACTTCGAGCACTTTTCGAAATCCGGCCATTTCGAATTCGCCGCGCCGGTAAATCACCGCACCCTGCGCCAGCACCAGCACGTCGAGCCGTTCGAACAACGGCTGGAATTTCTCGATCGCTTTGGCGTCGCTGACGTCGAGCTGCGCGTAATCGAGGCCCTCGAGATCCGATCCCTCGCCCGGCGAATAATCGGCAGCGGAAGCGCGGGTGCCGCAGACATGGACCTGTGCGCCTTTGGTTCGAAACGCCTGCGCGATGCCGTTGCCGATGCCGCTGGAGCCGCCCACCACGAGGACCTGCCTGCCGCTGAAATCCAGTTCGTTCATCGCCCGCGATCCCCGTGTCACTTCGTTTGACCTCTCTGGGGATCGGTGCCAGCCTTGTCAATCCTGGCGCGCAAGACATCATCTTCAGCGAGCATTCGATGTCCGATTTCAAACAGCTCAGCCGGTCGGTTGCCGGATTGACCGTTCTCGTCACCGGCGCAGCCGGCGGCATGGGCCGCGCCACGGCGCAGGTGTTCGCGGCCGAAGGTGCTAGGGTCGCGGTGACAGACACTGCCGCCGAGGGCGCTCGCGCCGTCGCCGCCGAGATTGCGGCCAGGCGCGGTATCGCGAAGGCCTGGACCCTGGATGTTGCAAACCGCGATGACATCAACGCCGTCGTCAACGACATCGCCGCGCATTTCGGCGGGCTCGATATTGTCATCAACAATGCCGGCATTTCGGTCGCGACCCCGATCGATGGTGACGGCTATGAGGCGGCCTGGGACAACAGCCTGGCGATTCTGCTTACGGCCCATCAGCGCATGATCCGCGCCGTACTGCCATATTTGCGCAAATCGAAATGTCCGCGGATCGTCAACATCGCCTCCACCGAAGCGCTTGGCGCCACCGCACTGCACAGCCCCTATTCGGCGGCAAAGGCCGGCGTGGTGGGATTGACGCGCTCGCTCGCGGTGGAACTCGGCCGCGACGGCATCACCGTGAACTGCATCTGTCCGGGCCCGATCACGACGGGCATGACGGCGCGGATCAAGGACGAGCACAACGCGATTTATGCCAAACGCAGGACCGCGCTGGGCCGCTACGGCGATCCCGAGGAGGTCGCCCATATGACGCTGAGCCTGTGCCTGCCGGCGGCTTCGTTCCTGACCGGCGCAATCATTCCGGTGGACGGCGGCCTGATGGCGCGCAACGCCTGAGGGCGGGCATGCATCGTGACGCGTTGACATCGCACGGTCACGGAGTAGTTTTTCACGAAATGGAGCGGAGCAACCGCTTGCCTCGATCAGGAGAAACGCCATGACTGTCTCGATCCGGCAGCTTCACCCGCATTTTTTCGGCGAGGTCTCCGGCGTCGATCTGCGGCAGCCGCTGACGCCGCAGGAAGCCGCCGATATCGAAGCCGGCATGGATAGATACGCCGTGCTGCTGTTTCGAAATCAGGACATTAGCGACGATCAGCAGATGGCGTTCGCGCTGAATTTCGGCGAACGCGAAAATCCGCGCGGCGGCAACATCGTCAAGCCACAGGATTCAAGGCTCTCGACCGGCCTCAACGACGTCTCCAACCTCGGCAAGGACGGCAAGCCGCTGCCGCGCGATCACCGCACCCATCTGTTCAATCTCGGCAACTGCCTGTGGCATTCCGACAGTTCGTTCCGCCCGATTCCGGCGAAGTTCTCGCTGCTGTCGGCGCGCGTGGTCAACCCCAAGGGCGGCAACACCGAATTCGCCGACATGCGCGCCGCCTACGATGCGCTCGACGACGAGACCAAGGCCGAGATCGAGGGCATGATCTGCGAACATTCGCTGATGTATTCGCGCGGTTCGCTGGGCTTTCTCGATTACACCGAGGAAGAAAAGCAGATGTTCAAGCCGGTGCTGCAGCGGCTGGTGCGCACCCATCCGGTGCATGGCCGCAAGTCGCTGTATCTCTCGTCGCATGCCGGCGGCATCGTCGGCATGACGGTGCCGGAGGCGCGGCTGTTGCTGCGCGACCTCACCGAGCACGCCACGCAGCGGGAATTCGTCTACGTGCACAAATGGACGCTGCACGACCTCGTGATGTGGGACAACCGCCAGACCATGCACCGCGTCCGCCGCTACGACCAGTCGCAGCCGCGCGACATGCGCCGCGCCACGGTGGCCGGCACCGCGCCGACCGTCGCGCAGCAGGCGGCCGAGTAGGACGACGAAGTAGACGTACAAAACACATCGTCGTCCCTGCGAAAGCAGGGACCCATACGCCGTGCCGTCTCTTGTGAAATCGTAACGCTCGATAAGCGCGATGGAGCAACCATCGCGATCACGATTGGCTATTGGGATTATGGGTCCCTGCGTTCGCAGGGACGACACCGTAGTTGTATCAGGCGTGCCCGGCTTCGTTCGACAGCATGCCCGGATCGATCCCGATCTTGCGCAGCGCGCGGAGGTATTTTTCGTCGACATCGCCGCCGAAGATCAGATCCGGATCGGCATCGCAATGCAGCCAGCCGTTATCCTGGATTTCGGTTTCCAGCTGTCCCGGCGCCCAGCCGGCATAGCCGAGCGCGAGAATGGCGTGTTTCGGCCCGGCGCCGTTCGCGATAGCCTTGAGGATATCGACGGTTGCGGTCAGGCAAATTCCGTCGTCAATCTTGAGAGTCGCATCCTTGATAAAGAAATCGCTGGAGTGCAGCACGAAGCCGCGGCCGGTCTCGACCGGGCCGCCCTTCAGCACTTTCATCGTCTCGGCGTTTTCCGGCAGCTTGATCTGATCGGCCTTCTTGATGATGTCGAGCTGCACCAGCAATTCAGGAAAGTCGATACTGCCGGCCGGGCGATTGACGATGATGCCCATGGCGCCTTCCGACGAATGCGCGCAGAGATAAATCACCGAACGCTCGAAGCGCGGATCTCCCATCACCGGCATCGCGATCAGCAACTGACCGTCGAGATAACCGCGATTGGACGAATTGTCGCCGACGCCGGCGGCCTTGCGGCGAACAATCCTCGGTTTTTTGCCTTCAGGGTCCATCCGCAAAGGACTCTCATGTTGGTACACATCCTGATATCGGGTGGCGGCCCTGTCAATCAAGCTTCTCCGCCTTCAGGACCAGATCACAAGCAATTCAATGGTTTGCAGTCTCGCTTGGCTATAAAGACGTCCCATGATCGTCACAGTTCCCATGCGTGCCGCGCTCGGCTTTGCCGCAGCTATATTTGCCTCATCCATGGCAATCGAGGCCTGCGCCCAGGATACCTCGCCGTGGCAACGGGACGGACACTCCGCGGTCCGGCTGCTGGCGGGGTCGCGCAGCGGCGCGGTGCTGCTGGGCGGCATCGCCTTTCAGCTTGAGCCAGGGTGGAAAACCTACTGGCGGACCCCCGGGGATTCCGGCGTACCGCCGCGCTTCGACTTCTCCAAATCCGAAAATATCGAGGCCGTCACCGTGCTGTGGCCGGCCCCGACGAAGTTTGACGACGGCGCGGGGGGCCACTCGTTGGGTTATCACAACCAGGTCGTGCTGCCGTTACGGATCGTCGCGAAAAGTGCCGACAAGCCGGTGACGCTTCGCGCCGATATCAACTACGCGGTCTGCGAGAAACTCTGCATTCCCGTGCAAGCCAATGCCGAACTCGCCATTGCCAGCGTGGCGAGCACTGAAGACAGTGCGCTGTTCGCAGCCCTCGACACCGTGCCCAAGCCGGCCAATGTCGGCGATCCCAACCCGCTGACCATCCGCGACGTCAAGCGCGACGGCAAATCCGCGGTGCTGGTCGATGTGGTCAGCCCCGACGCCAGGGAGGTCAACCTGTTCGTCGAAGGGCCAACCCCGGACTGGGCGCTGCCGGTTCCGAAACTGCTCGAACACGGCCCGCCGGGGGTCAAGCGCTTTACCTTCGCGCTCGACGGCCTGCCTCCGGGCGTGGACCCCGAAGGTGCTGCGCTCAAATTGACGCTGGTCGGCGGCGAGCGCTCCTACGAATTCAATATCAATCTGGATTGAGCCTCGCGTCGTCCCGGCGAACGCCGCTGGCGTTCGGGAAGTGCGCAATTTGATTCACTGTCATCACCCGCGCAGGCGGGTGACCCAGTAATCGCAGTCGCCGGAGTCCATCTCAAGCGTCACGACGTACTGGATGCCCCGCTTTCGCGGGGCATGACGGCTTCACTCCGCGGTCCAGCCGCCGTCGATCGAGAGATTGGCGCCGGTGATTTGCGCCGCGTCGTCGCCGCACAGAAACAACGCCAGCGCCGCGACCTGCTCCGAGGTGACGAACTCCTTGGTCGGCTGCGCCTCCAGCAGCACGTCGTGGATGACCTGCTCCTTGGTCATGTTGCGCGCCTTCATGGTGTCGGGAATCTGCTTCTCGACCAGCGGCGTCCAGACATAGCCCGGGCTGATGCAGTTGCAGGTGATCTTGAAGGTCGCAAGCTCCAGCGCCACGGTCTTGGTGAGGCCGGCAATGCCGTGCTTAGCCGACACATAGGCCGCCTTGAACGGCGAGGCCACCAGCGAATGCGCCGAGGCGGTATTGATGATGCGGCCCCAGCCGCGCTTCTTCATGCCGGGCACGGCGGCGCGGATGCCATAAAACACCGACGACAGGTTGATCGCGATGATCGCCTCCCACTTCTCGGGCGGGAATTCCTCGATCGGCGATACGAACTGAATGCCGGCATTGTTGACGAGGACATCC
>Ga0209648_10005569_pt1 | contig 10793 bp, 7 predicted proteins | sample GraSoi2013_115cm_FD_185830 | JGI IMG/M metagenome (GOLD analysis project Ga0209648, IMG submission 185830) | Grasslands soil microbial communities from the Angelo Coastal Reserve, California, USA - Sample 9_17_2013_115cm (SPAdes) (version 2) | ecosystem: Environmental > Terrestrial > Soil >...
GATTCGTTCATGGAGCAGGGTGCCTTCTAACACAAAGTCATTCACGAGCATATCCCCCTCTACGAACTCATAGTAGAAACGACGCGGGCAATATTCCAGCGCGTTTAGATAGGAAATGGGGATAGTCTCAGGTGGTTCACGCTTGCTCATGAAGTGATCTCCAACTCCGCACTATCTTCGGTCGCGCGTGTTCCCACTAGATTTGTGCAACGGGCTTGCCCCATGCCCATTGAGGTTTTGTAGCCTACGCCGCTGAATAGCGCAAAGTGAGCCAGTGGCGTAAGCCAGGCTGCCTCTGGACGTGAGTGCATACCTTTCATCTCATACGTAATTCTGCCTTGAAAGCCCGCGTGCGCGAATTTGCCTGATGGTAGGTAACGTGTTTCTAGTGTATAGCGAGTGACAATCAAGCTTTCTTCGCACCAGGACGCTACATCTCGTGAAGTTAGACCTTTCGTAGCCATCCGCAAATGTGCCGGCGCGAATGTTTCCCATTGCTTCGCCAAACTTTCGAAGACATAGGCAGGCTCGGGCAGGAGTTTCATCAGCTTACCCCAGTGTTGCTGTCCCATACTGAAGGCTGTTGGAGTAGCAAATTCAAATTCATAGTCTCGCTGCACCGAATTGAGTGCCTTCAGTTCAGCGAAAGAGGAGTAGGCAGCCCACGGATTTGAAGTATTGTTTGGGTCGGGTGAACCGATGAGTCGACTCACTTCAAAACGTGCCTCTCCCAATCGGATAATAAAAGTGCGAGGCTGTGTAATCAGATGCTGGATGAACGTAGCGAATATGCGTGAGTCCAGCATGGTGATGCGTAACCAGTAGACCTGCCCTGGCAGAACCTGCACCTTCTGGTTTTTCGTGATTGCCTCCTCCAACTGTGCAGCAGACAGGTGATTGAAGCCCTGCAAAAGGCCAACTGTAAATGGGCGACGCTGGTTTGGCTGGTGCATTTGTTCGGCCAGCACAGCATCACTCTGGCGTACTATATCCAGGAAGGCTGCATGCGCCTGAGTACCGGAACTGGGCGAGACAGAGCCGACCTCGACTGGATGGAGGCGGAGAAGAACGGAAAAGAGTTCGCCGCGCTCTGTATTAGATGGAGACGGTTGAAGCTGAGTTGCCTGTTGCATTAGCAAACACCTTTCTCTGTGTTAAAAAATCAGGGGATCATCATCCTCGGATTGAACATCACGAACATCTCTCGCTATATCTCTACGAGGTATTTCAGTCCATACCAGTAATGCCATTGTACCCAGAACAGCGTAGTAATCATGGATTTTGCCATCACTGAATGTCACCTGTAAATCATAAGGGATGAACTGGGCCTGTCTCTGAAGGCTCCACATGGCGCTGGCACTACGACTTTCTTTGGCAACCACGAATGCTGGCACGTACCTTTGGCTGAACATCTTTCGCACGTCGCTGGGCAAGCCATGATCGTTATTGAGTGCCGTCACTTCCAGGCCATATAGCGCCGTAGGCCAATAGGCGAAACGCTCTTCCTCTTCCCAAATGATTCGTTTGTGACTGCCTACGCTCAGTTTCAATCCAATCTGCAAACGTTCTTCAGGCTCACGTATTTCGTTGAGATTGCAAAAGATAACAGCATCTTTAGCCCCTTCAGGCAGTGGCAATACTAACTGCTCTTGCCATTCTTTTGCTGAATTGAAATACTTCACATGGTAATTCTTCACGATATGTAGAGCATCGAACAATGTTACAGGTTCACTTGAAAGCAGGCCACGCGAATCGCTCACCAGGGCAAGTGGCGGCTGAAAATCCTCGCGAAAACTAAAGCGGGCTTTCTCAATGGAGTAGCAGCGCAAATCATTCTGCAGCCAGTTATAGGCGTCCCTGGGGCCTGACCAGCGTTTTTTACCATACGCCTTCCGATATTCTTGTTCATGTGTTAACCGACGTTCGCACGTTTTCAAGCAATCGGTCATTTCAGCAGGGAACACTTGCAGATTGCCATAATCCTGGGCACGCTGTATATAACTCCTGGTGCTGTACTTCAATTTTTGGTAGGTGCATTTAGTATCTGCCGCAAAGAGCTGCTGGATCTCATTGAATAAGGCCTCCACATCTGGTTTGCCCGCGGCAGATGCCATGCTCTCCAATCGAAAGATAGGAAGAAATGCCTCAGCAATTGCCCCGGTTTTGATATAGGAGTACAGCGAATTGCGTGTTGGTAGGTGTTCCTCCGCCAGTTGGCGCAGGGTCGAACGGCTCAGCGTTTGCCCATCATATGACTCCAGGGCCTTATAAAATGCAGGGTCAACGACTGCCAGCACTCTGCCAGGGATAGTTTGTTGCTCTTTACCTAACACACGGCCTGCACGACCAAGGCGTTGGATAAACTCATCGCTGGAGCGTGCATCCAGCAACAGAAAATCGATGTTCTGGCGCGTTTTGCCGAGCCGGTCAAAGTTGTAGCCAATATCAACGGTGGGTGTAGCCAGGATGAGGCGTTTGGCTTTTGCATCCTCTCGTCCACTGCGACTTTCAGCGCCAGTCAGTCGTCCCATGACATCTTTAGAGATGGTAGACTTGAGGTCATAGTATACCTGGTTAATGCGCCACAAGGCGCTGGAGATAATGGCTCCATCTTCACCACCGTGCAACCATGCTGCAATTTCCTGTTTCTTCTCGTGGGCAAGTGTGAGCAATCCATCTTTCAGTTCGTCAACGCTATAGATCTCCAGATGCACCGGGGTAAGTGCAGGTATCTCGAGCGTTTTCCCAAGTTCCTCGTCAGCGGCTGTCTCAGGTTTAATCCATCCGATATTGACCCCCAGCCCTTTTAGATATTGTTCTACATGTTGATTAGGCGTAGCAGTCAAGAGGCAAAATTGCCGATCGGTGGCGCCTCCGATGTAACCATAATGCTTCGACAAGCCCATGAAAAAGAGAAAATTGGCAAGCTGCTTGGGATTATAGTAATGAAACTCGTCGATAATGATATAGTTACATAGCGTGAAGATGTCCTGGAACAACGGTATGCGGTCGTTTTTGTCATATAGAAAGTAGAAGGCGTAATAAAAAATGTCCGGGTTGACCACAAAAAGCGTTGCCTTTTTACTTCGATCTTCATCTACTTTGCGGGGATTCTGAAGAATATAGTGAAGAGCAGCCCCACGCCGCAGATCTCCTTCGCTGAATTCTTCACTTGACTTATAGTTATCCAGGTCGGCTCGACTGATGGACACAACCCGGTAAGGCAGCTTGTTCTCATCGCAGAATTTTTCAGCATCACGAGCATGCTGCATGAGCAGTTCATTGGTGGGAGCGATCAAAAGTGCATTGTGTTCGCTGCTATCCAGGTTATTGAAGCCGATGTCCCTGGCACGCTTGAGCAGGCGCAACAGTGCAGCTTTTGTTTTACCTGTGCCAGTATTGTAGGTGTTGATGATGAGCGGCTCTGTTGCATTATATGTTCGCCACTGGTGATAGAGGGGAAATTGATCCAACTCAGTTTGGAAGGTAGCGGGCGAGGGATTCTCGCCCGACCACCTATGTTCATATTGCGGTTCCAATGTCAATCGGATAGGAGACATAGTCGTTACTCCTTATTAATTGATCACATCCACTCCAAAGCGCATGCCGGCGGGCAAGTAAATATTCTCGCCTGCTCTATTTCCACAGTGCCAGAAGTTGCCAGAGAGATGGCAACGACTGAGCAAGGGAGCTGGATGAACATTGTAAATTGAGAACGCACGCAGGTTAGCTGCCATGCCAGGTCCTAGATCGACTGCGTTGAGCAGAAAACCTAGGGCTACGTCCTCAAGCATCACCGGCTGCGCCGATTTTAAGATGAGCCTTTCCCACATTACACGAGCCTTGCTATTGAACTTACCTAACCGAATATAGCTGGGTAAATTCAAGTCGATCCCCTGCTGGTTAAGCAGGAAAAAATAGGCCTGACTCTCCAAACCGAGCATGCGAATCTTGCCGCTTTGGGGAAAGTTAGTCGCACGTGCCTTTTTCTCCGGGTCACTTGCAATGGCATTCTGGTCAAAGCGGAAGTAATAGCTGTCGGTCTGTGCATTGAACTGGCTAATGGCATAGCGCAACTTACCAGGTTCAAATGTGGCAGGTGTCACATATAGCCCCTTATCGTTGAGCGGGCCTAAATCTTCCTTGTAACGCGGGGGTCCGCTCCAATTGTAAGGTGCAGCACATAAGCCCAGAGCGTATGCCAGCGCATAGTTGCCGATCAACGGCTCACTCTCGTAGAAGATACCTATCTCTCGACTGGCGAAGTAGGTATGTTCCTTGAGGGTAAGATTGGCACGGTAGATTTCTACTGCCATCCTCTTTGCTCTCCTTGGCGAACCTACCTACTTGCCGTTTGACGGATAGCCCTTTTCGATGTCTTGCAAGAAGGATTTAACGCTTTCCGTATCTCGATAGAGCGTAATGGTCTCACCAAGTATGCTCAGTAATGGCTCTCCGCGCACTACCACTGGAGTGCGACTGACCAACCTGTTCAGCAGCATATTGGTAGCATCCCCTACTGCCCTCTGTATATCGTTGTCAAGCAATGGGAAGTCTAGTTCGTCCTTGTCGCCCAACAGGATATCGTAGACGGCCTGTGTCAATTCCAGGTTCGAGAAAAGCTCCGTGTCGCTGAAGATAAGCGCGGCCAGCGTATTTTGTACCCTTCCCAGGCGGCTACTAATGGCTCCATAACGGCTACTTCTGAGTACATTACCGATTACATACTGCAATTCACCGGCAGTCACATCCTTGAGTGTCTCGATATCCAGGAAATGCGTTTCTGGTAACACATACTCATCCTCGTTGATGGAGGAGGAGGCCTCGCCAGTAATTGGGTTGCGCATGGTGCCATTGTCAAACGTGGCGTTAAAGGTGCGGCGACCTGTCACTTGCGCTACGGGACCAAGCGAGTAAGCATCATCGGTCATCACACGGCTCTTCTGCGCTCCGCCGCCGCCGACAGCAAAACCATAGAGCATACAATCGATGCACTTACTACAGGGAGCGTTCGTGTTGAGAGAACAGGGCTGCTCGTTCTTATTGACGGTGACTGTTTTGAGCAGACTATACTCACGTAGTATCTCACGGCCTGTCCTGCGTTCGACTGCTGTCTGCTTGCGCTTACTGATAACTACCCGGCGTATCGATTTTGTATTGGTTACACCAGCTATCACCGTCTCCTTGACAAGGCCTTCGCCGCTGCCTTCGGTACGGAAAATGGTTTCAGACTCGGTCTTGCGGATAATTAGCAGGCTGGCGTAGCGTCCTCGTGGAAAATTACTGTACCTGGGCAGTAGATAGTCACCGTACTGGTTCAACAAGCTTAAATTACTAATAACTGTCATGTTTCAAGTCCTTTCTTTCGTTGTAACTATTCAGGTCTCCCCGCTGCTTGACTCCTCACTGCCTACGGCAGTTCGCCAGGGGTCTGGAGTGGGTGCGGGCGGTGCCGCCTGCGGCGGCACCGCCCGCACCCACTCCAGACCTGGGTGAGCCGCCGCAGGCGGCGAGAAGTCCTGAATAGCTACCTGTCGTTTTGCAACTTTGTAATGAATGTAGGAGTAGGCCTGTCCCTACCCAATCTTCTCTTCGACCAGCTCTAAATCTCCTAAGTCGGAATCTTCTTCGCTGGTGCTCTCTATTTTGCTGGCCGCTTCAGCGAGATCTCTGGCCTTGCCTTTAGCGACAAATATTTCCGCTAAGGCTTGCCGGTAGTAGACGAGATAGGCACTTCTAATCAGTCGTTCGCGACTTAATAGCCTGTTCACCTTGCCGTGGTTGGCCTTTTTGAGAACGCCATCAAAAAACAGGTCTACATAGTGGTTGACTTTGATCTCTTTGGTGCGACCGGGCTTATAGTTAGCCCCGGCAATGCGTTCAAGGTGTTCGAAGATCAAACCCTTGGCGCCAGTGCGTACCAGTTCCAGTTCGTTCGGATCACCTGGATCAGGGCAGCGATCCAACTCATCTAATATGATATCGAGTGGTTTCAGCATGGAGTTACGCTTGAGCGATGATCCCCGAATATTGTTGGTCGCAGCATACTCAGCTAACTCCTTCAGTTCTTGCATGATAACGCTCCTTCGTTATTGTTGTTCTACCAGGTTTTGTAGGATTGGAGCCACCTGGCGGCTCAGTGAAATAGCATGTTGTTCAGGTGAGATTTTCACTCTTCCTTTCTCAGCATCAACTTTTTTCTCAATCAAGCGGTCTGCCTCGAAATAGAGGGCAAGCTCATCGTCAGCGGCAGCCACCGCAAAGTCATGCGGCACATCGTCAGACTTGCTTCCCATGTAATAAAGTGTCTTTGACAGATGGTGGAGCTGGCTGAGTTTGCGACAGAGTACATCAACTTGTTCGCGATACAGGCTTGTTTCGGGCACCAACCAGCTCATATTGCGAGGCATGCCTTCCACCATCAGCACCACAGGCTTGTCAGCTATTTTCTCCCTGGACAGGTTGAGCAAGGGAACAGGGGAACGCGAGAGAATAGCCCGGCACTCGAACCAGCGCACCAGTATCACCGTCATTTCCAATGCCAGCATGAACTGTGAGCCGTAGTTATCACCCGGGGCAATGATGGGTAATATGGGTGTATTGCTAAGCGACTCAGACAACGCTGGCAACCCGAGTCCATTGGTGGTGGTTCGACTACCCCCGATTTGAATGTCTTCTTGCAAATCCTCAAAATTGCGGAAGTAGTCCCTGGTATTGAGAAAGAATGCAGTGTGGTCGTCATCGCGTAACCGATTGATACTCACCCACCACGCTCTCAAAAGTGGCTGGGTAAAGAAAGCATAGGGAAACAGGTGCAGGTAGAATGTTACCTGCTTTGCTCCTTGCCTATCTCCATGGCTGCGCCAGGCCAGCTTTTCCAGGATATATTGAGCGCGACATACAGCGCACACATTGCGTTTGGGTTCACGTGGACTGCCCCCTTCCAGGCGATTAGAGAAGCTCTGTACTCCAATACTTTTTGGAACCTGGACGGACATCCATTCACTGGCTTTCAATGCAGCGCCGCAATGGCAGCACTGCTCGTATTGCCGCTTAGAAGCATAGAGGCGCAAGCTCTCGCCAAAATCCGTTGTCATTATTGGCCTTGATAATGTGGATTGGTCAGCCTGGCTGCCTCCAGAATCCCAAACCTCCAGGTTAACTTTCAGGTAGTCGACTAAATACCCGCTTTCGAGCGGCTCATCTGCAACTGCTTCATATCCAGTCAGAGCAGGTTGGGTATGATCGCCTTTAGATTTTTTCGCTATCCCTGTCGCTTTTACCTGCGTTACCTGTTCTTCCAGTAGCGTCAAATCCGCCAGTGCGATCTCTTCCATCTCATCTAAGTCAAGAGATGGCAGATCACGCGCAATAAAGTAGCCACGCCGGTAAGGATCGATCAGCCTGTATACCTGGTCATCGCTTTCTGGTAAGTTGAAGAGGCGGTATGTACGAGTCCAGGCATCGACTTTTAATACCTTGAGTTCCTCAGCTCGATGGTCTTCTAGAAACTTACGATAGGCTGATAGAAACTCCCCTCGTTTGAGCGCGTTTTCGCCTGGTGGGACCAGGTCAGCTTGCTGGAGCAGGTTTGCTAACTTCTCTTTAAGCTCCGCACTGTGTTGAGCACTGGTGAGGGCTTTTTGCAGGTCATGCCGGGAGAATGTATTGCGCTCCTCGCGCCAATCTGGCTTGTACTGCTTCCTGCGCACGGTATTCAGTATGACGTTAAATATTTGCGCAATGGTAGCACCACTTTCAATGGCAGCTTCATCTACCACTATACCAACAGGCCTGGCTTTGATAAATTGAGCAAGTTCTTCAAGCTGGGTTGCAGCCAGCCTGCTCTCGATCCTTGCAGCGACCTCTCGTAGGGTACCAGGCGTCCACTCAAGTGCAATTTCCTTATCCAGCAGGTAATTCACTCCTTCGGTATAGTACTGGAGATCGATACATGCATTTTCCCCGTACTTTTCCTGGAAGTATTTAACCAGTTCGTTGTGCATGACGTTCGTGAATAGTCCGCGCAGTTCGGCCAATCGGTGACCGAAGAAGCGGTATTGGCGCTCTGGCATGGCAGAGTTGATATGCTGCAGCAGTTTATCGCGTATATGTGTCTCGTGTGGATCGCGATGATCGCCGGAATGTGAATTGTCGGCTGTGTCAGCCGCCTTCATCAGATGCTTCAACGGCCCTTTCAATCGCCCGGGTCGCAGTTTACACTTTTCAAATACGCGCTGGTCAAAAATTAAGGTGGTTCCGGTGGCTGACTCCTGGTGAAAATGAGCGAGTAAGACAATATCCTGGAGATATTCTCGCCATTCTTGAAAGAAAGCATCTACTTGCAGCCGCTCCAACTCTGTCTGAATATTTTCTGCTGAGGCTGCATCGGCGTACTTTTCTTCTCTGCCGTCTGATCGCTTATCATAGGGTGGTATTTTATTCAGATCATGGATCGTAAGAGCCAGCAACACGCAACGCATTTCAAAAGCATCCAATCCTATGGCTGGGCGTAACTTTTCAGCTATGGTTACTAAGTCCATTACATGGCTGTAATAACTCTGTCCTTGCTTCTCTCCACGGGTATGAATGATCTGCTTGTAACGACGCATCTTATTGTTGGCAATATTAAGCAGATATTCACTAAAGACATCGGAAGAACCGATATCCTGGTCGGGATCGCTGACAAACTCAAGGAAACTAATATCTGAAGGCATCCTGAATCCCCTCCTGTCATAGATGAGATAGTTTAGCAGACAAAAGCGCCCACACTCCCACGGCGCGGCTTCAAACACCTTGCGCTTTCTCTGCTAAGTTAGAGCTTACCAGACAATAGCGACAAATTTTGTCGCACCTAGTGAAACCGAAGGTGAATTTTTTGCAGGATTCTTATTTCTCATAAAAACTCTGCATGCGAGCAACTACCTGTCGCATTTGCTCGCGTAGATTGGCGGGTTCGACGAGTTCGGCCTGGTCGCCGTATTTGAGCAGTTGTTGGATTACGCGCCAATCATTGTGCGCTTTGGCTCGCACAAGTACCCTGCGCTTCTCATGCCCCTCGTCATCGATGTATACCTCCTCTCGCTCAGTTGTTTGTGTTAACCAGCGCTCGCTCAAGCCACGTTTAGCTATATCACCATCAATCCAGTAGCTAAACTCTACGATTGGGCGTTGCCGTACTGTATCGATCGTTTGAGGCAGAATCTCGATGCTATCTCCTTTAATGCGGTCGATACGGTACTCGAAAAATTTGTTGATTGTGTTGCTATACCCGATGAGATAAAAATGTCCCTCTATGTGGACGATGTAGTAGGGGTCTATATGATAATGAGCAACGGAGCCCTGCTTAGTGCGTACAGCGGTATAATCGAAAGCAATTTGCTGGCGGCGCAGGATAGCTTTCTCGATGATATCGATCGTAGTACGATGGGGCAGGTAGTCGGCTGCGGTAGCTAAATTGAGATGCACGGAGGGTTTCTTTATGCGCTGCTCAAAATGCTTCATCTGAGCAGATGGAAGCGTCGCAGCCAGCTTCTTGATGAAGGCTAAGATATCTCCCGCGAAAGGGTTATGCAACGACTGAGGCGCTGGGAGGACAAGTGCACCTGTATGGGGATGTTTACGACTCGTGGCGGGATCAGTAAACAAGTTGTTAAGCAGGGCCAGGACGTCAACCTCCTCCTCGCTAAATAGAAATGATACGACGGGCCCCGTGCCTTTAACAAGACTATAGTATGTGGCCCTCCCTTTGGCTTTGATCTTCTGTATCTCAAAGCCTTGTTCTTGCAACAATTTTATATCTCGCTCGAACATTCTACCAGCACTGCGAGAGGAGGAGTCTCTATCCACAGCGACGTTGTCAATTTTGTAATAGGGAGCTAAACGTGCAAAAATTTCCTGGCGCGTACATTCGTTGGCCAGTAGAAACTGCAATAGTCGGAATATTCTTTTTATTGATGTATGTTTCAGGTCAGTTCTATCCTCGTTCTCATCAGAAGATATGTTTGTTGACACATCTATAGCATTGTGGTCGTGGAGGGTTCGTTTGTTCTTTACGATGTGTGGGTGGATATGCTCGGTGTCCATTCGTAATACTCCCTTGTCTACTCCTACACCTACATTCCTTGACGAATGTGTCGAGCGAAGTATAACGCGGATGAGTATTACCTAAGTACTAATTCTGGTTGCATGAAAGAATTGTAACTTTGGCTGGACTTCTCGGCTTACAGCAGGGTATACGCTAAGACAATAGCGTATGAAAAGTGCTCTATACTAAGGTTGGCAGGGTCTGTGAATTATTGCCTTTCTCCTTTCGAAAGGAGAAAGGCAAGTGCCTACTGCGTGAGCAATGATTCTCCTATTTTAGGGAATATATACGGGTTGTATATGAGGAATTTGCGCATGAGGTTGCCTATGAAGGAGTTCTTTCCAGCGAACTATCTATGACCAAATGAGCCAATGGATTGGCATACACAGTGTAACTGAGCCAGGTTGGATCGCCTGCTTGCTTGATAGTTAGACGAGCCAGCTTAACTGCTCAGCAACGGTTTTACCATCAAGGAGATTGCGATAGAAAGCCACAGCGAACTTACATGCCGACTCGTCATTCGCTTTCCAGATGGAACCTATAAAGCCGCTACATTTAGCCCGTCCCACAAACGCCTCTGCCCATCCACCCATACCAGTGAGAGCGTACCCACCCTGACCAGTTTCACAGGCATTAAGAAATACGAGTGGTTTATTTTTGCCAAAAGCAAGTCCATCGCCATCGATATCAATCGGGCTGAGCCAGG
>Ga0209648_10005571_pt1 | contig 10792 bp, 11 predicted proteins | sample GraSoi2013_115cm_FD_185830 | JGI IMG/M metagenome (GOLD analysis project Ga0209648, IMG submission 185830) | Grasslands soil microbial communities from the Angelo Coastal Reserve, California, USA - Sample 9_17_2013_115cm (SPAdes) (version 2) | ecosystem: Environmental > Terrestrial > Soil >...
TTCGCGGCTGGCGCCGCGCGCAAGCTCGTCCCGGAAGCGGTTCACGACGAAGAGCGAGTAGTCGATGGAAACACCGAGTCCGATCAGGGTGACGATGTTGAGCGCGTACTGCGAAACGTCCGTGAAACGGTTCAGGAAGAACGTCCCGGCGAGGCCGCCGATGATCGTGAGCACGCCGACGCCGAGTGGGAGGCCGGCGGCCACGAGCGACGCGAAGATGATGACGAGCAGCAGAAGCGTGAGCGGCAGCGTCACAAACTCAGCACGCTGAAGGTCAGCCTCGAGCGTCTTGTTGAAGGCTTCGTTGATGGCCACGAACCCCGTGCCCATCACGGTGAGCGTGTCTGAGTGAACCTGGGCGCGCAGTGCGTCGTAGTCCTTGCGCGCCTGCATGCCGGTCGACTTGAGGTCGACGCTGACCAGCGCCTGGTGGCCGTTCGTGGAGGTGAAGGCCTGCGCGACCCGGGCGTTGGGCGCGTTGTATGGCGTGATGATCGAGCTGATGCGAGAGTCGCCCTGGATCGGCGCCAATGCAGCCGTGACAGCGTCCTTGAACGCCAGGTCGCCGACCGACAGAGTCGTGCTCGAGAAGATGAGGACGAAGTTCGACGTGGCGGGGGTACCTGACTTGAGGTCGGTCGTGATGAGGTTGCCGGCCCGCGCCGACTCGAGGTTGCTGGTCAGCGGCCCACCGCTCGTGAGCGTGCCGCCCATCAGCAAGCCCGCAACGGAAACGGCCAGCAGCACGCCCGACCCGGCCAGCGTGGCCCATCGGAACCTGTAGACGAAACGACCCCACCTGGCGAACATTTCTCTCTCTCCTTGGTGGGCGCCTAAGCGCCCGAATTCGTCGAGTAGACGGCTGACAACGACATGGCGGCGAGAGCGTCGACAGCCTCGTCCGCGTCGAACTCCGGGTCGACCATTTTCTGGACCATGATTCCGAGGATCCCCGCCCAAACCGCGCTCGCGATGGCGCGCGCCGGCGTCGGATCGGCCTCGCGCTCAGCGAGGACCTGGCGCGCGAGATCTTCGACGTGAGCGCGTTCGGTGCGGATGTTTTCGCGGATCCCGGCTCCGATCTCCTTGTCATGGAGGCCGACGCCGATCAGCTGGATGTACAGGGTGTGCGCATCGGGCCGGGTCCTGAGCAGAACCTTGAAGTTCTCGAAGGCCGCCATAGCGCCCTCGGTTCCCTCGGCCGTGTAGACGTCCATCTTCTTGCAGACTTCGAAGAGCACGGCGATGACCAGCTGCTGCTTCGACTTGAAGTAGTAGTGGACGAGGCCCTGGGCCACGCCCGCCTCCTCGGCGATGCCCTTGATCGAGGTGTTCTCGTAGCCTTGGCGGCTCAGGATGGCGAAGGCGGCCTGAAGGATCTTCTCTCGGGTATCGCTTGACAACTTTGGACCTTGGCTCCTCGGTGATTCCGACTCTTGGTTGAATAGTCAACCAAACTTGATTGGTCATTCAATCACATGGACGTGGGGCTTGTCAAGCTCCCGGAAGCCTGTACGTTGTGCGCTGATACCGGTCCGAGGCCAGGAGGTTCCTGAGATGTCAGATCAACCGACCCCTGCCGCCCAAAAGAAAGCCTGCCTGTGCGCGATCAAGCCGCTGCGGGGACCGCTCTATGCGGCCACCGGCAAGACGAACGCCCAGGGCCAATCCGAGTTCAAGTGCCGTCTGTGCGGCGCCACGGAGTGGCGCTAGCGAGAGACCAGGTCGTGCTCTGAGCCCCTCTCCCTAACCCTCTCCCCTTCAGGAAGAGGGAAAAGAGCCGGCGGTCGGGGCGGACCGCCGGCACGGAGTTGGGGAAGGGTCCGCCTCGCCCCTCAGGCGGTGAGGTTATCGACGGACGTCGTCACCTTCGCCGCCGGTCGGCGGCTGGACCACGACTGTGACGATGATCTGGGTGATCTCGACGATCACGGTCTGGCAGACGGTGACGATCGTGCCCGGGGTTCCGTTCTCACCCAGCGCGATCACCTGGACCTGGTTGATCTGCACCAGGATGGTCTGCTCGGTCTTGATGGTCACGACCTTGAGGTTCTCGATCTCGGCTTCGTCGTCCTGGATCTCCTTGACGAAAGGCGCCGCGGCCGCGTGAACCTCACCCTCACCCTTGGCGATCGCAGCCTGGGTGTCGGCGGCCGAGAGCTTCGACCCCGCAGCGAGCGCAGTCAGCTGCACATCGCAGCTCGCCTCCTCGTTGTTGACCTTGGTGATGACGTCATCGCCTGCGGTCTTGACCTTGACGATGAGCTGGGTGCGCTCGTCGTCGTGATGGCGCGACGCTGAGGCCACCGGCCCGGTCGTGATGGTGACCGTGTTCCCGTTGATGGCAATGATCAGCGACGGCACCGCGACCACGACCACGATCGTGGTCACGAAGACCATTACGAAACGGGTCGACAAGAAAGTCACGATAGACGTGATCATTCGTATATTCCCCCGACGATTGGAACGAGAGGGAGCGCCGAAACTTGCGTCGGCCGGATGCGAAGCGGCCAGGAGATGAGCAGATGACAGAGCCGAGGAAGATCGCCCGCTACGGCTGGATTCCCGACCTGCCCGACGAACGCGACCACATCTACGCGGCGCCGCCGCAGTTCTTGACAGCCCTCCCAGCGTCGACCGACCTGCGGTCGCAATGCCCTGGCGTCTACGACCAGGGCATGCTTGGCAGCTGCACGGCGAATGCGATCGGAGGCGCCATCGAGTTCGATCGGATGAAGCAGAAGCTCACCGACTTCGTGCCGTCGCGGCTGTTCATCTATTACAACGAGCGTCTCATCGAGGGCACGGTCAACTCAGACAGCGGCGCTCAGATCCGCGATGGGATCAAGACCGTGGCGAGCCAGGGCGTGTGTCCCGAGCCCGAGTGGCCATACGACATCACGAAGTTCACGACGAAGCCACCTGCGAAGGCTTACAAGGATGCTGCGACCGACCGCGCCGTTTCATATCAGAGCCTCATCCAGGACTTGAACCAGATGAAGGGATGCCTCGCGTCGGGCTATCCGTTTGTGTTCGGGTTCACCGTGTACGAGAGCTTCGAAGGCGCGGCCGTGGCGCAGAGCGGACATGCGCCGATGCCGGCGCCGAGCGAGCGGGCGATCGGCGGGCATGCGGTCATGGCTGTCGGCTATGAGGACGCGAACCAGTGGTTCGTGGTGCGCAATTCGTGGGGTCGTGGGTGGGGCCTAGCGGGCTACTTCACGCTGCCATACGCGTACCTCATCCAGTCGGCGCTTTCATCGGACTTCTGGACGATCCGAATCGTCGGCCCATGACGGGCTAGCCGGTAGACTCGCATCTTCATGGCCCTGGAACTGGCCGGCGCCGCCGGCTTGCTGGCGGCGCTCTTGGTCGCGGCGATCGCGTTGGGGCTCATCGGGCGGCGGAGGCGTAGCTTGCGGGTATTCCTGGCGTGGATCGGACCTCTGTACTCGCTGGGCATCCTCGCCTACTTCGTGTTCGAGGGAGCGGGGAGCGAGTGCGACGGCGCGGGCGCGACCTTTCACTGCTGGGAGATCTCATACGCGTCCACCTGGGGGCTCCAGGGCTCGGTGATGGTCGCCCTGCTGGTGCTGTTGTCGTTGGCGCCGTTGCTGTCGGTGCGGTTGCATTGGCGGGCGCCCGCGGTGGTGGCCGCGATCGCGATGCCACTCGTGTTCGCGATCTACCTGCCCGGGCTGTGGCCCTGGGCCCCGGCGTGGGCTGCCGCGCTCGGGTCGGCCATCGCGGGCCCGCCGTCGCGCGAGGCGAGCGCCAAGAATCCGGCCGGCCTCCGGGCCTAGGAGGGGGAGGGAGCGCCCCGCGACGCCCCCTCCCTACGACGCGAATCGACCGCTAGCAGACGACGGCTACGACTGTGCCGGTGCCGGCGTGGCCCGGGTTCGCCGCGTAGCCAGGGTTGGTCTTGACGATGACGATGTGCACGGTGTTGCCGGAAATGGTCGATCCAGACTTGGAGATCGAACTCGACACAATCACTGCCATGAAGGCCGGCAACGGTCCCGTCGGAGGTGGGGTGCTATTGCCGGGATCGGTCGACCAGCTCACGCCGCACGCGGCTGTCGATGGATTGTCCTCGAAGCCCTTGAAGGACGCAGGCGCCGAGCCCCCGCTCAATGTATTCACCTTCGGCCACTGCGCGCCCCAGTAGGTCACGCTCGTGCCCACCGCTGCATTTCCGTCTCCAATGACGAAGTTGCCGACGGCGGGGGTGGTGAAAACCACGACGGAGCACGAGGTCGAAGCGGTCGAACCGCCATCGTCCGTGATCGTGGTCGTGATGGTGAAGGGGCCGGTTGATGAGTAGGTGTGGCTTCCACTGACGACGAAGGGGCCGCCCATCGGTCCGGTGACCGTGCCGGCAGAGGTGGTGGCGTCGCCCCACGCGATGGTCGCCGTGAAGTCGGACGCTGTCCCGAACGGGTTGGCGTCAGTGAGATTTGCGGTCGGTCCGCTGAAGGACATGGGGGCCACGGCCACAGCGCAACTTGCCGCCAATGCCGCATCGCCCACGGTTGCCGCCGAAGTTACCGATGCGAAGTTGCCGACATTGTCAACATCGGTGATCGTCGTCTTGGCCGTGTACGACCCCTCCTGCTTGTATGCGTGGCTCCCGGTGACGGTGAACGGACCGCCAACCGGCCCGCTGATCACACCCGCCGAGGAAGTGGTATCGCCCCAAGCAATGGTGGCCGCGTACTCAGCCGCGGTCGCCTTGGGATCTGGATCGATAAAGGTCGCCACGGTCTGAGGCGCGCTCGCCCCTTCGGTCCCGCTGAACGGCATTCCGGTGGCCTTGATGGCCGGGTCGCCGCCGGGGGCGCACTGTCCGGTCGGAACCTCGTAGGCGCGCAGGTTCCAGTCGTAGGCGTCCTTGCTCCACAGCCCGCCCAGCGGAGCGAAGTCGGTAGTGTCACAGGCGAGGCCTTCGAGCCTGATCGGTGAGTCTGTAGCAAACAGCGTGAACGTGCTGAAGGACTTGTCCGTCGCGTATATCTGCGAGCCGCCATCGTTCGAGAGGTACAGCGCGGTGGCGCTGGCCACGGCAATCCCCGAGTTGCCAAAACCGCCGAGCGCTGCGGTGAGACCGCTATGGGACGCGATAAAGCCTCCGCTCGAGGTGTAGTGATAGATCGTGTCGAAAACATCCGGGCTGAACCACACGGTCTTATCCGTGCCGTCGTAGGAGAGCCCGTCGTCGATTCGACCGCTGCCGACCGGGTTGTTGCTGCCGTCAACGGGCGAGAATGCGAACGTCGCAGTCCCGATGCCGAGCGCCTTGTTCAGCACGACTCTGTAGATTCTCACGGGCGTGATCGCAGGGTTCGCGGTGCCGACCCACAGCTGGTTGGCGTCAGCGTCCCACGATATGGCGCCGATACCCTCGCCTGAGACCATGCCTGAGACCGTGTAGGTGCCAAGGTTGGCGCCCGTGCTCGGATCGACCCGTGTCAGGATCTCGTTTTGCGCGGCCTTGGTGTTGGAGCACGAAACGATCAGCTCAGTTCCGTCAAAGGCCACACCGACGGACAGAGTTGGTCCGAGACCGAGACCTAGACCGTCACAGGCCGGCGCCGGACTGACCGCGATTGTCCTGATCAGAGAGCCGGGAGCCGCTTTGGCCGGCATTCCCCCGCTTCCAGCGGCAAACAGACCAATTGCCGTCGCCAGTGAAATCGCCACCGATTTCCATCGATTCATCTTGTCACCTCAGTTCACGCGAGCCGGCCCTCTCTTCTCGGCTGCTTCCGAGTGCCGTGATCGACGGTCACTGGCTGACGTGCCGGTGGAAGAAGGGCGTCGCCTTGGTTGCCTGCGAACATGCCGAAGGGGATGCGCGAGCTGCCTACGCTCCCTAAACCGGGACTTCCGCCACCTCCCTGCTGAAAGCAAACGCCTGGCCTGTGCTCAGGCCCTGACCCCCGAGACGCCCTACTATTTCACGATTTGTTAATTCAAAGCTCAACTTGCGTGTTAAGTCTTATTAATCCAGAAGACTGGGTGCAAGTCCGCATTGGATTTCCCAAGCGGGATTCCGGGGCCAGGGAGGCACCTGATAATTTGCCCATGCCTGACTCCAAAACGAGCCGTTCCGCCCGCCTGGCCGACCAGTTCGAGGCGGCTCAGGAGAGCTTCATCCGAGTAGTCGAGTCGCTGACCGTCGAGCACTGGCGCATGAGGGGGAAGAACACGCCCGAGCTGCGCATCAACAACGAGGACGAGAGCCGAGTCGTGGGTGTGATCGCCCACCACGTGGCGGTCAATCAGGACTGGATCATGAGCCGGATCAAAGCGATCCTCGACGACAAGCCAACGCCGCCGGTCGACTTCACGGAGATCAATGCCCGGCACGCCAACGAGCATGCTCACGCGACCAGGGGAGAGGTGCTGGCCTTGCTGCGAGAAAGCAAACCCCGCCTCGGCAAAGAGATTCGGGCCATCCCGGACGACCAGCTCGATAAAGAGCGCCAGCTGCCGTCGGGGACGATGACGGTGCAGCAGCGCATCGAGCGCGTGCTGATCGGACACATGAAGTCGCACCAGGCTTCGATCGAAGCCACGATCGCTTAGGCGGCGATAAGCTCGGCGCCGTGACCGAGCCGTGGACGCGTTACGAAACGAGCGCGTCCGGGCAGGTGTTCGAGTTCCGGGTGTGGGCGGCGCTGACGGAGCAATCGCGCGGGCAGCTCCACGTCTTCTTGCCGCTCGTTGACCGCGGCGTTGACGCCCTCGTCCACAGGCTCACCGACGGCGTGTATCTACCGATTCAGGCGAAGAGCCGATCGACGTTGATGGACGGTGAGGTTCACCTCGTGATCCTCGCGGACAGCCTCACTCACGACGGGCTTGTGATCGTGGCGGGACAACTCGTCGATGGAGGTTTGGGACCGACGATCCTGGTTGTGCCGGCCGGCGAGTTCAAGCGTCTCGCCGACCTCACCACAGACCAGGGCAAGCCGATCTACTCCGCGGAATTCGGGATGCGGCCGCGGTCCGACAGCCGTTGGTTGCCATGGCTCACGCCTTCGGAACGCGTTGTTGAGCGATTCGGGGTTCCGGCGGAAGTTGAGCGAGAGGTTCCGGTTGAGTTTGGCCCCGAGTGGCGAAGCGATCTGGGGTTTCTCGGCGAGGCGGAGGTCATCAGGCTTTTGGCCGAATCGGGGGAACTAAACCTCTTCCGTCCATTTCCGGATAGCGAAACAGCCGAGATCGCCGTGATCCATCTCACCAGCCGGCGCGTGATCGGGCTGCAGGTCAAGACCGTGGACATGGACCAGGCCAGGCTCCGCGCCACCGTCAATGTGTATGCGCCTAGCTTCCGTCCGTCGCCGACCACCTATGTTGTCGTCCTGGCATGGCTTCGCGACGAGGCGCGCTTCCATGAAGAATGCCTGCTGATCCCGTCGGTCGCGCTCCTCGATTTCGCCCGCGATGACGGCAGTGGGCACCTCGAGTTCGTATTCCGTCCAGGTTCAACAGGCCAACCCGAGATGGACAAATATCGGATTGAACTGAACGAACTGCGAACCCGGGTGATATCGAGCGTCGAGACTGATACGTAATCCAGATCTAGATGAGCTTCGGAACTTCGTCCCGTGCCTCTCGGGCTAGAACGACACTCGATCTTGCCTCGAGCATACCGGTCACTGCGTCGAGTCGTGTGTTCAGCTCTTCAAGCAGTTGGCATTGTCGATCGACGGTCGCCTTGAGGTCTGCTACTTCGTGGCCTTGCGGCAGCAGCTTCGCGGTCAATTGAGCTGAAGCAAAGCCCAGTAGGCCAATGCTCAAGAAGATGAGAACGCCGGTCAGGACCTTGCCCTCCGGGGTAACGGGAGTGACTGCGCCGTAGCCGACTGTGCTTGCGGTGATGAATGAGTAGAACAGAGCGTCGCCGAAAGTCTTGACGTGGGGGTTGACCCCGCCCTCGAGTTCGAAATATCCATATGACGACCCGAGCCACACTGCGATAAGGATTGGTGCGAGCACCCACGTGCTCACGCCACCGGGCAGCCGGTCAGTGGATGCGGCGCGGACGCCATACGCTCTGGCTGTCACGGCCAATCTTATGAATCCGAACAGACGGATCAATCTCAGAACACGGAAAGGGCCGACCACGGGGAGGCACGTGACTATGTCGAGCCAGTGGTTTCGGATGTAGGTCTTGCGCGACGCTGAGTCATAGAGCCTTACCGAGAATTCGAGGATGAAGGCGGCGGCCAGGACGTCCACCCCAACTGTCACCAGCCCCGAAGATCCCTGGTCCTGAAGGATTGCGAGGACGACGTAGATAACCGTCAGGCCCGCAGTGAACAGCTCCCACGCGAGTCGGTGCCTCTGCACAAAGTCCGTGATTCTCCCGTGCGTCCACGCACGAGCCGGGCTTACACCCAGAGTCAACGGTCCGCTGCTCACTGGCAGACCAGTGGGTACAAGAAATTCCGAGGCGCCGTCAATTTTGACCCCAAATGTAAGCCAGCAGATAGGCTTTGCTTAACGCATGGTAGGGCAGCACCACGCGCTTGGGCCGCCGAACTCTCAGTAGCAGGGGCGCATGGACCAGAAAGGTCAAATTTCACCAGACGGACGATGGTTTTGGGACGGACAGCGGTGGCTGACCACCAGCTCGCCTGACGGCGCCTGGAAGTGGAATGGACAAGCTTGGCTGCCCACCAGGCCAGCTGCCGGCCTTAGCGGACGTTGGTCGGACTTTGGATTCATTAGAAAGCTTCCAGGCTTCAGAACCGGCACTCGCTGGAAGGTAGCCGCGGCTTCTGTCGCGTATCTCGGTGCGGGGTGGCTAGCCGGCCTTGCGATCCTCGCCGTTATAGGCGCGTCAGCCGGCCTCGGCCCTCCGCCCTCTCACACCACAGCCAGCCCCGTGGCGCAATTGGTGGAGGCGTCGCCTACGCCAGCAGTGAGAAACAATCCGCCCTCCGCATCTCCCGTCGCCTCAGCCCAGCACACCCGATCGCCAAGCCCATTGCCATCGCCAAGTCCATCTACCCAACCGCCTCCGCTACCACCGCCAAACACGTGCGGCGCGCCGTCCAATCCGTGGGGCTACAACTTCTGTGGCGGCAGTCTCATACGTAGCCCGCCAAGCGACTTCTGTAGCTACTTCAATTGCATTTCGAGCTTCTGGAAGAGCACGCTCGGTTATGTCGATGAATGCAACGACGGAACGTACAGTCACTCGGGCGGCCGGCAAGGCGCATGCTCGTACCACGGTGGCGAGATGCGCCCGCTCTATTCGCCTTAGCAGTGTTCGATTCAGCTAGCGCGCCTTCTTCGCTGGCGAGTTCGGACCCAGGGCCGAGCGTAGTCGTGACCGACGGCGGTCAAGTGACCCTTGTAGATCTCGTCGCCCTACGGACTCGAGCCGAAGCTCTTCAAAAAGAGGCCAATGAGGCAGTTGGGGAGGCGACCTCCCTTCGGGCGTTGGCCGAGGGCCTGTGGGCCCAGCTCGGAGAGAAATTGATAGCGAGCCGCGAAAAATGGTCGCCAAACCAGCAGGCGACCACCCTGACACAGCAGGCGACCTCGTTGAGCGATCAGATAGCCAAGGATGATGCAGAGCTTGAGTCGCGCCATGCTAAAGAGCATGGTCTCAGCGGCCTCGCATTCAGGGTAGGTAGCTGGAACGAAACGCGCCGGCTATCCGATGAGCGTGCTGATCTTGAGTCCCAACATCGCATCCTGTTGGCACAAGTCGCGCGACTAAACCCGCAGGTACAACTCGATGAAGTCGGTCCACTTCGCGACCAAGCCGTCGCTGCGGATAGTCAGGCGCTTGAACTGGAGAATCGCGCTGCGCTTGCATCGACGGCAGCGGCAAATGCCAACCAAGAGGTCAAGCGTCGCTCCGATGCGGAGCGGGAATTAGGATTCGATGGTCCCTATCTCGCCGCGTACCTGAAAACTTACGGGCCCCAGGATGTCGAGAGCCCTCTGATTTTGAAACGCGGGGAGCGCGCGTGCTGGGTCGCTCCAGCCAATCTGGCGCGAAACCAGACCCGGCGGCAATGGGTGGGCGGAAGTCAGGGCTTCAGTTTCCCGATAGGACACACCGGCATTCGTTATCGGGTCGGCTCATTCCACGGGCATCCGATCGAACAGCAGACCCTTACCAAGCTGGACTCCGGGAGACTCGTGATAACCAACCAACGAATCGCCTTCATCGGAACGACGAAATCGACAAACATCCCATTGGCCAAGTTGTTGCATGTCGAGTGCTACTCAGATGGTATCGCCGTCTTCCAGGAAGGCCGTGAGAATCCCGACTTTTACCTAACCGCGCAGTCGAAGTACGCGCTGTTCATGATCAACTGGTTCCTGAACCAGGCTGCCGACTAAGACTCACTCAGGCCGAGCGGCTGAGCAACTCGCGCACGATCTCGGCCTCGTGTGTCAGCGACGCGAAATGTCCTTCGTTGTGCCACACGCGTAGGTCGACGCTTTTCAAACGAGCCGCGGCTCGCTTCGCGGCCGTAAGGGGAGCGTTCATGTCGTTGTCGCCGTGCCACCAAGTGACCGTCGATCGGATCCGTTCCGGGTCGAAGTCCCACGGACGGTGCAGGGCCATCGATTCGTCGGTCCAGCCGTCGGCACCCTGCCGAAGCGCCTCCGCAGTGTTAGCCCGACTGATCCGCTGCCAGGCAGGGTCCGCCATGATGGCGCGGTCCTCGGCCGGCGCGTCGGAGAGGACGCCGGCCATGCCTTCATCGCCGAGAATCCGCACGCGAACCTGAGCCAGCAGCTCATGCAGCGCATC
>Ga0209648_10005574_pt1 | contig 10790 bp, 10 predicted proteins | sample GraSoi2013_115cm_FD_185830 | JGI IMG/M metagenome (GOLD analysis project Ga0209648, IMG submission 185830) | Grasslands soil microbial communities from the Angelo Coastal Reserve, California, USA - Sample 9_17_2013_115cm (SPAdes) (version 2) | ecosystem: Environmental > Terrestrial > Soil >...
GTTGCGCCTCTCTGGGCGGGCTTGATCGCGCTTATGAATCAGCAACGAGGGCAACCTGTTGGCTACCTGAATCCGAAGCTCTACCAGAATTACCAGAAGCTCATCCAGGCCCAGGCCTTGCGAGATGTGACCAGTGGCAATAATGGAGCCTATAGCGCTGGGCAAGGATGGGATGCATGCTCGGGAGTCGGTACGCCCGATGGAGCCAGGTTGCTCGCTGCGCTCTCGGGAGCTTAGCTGCCTGGTGCAAATACAGCACCATAGACGCAAAGAAAGCAGCGGCCAGGAGTTACTCGCCTGGTTGCTACTTTCTGCTCTATTCTTCTCATAGTTACCAGCTTGATCTCTTCAGCACTTCATGATCCCAATGTGCCAGGTTCGCCCCGGCCTAGCCTGGCGGGCGATGCTACACCACCGCTACAGGCGTCGCTACCTGCAATACTCTCTTTCCGCTCTGTTTTTGCTTTGTTTTCGTTACTGGAGAGGCCATCCAAGTGGGAGTTCGCTCTCCTTCCAAAACGCATTCCACAAAAAAACACTTTGCATGCGTCTATGTAGTGTTGTCTTCTCGACCTGGTCACCAAACGCCAGTGGAAGCAGCCGCATATCCCTCAGTTAATCGCCTGATGCAGGTGCGCCAGGCAGAACCGCATACGATAGTCTCTGGGAAACCAGGACAGGAAGGAAATTACGCATGCCCGATAGTATGACCCAACTCGTCTCCGCCGGCCCGCCAGGAACTAAGCGCAACCTGGTCGTTCTAGGAGACGGCTTCGCGGCTGGGAATCAAGACGCCTATAACCAGAAAGTCCAGGATCTGGTGATCAACGGCCTGTTTCATCAAGATCTCTTTTACGAAGATCAACAGGCCTTCAACATCTATCGCGTTAACCTGATCTCCACCGATTCGGGGATGAGCCAGCGGGTCTACGACTCCAATGACAACATCGTCAGCACCACCCTCAAGAACACAGCGCTCGGCTACATGTACAACGGCTCCTGGTCCCATTGCTGGCTCGAAGACGGGACCAACACTGAATCCCTGCTCCAAAACGCGCTCAATACCTGGGTCCCTGACTATACTTTTGTGCTCGTCCTGCTCAACGAGACCGGGTGGGGAGGCTGTGGAGGTGGCGGACGCCTCGTCGTCACCCTCGCAGGCGATTGGTCAGTCATCGCTCATGAGTCCGGGCACGGTATGGGGGGCCTCGCCGATGAATACTGTGTCCAGGGTGCTTGGCCGGGCGGTGAGCCTGGGCAGGTCGATGCTACGACCAATAGTGATCGCAATACGCTCAAGTGGGGCAACTTCATCAATCCTTCCACGCCCGTTCCCACCGGTGTAGCTCCAGCAGGAACCAGTGGCAGCTGTACAGGCTACAACCAGGGCACCAAACCCAGTTGGTGGGATGATAACCAGGACGTGGGCCTTTTCGAGGGCGGATCCACCTACTCGACTGGCGTCTACCGCCCGCTGATCAACTGCCGCATGAACAGCAACCGTCCGCCCTATTGTCCGGTCTGCTACACCCAGATGAGGAGGGTGCTCGATCCGTACACCGATCATACCTTTCTCAACTGCTACGCTGGTGACTTCAACGGCGATGGCAAGAGCGATCTGCTGATCCACAACGACAACTCAATCCTCCTCTACCGCTCCAATGGCTCGCAACTGGACACCGTTTTCAGCGCGGTCGCCATCGTGCCAGGCTCCTGGCAGTTCTCCACTCACGACCAGTTCTACATCGGCGACTTCAATGGCGACGGCAAAGACGAGGTCGTCGTCTACAACAGTGTGGACTGGGTCATTCCCTACCTGGGCTTGCTCGCTGATGACGGCAACAACGGCCTCGACTTGATCGCCCGCTACGATGGGTCCATGCCAGGCTGGCAATTCAACAAGACGGACCAGTTTTACGTCGCCGATTTCAATGGCGATGGCAAGCAAGACCTGTTCGTCTTCAATGGCTCGGACTGGAGCATTCCCTACCTGGGTCTGCTGGCTTCCTCAGGCTGGGGCTTCTCGCTGGTGCAGCGCTACGACTCGACCCTGCCGGGCTGGCAAATGACGCCGGGCGATCAGCATTTCATCGGCGATTTCAATGGCGATGGCAAGGCCGATCTCTACCTCTTCAACGGCTCCAATTGGTCCATCGCCTACCTGGGCCTGCTCCAGTCGAACGGATCCGGCCTCTCGATGGCCACCCGCTACGATGGCGCCGTGCCTGGCTGGCAGATGCGCACCAATGACGCGCACTATGTTGCCGATATCAATGGGGATGGCAAAGCCGACCTGTTCGTGTATAATTACCAGGACTGGTCGACACAATACCTGGGTCGGATGATCTCGGAGGGCACCGCGCTCGCGGCTGACTGGGCCGCGAGTTGGGTGGGCGAATGGCATCTGGGGGCTGTGGATCAGTTTGCGCCCTGCGACTACGAGGGCGTCAGTGGCAAGCCTGATTTGTTTGTGCATAACCATGACTGGTTCGGCATGATCAGCGCAGGTTCCTCGATCGGGTTACAGAAGATTTACTACCGTTGGATTCACAATTATCGCTATGGGCGAAACTGGTAAAAGGAGCAGCAGATGGCAAACGAAACACCTCCAAACAAGGGCGAGCAGGTCAAAGGTGGCCCGCCCATCGTCGAGAACGCCCAACTTCCCCGAATGGGTACGCAGGCAATGCCTCCGAAGCTCATCAATGGAGCTGTGAGGCATATGACCGTGGGAGCGCAGCCAGTCCAGGGGTCCAATCTGATGGCGCCCGTGCCTAAGGATCAAACGCAACAGCAAGGAGCAGGAGGGAAGCCGACGTATCCTGCGCAGGAGAGGAAGACCATGGAGCAGCCAGCACCGGGCCAGGGATATATCCGCTTGCACGTGCGCGTCACGAATGGCCAACTGTCGGTCATCGGAGCGCAAGCCGTCGCAGGTCCGCTCGTGCAGAACCAGAGCCTGCATCACGACTACGCCTACGAAGTGACCGTTGGGGCGAACCGTGTTGCGGTGGAATCCTTCCCCAATCCGGCGGAGTGGCGCAGTTATCCGAACCCACACGGAGTACAAGGACAGGAAGGGCACCACATCACCCACGCTGCCAGCTATGACTTGACGGTGCGCATCCCACGGCAGGCGCTCTCGCTGGCGCAATTACCGCAGATGCAGATCGCGCTGTATCAGGTCTCGGAAAATGCGCAGCACAAGCCGTTGGGCACGCAGGTCCTGAATACTCAGTTTAGCCAGCAGGTCAAAGAAGTTGCGCGGCTGAATGGACTGCGTATCGAACAGCTTGCCGCACCCGTGCAGGAGAGTCTCCGCAAAGCGCTACAATAGGAAGCAACGAACCTGAGCAGGACACCTGCAAAAGCGTGAATCTCTTCCGGGAGGAACAGGCTGTGGTGATGGGACTAGCATCCTGACCTCTTCCTCCCAGTGCTTCATGATTCAGACCCAGGTCACGGTGACCATAGTCATCGCGGTACCTCCCGCACTGAGCGACTTGAATGGCGTCCCTGTCTGGGTTACCTGTAGGTCGAGCATTTGCGTGAGCGAGATAGATCCTGCCCCGGTTGTGAACGCGCTGGTATTGACGGTGGCCTGCAGCAGGCGCGGCGTATCGAGGTGGGCAATCGCTTTCGCCCCGGGTCCCAAGGCCACGATGCCCAGGAGCTTCCCGCCTCGCGCCTCATAGATAATGAGGGTGTTTGGGCTGCGTGGCACCTGCGCGAGATCCTGAGGAGAGCGAATAACCGGAGCGGATGGAATGGTGAGCAGCAGCGTCGCGGAGATGCCACCCGCGCTATAAGTACAGCTGAAAGGGTGTCCCTCTAGCGTGCTGGTCGGTGCCTGCGCCACCTGAAACGAAGCGACCTGCTTCTGGAGGGGCACGGCTGTGCCATTACACGCCAGGTGTTCATGGCCCGCAAACTGAACAAGACGCCCGTTCGACGAGAAGGAGAGGCCAATACTCGTCGTCTCGCGAGTCGTGGGCTCGTATCCACCGATCGTCACGTTGAGGTACGCTGCTAACCGACCGGGGAGAGGGTCACGCAAGAGAATCGGGGGAGCCCCGATGTTGGACTGTGCACGTGATGTTCCCGCTGAGTCCCCTGTTCCACAGCCGACCAATTGGCTGCCAGCGAGGAGACAGAGAGCCAGCAGAAAGGGTAAGATCGATCGCTGCATACGCATTGGCATCCTCCTTATGTGCAGAGCGCAATTGTGCGGATCAGACGTGCGCTCTTACCCTGGCTCGTCTTTTTCCTCGAACAATCCAGAACACCCCGCCACCAATGCTCAACAGGATGATCACAGCCAGCAAGACCTGGGGCGCGCCCAAAGGTAACCGTGGCACCCACGCAGGCGATTGCTGTGAGGATTGACCATCAACAACAGCCATCGGCGGCGTTCCATAAGGTGCCAACCGTATCACACCGGAAGAACTCACCCCCAGGTCATACGTGACTGCCGGTTCAGGCGCATCGAGATTCAGGTACGTTAACCAGCCGTCTGAGCGGACCCAGCTCATGTTGCGGTCGGTTGACAGGTCATGATAGAGCGTGGGAGTCAATTGCTCCTGGAAGGAGACAACGAAGCCAGCAGCTCCAGGTATCTTGCTGCCTACTGAGGATTGCCCTACCATGGCAGCGAAATCGGTGGTGTACACCGGCTGATCCGTCAACAGGTAGAGATCAGCCTGCACTTGTTGTCCTTCGATAGCCAACACTTCCAGGGGGACCCAGATATGCGCCGCCCTCATTGTGATCAGGATGGGCGTCCCGTCACCCTGAAACAGGCCGCGCGCTTTGGCTGCCGAGGTGTCGTACTTGGCAGCTAAAAAGATCGGGCTTCCTTTTGCGTAGGCCAAAAGGTGATTTTTTGTCTCGGTGTTCAGGAAGAAGTTATTGCTGGCGGCCCAGTTGAGCACCTCCTGTCCACTGCCTTTGATCACCGTGATATTGAGTGCTTCAATCTTCACTTGTTGCAGCACTACTGCTGTAGCTGCGGGTACGGCGGCATTCTCTGCGCCAAAGGCAAATCGAACAGGATGGGTCTCGAGGGCGAGGCGTTGCAGTGTCCATGCTCCACCCTCTTCAATCTTCAGGGGGACCGCTGGCAGGGGAACGATCCATCCCAGGTTGGAGAAGTTTCCCTGATAGCTAAAGCTGGTCAGGTAGCGCTCGACCCCATCATGCCAGGCGACCAGCGTGGTGGCACGAGCGAGGCGGACGGAGCCGTTGGGAGCGATCAGCGCTCCGCAGGCAAAGGCCGGAAGAGCCTGCATTACGAATAAACCGAGGGCAATGGTTAAAGCGGCCAACTTCTTGCGCATAGTGGATTCTCCTTACGGTGGCGATTGTTCTTCTTTTCCAGGACTTCATCCACTATGACGGTTCCACGGTGAAGAAAGTTCCCACTTGAATTGAATGAGGTTCAAAGCGGTCAACGGCGTGACCACGAGATGCATCACTACCCCGGTATGGAAGCTATTCCATGTGCACACAACACCCAGCCGTGCCACAACCAATCTACCGTGAATGATCTCCCACAGGCAAGGTGAAGTCCTGCATGCTGGCAAAGCGACTGAGCTTCGGCCAGGGTAAATGCATGCACGCGGCTTCCTTCGAGTCGCTGCAGCAGCCACTCGAACGCTGCCCACAAGAAGACAGGCTCACGCCGTGCGAAATCTTCCACCACCAGTTGTCCACCCGGTGCCAGCAGCCGCATCAATCCCGCTAAAATTTCCACAGGCTTTGGCATGTCATGCAATGCGTTCGTAAAGGTGATGAGATCAAAAGTCTCTTCAGCATATGGGAGACTCGCTGTCTCACCAGTACCGATCTTCACACGCTCTAAATGCACACGCGGCTTGTCTTTCAAGGCAGCGCGCGCTTGCGTGAGCATGTCTTCGCTCGCATCCACTCCATATGCTTCTACACCGGGCACGCGCTCAAGCAGCTCTTTTAGCAAGATGCCCGTACCACAGGCGACATCCAGCACACGTGGCGGGCGTCCCAGCCGCTCTGCTACACTACGCAACGCTGCAAAATCGATGATTGCCAGTACCTCTGCCAGGGTACGCCTGGTGTAGGTACGCCAGCGGGTATTGTAGTGCCGTGCGTGCCATCCTGTATAATAGCTGCTCATAGATACCTTTCTTGCCCAGCAGCATCATAGTATAGGGGCCTTACTAGAGGGAGGTCTGAGGTGCAGTTTGGCCCCAACCTGATGAAACTTGCCGCTGACTCGTACGTGCTCTCTGGATAGCAACCTACCGGTAGTTTGTTGATTTAGGAAATTTCACCGCTCGGAGAGGAAACAAGTGCTTTTTTCTCTCGTCTGACAAGTCCAGTTGTCATCTGCCTTCAGTGGAGAGCCAATTCCGACATTTCCCCAGTCCACAAACTACCGATAAGCCGCGTTTCAAAAGGCTTGTTACAGCAGGATCATCGTCAATTACCAGGAGGCGCTGCATAAGTCTTTTCCCCTTTTCGTCATAAGTCCATTTCATCGATGAGTACCTCTTTCACCCCAGTATTCTAACGCTGGAATGTCACAACACCATCACAAGCTTTTTTGACCCAATCACAACAGTATCACAATGAAAAAAAGATACTTTAGGTATCATACTTGATTAACACCTGGGGTACGTATTTTTGCACTCACCCTTTGCGGGTAAAACCTTGAAAACAGGCACGAAACACGGTATGCTATGATTAGTCCATCCAGTTTGACGAGGTGAAAGTCGTGCCCCGAAGCAGGCGTGAGCGCCGAGAGCGCACACATGACTGGCAGAAGATTCAGCAATATACTCGTCTTCCCGGAACAGAAGGCATATGAGTTGCTCAGGACCGTCATGCTCTTTGGCAAGACTGCTGCGGAACGAGCCAAAGAAACCGAAGCCAGTGAGCGCACGCTGCACCATAAGGCAAACCAGTTTGATCAACATGGCATGGGCTGGTCGTTGTTTCTGGATGTTTCGCAATTCGGGTTCGATAGCACAACCGCATCAAGACACTTGCTCGCACGAGGCAAAATCGCTGCTACGCCGATGGTCAATTGGGGCAGTGCCAACAGCGATAAATATGTACGCTTGGTATTCGCCAATGAGCCAGTTCATCGGTTGCGCGGGGTTGTGAAACGTGTCCAACAAGCCCTAACCTAATCCCAGCCGCCGAACTCGACCGTTGGGCGTAGCAGGAGGACTGCAATGTCACAAATCGAAGCAAAACTACAGGCAATGGGCTTGGTGCTGCCTGAGCCTTTGAAAGTTCCCGCAGGTCTTAACATGCCTTTCAGTTGGGTGCGCGTGCGTGGTAATCGTGCGTACATATCGGGGCATATCCCACAGAATCCAGACGGGACAATCGCTGAACCGTTCGGCAGAGTTGGTGCTGAGGTCACGGTAGAGCAGGGATACCACGCAGCCCGACTTGTCGCTCTCGCGCACCTGGGCAGCCTGAAGCGGGCGCTGAGTGATCTGGATCGCGTGACTGCGTGGCTGCGGGTGCTTGCGATGGTCAATGTGGCCCCCGACTTCAACCAGACGCCGTTAGTTACCAATGGCTACTCAGACCTGATTCTTGAACTCTATGGAGAAGCGGTGGGAGCCCATGCGCGCTCCTCGATTGGCATGTTCATCCCGCTCAATGCGCCGGTCAACTGCGAGGCTGAAGTAGAAATTGATGGTTAGGAGCGTGCGATATGTCGGCTTACGTACTGGTTGAAATCGAAGTGCTGGACCAAGAGCGGTATGAAACGTAAAAGCAGCTCGCCCTGTCCTCTATCGCCGTCTATGGTGGACGCTATTTGGCAAGGGGGAGGGATGCAAGGCATCATGGGAGGCGTGCGTCAAGTCGGTCGTCATCGGTCCCACGAGGACCACGGGCCTTCCCAGAAGCCAGCAGACGCATGGGCGCTCTTCGTTGGTCGAGCACGCGTTTCCGCCTCAGTTGGCTGGGCCCCTACCCCATGTCCATCAGCACGATGATCACGCATGGGATCTCCTGGAGAGAGCAGTGCAGCTTACCAGTGAAGAGGCTTTGACGGTATGGACAGGGCATCAGACAGACGACAAGCAAGAGGATGCATTCGTGCGTCCAGGGTCACAAGAAGGGAGACAAGAGGATGAGTCAGCAAACTCCGTCCGATGACAGACACATTGTTGATCGAACTGTAGAGGCCAAGCGGGCGACCAGCGGCTGCGTCGTACACGCGGGGCAGAGCTACGTGGGCAAGCAGGGCCCGAACTACACGCCGGGCGTGAGCGCGGAGACGGTGGGGGCGCGGGCACTCTGGCTCGGCTCGGTCACCCTACCGCCCCGCGGTGGACGGACCAAAGCCCACATCCACGAGCAGCACGAGTCCGCCTTTTACTTCGTCAGCGGTGAGGAGGTGGAGCTGTACACGGGTGATCAGCTCCAGCACCGCGAGGTCGCCCATCCCGGCGACTACCTGTACATCCCGGCCGGGGTGCCCCACGTGGCGGTCAACCGCAGCGCGACCCCGGCCGTCTTCGTGGGAGCGCGGACCGACCCGAATGAGCAGGAGAGCGTGGTGATGCGCCCGGACTTGGAGGCGCGGGTTCTGTAGCTTGTCTTTCCAGCGGAAAGAGAGCCTCCTGCACCACGATCACAGGCGGCTTGCGCTGGGGTTGGTACGTGCGTAGGCGCTGGACCACATGCCATTCCATGTTGCCGATTTCCCACAAGAGCGGTTGTGGCGAGGCCAAGCCCAGTAGTGCACCGTTTTGAGGGGTTATGCAAGAACCTCCAAGATGGCCTGAAAACGCTCGTAGAGGCTAGCCTGCACCCGTTACCCTCCGATGGGGAGGGTACGGGTGCGCGTCATAATCGCTGTTGTACACCCAGCAGGGCCGTTCCTCTAGCGCATCTTGAAGCAAGCGCCCCATGTTTAGCCCGATAGCGGAATGGTCAAGACTACTGCCGGCCATGAGCTACCCCCAGCCATCGATATACTCGTACCTGACGTCGGGGCTGCTGTCGAACAGCCCGCCAGTTAATACAGCCAGTATCTGTCTACCATCCTCTGAGCAAGTGTGACCATTTTTTCCGCAAAGGGTGAGCGCAACAATACGTACCCCAGGTGTTGATCAAGTATGGTCAGAGGATACTTGATCAACACCTGGGGTACGTATTGTTGCACTCGTTGGTTGCGGGTAAAACTCGCATGTGCATAGAAGAAGAACAAAAAGTGAGATGAGGACAGTAGCCTAAAATGGCTATTTCTCGGCGGATTATCGAGGTAGGCGTTACTCTTGTCTGGACAAACCGACCTATCAGTCGGGGAGGAAAAACTGAAGCCGAAAAGGTGATCACCATGCCTGCGCGCAAGCGTCAGCGCCGAGAACGTACCCACGACTGGCAAGAGATCCAGCAATATACCCTCTGGCCGGAGCAAGAGGTCTATGAAAAAATTCGCCCGGTGATCCTCTACGGTGAGACGGCGGCTGAACGTGCCAAAGAAACGGGCACGAGCGAACGCACGATCTCCTACCAGGCCAAGCGGTTTGAGCGAGAGGGGATGCGTTCCCTCTTTCCATCTGAGCGTGCCCCTTCCCCTGAGACCGGGCGCAGTCTCCCGCAAGAGATGCGTCAACTGATTGTCGATCTGAAAGCCGAGCACCCAGGCTTTCGCCCCCATGAAATTGCTACCATCTGTTTTTTGCGCTTTGAGCGCAGGCCATCTGACCATACTGTCAAACGTGTCCTGGCGGATGGACCGAAACCCACAGTGACAGGACGGCGCTATCCTCCCTATGCCCAGATCGCCGATGGCTATCAGAGACGCCGAGCCATTGTCGATCTGCACGCGGAGGGCTGGTCAAACACCGCCATCAGCGCCTACCTGCAAACGCCTCGACATCGCGTGTACGAAGTGCTCAAACGCTGGGCCGAGGAGGGCCATGCAGGACTGGATGATAGACCGACGAGCGCTCCACAGTCTCCGGCTCGCAAAGTCACAATGGATGCGATCACCGAAGTCAGAAAGCTCGTGGGGGAGAGTCCTGAACTGGGCGCGTATCGCGTGCGCGCTGCCCTGGAGCAGATCGGTATTCATCTCTCCCAGGCCACCTGTGGGCGGCTGCTCGCCCTCAATCGCAAGCTCTACGGATTGCCTGCCCCAAAGGCGGGAGCCGAGCGCAAGCGCAAAGAGATGCCATTCAAGGCCCATTTCAGGCAGGAGATTTGGTCCGTCGATATCAGATATATTGAAGAGCATAACTTAGGGTTCCCAGAACCCGTCTATCTGATTAGTGTGCTAGACAACTACTCGCGTGCCTGCCTGGCGAGCAAAATTTCTGCGACCCAGAACGGCTGGGATTATCTCGAAGTGCTCTTTGCGGCGCTCTCGGCCTTTGGCGCTCCATCGATCATCGTCAGTGATGGAGGTGGGCAATTTTACAGCAATCAAGCGATGGACGTGTATGCGGCTTTAGGGATCAGAAAAGAGCGGATCGAGCCGGGGCAAGCCTGGCAAAACTATGTGGAGGCGCACTTCAATATCGTCAGAAAAATGGCGGACGCGAAATTTGCGCGAGCACGCTCTTGGGAAGAGATGATCACCATTCATCGACGATGGATGCATGACTACAATGTGCAACGCCATTGGGCGCATGAAAGCCGTGAGGATGGCTGTCATAGTGTTACTAGAAGAATAGTTTTGCCGCCGTGGTAATGGAATCCTTCCAGAAGAGGGTGGCAAAACTATTCTTCCAAAAAGAGGTTTGTGGAGATCACCTCATTGGCTTCACCCCCAGTTCCCT
>Ga0209648_10005575_pt1 | contig 10789 bp, 10 predicted proteins | sample GraSoi2013_115cm_FD_185830 | JGI IMG/M metagenome (GOLD analysis project Ga0209648, IMG submission 185830) | Grasslands soil microbial communities from the Angelo Coastal Reserve, California, USA - Sample 9_17_2013_115cm (SPAdes) (version 2) | ecosystem: Environmental > Terrestrial > Soil >...
GCGGGCGTCGGAATCACCTTCAATTCTTCTCGGGTGATTTTCGAACTGCCGCAGTGCGCCAAGAGTTGGGACTGTTCCATTGTTTCGTTCTCCTTTCAATTCAGACGTCCAACTCCGAGATCCGCGAAGTGAGGCAATCCTCAAGACACGGACTTCGGATCTCGCTATGAATTTGTGTGGTGGTGTTCAGCTGAGTTCGCTGCGGACACCTGGGAATCTGCGCGGCAGGAGACACTAAGCATTAGAGCGGAAGGGGGACACGCACACACACTGGCTAGCGAAGTTTGCTTATAGGGCCGCTTGGACGGCCTTACCGTTCAGAATGGCCAAATCTCGCCGCGCTTTGCTCCGATGTCTACCTCAGTTTGCAGCAGACTCGCATCGCCTCAGACTTTGCAGAAACTGCGCGAATCCACTTTGAAACTAATTGCGGATTTCTACGATCGTTCCGTTTCCAACAGGGCCGCTTGTGTTGTCGTAGAGAGCCCAGGAATCAGCCAGCCGCCGACTCAGATGCCTACATCTAGGAGCATCCGCTTGTGCTCCCGCAGTTGACGCACTTGTAGCAGCTTCCGTTGGGCACCATGAGCATGCCGCAAGTTGAGCACGAAGGGGCATCTCCCGTCGTGCCGCCGCTATTGCTTAACTGAATCGGTTTGCGGTTTGCCGTGTCTGACGCTGGTGAACTAATGGCGGGGCGAATCATATCCTGGTCGCTCGATGCGGCCCTCGGTTTCAGATACTCCGCTGAGAGGAATTTGCCGCCGAGCCAACGGGCAATGTAATCCAGCACGGAACTGGAGTAGCGAATGTTCGGATTCTCCGTGAATCCCGACGGCTCAAACCGCGTGTTGGTGAGCTTGTCCACGAGAGCTTTCAGCGGCACGCCGTACTGAAGGCCAATCGAGATTGAAAGCGCGAGGCCGTCCATGAAACCCGAAAGCGTGGAGCCTTCCTTCGCCATCTTGATAAAGACCTCGCCCGGTTCTCCCTCATCGTACATCCCGACAATGATGTAGCCTTCGTGACCGCCAATCGAAAACTTGTGCGTGATGGACTTCCTTTCATCAGGCAACTTACGCCGTTGGGCACGGGCGAACAGGTCCCGTTGTTCAGGTGCCTCGGCGTTAGCAGGTCTTTTCTCTTCTTTTTCAATTTGCGCCGTAGATGCACCGGGTGGTGAGGCTAAATTGGCTTCTGCTATCATCTGTTCCTCCACACCGATTCGGCCTTCATTAGACGCTCGCCCCAGCGACCCCGGCAGCGGCGACCGGAGTGACCAGGTAGTGCGAATGCGAGCATCCGACACAACACACGGCCTTCGTTGCCGCCGCAACGGCTGCGACAAATACCGGGGGGATTCCAAGCGTCTCGCCGGCGCGTGAGCAGAACTCGGGCATGACCGATCGTCCCGCCAAATCAGCGTCTGCACGCAAGAGTTCCAGGTCAACGATCCCATTCACTCCGCGAAAGAGAACTCTGTTCTCCAGTGGAGGGCGTCTGCCATGTTCGACCGTTCCAGGTTCATGCTTCGTAATGAGTAATTGGCAGGTTCGGCCGGTTCGAAATAACTCGATTCGCACAAGGATTGCAGCTACTACCACTGCGTGAACTCCGTTCACTCCGATGGCATCGATTGGATGGAGATAGGGCAGTGGCTCGCCATCCGGCCCACAGAACGTAACGTACCGGCCGAGGTCCTTCACGGCGCCGCCTGATTCTATCCCTCGCACCACATAGCGTTTGGCCAGATGCTGGTGTTCGAGGCTCACCTGGGATTGCGCAAATATGCCTACTTCATTCAAGCGTCGCAGCACTCGCTTCGGCAGGGTGAGCCCCCGACGCGCCAAAGAATCTTGCTTGTCCGGCATGTGCAACCTCCTTACGCGGATTGCCGAACGGGGATAGGGCAACCCACCGCTCGGCGAATCATTTCTTTGCGACAACCTGCCCAGCACAGGTATTTTCGCGGGTCTTCAATGGAGATCGCCAAGTTGTCACCACTTCGATCCTGACCGGCTTCGGCACAGGACGGACACTGCGCAACGTAGTTCCTGCCAACCTTGCGAACCTTTCCGACATGATCGAGGATTCGAAACTCGCGACCGGATGCGTGAACGAAGGGAGCAGACTGATCTGCCGAGGAGCGTTGTCTATCAAACTCAGGTGGCATGGTCTTGCCGGCGATGAACGTCCGCATCTGTTCCTCGCTCACTTTGCGAAGGCGGTTCAGATACGAGATCTGTTTTTCCAGATCGTAGTCCGCTCCGTAGAACCAAAATCGTCGGTTTGCGCCGCGATGAATCCCAAGCGGTCCACGAATGGCGTTGCCAAATTCTCCCTTTCGCAGCTCATCGTGCTTCGGGAAGATTTCGATGCCCTCCGCCAAGTCAGCGCCTTTGATTCGCACCCCGAGTCTCAACGCCAAGTTGTAAATGTAAATTCGGCACTCGCGAGCTAAGGCAGGCCTCTCCATGAAAATCCACAGATGCCCACCCCGCTTGCTCATCTCCAAGGCGGCCTCCACCTTGTCCTCGTGGAGGAAGTACTGGAGCTTGAGAAGGTCTTCCATCGCCCCGGCATAATCGGCATCAATCGCGACCCACTTCGAGCGTTGTGTCGCGGGGTTAATCGCGTACAGCCCGATGGTGAGTTCGCCTTCCAGGTGACGCCGGATTGTGGCCGTGGTGAGGGCCAACTCCTCGCCTTTCCCCTTTGCCTTCGGTCGAAAGTAATAATGGCGCCCGCTCTCTGGACTGGGTCGCAGGGATTGAAGGGTATAAGCTCCGCGGTTTACGAAAAGACGACTGTAGTCCCTCACGACATGGGGGCTCGCCTCAATTGCGGTCTCCACGGCTCCTCCTTCCCACGCAGTTCCTGACGCACGAAGCTCGCGCTCTACCTAAACCCACACCCAGCCTTTGTCAAATAAGTGGGATTAGGCGTTAAGTCTTTGCTCCGATTGGTAGTACTGTCGATGAAACAGCGCGGATTAAGGTCGTTTCCCGTTAGGCGGGCTTATTCGTTACTGGTTCCGCAACCCCACTGCTTTGCCGCGGTCGAAGGCCCGGCTCCACGATCCATCGATTCTTTTCCGCAAGTAGATGCGGACGCTCCACGATGTCCAGGAAGCGGCACTCCCGTACCAGACGATCGAAATCGCTGACCGTGTAACCTCCGAATTTTTCGTCGTCGAAATCCACCCAGAACCAAATTCTCAAACGACGGTCGTAGACGTAGAAGGCTCCGGATTCGGGGTCACCGGAAACGACAAGGAACACCAACAGCGCCTGTGGGAACTGCACCCATTTTTCGACGTTAGGGTGCTCAGTCAAATCCAGCAGTCTCTTCACGGCCCCATCCGAGCATCTGCCGACGTCGTCTGGTGCGGGCCGAAGATCAACCACTGGGACTACATTCATCTTTCCAAACATGGAGTTCCTCCTCTCAAATGCGAAGTACAAGTAAAAGATATGGGTTACGCATACCAAAGGTCCGAACGAAACCTCCGACCCTGTAACCAGAGGGCCTAAAATGACATTTCGTTTTGCTGAATGGCTATGCTAGGGTCTAGAGTCCCCGACAACTGAAAGCTCTATTAAGCAAGGAGGGCGAAGGTGCTTATTTGCGATCGTTTGCGGTCCATACGTGAAGAAAAGAATCTTTCGCAAGGGGACATCGAAAAGCGTTCGGGCTTGCTCCGCTGCTATGTCTCTCGGGTTGAGAACGGCCATACGGTTCCAGCTGTGGAGACCATTGAGAAATTCGCGCGGGCTTTAGAGGTCCCCATCTACCAACTCTTTTATGATGGTGACAAACCTCCCGAGCTTCCCAACCTTCCCAAGAGAACGACCGCAGCGGACATTGCTTGGGGCACGACCGGCAAAGATGCTCGCTTTCTGACAAAGTTGCGCCGTCTCTTAGCTAGGACAGCGGAGCGGGACAGAAAACTCCTGCTCTCAATGGCGCAAAAGATTGCAACTCACAAGGTCGCGCGCTAGCAGCCTAGTCCAGAGCTAAACAACGCCCAGGACCATTCAACATCTTCGCCCTGAAGAGCTACTCCCGAGGGCTCCAGTGCGATGAGGTGCGACACTTGGGGGCGCGACGATTCGGCCAAAACCTCGTCTTACGCCGCTCACGACCCCGTTTCCGGATAGTTTCCGGTTTGGCGACAATCCAGGAGTGAATGATGAGATGCGCGTTTCTCGGTACTAATCCCACGCACGAACCGATAAATTCCGGCTTGCCCCTTATTTGGAAATGACCGGAGTTTAAGACATATCTCCCTACTAACTTCGCGCCTAGCGGCGGGTAGACCGGCAGTAGAAAAGACGCCAGAGAAAATAATCACTTTTGACGCGCGTTCAGCTCCTCGAGCTTGCGCTTTAACTGTTCAAGCTTCTGTCCAGCCTCACCGAGCTTGCCTTCTGCAGTTAGTCGCTGGTAGTCGGCGAGATCTTTGGCCGCTCCCGTGATGAGCGCGTTCACGTCTCCCCCAGGCTTGGTCGCGGCAGCTGGCGCTGCTGCGCCTCGTTCCGGTTCCGCGGGAGGAGTTGTGCCGCTTAGCGACGAGACCTCTCCCCCGAAGAGGGCCCTCATCGCCGAGTCGAATGTCGGTCCATAAGCGAGCCGGTCTTGCAGCGCCAGCACCACCAGACGCAACTCCGGCATCGGGCTCCGCTCGGCCTGCAGGTAAATCGCTTCGGCGTACAACAGCGCGTGCCCGCACGGAATAACCAGCAGAGTGCCTCGCCGCACGTGGGAACCTTGCTGATTCCACAACGTCAATTGCCCCGATAGTTGCGCGTTCTGATCGATTCGGGCTTCGATTTGCAGAGGGCCGTCGACGAGCTTCGTTTTCGGGAAGTCGTAGACGACCGATGTACCGTATTTTTCGCCGTCGCTGCGTCCAGCTATCCAGCCGATCAGATTGTTCCGGTTCGCAGGCGTGAACGGTAGAATCTCCACGAACTCGACGGCGGTTTCGCCCGGCAGTTTCATCAGCACGAAGTTCGGCTCCATTGGCTGCGTCTTCTGCTGACCGGACTCGTCCATGCCGACTTCCGAAGCGACGGTCCACAGGTCCTCGCGGTTATAGAACACTTGCGGATCGGTCATGTGATAAAGGCCGTATACAGCCGCCTGCAGCTTGAGCAACAACTCGGGATAGCGCACGTGTTTGTGCAGCGTGGGCGGCATGGCGGCCGCATCTTGGAACAGAGTGGGAAAAATCTGGCGGTACGCCATGATGATTGGATCCTGTGGGTCAAACACATAGAACGTCGTGGTGCCATCGTACGCATCGATGACCACCTTGACGCTATTCCGCATGTAGTCAATGAAGGTGTTGCCGAGCGTGTAGTGGCGCGAGTAGGGATAGCTGTCCGAGGTGGTAAACGCGTCCATAATCCACGACAGCCGACCATCGTCGCCGACAACGATGTACGGATCCGAATCGTAAGTGAGAAATGGCGCGAGCGCTGCCACGCGATCGCGCACGTTGCGACGCATCAGCAGACGGCTTTCCCGGTTGATATCGTCACTGAACGGGAGCTTCGTCAGGTCACCTCGGTCGGACGCTATGAGGAGGCGCCGAAGGAAACCTCCGAGAAGGATGCCGCCATTGCCCTCGTAGGACGTCAGACTGTTCGTCTGGCCTTGCGGGTAATTGAATTCCTGTTGCCGCGTCTTCACGTACACATCGGTGTTGGTAAGCTCGCCGAAATAAATTTCCGGGCGCTTTACAACGATGCTCGGCACGGTGCTCTGAATGGGCATGTTACTCAAAAGCAGTGTCGGCAGTCCTTCCGGAGTGAACCCATTCACAGGGTTCATGGTGATACCGTAGCCGTGCGTATAAATAAGTTTCTCGTTGATCCAATTGCGACTGCTCTCCGGGAGCTTATCGACGTTGAGCTCGCGTGCGGCAAGCATTACCTGACGCGTTGTGCCGTTGATTTCATAGCGATCGATATCGATATCGGGAAAGTCGTAGTAGGTTCGAATTTCCTGAATCTGACGCAGCGTGTCCTGGAGTGCGCGCCAATCCCACAGTCGGATGTTCTGCAGCGTAGCCCGATTGTTTGCCGGATCGGCCGCCTCGACGGTCGTCTCAGCGGGAAATTCGCGCTGCGCAAGGCGGTCTAATCCATAGGCCTGCCGCGTCAGGTCAATATTGTAGGCAATGTAGGGTCGCTCGCGAACCAGTTCGTTGGGCTTCACGATAAAGCTGCTGACGTACCAGCCAACGATCTGAAGCACGAGATAACAGACCGCGGCTGGAGCGACTGCTGCCACCAACCAGCGCGCGCGCGGCAACGCCACGACGTTGATGGTTGCAATCGCAGCACCAAGAACAAGCGCGGCACAGACTGCGAGCATTCCAGGAAGCATGACGTGCGCATCCGTGTAGGTGACGCCGCCAAAGATCGTATGTTCGTCGAACAGTCGCTCGAATCGAGCTATATACGCCCGCATCGCGAGGATCAGCAAAAGGAACCCAAACGCAATGGCGAACCCGCGCCACGGCCGGGAGGTGTATCTGCTTCGGAGTCCTGAGAGAATTGTTGTACTGCCAGTAACGAAAATGAAGAAAACGGCGATTACACAGGCAATCACGGAGAGCGTCAGCAGCCAGCCGGTGACGAACTGCCATGCGGGCAGAGTGAACAGATAGAAGTTGATTGGCTTGCCGAAGATCGGATCCACTGCGCCACCGGTCGCGCGCGTTGCGTACCAATAAAGCGCGAAGGTAGGCCATTCAGTCATCATGCTGGCCCCGGTTACGACGGCGATGAGGAGGGAGACCACGAGACCGAGGAGGTGCAGGATGCGCGCAACTGGTAGCTTCAACGGCTGGCCGCCGATGACGATCCTGTAATCGTCCGGCAGATCGGACTGGTAAGCCCTCCTCAGCGCCAGGAACCATCCGTACAGAAAGAGAAATGTGACAGCAAAAAATGCCGCAAAGACTGCCCATTGAAGGGTGAGTGTCTTCCGGAACACGTCCCCGTAACCGAGCGACCCGAACCAGAGGGCGTCAACGTAATACGATAACGCCGTCCGGCTGCTGAAAATGACGATGGCAAGGATGGCCAGAACGAGGAAAAACAGACGGCGAGGGAGAAACCGTCGCGGCGGTTGCTGCCAGTCGACTATATCGGGCATGAGCCTAGCCTGCTTTCAAGAGCGCTTCCGTCTGACGACCAAGCAGACCCAATTGTACGCTGTCTGCTCTCGAGACCATCGACTATCGCCGACCTGACACGGGTGCGGTTCGAGGGCGCCAATTCGGTACCACGCGGCGTGGGTCAGCGTAATTGCTGCTTGGCGCACAGTCGGCGTTATTTCCCCACACTTGAGAAATGGTTCACGCGCAATTGCGATTGCGCTAGTTCCTTGACATCCAACTGTCCGTTCTTGGCCTTATCCAGTCTGTCGAACTCCGCTTCCATACTCCCAATGACAAATGGGAGTCCTGCTTGAGTTAAGAAGAAAATCGTAGAGAGGACACTGAAAAGTCCTGAGGAGTTCATCAGGAATTTGTTAGGACGTAATTCTACGGCAGCTTCGCTTGAACTCAATGACTCAAATACAGCTTTACGGGGTCGGCTTGCAGGAAGTGATCTCCGCGTTTGGCGTCGACGCTGGACCGATTGGACCCTTCTAGCTCGCCCACCTTCGACTTCTCGTAACATCCACAACCCTCGCCCATCGGACACCACTCAAACACCGAACCTACATCATCACCAACCCAACCACGATGGATAACGCGCGCACGCAGTCGCAATCTTCCCCACCGGCAACTAACCGATACGCAAACCGAAAGAGTCATTTCCGAACCGCAAACACTACCAGAACTCAGGATAGTAAATAGATAAGCTTTGGACGCTCTATGACTTATAGGCAGCTAGGGGAGTCAATAGCCATTCAACCAGCGCCCATAGAAAGGTCAATGAAAGGGCAAACGGTAGCTAGTCGCGGTCGGCGTGGCCTCGACTTTCGACATGCCGCCATTCAAAGCTTGCTGCAATGGAAATGCGCGCTTCGCAAGACCGTCTAAGACTGGCATTTCAAGCAGATGGGAATGCCAGTCCGTGAACAGACCAAAGAAGACTGGGTACACCGCCTTCATGAAGAAGCCTGAAACGAATCGTAAAATGTCGTAGTTCGCAACCAAATAAAGCAGCCGATTGACGTGAACTTCCTGGCTTATGCAAGCGGCGATCGCTCGGTAGCATTTCGCCGGCTTCGGGGTTCGTTCGTACTCGAGTGCAAATCTGCGCTCCCCAATATCGGTGCGAACCGTCACAATTGCGTCGTAGTCCTTTGCAAAGCCGAACGCGGTGAGCTCGTTCTGGGAACGGATCTCCATCGAGCCCATCCAGCGCACGAGCAATCCGGCGCGCAGCGCGCTGAGATGGATCTCGTTCAGTCCGACGGCATGCAAAACGTTTCTGTTCGCCTTCTCTGCCTCTGTTCGGCTACACCCAACCAGGCAATACTCACCCATGCTCTGCAGCAACGTAGCTGCGCTGTTTGCCACTGAATACACAGCATCTCCGGTTCCGGCCACGAGGGTCTGCCGCAGCACAAGTCCGCGATCAACTAATCTTCTCATCCTCCAGTGGAACGAATTACGACTCCGCTCATAGTGGTGAAGTTGCGTGAACTCGAACAATTGAGAATGTGTCACGAATTCCGAGCGCAAAATTTGGCGCAGGAGTGGCAGGTCGCGCGATTGGTTGAGTTGAATCGAGCCTTTTGGGTATCGCATGGCTCCACCCATACCTTATGCAGACTCCAACTGAAGCCGTGCGCTCCAGGGCCAAGACACGAATGGTAGAAGCACGAACTTACCGAGATCCGTGCGCAACCAACTGTCGAGTGGCATCAACAGCATGGCCTCCTGCTCGTTCCGACACTCGCTGAAGGAAATCAGAAGCGTGCCTTCCGATCTCCATGCCGGCGACCCTACGTCCAGGTGCCCGACCTCGGAGGAACGGACAACAACCAGGAAGTAGTCAGGTTGCTGCGGCGTCGAGAGCATGCGCTTGAAAAGCACTTTATTCTGCCCCTGCCATACGCATGGCTCCGCGCACTCAAAGACGCTATTGATCATTCCCAGCGGATGATTCGGCTCGAAGCCTCCAACGCCATTGAATCGCACATGACCGACAATCCGGGGCCGGGTCCGGATCTGCCCACCGACGGGAACTCCTGTTGTATTGAAATATGCCGCGCGCGCAAAGCGCCTCGGATCGCTCTGGTCCTTTCCAAAGCGCCAGCGCCAAACACTCCCAAAGCCGGTCACAGTAACGAACATTTCTGTCATGCTCCCTTCAGGCGCTTGTTCTTCTGTCGCTCGGCATACAACTCTTCCTGCAGCCGGTTGATCTGACCGACAAACCTGGCGCCGTCTCCGTTGGGGCTGGTTGACACCGGTTCCCCGGCGCCACTCCCTGTGTCTCGCGGCCCATTTACCTTCTTTGATAAAGCATCGAGTCGTATGGAAAGGTCGGCAACGATAAGCACTTTCTGCCGGAGTTCTTCCTGAAGCTTGTTGCGGTCCTGCGTCGTGGCTTCGAGTTGACTCGCGACGCGCTGGAGTTCCGCTTTCAGACTATCGGCCTGCGTCTCGCCCCAGCCGGGCCGCGCGTCTCCTGCTTCCGAGGCCTCAATGGCGCGATTGCACTGCTCGATGTGCCGGTTATATTTCTCGATGGCTTCGGTTGCCGTCTGACGGGATAAGAGATCGTGGCTGTAGACGTCGGCCATCATCTCCGCAGTGACTCGCATGCTCCGGCGGTGGTCCAGATACAATTTGGTGCAGGCAGCCATCATGAGCAGCATCCCCGCCGTCACTGACACGCTGTACCAGAAGTACTGTTCCTTCACGGTCCAGAAGTACTGTTCCTTCACGGTCGCCTCGAGAAAAGCCTTACGCCGTTTCTCCAGCCAGGTTCCGTAGTCGAAGTTTCCCGGGTTGAATTGCTTCAGCATGAATTCGTACCAAGTTTCCCGGCCACTGTTCTGTGGCGGCAGCGTTTGCGCTGGTACACCTGGCGCAGCATTGGTCAAGACGATCATTAGCAGACCGCGACAGATTGCCAGTCTCATATTCCTACTCTCAGTGCGCGCGTCTCGTGTACCGCGTTTCCCTGAGTTCAGCACCCTTAAAGCGGAGATTGGCCCCCACCGATGTTGCACGCGACTGTTTCAGCCGAGGAAAGAGCGCAGGCTCGAAATGGGGCACCCGGACGTCCGCTGGAGGGCGCACGTGCAAGTGCTCATGGAGAGTTCCGCGGGTATCATCCGTCATCAGAATCTCCATTTGACCTTTCGGCAGATTCTTGATGTGCTCGTCGAGCGCGCGCGTTTCCGTCGCTTGGACATCGATCGCCCGGCCTGTCTCCTCATATCTTTCCAGCCCGAAGAAGTTCCATCTCTCCATGGACAGATTGCGCCGTGTGACCTGATGTTCCGCCGAGGCCCGCAGAAAATAGCGCGCCGTTTCCTCGTCGCGGGTTCGCAACGTCATTGTTGTGTTTGGGGCCGAGGCCACATCCTCTTTGAACCCACGGCCGACAGGCATGAGCTGGGGGAGGCTTTGCATCGAGAAAAGGAATGCCGTATTGGTACCTCTGGCTGTCTGCAAGATCTGCGGAAAGTTCCGGTATCCAAAGGGTGCGAATTCGTCGAGCACGACGCTGAAGAGCGGCCGGTTCGCGATCCGTCGCTGCTCGTCACTCTCATATCTCTTGCCGACAACCAGCTGTAAATTTTG
>Ga0209648_10005576_pt1 | contig 10788 bp, 14 predicted proteins | sample GraSoi2013_115cm_FD_185830 | JGI IMG/M metagenome (GOLD analysis project Ga0209648, IMG submission 185830) | Grasslands soil microbial communities from the Angelo Coastal Reserve, California, USA - Sample 9_17_2013_115cm (SPAdes) (version 2) | ecosystem: Environmental > Terrestrial > Soil >...
GACACGGCGGCAGATTGGCGAGCCGGGCCTCCACCTGGCCACGCGACCACTTCTGCCGCAGCACGATGGCACCGCGCTGATCCTGGCCAACGATGTGGAACGAGTTCTTGCCGATATCGATGCCGATTACGGCGGGCGAAGTGTCGAGTTTCTGTGACATGGCGTGCTCCTTGTCTTCGGTGCCCCCTGCCAGCATCCGTTGCTGGCAGGGCGGGAGCACGGCCGGACCATTCCATTACCGGAAGTCGCCTTGGCTGATGCTCGCCAGAATCGGATTCAAACGGCTTGGTCGGTGGACCGCTTCTTTGCGGATTTTCTTTTGCTGAACGTGTCTTGCGCTAGAAATGCGACGCCGATTTGATCTCCGGCAACGCGCACTAGTTCGCAGCGGCGATACGCGAGACCCGTCGACGACAGAAGCAGGAAAAATTCCTTGAGGTCCAATCCTTCGAGAGAGCCTTCGATAAGCAAGCGCGCTCCGGTCTGAGACACGTCGAGCATCATGCAGTCGCGTCGCCAAGTTCCATCAATTCCCATCATGTAAACAGGAATGCCACGTTCGAAATCGACGCGCCCGCTCTTTCGATCTCCATAGGCCATTGTGCAATCCCATCTTTAATAGGACGGAAACGGTATCAGCCCCGGCGGCAGCTTTTTCTTTGGCTGTTATGGAATGCCCCGGTTACTCTGAGATAGCTGGATCAGGTTGGCGCGGCGGAACATCTACCCTAGCCGTAGATTCCGGTAGCGCCGGTTCCGGCAATCGAGGTGGTTCAGGAATTCTGTTAGCTCGAAAGAGCCACGCGGCATGGTACGCGTAACGCCGTTCAAGCGTTCGCAGGAGCACATCCAGGGAAATATCTGTTGGTTCCTGGCTCATAGTTGCCTGGCGAAATGATCTGCACTTTGGAAATCACGCTTGTCGTAGCCCGCGTATGGCGGGCGTCGTTGAAATGCTCATCCACAAAATAGAAATATGAGAGCGACTACGGCAGCCTTTGCGACTCTCATGCCCTTATTATTACGGAGATTATTTTAATGATTCCCTAACGAAAGGTTGCGCGTCGGCTTGGAGAGTAGTGGGCTTGGCGTAGAATTTGAGTAAGGCCACCTCCGTTGGCGGCCTCTTTCATATAAGGTCAAGCCGGTGATGTCGCGTTCTGTGCAGGTTTTTGGACGCCGGCAACGAGGAGACGCTCCGCACGCTCAACTGGCCGGCGTCCAAAAAGCGCCAAGGCACGAAGTCGCGGGAAGTTGGCACCGGCTAGGCAGCGGGCGCTATGGGGATTTGATGCCGGCGCCGATCTCGATGGTGGACGTGAGGCTGGCAGGATTCGAGCTGCGTGTCTGACCGCCTACACCGAGGTGTTGCAGGACGGCATGCTGAACCTGATCCGTTCCGGCCGGATGGCGCTCGCCTCCGCCACCGCGCTGTCGCTCAGTTCCAACGCGGCAAAGCAGTTCAACCGCGAAATCGACAGCCTCAAGAACAAGATCGTGCTGCGCACGCAGGAAATCTCCAACCATCCGGAGGTAATCCGGCGGCCTCGGCGGATCGCCATGAACGGGCTGATCGAGGCCGATATCTACGGCAACGTCAACTCAACCCATATTCGCGGCACCACCATCATGAACGGCATCGGCGGCTCCGGCGATTTCGCCCGCAACGCCTATCTCTCGATCTTCATGACGCCCTCGACCGCCAAGGGCACATCGATTTCAACCATCGTGCCGATGGTGACCCATGTCGATCACACCGAGCACGACGTGCAGATCATCGTGACGGAGCACGGCCTCGCCGATCTGCGCGGCCTGTCGCCGAAACAGCGCGCCGCAATCATCATCGACAAGACGGCTCATCCCTCGTTCCGGCCTGCGCTCAGGGACTATTTCGACCGTGCCTGCAGATTGTCGCCGGGAAAACACACGCCGCATCTACTCGACGAAGCTTTCCGCTTGATTAAATCGAGCTGAAGCGGGATGAAACCCAGTGAAGTTTGGTTAAGGTACCCAAGCGTTCACTGCACTTTTCCCACCTTCCCCGGTGTGGACGATGTCAGCTCACGGGGTCACACAGGCATGTGGTTGGGTATTTTGACTTCTGATATGAGGATGCAGCCCTTCTATCGTTACACACCGCTCATCCGCATCAGCATGAAGCCGTCGTGTCGAATCTGCACATCCTTTTCGCATGCCGGAGTAATCGAACGAACCGTTGCCACCTCGGAGCAAACGTAACTTCCGACCCGGGTTGTATCGACACAGACACAGCGCCTTCATCTCACCAGCGCAGGACACGGTGCCCCACGACGGCGCCAATGAACGCCATGATGGCGCAGGCCGCTGTGTACCAGGTCGCGACGAACGCCGTGCCGTCATTGACGCAGGCGATCATGGCGCCGAGAGATGCGGAAAGTATTCCAATGACTGCTCCCGCAAAGAGAGGCTGCGTCGGCGCGCCTTTCCGCATGACGACGAAGGTCAGGATCATGGCTGGCAGCGAAAGAAAAAGAATGGAGCTCACGCAGAAGGCAACGGCAGTGTTGGTTCTTCCCATGATCGGAAAAGCGGTTGGATCGAATATGATTCCTAAAGCCAGGAAAATGACCGCTGGCAACATAGCGAATAGCGCGGTCGCAGATGCGCCGGGCGTCGCGGCGTACAGCGCCACGACCGACGCCCCGAACACCAATGCGCCCGTGTAGACAACCTTGAACCCGAACGGTATGCGGACCGCCATAGCGGCGAAGTCTTGGCGGATGCCGATGACGGAAATGACAAGAAGAAGCGCGCAGGCAAGCGACGCGACACCGGTGACTGCGAAGGCGGTCCGGAGGGAAGCGCTCCGCCGCGTGCCGGCCGCTCTCGCAAGGGAGCGGATGAGGTCATCGGTGCTTGTCATGCGCGTTCCTCGGGAGCGGTTCGATCGTCGGAGTAGGATCTGCAGCGCCCAGAAGACGCCTGATCGCGCGGTGCAGCGTCACCCGGACCGCGCCCTCGCTGGTCGCAAGGTCCCGGGCGACATTGCGGACGGATGCGCCTTCGACCGCGATCGCGCGGACGATCTTGCGTTGGCTGACGGGCTACACGGCAAGATGCCGATCCACCTCCCACGTTGAGCAATCGGCCTCGTAGGCCGGCGACTCAACGATTTCGACCCAATCCTCAAGAGGCAGATCGACACGCCGCCGCGTCTCACGTCGGCGGTGGCGCGTGAAGTCGATGAGCTTGTAGCGTGTGATTGCGTGCAACCATGGCAGGAGCGGTCGGGCCGAATCCCACGTATGCCGCTTGCCGTGCAGGCCGATGAGTATCTCTTGTACCAAATCTTCAGCCTCATGCGCGCCGAGGCCTGCGCGAACGAGACGCGGCGCAAGCGACTTCATCATCTGTACGTGCGAGTTTGAATTCCGACAGGCACAGCGCCGATGATCGCTGCTTTCCGCTTTTCGGCGATCTGAAAGGTCGGTGCGCTCACGCCGAGCCAGGATGCCACTTCTTCCTTACGGCCCCTGTGGTTAAATGGCGGAAACTTGTCCGGCACAATGACATTGGCCGGATGAATGCCCAGCCGCTCCGGGATGAGCGAGGCGGGTTTGATGAACCAAAATGCGCGATCTCTGGATTAAATATCCGCGATTCTGCCAAAACCTGTGCCAACCTCTCTTTTGTTGGTTCCGACACACAGGCTGAAAACGACCCGGAAACCTGCGCGAACGTCGTTTCATTCGCCAGATACCAGAAATTCTCGGAGATGAAACTGGTCAACATGTTCTGGATCTCTTGCATCGCCATTTGGCGCAGATGGGCAGGACCGTTGCGACGCACATAGAGCACCGCAGCCTGGATTTCCTTGCGGGCGAAAAAATCTCAGTGCCGAGATTGCGCATGTAGTGCGGCGCGTTGGGCTTGCCAAACAGAAAAGCCGCACGCCATCCATCCCCGCCGCGCGTCTTCGAGATCGACGCGAGCAGACGCTCAATCGCCTCCCGGCAGATCAGATCGACGGGCGGTGTCGGTGATGCTTGGTTCATGAACGTAATGTTGGGCGCGTCAAACCGGCCGCTCTGATCAAACGAGAAAAAGAAACGTAATCTGTTAAGTTCGGTGGGCAACGTTCTAACGTTTCGTGCGCGAGCGGCCAGTTGATGTCGAAACTGTCGGTGGCGCGTCGGCGGATATCTCTTTGAGTAACCTTTCGACGTCCAGAGTCTTGATCAATACCTCGCCTGGCCCTTCGACCGGCCACGAGAGGTATTTTCTGCGGGCCATAAGTTCGATCCGTGATCTATTCTTCAGGAAACCCTCGACGCGTCCTTTCTGATCGAGACCGTCTGTCCCGAAATGGTCATCAAGCGTTTCGCGGCTGATCGCGCATGCGACTGGGCTGGCAAGGGCGGTGCCCGAGAACGCAACGACGTCCCGACTGAAATCATAACGGGCCGGAGGATTCTCGAATGTTAGATCGAGCCCAGGGATCATCGAACGGCGGCCATCGATCACCGTGAGCGTTAAATCGCGAACGCGAGGATTGAGTTGACCGAGACCTTCGGTAAGCAACTGGCGCCAAGTTGGGCCACGTTCGTAAGCCTCCTGCCAAGCAAGTTTCAGTTCATCGGGACGTTTCTCAGCGAGCGCTTCAAGGAGCGCTTCAGCCTGCTGAACATCTTTGTCCCGCTTGGCGACCCCCGCGGAACGCCGCCGCGAAACGATCAGCTTATGGACAGCGTATCGCGCCGGCGCTGGAACGTAAACGTGGATCCCGGCGCCGTGCAGGATCACGGCTGGTTCGGGATCGTGGATGAGGTAGTCGAGGAAGCGCAACGGTTGTGCATCCGTGCGCAGCGCGGGCAGTGGCTGCGGTTGGCCGGTTTCTTTCCCTTCATTTGGTGTCAGGAAATCGACCCTCAGCCCGCCCTTGGCGGCGTAGCTCGTCACCCGTCGGCCGTCAACGACGTGAGGGACCGCGCGAAAACTCTTGTCGACCTCCTTCAGAACCTCCAGTACCGGCGGGGTGCTATCGCCGATTGCCACCGACACATTCTTGAACTGAGCGATGTCAACGTCGCCGGTTTGCAGGGGAGCAGCCGAGAGCCTGACTCCGAGCATTGCGGAATAGGTCTGGTAAGCCACGGTGCCAACCAGAACGCCGCGAAGACGAAAGACGCCTGCCTTGGCGAGCGCGGCGATGACGTCGCCGATTTCCGGGACGGGACGGGGAAGGTTGAATGACCTGACGAGTGTCGAAACGAGCGCGCGGCGCTCGCGTTCGTCATCGCGAACCTCTCGGTGGTGCGCGATGCGTTCCAATAATTCCGGTGTCTCGGGGCCGACGTACCGCTGGGCCCGGGTGCTTCCGCTTCCTGCCTGGAAATACCAGTAGCGTCGGCCCTTGATCGTCTTGGGCGTGAAGGCGCCTTCCTCAGCAAAAGCCTCGTTGAATGCTGCATTTGCGCAGCGTTCTAGAAGTTCGGCGTAGGTCGTCTGAGCGACCAGCGGGGGGCAGCCATTGTGATCTCGCGGTTATACTCGTACCTGCAATTCTAAGTATAACTTGAGTCGTATTGCCGTGTCTAGTTTTCGTTATACTCACTCCGCGAACAGAGTATAACCATCCTTAACGTTTCGCCTGGCGCACCGCTTGCGCGCGCCCGGCGTCGGCCCCGACGTAATCGTGGGCCTGTATCGCGCGTGGCTAATACATCTGGAGTCCATCAGGCGCCAATTGATTGATTGTTTTGATCGGCAATGGTCTCCTCTACGACATCAAATTTCTTAGACATCAAATTTTCATTCTCGCCATTACATGTTCACAATCAGCGCGTCATACGGCGTGCTGTATCAGGCGACGTCGCGCTGACGACATGGTCGGGCAGGTGTTTGTGTTTGCCTTGCGCCGATCATGGCATGAGACAGGATCGCCGCGTTCTGCGAGGCGCGCACACAGGGAACAATGATGGCGTGGTACGATGGAACAGCACCTCGTCCGGCTGCGGCGTCGCCGCTGCGAGCGCTGCGGGTCGGTAGTCCCGCGCGCGCGGCTCATCTGTATGCCCTACGCGGGCGGTTCGGCCACCGTGTTCAGGCCCTGGCGCGAGGTTGTTCCGTCCGACATCGACATCCTAGCCGTCGAGTATGCGGGGCACGGCAGCCGAATCGCCGAGCCGCTCATCGAGCGGATCGACACGCTGGGCGACGCGATTGCAGATGCGCTGCAGTTCGAGGCGGCCGTGCCGTACGTCATGTTCGGGCACAGCATGGGAAGCCTGGTGGCGTTCGAGCTCTGCCACGCCCTTGCGAAGCGCCGCGCTCCGCTGCCGATACTGCTGGTCGTTGCCGGTCATCGCGGCCCGCATGAGCCCGCGGCGACCGCGCCGGTCCATGCGGCGCCCAACGCGCAGTTCGTTGCGCATTTGCGCGATCTCGGGGCCACCCCTCCTGAGGTCCTCGCGTGTCCCGAACTGCTTGACCTGATGTTGCCGATTCTGCGCAACGATTTTCATGCCTGTGAGACCTATTGTCCGCCCCGCCGGCCTCCGCTGCCGGTGAGCATCGCGGTATACGGAGGGCTCGCCGACGCCGAGACCGATCGCGATGGGCTGCTTGCCTGGAAGCGCGAGACGTCCGTTCGGCACGTGCTGCGGATGTTCCCGGGCGGCCACTTCTTCATCCGCGAATCGGCGGCTCGGGTCGTCGCAATGCTGCAACGGGATCTCACCGATGCGCTGGCCGATCGACCGTAATCCCATGACCGGAGCTGCTGCCAGCGCGCCGGTCGAGGCGATCTGGTTGAGCGAGGCGGGCCTACGCGTTCATTGCCTCGTCGCCGGGCTTTCCGGTCCGGCCGTACTGTTGCTGCACGGTTCCGGATTCGACGCGGCGGGTGTGACCTTCGCGGCGGCGATCGAGAGGTTGGCGGCAAGCTGCCGCGTGTTCGCGCCGGATCTGCCCGGATTCGGCGAACGCGATCCGATGCCCGAAGGGTGGGGATTTGCCGAGTGCTCGATGTTTCTGTGCCCGCTTCTTACGGCGCTAGGGCTCCGCCGCGTAAGCCTGATCGGATTGTCGATGGGCGGCGGCATTGCGCTTGGCTTTGCCCTGAAGGCTGCGGAGCGCGTCGAGCGCCTCGTGCTGATCGACAGCGCCTGCCTCAGCGACACGATCCCGGGAGGATGGCGGCGGGGTTGATCGCACTGCAGTGGCGCATCCTCGCGCGCAGCCGATCGGTGACCCGATTGGTGTTACGGGGCACCGTGCGGCGCCGGCCCGAGGCAGTGACGCCGGCTCTGCTCGATCGGGTGATGCTGCATCTGCGCCGTTCTGGAGCGGGCGCGGCGTTTCGCCGATGGGAGCGGCGCGAGGGCGGCTGGAACGGCCTGCGCACCAATTATGTCGACCGCCTCGCCACCCTATCGGTACCGACGCTCATCGTGCATGGAGCAGACGATCCCGTCGTGCCGTTGGCGGTAGTCGAGCGCGCGCAGCGCCTCATCCCGGATTGTCGGCTGATCGTCATCCCCGATTGTGGACATTTGGCGCCGCTCGAACAGCCTGAAGCCGTTTCGAGTGCGCTCGACGCGTTTCTGCAGGCCGTCTGATGCTGCGCGAAGCTCCGGACGCGATGCCGCTGGCTCTTCGGAGCCCTGATCGATTGGGAGTTTGCGGTGGATGGCCCGGAGGACAAGCGGGGCGGCGGGGTATCCCATCCTTGGTTTACGCCGGGGCATTTTTTGATGCCGTCGCACGTGCCACACAACGACGGCTGCTTCCTTTGCTCGCAGCGCGATCTGTTGCTTCTCAAGCCGAAGGAAGGTGACGGCCGCGCGCGATTGAGGCAAACCGGTTTTCGTCGCCGATTCTGATGCCGCCGCTGGCGTTGCGAACCGAAATCGGCAAGAAGTCTGCGCCCAGCCTTGAGCACATGTTTCGCCCGCGAAGAAGTCAGCAAGGAAGCGATGGCCCGATCCTATGCGGAATATCATTCGGAAGCGATCGCATTCGACCGTTCCCATTGTAGAGGCTCTAACGGCGGTACTGCACGAGGGGTTCGCCTCCAGTCTCTCGACAAAACCTGCGGAGAGTCGCATTTTATGGGCCGTTTGGGGGAGCTTCGATGCCGCTAACGCGAGGACAACCGGTGGGGTACGACAAGGAGCGGATGGCGTTCAAATTCACCATGCTGAATGGCGACGAGGCGGTTGAATGTCAGATCAGCGCTGCGGCCATGGACGACGTTGCTGGTGCCAAAGGCACGCTGCCGACTGACAGGGAGGCGCAGTTCTTGCGCATTCGCGAGCGGATCGAAGAGATCGCATCCAGTATTTTCGACGAGAAGACCGTTCTTAAGGGTGCGGTGGTCCGCATCTTTGCGAAACACCTTGGAAAATGATCGGTGTATTTGTCGGTCATTGGGGTGGAGAGACGACGCGCCAGAGATTTGAAAATTGACTGAACTAACGCATCAACTGTGCCGACGCGATAGTGAGCCGGGGATCATTCACTGCTGCAGACCATTTGCGGTGGACTCCGAGGTTCCAAGGTTGGGATGGAACGGGACACAACGGAAGCCTTATTTTTATGTTGCCGGTGGCGGGCTGGACGATCCACGGATAGACTCAGCCTACCGCTGGGCAGGGTTTCAACTTCCCAATCAATTTTGAGCCCGATGGGCCGCTGGGAAAAGCCGCCGGGCTGACCCCCGGCGGCGTCGCGTGCGTCACGGGAGAGCTGGCCGCGGCGCTTGCAAGTGGCAATTTGACGTCGGCTCGCAGACTTCGGTTCGATCTTCGCAAAAATTCGGTACCGGGGAAAACCGCCGAAAGGACCCGGCGGTATCGTTTTCAAGTAGTGTCTGGCGGCTCTGCAAGCATTCCGCTTAGATACAGCGCTGTCTGCAAAGTGACGGTAGCAGCGATGATATATCTGGGCTCTTTTATTGCACTGTCGAGGGTCTGAATTGCGACTTTCCAGCAATACGTTTCGCGCTGTTCAGGCGGCAATACCGCGCACAGTCTGATGGCGTCTCCTAGGGTCGCAACTATGACATCCTTGCAATCCAACTCAAACGCCAATGGAGTTTTGCTGAGTAACGCTTGCAAGACGCTCTCCTGAAATGTTCACACTATACCGAATCCCTAGAGTCTTGCTGGGCGATATGCTCTGCGGCCTTTTTTGCTTTAAGCGACCTGCGCGAGTGATAGCGCGTCCGGATGACGCCGCAACTAACTTCGCGTGTTAAGCTTGATACTATTGCTGCCGGTTAATTCGGTCCTTCTCGCTGGGTGGGGCTAATCCTTTTGGGGGATTGAATAGGCTGCGAACCGATCTAATTAACTAGCGGGCGACGGTTCAATACGGGAGCAGTTGATAGCTCTGCGCTCCGTCCTTCCCGCTGCCGGCGGTTCCCTTCGCGGAGACAGCCGCGACCATTACGATCGCACAAGCCGCCAAGTTCGACAAGTTCTCTATTCGCTCCGGCCCTTTATCGGCTGGCGAGGTCTTTGGGAGACGAACATGAAGCCCCGCGATCTTAAATTGATGTCCGTCGATGAGCTTTGGGCTCTGCACTTGGAAATCCAATCGCTTCTGCCGAACAAGATAGCTGCGGAAAAAACCAAATATGAGCAGCTACTGCAGCAACTTAAATCACATGGTGCATCGAGCCGGACCTTTGGGCGTGAACGGCGTCCTTATCCTAAGGTGTTACCAAAGTATCGAAACCCTGCTAAACCCGCAGAGACCTGGTCTGGCCGTGGAAGCCGGCCCCGTTGGCTGACGGCAGAGCTTAAAACTGGTAAAAAGCTGGCCGATTTCCGGATTGCACCGTCGTCTGGTCGTGCGAGACGCGCCGCGAGGCGGTAACCACAGAATGAAAAGTCCGTGGAAGCGGTCTCCCGTTCTCGATCTGAATATGGTGAGATGAGGGCCGCCATCGGTTTGATCAGTGCGTGATAGCCAGCACAACAATCTTAGCAACTTCAACAATCTCCGCAACATCCGCAGCAGTGACGTGGCGGCTGTGCAATGACGCAAGCATGATGCCCGCATTGTTCGCCCGGAAAGCGAGCGATGCGGATGCCTCTCCATTTCAATCCGTGGCGTCCGGCGATCTTTGATCACCCTTTGGGCTTTCCGTCGAGTGTTGCTTTAACGAGCGGAGCCGCTCAGCTTCTATCAGCTGGAGACGCCGCAATTCCGTGCCATATTGCTTGGTTCGGTTGCGCGCTTCGCTGCGCTCGAATGATGTGAGCAGCGGGTCTGCAAGGTTGCTCCACGCAAGCCTGAGCAATTCCTTCAGTCCATCCGCATTGCGGTCCGGATCTTCTCGCGCGGTCATCGCCGGTTCGCCTTCGAAGTCAACAACGCGTTGTTTTGCGGAATATAGCGCTGATTCCCGTTCTGAGCGAAGTGCCAGTAGGACCCAAGCGCGCACGGTGTCTCGTTGAGCCACAGCAATGTGTCGGCCATCGAGAAAAAGGATGCGCTCTTTGCGCCCGACCTGACCTGTCCACGCCATGTACAGGAAATAGGATCCATTGCCGGTCCGGAATAGCGCATCGCGCGCAACGTATTCGGCGAGCGTTTGCGCATCAATGAACAGGTATCCGTCGGTGAACCTCTCACGTTATGACCCGGCATAACCCAGTCGCCGTCGATAGTTGGTCTGCTGCAAGACCGTCATTTAGTCTTCGCTTTCCTATTGGACCAACCGAAAAATGCTTCTGTCTCATAATGGTAATGACATTGACGCAACAAGTGGGAATAAGCTCCAGGACCAAGCCTAGGAGG
>Ga0209648_10005577_pt1 | contig 10787 bp, 9 predicted proteins | sample GraSoi2013_115cm_FD_185830 | JGI IMG/M metagenome (GOLD analysis project Ga0209648, IMG submission 185830) | Grasslands soil microbial communities from the Angelo Coastal Reserve, California, USA - Sample 9_17_2013_115cm (SPAdes) (version 2) | ecosystem: Environmental > Terrestrial > Soil >...
CAGCGCGGTGCCGGGCAGCAGGCTGCGGGGCAGCTTGCGCTGATCCAGCCCCGCCGCTTCCAGCCGCCCCGCCAGCAGCAGCATCAACTCGCCCTCATCGACCGGAAGATCGTGCTCGTCGCTGGCGGCCAGCACCTCGCGGGTGAACCGCTCGATTCCCGGCCAGTGCACGGTGCCGCGCAGCAGCCGCAGCCACGCCGACCGGGCGTTGGCGAACTCATAGCCGTCGCGGAACCCTCGCGGCCAGACGGTACCCAGGAACAGCGTGTCGAGCGGGTCAAGCTCGTGATACCAGTCCGGCTCTTCCCCCTGCTGCTGAGCCATGCCCAGCGCGGCATACCCAAGCGCGTACGCGCCGGCCAGGCTGACTTTGCCCGGCGGGTTTGCTCGCACTAGCCGCACGATAGCGGCCTCCGCCCTGGTCCGTGGGTCATCGTTCCGGTCGGCGGAAGCTGGTGTGCGGCTGCGCGCTGCCGAGGGTTTTGCCTGTCCCTGGTGCTGACGGCGGCGCCGCGCGGCCTTGCCCACTGGCTGCTCCTCCCCACTGCCCTGGCCCGAGGCTACCGGCACGCCCGTCAAGGCACGCGGGCTGCGCCGCGAACGACCTTCCGCACGACCCCTGCCGCGTCCTGGAGCCGCCAACCTCGCAGGCATGGCGGCTCTTATCGCCGACTGGGAGGGGCACCTTCGGTGACATCCGCGAGGCCGACTACACCGCGCTGGCCACCGAACTTACCGGTGCTGCACGGCGATGCGGGCCCCCCGAGACGTAACCCGTTGCCATCCAGACCGAACCCCTAGCCCGTTCCGTTCGTAACATCAGCGATCACTCGCGCCTTCCTCAACCAAACGCGAGCACACGTACCTGGCCGAGCGACCACCATCAGGATGAGGGCCATCCGGCCCGACCGGACACATGGCAGACCGGTGCCTGGCCGACACGCCGCAAGCGGAACCAGGTGCCTTGACCCTCGGCTGAGTACCTACTCTCCCCATGCCCACTGCGCCGGTTCCACCGCGGACCGCCGAGTGACACGGATGACATTACGCGCGTGTTGCGTGTTATCTGTCATGACAATCGCCTTCGTGTCGCGTTCCAACCAAGGGGGCCTGCAGGCTGGGTGCCTGTCTGGCTAGAGACCGAGCAGTTCATCCGCGGCGAACTGTGGCCGACCGTACAACATGCAGTGGCTGAGAAGCTGCTCGTCATCGCGCATGGCCCATATGGACAGGATGTTGCCACTTTGCCGGACCTCGATGGCCCGGAAGCCACCGCGCTCGCCACGGAAGCGACAAGAGTGCCCCGCTTGGAGTGAGGCCCGCCCAACGGAGCTGCGGGCGTCTTTGCCACCTGCCGCCATCGTCGCCTCCCCCACGCGTCCCTGGTCCTCCAGGGCGGAGATACCGGGTCCAGCCGACCGACGCAGTGGGCTGTGCATGCGGCCAGAACGAGCGCCAACCCACGATCTTCCTTGTGGGCAGCTAGACCCCGCCGAGGGATCCCTGCATGCCTGGTCGGACCGGGTAGCAAGCGGTGCGGTGAACCGCTCCTCCCGCCCCGAATCCGTCCGCTATATGTCCGTAAACATCGTGGTGCAGCGACGTCTCCTGACCGGCGATGACACAGGATGACACAACGCACGATGGCCCGCGAGGTCGGGGAATCCCCAGCTCACGGTCCGTTTTCGCTGGTGGTGGCAGGTGTTGGGTTCGAACCAACGTAGGCTGAGCCGACGGTTTTACAGACCGCTTGACCCCGTGCAGTCGTATAGCTGCTGACCTGCCCAGACACCGCTGACGGCAATTCGCGCAACTGACCGCGTCCGTCATGCGTCCGTGCCAGACCGGGCCCAGATGGCGTGGAACACGAACAGGCACGGACGCGATCCGGGTCAAGGTCACTGCTTGCCGGGGCAGCCCCATAGCCCTGGCTAGCTTTGCCTGCCAGCCAGAGTCGACTATAATTCTGGTCTATGACAGTGTTGCCCTTGTCTGAGGTGAAGGCCAGGCTCTCCGAGATTGCCGACGAAGTCGGCCGCACCCACGAGCGAGTCCACATCACCAAGAACGGCAAAGACTACGTCGTCCTTCTCGCAGCCGAAGACCTTGAGTCCATCGAGGCGACGCTCGAGCTGCTGTCCGACCCAGCGGCGCAAGAGCGCATCACCCAATCCCGTGACGAGATCGCTCGTGGAGAGGGCTTGTCCATCGCCGAAGTGGCACGGTCTCTGGAAGAACGTTCCGGGAAACGCCGGTCGTGACCTACCAGGTCACAATCGCCCCGACCGCAGCTCGCCAGCTTCACGACCAGCTACCAGAAGCCGTCGCCTGGGCCTGTTTCGAGTTCATTCGCGGCCCCCTCAGCGAAGAGCCGCGCAGAGTCGGCGCACCCCTGCGCAAGCCCTTCGAGGGACAATGGCGAGCCCGACGCGGCGAGTACCGCATCCGCTATGCGATCGACGATGACGCCAGCACCGTCCACATCCTCGACATAGATCACCGACGTAACGCCTACCGCTCCTAATGGCTGCGTAAGCGAATCTGTACCGGTCGAAGACTCGATTTGATGGCTGACCTGCTCTATCGCCAGCGGGCTGGACACTGTGATCGCTGGCCGGGCGACATGCTACTCAAGATCGCCCACGTGCTGGCTGGCCGGATACTCACATCAGGTTCCTGATCCGCGACCGCGGATCGAACTTCGCCGCCTGTGGGTGCCGGAAACTCGGCTATCCCTGTCTGACCTGGTCGGATTCATCGAGATGCCGACTGATCTGATCTCCGTCGACTCGATCTATATGATCTTCTTGATGGGGGTGATGCGCGCCTGGCGTGCTGTTCGATTGATGGTTGGGGCGGTTCGGTGGCGGAACGTCCGGGTCCGCGACGTATTACCGTCGACTCGTAGACCCTGAAGTTTCGCCATTTTCATGATCGCCTAACGGGCTGCGGGTGACGCTGTGTGAGGGTTGCTGGTCAGCGCTTGGGTGGGCCGATCCAGAAGCCGAGGGTGTGGTCCATGCCCTGTTCGGGGGTGCCGATGGTGGGGCCGAAGCGGGTGGGCAGTTCGCTCTCGCTCCAGCTCTCGCTGCTGGCCTTGTAGATCGCGATGAGCCAGCGGTCGGCGCTGCCCTGGTAGCGCAGGCGGAGCACGGGGAAGGGCTCGCGTTCGCCGGGTGTGGTGGTGGACAGGCGCCGGCGGTGGGTCCGGGCGGGTTCGAGGACGGCGACGTAGCAGAAGGCGCCGCTGTGGCGCACGAATACCTCGATCTGGGGCCAGTCTTGCGGGCGTGGGCGAAGATGCGCTCGGTGACACTGTCTTTCGTCGCCTGATCCGGGCGCGGTCCGGTGCTTCGGGCCATGAAGGGTGGTCCTTTGCCGGAGTTGACGATGTGCCGCCGTCCGGGCGGCGCTGCACCGGGGAGGTCCCGATGCCGGTGACCGTACCGCCGTCCCTGCTGATCGTGCTGCAAGCCTTACGGCGGTGTTTCACCGCGCCCTCGTTCGCGGCCCTGGCCGCGCTGGTCACCGGAGCCTTGCCGGGGGTCGGCCGGCGAACCATCACCGGGATGTGGCAGGCCGCAGGTCTGGCCGGGAGCGTGCACTGGTCGCGCGCACCGTTTCTTCTCCCGCGGTATGGGACCTGGACCGGTGGGACTGGCGCTGGCCCGCGCGGTCGTGGCCCGCCTCGTGCCCGGCGGCGGCGCGGTCACCGTCGCGGTGGACGACACCTTGTTCCACCGCTACGGCACGAAGGTGCACGGCGCGAGGTACCAGCACGACGGCTCGGCCCGGGGGCGCGACGGCATCGGCCGCGGCAACTGCTTCGTGATCGCCGGGATCGTGGTGGCCGTGCCGTTCCTGGCCCGCCAGGACTGCCTGCCGGTCCTGTTCCGCCTGCATATCCCCAAGACCAGCGCGTCCAAGACCGAGCAGGCCCGGGCCCTGATCGACCTGCTCGCCGCCGCGCTGGACGGGCGCACCGTCCACGTGGTGGGCGACGCCGTGTACCGCGGGTCGGCCTGGCGCGGCCTGCCCGCTCGCGTCACCTTCACCACGCGCCTGGCCGCCAAAGCTGTCCTGTACGGGCCCGAGCCGCCGCGCACCGGCAAACGCGGGCACCCCGCCTGGAAGGGCCAGCGGCTGGGTACCCCCGCCGAGATCGCGGCCACCGCGACCTGGCGGCGCACCAGGGTGACCCGCTACGGGACGACCGGGACCGTGGACCTCGCGGTGATCACCTGCCGGTGGTGGGGCAGCCTGCACCGCACCCCGGTCCGCGTGGTCCCGCTCCGCGACCTGGACGAAACCAGCCCCGGCACCCTGGCCCTGGCCACCGACCTGACCACCCCCGGCGAGCAGATCGTGGCCAGGTACGCCTCCCGCTGGTCCATCGAAGCCGCGATGGTCCCGCCCCGCAGTCCCCGCGCGAACGCCTACGCCGAACGGTTCGTGCTCCGCCCGGACGGAGGTCACCGACCGGATGCTGATCTTCAGTGAACGCCACCTGCTGTCGGTCCTCGCCGAGTATGCCCGGCACTACAACCGACGACGACCCCACCGAAGCCGCCAACTGCACCCGCCCCGGCCCGACCACCCCATCGCCGGCCCTTCCCAGGAGCGGATCAAGCGTCGGCCCCTCCTCGGCGGCCTCATCAGCGAATACGAGCGGCTGCGCAGAAGTCCTGTCAAGACGGCGGCCGAATTCTGGCACCCCGCACCGTCACGCCAAAGGCGCCGAGACGGCGCGCTCGATCAGGTGAGCGGGGACACTGGCCTGCTCGCCGTTCCAGCGCACCCACTCCGGAAAAAGGGCCCAGCGCTGAGTCCGTGACAGGATCGTCCCTCCAGTCGCCGATGAGCTCACGGTAGAATTGTGACCGGTGGGGCGAGACCGCGTGCTCGGTACCGGGCAGCATCCCCTCCAGCCACTCCTCCGCCAGCGCCTCCACCGCGTCCCGGCTGGGAGCATGGCCGTGCCGCGCCGAAACCAGCCGGTAGACTCGGCCGCCATCGGCGCGAAGTCGATGTCGCGGTACAGCGAACGCGGGCTTGGCAGGTCGACGCCCCCGCCGCGCAGCGCATCGGTGACGTCCCGCATCCGGCGGGGGCCACGGAGCCAGTTGTCCATCAGCGCTCGTGGCTCCCTGCCGCTGAGGATTTGCCCGGCATGCTCGCAGTACACCAGGCGCGCCAGTGATCCGGCCGTCGCCGGGACAGGTACCAGTCCCCCAGCGCTGACGCCGACCTGTTCCCGCCAGGCCGCGGCTGCCTGCTCCACCTCGTCGAACACGCCTATGAGGTTCCAGAACTCGGTCTCGGCCTTGAACTGGCCTTTTACGCGGCTCGCTCGTATTCGTTGATGAGGCCGCCGAGGACGGTTTGGCGCTTGATCCGCTCCTGGGAGAGGTCTGCCATCGGGTAGTCGGGCCGGGGCGGGTGGAGCCGGCGGCCTCGGTGCGGTCGCCGTCCGTTGTAGTGCCGGGCGTACTCGGCCAGGACTGACCGCAGGTGTCGTTCGCCGAAGATCAGCATCCGGTCGGTGACCTCGGTCCGGGCGGTGAGCACGAATCTTTCGGCGTAAGCGTTCGCGCGGGGGTTTCGGGGTGAGATCTTCGCTGCGGTGATGCCGGTGCTGGCCAGGATGGCGTCGAAGGATTCGGTGAACTGCCCGGCGCGATCGCGGACCAGGAACCGGAAGTCCGCGGCGTGATCGCCGAGGTCCATCAGGAGGTTGCGGATCTGCTGGCTGGTCCACGATCCGTCCGGGTGAGCGGTGACTCCCAGGATGTGGACGTAGCGAGAGCTGACTTCGATGACGAAGAGGCAGTACAGGCGCCGGAGTGTCACTGCGCAGTCCACGTGGAAGAAGTCGGTGGCGAGCATGGTCGCGGCCTGGGCATGCACGAACTGCCGCCATGTGGTGTCGGTGTACCGCTTCGGCGCTGGCGCAATCCGCAGCGCCCTGAGGACCCGGCGGATAGTTGAGGCACCGACCCGGTGGCCGAGCTTGAGCAGTTCGCCCTGGATCCGCTGGTGGCGCAGATCGGCCGTCTCCTGGCCGGCCGCGAATCGCGGCAACATCGTCAGGTCACGAGATGGCTAGGGCAGTTGCCCCCAGTCGAGGTAGCGCTCGGCCAGGTGGTAGACGCTGGCGAGCAAGCCCAGCCGGTTGGCCTTGACGGCAGGGTCGTCGGCCATGACGAGAACCTGGTCGAAGAAGTCGTTGATGGGCCCGGTGAGGGCCGATGCTGCGGCGGCGAAGTGCCGCAGGTCTGTGTCCGGGCCGGTTGCCTCGCTGATCTTGTCGAGGGCTGCCTGGAGGGCGTGTTCCGCTGGGCTGTCGAACAGCGTGGGGTCGAAGCTGAGAGAAGTGACGGCGGGGAGGATGCGGCGTACCCGCTGGATGGCAGCGGCCAGTTCCTGGCCTTCCGGGGTCCGCAGGAGTCCTGCTAGCTGCTGCAGGGTCTGCTCGGCTCGTGCGGGTGTGTCGACCAGGGGTCTGACGGCGCGGATGCTGGCGGCGGGGTGGCCCTGGTCGAGCATCAGCTGGTCGAAGCGCCGGCCGACGAAATCCAGCACGTCTTCGGGGAGCTGCCCCCCGGCGGGGACGGGCTGGAGGGCTGCGGCGATGGCGAGCCCTTCAGTGATGGCGAGCTGGCTGAGGCCGGGATGGGTCCGCAGGATGGCGAGCAGGCCGAGTGCGGCGCGGCGCAGGCCGAACGGGTCGGAGCTTCCGGTGGGCTCGGCTCCGATGGCAAACAGGCCGGTGAGCAGGTCGAGGCGGTCGGCGAGCGCGAGGATCGCGCCAGGACGGCTGCGCGGGAGAGTGTCGCGGGCGTGGCGCGGGAGTTCCGCTTCGAAGAGGGCCTCGGCGACAGCGGCCGGCTGGCCCGCGTGGCGGGCGTATTCGCGGGCCATGACCCCGGCCAGGCTGGGCAGTTCGGTGACCATGGCGGATCCGAGGTCGAATTTGGCCAGTTCCGCTGCCGGCCGCAGGACGGCCCGCTCGTCGTCGGGCAGGCCGACGCGGTCGGCGAGGGCAGCGGCGAGTGCGGCTATGCGGGAGGCGCGATCGGCGACCGATCCGAGCTGGGTTTCGAAGGTGAGCTGAGCGAGGCGGCTCTTCATTTCGTCCAGCGGCCTGGCCAGCTCGGCTCGCCAGAAGAACGCGGCGTCCTCGTAGCGGGCGCGCAGCACGGCCTCGTTGCCGGCCCGGACCAGATCATGGTCGCATTCACCGTTGGCGATAGTGATGAAGTGCGGCAGCAGCTCGCCGCTCGCCGCGCGAAGCGGCAGGTAGCGCTGGTGCTTTTTCATCACGGTGGTGAGGATGTCGGCAGGCAGGTCAAGGTAGCTGGTGTCGAAGGAGCCGAGGATGGCGACGGGGTCTTCGACCAGGTTGGTCACCTCATCGATGACTGCGTGCTCGCTCTCGGGGTCGATCTGGCCGCCCGCGGTCAGGGCGAGTTCGGCGGCCTCGGTGAGGATCCGGCTGCGGCGCACGCTGGCGTCGGGCTCAATCTTGTGTGCGCGCAGCGCCGGCAGGTACCCGGCGGCGTCGGTGACCGTGATGGCAGGCTCGGGCGCGGTGCGGTGGACCCAGGTGAGGCGGCCGGATGCGATGCCGGCGATCGTGAAGGGCACCGGGTGCGGCCCGAGCAGGGCGAGTACCCAGCGGATGGGCCTGCTGTAGGACAGGCCGGGCGCGTTCCAGCGCATGTTCCGCTCGGCGCGCAGGTCGGCTACCACGGCGGGGAGCACGGCGGCCAGCACCTGCGCGGCGGGCCGTCCCGGGACGTGCTTGATGAACCCCGTGTACGTGCCGCCGTTGAATGTCAGCGGGCGCAGGCCGGTCACGTCGATGCCCTGCCCGCGGGCGAACCCGAGGGCGGCATTGGTCGGGTTGCCGTCAGCGTCATATGCGGCTGACAGCCGCGGGCCGCGGATGGCCTGCTCTTCGTCGTCCTCGCATGGCTGGACGCCGGCGACGATGGCGGCGATCCGGCGCGGGGCCGACAGCACGGTGATGTCGCCATGCCGCAGCCTGGTGGCGGCTAGTCTCTCCACCAGAGATGCCCGGATCGCCTCGGCAGCCCGGGTAACCTCGGCGGGCGGCAGCTCTTCTACGCCGATCTCGAACGCCAGGTCCGCCGGGGCGTCGAGGCTGGGCATCGGCGCCGTGACTTCCTCCGGGGCGCTGGGCGATGCCGTGGCCGTGCCGAGGGGGTAGCCGAGTTCCGCGCGGCGCTGCGCCCACAGTTCCGCGACGCCGTGAGCGAGGTTGCGCATCCGGGTGAACGCCTGGGCCCGCTCGGTGGTGCTGATCGCGCCCCGCGCGTCCAGCACGTTGAACGCCTGCGAGCACTTCAGCACGCAGGCGTGCGCGGGAACGGGCAACCGCGCGTCGATGAGCCGCCCGGCTTCGGCGGCGTAGGTATCGAACAGCGCCCGGTTGGCCGCGATGTCGGCCTCGTCCAGGTAGTAGCGGCTCATCTCGTACTCGGCCTGGCCGAACGCCTCGCCATAGGAGATCCCCGGAGCGTACGCGATGTCCTCGAAATGGCTCACGCCCTGGAGCGCCATGATGATGCGCTCCATCCCGTAGGTGATCTCCACCGACACCGGGTCGAGTGTCATCCCGCCGGACTGCTGGAAGTAGGTGAACTGGGTGATTTCCAGGCCATCGAGCCACACCTCCCAGCCCAGTCCCCAGGCGCCCAGCGCGGGGGACGCCCAGTTGTCCTCGACGAACCGCACGTCATGCGCGCAGACGTCAATGCCGAGCGCGGAGAGACTGCCGAGGTACAGCTCCTGGGGATCGCCGGGCTCGGGCTTGAGGATGACCTGGAACTGGGTGTGGGTCTGCAGCCGGTTGGGATTGTCGCCGTACCGGCTGTCGTCGGGCCGCACGCTCGGCTCCGCATAGGCGACCCGCCACGGCTCGGGGCCCAGGACGCGCAACGCGGTCGCCGGGTTGAGTGTCCCCGCCCCGACCTCGGTGTTCATGGGCTGCACGATCATGCAACCATGCCCGGTCCAGTACCGCGTCAAGGTGATCAGGGCATCTTGCATCGTGAGCATGACTTTAAGACCTCGAAGCGGAATGGCTGGGTGTGCGCCGCGCTGGCGAACTTGAGCGAAGGCACCGCTGGGCAATTCCTGGAGTCTATCCAGCCCTGTCGGCCCGTTGCCGGCTGTCTGGAGTGATCTGCTGACGCTGTGCATGGCGCCGGATGGGGTGTTCCGGGGAGGGCAGCGGTTCATGGGGCGAGAACGGGATGGCGGCCTTTCCCGACGCGGCGGCTATAGGCCCACTCCAGGGTGTGGTCCGTGCAGGTGATCGCCTGGGTGACCCAGTGGCTGGAGTAGGCGCGGCGGGGGCGCGGCGAGGTGTTCGGCCCGGAGGAGTGCAGGGTGAGCGGGTGACCAGTCCACGGACCTGGCCTGGGCCGGGTCGGGGATGGCGTTGTGCCCGGCGCCGGGCATGGGGGCGTGGGTAAGGGCCGGGCCGCGGTGGGAGCGGTCGATGTAGCGCAGGCAGCCGTTGTCCTCGGCGGCGTCATCGAGCGCGATCCAGGCGCCGATGGCCTCATCGAGGGGCGTTACCTGCAGGTGCGGCTGGTCTTGGTGCCATGGTTTGGCGGACCCGAACCGCGCGGGTTTCAGGAAGATCTGATCACGCACCAGGTACGCGGGATGACCGATGAGTTCACTGATCAGCGACTGCAGGTGGCCGTCGAGGACGAAGGAGCGGAACTCGGCGTGCTTGGGGAACGCCCAGTCGATTTTGCGCGGCGCGAACTGACCGGCAGCGGAGGCATCGGCGGTCATCGGCGTGGCGGGATTGCCGCTGAGTTCCAGCTTGCTGACCTGGCCGGCGATCTCGGCGATGCGCGCCACCCGGGCGCGGCTGAACACCTCAGGAACGACCACCCAGCCGTGTTCCCAGTAGTGCGTGACGTGATCCATCGCCTTCCCTTCCCTGGCCGGCGATCAGGAGGTCATGGGCTGCGGTGCGGGTAGGGTTCCTGCCCGAGGGTGCGGCTGTACCCGTAGGCCAGTGCGCTGGTCCCGCAGGTCACCCGGCCGGTCACCCAGTGGCAGGAGTAGGCGCGCCGCCATTCGCTGGAGCGGTTGGCCGCTGACCCGTGCAGCGCCTGGCTGTGGATGACGAGGACGCTTCCCTTGCCTGCGGGCACAACCGATTCCTGGCTCATGTCGAGCGCGGATGCGTCCGGGACAAGGTGGTACGGGGCTCCGGGGACCGGCTTGTGGTCCAGCAGCTCATGGTGGGAGGCGTCGATGAAACGCAGGCACCCGTTGTCTTCGCTCGCGGGATCCAGCGCGACCCATGTCACGAGCATGTCGCCGGGCGGGTCGAACAGCAGGGCCGCGTTTTCCTGGTGATACGGCTTCTCGGTGCCGAACCCCGGTGGTTTGCAGAACACCTGATCGCGGATCAGGTAGGCGCGGCGGCCGAGGAACCCGGCCGCGATACTCGCCAGCCGCGGATCGAGCGCGAAGGCCCGGAACCTGGCGTGCTTGAGGAACGGGTAGTCAATCTTCCGGGGCTGAAGCTCACCGCTGGGGGACGCGTCGAACTGTGAACCGCTCGCCCGGGTGCGCAGCGAGTTCGGCGGCGCTGACCCGCATGGCGGTGGCCGAGACCCGGTCGGCCTCGCGCTCGGAGAACACCTCAGGGATCACTGCCCAGCCGCGTTCCTGGTACTGGCGCACAGCGCCGGCCGGGATTCCCGCGATAAACGGGGCTGCGGCGGTCACGG
>Ga0209648_10005578_pt1 | contig 10786 bp, 5 predicted proteins | sample GraSoi2013_115cm_FD_185830 | JGI IMG/M metagenome (GOLD analysis project Ga0209648, IMG submission 185830) | Grasslands soil microbial communities from the Angelo Coastal Reserve, California, USA - Sample 9_17_2013_115cm (SPAdes) (version 2) | ecosystem: Environmental > Terrestrial > Soil >...
GGTAAAATCCCCGTCTCTCATGTTCCGCGCAAAATGCGGTGCTCAGGTTTCCGCGAACGGAAAATTCTGCTCCTCGTGTGGAGAAGCAGTCGATCCGGACACGGACACGACTCTGCTTGGAAATGAAGCCAGCGTCGAGGGAGCAACGATAGCGCCGTCGGCTCTGGCTCCGCGAAAAACTCCGGCATCCGCTTCTTCCCCGCGAACTCCGCGCACACCAACAAGCAACAATCCAGGGACGAGTTCCGACCCCATCGGCGGCGGCCGCTTTACGCCGGGACAGATCATCTCCGAACGCTACCGCGTTGTGGCACTGGCGGGCCGCGGAGGAATGGGCGAGGTGTACCGCGCCGAAGATTTAACCCTCGGCCAAGTCGTCGCATTGAAATTTCTTCCCGAGGCGCTCTCCCAGGATGCCGCTGCGCTCGCGAGGTTTCACGCGGAAGTGCGCACCGCGCGGCAAGTCTCTCATCCCAACGTCTGCCGCGTGTTTGACATCGGGGACGCCGACGGAACTCTTTTCCTGACAATGGAGTATGTCGATGGAGAAGATCTCGCTTCGGTGGTCCGCCGCATCGGCAGGCTTTCTCCGGACAAAGCCACGGAGATCGCGCGGCAAATCTGCGCGGGCCTCGCCGCGGCCCACGAGCGCGGCGTGATCCATCGCGACCTGAAACCGGCAAACGTCATGCTCGATGGCGCCGGCAAAACCCGCATCATGGACTTTGGCCTTGCCGGCGTTGCCGCGAGCATCAAGGGCGCGGATGTTCGCGCCGGGACGCCGGCCTACATGGCCCCGGAACAGCTAGCCGGCCGTGAAGTCAGCACGAAAAGCGATCTATATTCACTCGGCCTTATCCTCTACGAAATCCTGACGGGCAAGCGCGCCTTCGAGGCCTCCACAATCCCGGAATTGATGAAGCTGCGCGAACAAGGCACCATCACCAATCCCTCGACGCTGGTGCGCGATCTCGATCCCCTGATCGAGCGGGTGATCCTTCGTTGCCTGGAGACCGACCCGGAAAAACGTCCGGCCACGGCGTTGCAAGTCGCCGCCGCGCTCCCCGGTGGCGATCCTCTTGCCGCGGCCCTTGCCGCCGGCGAAACTCCTTCGCCTCAAATGGTCGCTGCCGCCGGAGAAAAAACGGGGCTCGCGCCGCGTGTGGCGGTCGCGTGTTTCGCCGCCGTAATCCTGGGGGTGGTTCTCTTCGTCGCCGTGGGCATCAAAGAAAATGGCCTTGAACGGATCCATCCGGAGAATTCGCCCGAGGTTCTCGCCAAAAAAGCCCGCGAAATCATTTCCAGCCTCGGCTATACGAGCCAGCTCGTCGACAAGGCCGACGGCTTCACATACGACTACGATTTTCTTGCCTACCTCGAGAAAAATAATTCACCGCGTCCGCAGTGGGACCGTGTGCTTTCCGGCAAGCCGCCCGTCCTCCGCTACTGGTTCCGGCAAAGTCCTCGTGAACTGAGCCCCGACGGCTTTTGGTCCGCTTCCTACACGCCCGGAGTCGTTACTTTCTCCGATCCGCCAGCCATTCTCTCTGGCATGATCAATGTTCAAATCGACCCCGAGGGCCATCTACTCTATTTCCAGGCCATCCCCCCTGAAAAAGAAGAAAACCCTCAGCCCGCGCGGCCCGCTGACTGGCTTCCGCTGTTTAGCGCCTCGGGACTCGATGCCGGGCAGTTCCACTCCGTGGAATCATCCTGGGATTCGCTGGCCTCCGCCGACACGCGAGCAGCGTGGGAAGGCGTCTGGCCCGGCAGTGGGCGTCCTCTGCATGTTGAAGCCGCCTCTCGCCGCGGCAAGCCTGTCTTTTTCGCCGTCAGCGGCCCCTGGACAAAACCACCGCGCATGAACCAAGCCGCGCAGACCCGTGCGGACAAGACCAGCCAAGTCATGGGCCTCTTCATCGCGTTCGTCATCGTTGGTGGAAGTTTGTTCCTCGCCTATCGCAACTATTCGCGAGGCAAGGGCGACCGCCAGGGCGCTCTGCGGCTCGCTTCTTTGGTGTTTGCAGTTGAGCTCTCCATTTGCCTGTTTCGTTCCCATTTTGTTCTGACGTTTGACACCATCGGAATCCTGATCTTTGCCACGAGTACGGCCCTTTTTGTTTCTGCTTTCATCTGGGTGCTCTATCTCGCACTCGAACCGTATGTGCGCCGCAACTGGCCGCAGACGATCATCTCCTGGACCCGCTTGATCAGTGGACGTTTGCGCGATCCGCTGGTCGGACGCGACCTTCTCTTTGGCGTGCTGCTCGGCATCTGCTGGATCTTTGTCTTGGCCGTTGGCGGCTTCTTTCTCATCCGGGCGGGAGCTAGTCCTCAACTTGGAAATACGGAGTTCCTCGAGGGATTCCCCGAGTCGGTCGCCATCGGACTCGTCAATATCGTCGGCTCAATTCGGACCACGCTGATCTTTTTTTTCCTTGTTGTTCTTTTGCGTGTGGTGGTCAAGAATCGCTGGGTGGCCGCGGTTTTATTTGCCCTGCTTTTTACCGTGCCGAAGGTTCTGGGCAGCGATCATCCCATGATTGAAACTCCTGTTTGGTTCACCGTTTACGGCATCGCGGCCTTCGCGGTTGTCCGCTTTGGCTTGATCACTCTCGCAATGGGCGTGCTCACCGTCGACGTTCTCATCAACGTGCCGATGACCGTGGATTTCTCGTATTGGTTTGCCGGCCGGTCCCTCTGCGTAGTGCTCGGTTTCGTGCTGGTTGCCGCGTGGGGTTTTTATACTTCCCTCGCAGGTCAGCGTCTGTGGAAGGGCGACCTCTTCGAATAGGCGGATTCCCTTCGCCGTCCTTAGTGGACTCGTCCGCCTCGAACCTGCTCCGTTACGGCCGCCGCCAACTCTTCGATTCCCGTCAGCGCTCGGCTGGCCGCCAGCCGCGCATTTTCGATGAATGACGAATCCAGCAGAAAAGCGCAGCGGTCGACAAAGGGATGGTCCGCCGCTTCAAAGGGCTTGCGAGTGCGCCGTTTCGCCGCGGCGCGTGTCAGCAACTCTTCATACATTTGCAGGTCCCGTTGAAAATCGAGCGCGTCGCCCGCGGTCCAGCCCTGCTGCCGCGTCAGTGACGCCAGAAATTTTCTGCGGAACGCCGTGGCATCCCGCCGCAGCATGGGGCGCGGCTTGGATTTGCCCGCAGGCTGCGGCTCGTCACAAACAAGAGCCAGCGTCCGCACCGTCAAAGCCAGCAGCGCCTCCCGCTGCAATAGCGCCAGAAGATCGCGGTAGAGCGAAGCATGAACCTGCAGCGCATAGCGGCCGTTCTCTACCACGTAGGAATCCACAAACCGTGGCACCACGCGCTCCCGCAGCAGCGCCTCCGAAACTCGCTGAGCGAGTTCCCCCGGCGCATCGATCGCGTTTTGTTTTTCGCGCGGCATGTTCCAGGAAACATGTTAGCAGGAGTTTGTTTCCCGGCTTCCAGCGTTGCCTGAAATGAAAAAGGCCCCCGGTCATTTCGGGGGCCTGCTAAAAACCTTCTGTGTAGGGGCACGATATATCGCGCCCCTGCATCAGAGATCATACGCTGTCTTAGTGAATCGCCCGCGGGCTATCCGGGCCAACGCGCTTCGGCTTTGGCTCAGGCTGCGGAATGATCGGCGGCGTCACCGCCTCCTTCTGGAGCGCGTGCTCCAGGACTTCGTCCAGCGTGTGCACGTAAGTGATTTTAATGTCCCCGAGAATCTCCGGAGTGAGATCCGCAACGACATTCGGCTCGTTGTCTGCAGGCAGCAGGACGTGCGTAATTCCCGCGCGCTTCGCTCCCAGCACTTTTTCCTTTACGCCGCCGATGGGCAGGACCACGCCCGAGAGCGTCATCTCGCCGGTCATCGCCAGGCGATCCTTCACCGAACGCCCGCTAAGCAAGCTCACCAGCGCGGTTACCATCGCCGCACCGGCGGACGGTCCGTCCTTCGGCACCGCGCCCGACGGCACGTGGATGTGAATGTCATGCTTGCGGAAGAAGTCCGGATCGATGCCGTAGCGTTCGCCATTCGCGCGTGTCCAGGTCAGCGCCGCGGTCATTGATTCCTGCATGACTTCGCCGAGATGCCCGGTCATGGTGAACTGCTTGCCGCCTCGCATGCGCGTGGCCTCGATGAAGATGATGTCGCCTCCCACCGGCGTCCAGACCAGTCCGACGGCAACGCCGGGCCGCTTGACGCGTTCCTCGACTTCCTTCTCCGTGCGGAACTTCGGCACGCCCAGGAATTCGCGAACCACTTCCGGTGTCACCACCATCTTTTCCATCTTGCCTTCGGCGATGCGCCGCGCCTGTTTGCGCGTGATCGTCGCGATCTCGCGCTCCAGGTTGCGCACGCCCGCTTCCCGCGTGAAGCTGTGGATGATTTCCCGCAGCCCCTCGTCGGTGAATTCGATCTGCTCCCCCGCTTTTATGCCGTTCTCGGCGGTCTGCTTGGGGATCAGGTACTTGTGCGCGATGTGCAGCTTCTCTTCTCCCGTATAGCCGGGCAATTCGATGACCTCCATGCGGTCCCGCAGCGGTTCTGGGATGGGATCCATCCAGTTCGCCGTGGCGATGAACAGCACCTTTGAGAGATCGAACGGCACATCCAGATAGTGATCGCGGAACGCGTTGTTTTGCTCCGGGTCGAGAACCTCCATCAACGCCGATGAAGGGTCGCCGCGGAAATCGCGCCCGAGCTTGTCCACCTCGTCCAGCATCATGACCGGGTCGTTCGTTTCCCCGCGCTTCAGTCCCTGGATAATTTGTCCGGGCAACGCGCCGATGTACGTCCGCCGGTGGCCGCGGATCTCGGCTTCGTCGTGCATGCCGCCAAGAGCGATGCGCACGAACTTGCGCCCCAGCGAACGCGCGATCGACTTGCCAAGCGAAGTCTTGCCCACGCCTGGAGGTCCGATGAAGCAAAGGATCGGCCCCTTCATCCCTGGCTGAAGTTTCTTCACCGCCAGGTAATCGAGGATGCGCTCCTTCACCTTCTGCAGATCGTAGTGATCTTCGTCGAGAATCTCGTGCGCCTTGGCAATGTCGATTTCCGCGCTGCCCGAGGACTTGCTCCACGGCAGCGAAGCCATCCATTCGAGATAAGTTCGCGAAACCATGTACTCCGCGGAAGCCGGCGTCATTTTCGACAGCCGCTTCAGTTCCCGGTCGCACTCTTTCTTGGCTTCGGCGGACATCGCCGCTTCTTCCACTTTCTTGCGAAGCTCGTCGATCTCCTGCATGGAGTCGTCGGATTCGCCCAATTCCTTCTGGATCGCCTTCATCTGTTCGCGCAGCAGGTACTCGCGCTGGTTCTGGCTCACCTGTTCCTGCACCTGCTCGTGAATTTTCGAGCGCAGCTCCAGGACTTCGAGCTCCTTCGATAGTTCACGGATCAGCGTTTCCAGCCGCTTGCGCACGCTGGACGTCTCGATCAATTCCTGGCGCAGCAGCGTCGAAAGCGACGGTAAAGTGCCGGCGATGAAATCCGTGAGGCGGCCCGGATGATCGATGTTCATGGCTGCGGATTGCAAATCGTCGGAAAGCTGCGGCGAGTGGCTCACCACGTCGCGGAAAAGATCCTGCGCATTGCGCTGCAGCGCTTCCAGCTCCGTATCCGCTTCGCCGATGATGTCCGGCTCCGATTGCACGCGGGCTTGCAGAAATGGACGTATGCCGATCAATTCGAGCACTTGAATGCGCTGCAAACCTTCCAGAAAAATGACCACGTTGCCATTCGGCATTTTTACGGTCTTATGCACCTTGGCGAGCGTTCCGAGTTTATGGAGGTCGGCGGCCGCGGGATCCTCGACTCGCGGATCGAGCTGCGCGACCACGCCCAGCAGCTTCTCGTCGCCATGCAGACTATTCACTAACGCCAGAGAACTCTCTCGTCCAACGGTCAAAGGCAGGACAGCGCCCGGAAACAGGACGGTGTCACGAACCGGCAGGATGGGAAGAACCTCTGGCACGACAAATTTTTTCTCAGCCATGTATTCCCCTGGTCACCCACGCAGCTCGAAAGGAGCCGCGGGATACGATTTTAGATGCAAGCGCGCGAAAAAGGGTGCGCAAAAGTATAAAAGTTGCTAGCACAAAATCTTAGCATTACACGCTCATATTCTACCAAAACCTCTGTCCGCTTGCAAAATGATATCTAACACCTTTGTGTTCAACAAATTACGGCTCCAACGAGGTGGCCGAGTCCGCCGGATGCCGCTCTCTTACTATCGGCCGTTGGCTCAATCACTTGACGCCTTTCGCTCCTTCAAAGCAAAGTTCCTCCTGACGTACTCCACTGCTTCCTCGCGCGTCCTGACCTGCCCGTCCAGTTGAGCGTCTTCCAGGGAACGAAGAATCTCAGCAAATAGGGGGCCGGGCCGGAACCCCATTGCTAGGAGGTCGTCGCCCGTCAGCAGTCGATCCGGGCGGACCTGCTCGGGAGGGGTCACCTCCAGGAAGCGCTTGACGAACTCGTAGGATTCCAGGTGCCGGTGGCTGGAAAGGCAGTCGAGCCGGTGCAGCACCAGGTGCTCCTCAAAGCGCGGGAGGCGCACAAATTTCTTGAGCGTGGAGGCGCGCATCTCCTCGACCGCCGCGAACTTCATGTGATTGTCCACCAGCGCGAGGATCTGTTCAGTGTCCTCGTTGGAGAAGCGCAATCGCCTGCAGATGGCCTCGGCCATGCGCACGCCTACTTCGACGTGATTGTTGAACCGAATGCGGTCCCCCGTCTCCGCGGCGGATTGGAACGTCGGCGGCTTGCCGACGTCGTGAAGAAGAACGCCCCAGGCCAGAGTTGGGGATGCGTTCGCAGGAAGCCCCTCAAGCATCATGCGCGTGTGAATCCACACGTCTCCTTCGGGGTGATATTGCGGAGGTTGCTCGACCCCTTTCATCGCCCCGATTTCCGGAAGGACTTGCTGAAGCAGCCAGGTTTCATCCAGCAATTCGAATGCTGGCCGGGCCGCACCCTCGGTGAGCATTTTTGTAAGTTCTTCGCGGAGGCGTTCTGGAGAAACTTGGTGGATTTCGGCCACGTGGCGGCGAATGGCGCGAAACGTTTCGGCCTCGATTTCGAATCCGAATCGCGCGGCGAACCGCACCGCACGCATCATGCGGAGTTTGTCTTCCGTGAAACGGCGGTCGGGCTCGCCGATGGCGCGAATGAGTTTCGCCGCCAGGTCCGCCTGTCCGCCGACGTAATCGAGCACTTCTCCCGTGTCGTGGCGCATCAGCAGGCCGTTGATGGTAAAGTCGCGGCGCTGCACGTCTTCTTGTGGCGTCTTCGAATAGACGACACTATCCGGGTGGCGGCCATCGCTGTAGCCCACATCCGAGCGGAACGTGGCCACTTCAACTTTCACGCCGTCACGCGGAATCAAGATCACTCCGAACTTCGCGCCGACCGCGATGCTCTCGGGGAACAGGCTCACCACTTGTTCCGGCGTGGCATCGGTGGTCACATCGTAATCGGCAGGCTCGCGGCCGAGCAGCAAGTCGCGCACACATCCGCCCACCAGCAGCGCCTGATAGCCGCCGCCGCGGAGCGTGTCGCAAATCGAGTTGGCCATTTCGCGCGGCGTCACGCTGTGATTATGCGACAGACGGGGCTGCGAAGGGAGAGCGGTGTTCTCGAAAGTTTCCGCGAGCGATGATTCGCTCCAAAAGATTTTGTAGGGCCGCCTTCTCAGGCGGGCCGTCTTTCGGTGCAATAAACTCGCGCGGGCTTCTATCTGCAGCGGAAGACGAGGCAGGTAATATCATCGGATTGGCGCGTGGCGCCGGTAAATTCGTCCACGCGCTTCATCAGATACTGAAGGGTTTGCTGCGCATCCCAATCCGGCAGATTGCGAATGGCGCTGAGCCAGCGCTCGTTTCCGAACTCTTCCCCCGATTCATTGAAGGCCTCGACCACGCCATCGGTGAAGAAAATCAGCGCGTCGCCCGGCCTGAGCTCCAGCGAAGCAGTTTCGTATTTGACGTCCGATCGAATCCCCAGCGGCAGGCCGCCGACCTCCAGCGTTTCGAGGGTGCCATTTGCGCGTCGAAGGATCGGCGCGTTGTGCCCCGCATTGACGTAAGTCAGTCTCCGCGACGTCGGGTTGTATTCGGAGAGAACCGCGGTCGTGAAACGCAGGCCATTCAGGCTGTGCGCGCAGGCATAGCGATTCAGCCGCGCCACCAGATCGGCGAGCGCGGCATTTTCTCCGGCGATGGTGCGAAGGCTTGCTTGCAGAGTCGCCATCAGCAGCGCGGCGGGAACGCTCTTGCCGGCGACATCGGCGATCACTACCATCAGCCTCTCGCGCTCCTCCGGATTGGGATAGAACGCATCGTAATAATCGCCGGCCACGGAATTCTGCGGACGCGTCGCGAAAGCGATGTTCGCGCCCGGAACTTCTGGCGGCTGCGAAGGCACCAGCCAGGTTTGAATCTCCCGCGCGATTTCCAGGTCGCGCTTCATGGTGACCTTGTCCGCCAGCTCCAGGGATAGCAGCAGCACAAAGAGCATCACGGCCACCACTTCGAACCTCGTCTGGGAGTTGATGACAGACATCGCCAGCATGAAAAAAGCGATGAGTAGAAGGACGCGCCGCGCCGGGGACATTTTCAGAAGCAGCGCCCAGAAAAATTGCCTCGCTACATGGAGCGGCCGGCGCCAGCGCGGGAGCTTGTGAATTTCTTCCCAGTCAACGTCGCGGTCATAGAAGCCGTAGCTGGAGCGCGCGTCGGCGGCGAACTGCGACCAGAGATCGTCGATCTGCCGGCCTTCGCTGACGCGCTGCCAGAAATGGCGCAGGCGGTCCATTCCGTGGAGCCGGGGAGGTGAAGTGGAGACACCGGGAATGGGAGGCACGCTCATAGATGATTGCTTGCGAAGGATAAAGTATAGGACATTCTGACTTGAATCCGCTGCAAGTTACGAATCGTCGCGATCGTGCCCGGTTTCGTCGCGGCGAAGCGATCCGCCGAACTGCACTTTTCCGAAACCGAAACGGTCGCGGAGCCGGTCCGTGGCGCTGGTGAGTTTTTCCAGTTTCGCGCGGCGCTCGGCGTCCAGCAAATCGAGCTGTCCGCCGCCGTGACTCAGGCCGCTGAGGCTGACTCCGAGCAGCCGCACTTTTCTCTTCACGTCGCGATGCATTCGAAAGAGTTCCTGAAACACGGCGAAGATGTCGGAATCGAGCCTGGTCGGTTCCCCCAGCGTTTTGGAGCGCGTGTGCGTTTCGAATCCCGCGTACCGAATGGTTAGCGTGAGCGTTCGCGTGGCAAGTCCGGCTTCGCGCAGGCGCTTGCAGGCTTTCTGCGAAAGATGACTGAGCATCGCGGACAGCGCGTTCGAATCGTCAGTGTCCGCGCCGAAAGTGTGGTTGTGCGAAATCGATTTCGGCTCGGCGTCAATGACAAATTCGTAGGAATCGCCGCCGCGCGACTTGCGATACAGCGCCGTTCCCCACTGGCCGAAAATGCTTTCCAGTTTTTCCTGCGGTACCGCTGCGATCTGCTCGACGGTTTCAATCCCGAGGGCGCGAAGCGCGCGTTCGGTGACTTCGCCGATACCCGGAATCTTTCGCACCGGCAGCGTCGCGAGAAACCGCTGTTCGCTGCCCGCAGGCACCCAGACGAGCCCGCGCGGCTTGGCTTGGTCGGACGCAACCTTCGCAACCAGCCTCGTCGTGGCGAGTCCGCCCGAACACGGTAGCGTCGTCGTGCGCGTAATCGTTCGAAGCAACTTGTCGGCTACCGCGAGCGGTGGTCCGTGCAATCGCTCGGTGCCGGCGAGATCGAGATAGGCCTCGTCAATCGAGACCATTTCGACGATGGGAGAAAATTTTGCGAGGATTGTCGCGACGCGGTCGCTCCAGTCCGAATATTTTTCGTGGTGGCCATCCAAAAAAATCGCGTGCGGACAGAGCCGCCCCGCCGTACGCAACGGCATCGCCGAGTGAATGCCGAATTTCCGCGCTTCGTAGCTTGCCGCGGAAACGACGCCACGCTGATCCGGCCGCCCACCCACAACCACCGGCTTGCCGCGCAACTCCGGCCGGTCCAGCAATTCCACCGAAACGAAGAACGCGTCCATGTCCACGTGAAGGATGGACGATTGCGCAAGCGCCGATTGGTCTTCAAGTGGACCATGCTTGGCTCGAAATCGCGCGAACTCCTGCATGCCCCCTAGCCTACGCCGCGGTTATGTCCTCTACAACCGTTCGGCGGCGAGGACGCGGGGGATTCCGGCTAGGTCGTTGGTTACGGCTATATTTGCCCAGGTGGGGGCGTCGAGGAGCGGTTGGACGGCGGGGAGGCTGTTGTGGCCGAGTTCGAGGACGAGGATGCCGCTGGGCTTGAGATGGGCGGCGGCTTGGGTGATGAGACCGGCGTAGAGTTCGTAGCCTTCTTCGCCGCCGTAGAGAGCGATTTCTGGTTCGTGATCGCGGACTTCGCGCATGAGCGTGCCGGCTTCGCGGCGGCCGATGTAGGGAGGGTTGCTGGCGATGAGATCGAAGAGACGTGATCCGTGACCCGTGTTCCGTGATCCGGCTTCGGCATTAGGTGTGGTGTTGCCAAGTAGTGGCGCAGCATGCTGCGCCACTACAATGGACGATCCCACAGCTTCTGCGCCGCGATCGATAAAACCATCGAGCAAGTTGCATTCGAGGAAACGGATGCGGTCAGCGACCGCATGGCGCGCAGCGTTGCGTTTCGCAACGGCCAGGGCTGCAGATGAAGTGTCAGTCGCATAAATCGTTATGCCCGGCAATTCCTTTGCAAGTGCGATGGCAATGCAGCCGGAG
>Ga0209648_10005579_pt1 | contig 10786 bp, 6 predicted proteins | sample GraSoi2013_115cm_FD_185830 | JGI IMG/M metagenome (GOLD analysis project Ga0209648, IMG submission 185830) | Grasslands soil microbial communities from the Angelo Coastal Reserve, California, USA - Sample 9_17_2013_115cm (SPAdes) (version 2) | ecosystem: Environmental > Terrestrial > Soil >...
AATCCCGCCGTCCGCGACGTTACCGTCTCCGCCAGCCTCTTTGCCACGCTCAATCTTGCCTCCCACGGACGCATGGAACTCGGCATCGGCCGCGGCGACAGTTCGCGTCGCGTGCTCGGAAAGAAGCCGACGACACTCGACACTCTGGAAGAATTTGTGCGTGTGTTTCGCAACTTGAATGCCGGCAAGACGGTTGACCTTGACGGCGTACCCACACGATTTCCCTGGTCCAATGGCGAAGTCCCCCGCGTCTGGGTCGCGGGCTATGGTCCGAAGGCTCTTCGCACCGCCGGGCGTATCGGCGACGGCGTCATTCTCCAGTTTGCCGATCCCGATTTGATCGATTGGTGCCTCGGATTCGTTCGCGAAGGCGCAAAGGAAGCGGGCCGCGACTTCAGCAAGTTTGAAGTCATGGCCGCCGCGCCCGTTTGGGCCTCCGACGACCTGGCGACCGCGCGCGAACACGTTCGCTGGTTTCCGGCGCTCGTCTCGAATCATGTGATGGACCTGATCTCCAAATACAAGCCGGAAGAGCTGCCCCCCGCCCTGACTTCCTTTGTGAAGGACCGCGGCAAGTACGACTACCTCCACCACTGCGAAGTTGGCAGCGACAACGCCGATTTCGTTAGCGATGAAGTCGTGGACCGCTTCTGCCTCGTCGGCCCCATCGAAGAACATCGCAAGAAATTGGACCGCTTGCGTTCCATCGGCGTCACCCAATTCAATATTTACCTGATGTGCGGCGAAGAAGAAAAAACCCTGGACATCTATGGGCGCGAGGTTCTGCCTCAATATCACGCTAAAGTGTCATCCTGACACCGCGTTTTTCCTGCCGATCGAAGATTCCGGACCAACCGGAAAGAACCTCAACCGCAAGTGTTCGCGACGAGTCCGGCGGTACTAAGGTGATTACCGGCGATGAAAATACAGCCTTTCCGCGATTGTCTTCTCCGCACTCAATGCTATGAAGTACTGGCGGAAGCCGGGCAGACAATTCTCAAAGCGGTAGTTGCTTCGATTGGGAGGATTTGACCCAGTTATGGACGTTCCTACTCCACCGTTCGGTCGTCGTAAACTGCTTTTCGAAGGAAGAATTGAGAAGCGCTCCGACGCGGTCGTGCCCGTCTGCCTCATGACAATAAATGAGCCTCGTTTTTCCGAAAGGACCGTTACGCGGAATGTCAGCCCTCATGGCGCTCGGGTGGTGACCAAGCGCCTCTGGCAGCCAGGGGAAGAGCCTCTCCTTACTCCACCGGCAGGTGAGTTCCCTCAACCGGCTCGCGTCGTGTATTGCCAGCCCCGGTCAAAGGGCGGCTTTTACGTGGGGGTGCAATTCTCCGGTCGCTCCGTCCGGTGGCCCGACTCGTCCAGCACGTAGCCCTTTGGGCTTCCCGCCGGTCCGTCATCCGAGCAGTTTCAATTAAGGTATTCGCCGCAGATTTCTCAAATATTTTCCTTGACTAATCGGTAGTTATTTGGTAATATATACGCCAGGTAATACTGCGACGTTTCTGAAGTCCGGCAGTTTACCCCCGCTCTTGCCGGTGGAGCCTTGCCACTTTCTCTTTTTTGATGGCTTTCCCAGTGGCTACAATCAACCGAAAGCGTGCTCTTTAGAATCAATCACTTACGAAATGCAAATTTTGTAAGTCCTTTCCTTTGACATTCATACAAAATACCGGGGGTGTGGGGGGGGCCTTCGGTGTAAATTGAAAACTATTCCAGAGGAGCGCAGATGCGTTTTGACACGGTAATCCGCAACGGCACAGTCGTGACGGCCACCGATACGTTCCTCGCCGACGTCGGCATCGCTGGCGACAAAGTCTCCGCCATCGCCGCCCAGCTTCCCACGGAAAACGCCGGCCGCGTCATTGACGCCACCGGCAGTCTCGTCATCCCCGGCGGCATTGACGTCCACACGCATCTCGACATGCCCTTCGGCGGCACCACCAGCGCCGATGATTTCCAGACCGGCACCATCGCCGCGGCCTTTGGCGGCACCACCACGCTCATCGATTTCGCCATCCAGTACAAGGGCCAATCCCTTCGCCAGGCCTTCGACACTTGGATGAAAAAGGCCCACGACAAGGCCGTCACCGACTACGCTTTCCACTGCATCATTACCGATCTCGGCTCCGCGCAGCTCGAAGAGATGGGCGAGCTCGTCCGCGAAGGCGTCACCAGCTTCAAGCTCTTCATGGCCTATCCGGGCGTCTTCATGCTCGATGACGCGACGATCTTCAAGGCCATGCGGCAGGCAGCGAAGCACAGCGGCCTCATCTGCATGCATGCGGAAAACGGCGGCGCCATTGACGTGATCGTCCAGCAGGCGCTCGCCGAAGGAAAACGCGCCCCGAAGTATCACGCGCTCACGCGTCCCACCACCGCTGAAGCCGAAGCCACTTCGCGCGCCATCGCCCTCGCCGAAATGGCCGGCGCGCCCGTTTACATCGTTCACCTCTCCTGCAACGAGGCGCTCGAAAAAGTCCGCGAAGCCCGCGACCGCGGCCTCCCCGCGTACGCCGAAACTTGTCCTCAATACTTGTATCTTTCGCTCGAAAATATGGACGCCCCCGGCTTTGAAGGCGCGAAGTACGTCTTCACTCCGCCGCTCCGCGAGAAGTGGCATCAGGAAAAGCTCTGGCAGGGCCTCGCGAAGGACACGCTTCAAGTCGTCTCCACTGACCACTGCCCCTTCTGCTTCAAGGAACAAAAAGAGCTCGGCAAGGACGATTTCACCAAAATTCCCAATGGCGGCCCCGGCATCGAGCACCGCCTAAGCCTCGTCTATACCGGTGGAGTCCATGGGAAACATTTTTCACCGAATCGCTTCGTCCAGCTTGTCGCGACGGCGCCCGCAAAACTCTTCGGCCTCTATCCGCGCAAAGGCACCATCGCCGTTGGCTCGGACGCCGATCTGGTCATCTTCGATCCCAATCACGAGGAAGTCATCAGCGCCAAAACCCATCACATGCGCGTGGACTATTCCATGTTCGAGGGCATCCGCATCAAAGGCGCGCCCAAAACCGTTTTCTCCCGTGGCCGCGCCGTCATCGACTCTGGAAAATTCGTCGGCCGCCCCGGCTCCGGCCAATTCCTCCGCCGCCAAACCTACGCCGGCCTCTAGCCGCAGGACAAGTCTGCTCCGCGGCACTCCCCATATTCCCCTGCAACCAGCTTTGGTCTCTGGGGTTAGAGCGGTTTCCGATAAACCAACTAACCGTCGACTTGGAGGGCGGCAGGGTCGTGAGGGGAGCCAATCTCGGTCGACAACTCAAACGCCTGTTTTCGTCAGTAATCCCGAATCGTTCCGCTTCGTCCATGCTTGGGCATATGCATTGGGTTTGATATTCGGATACGCAAATAATGGCCGAAACGAATTGCTGCGCAGCTAATGGCCTATACTGAGTTTCATGAGCCTCACCCAATTTGCTGGTCGATTCTGGACGTTGTCTGTATGGAGCCTTCAATCTCTCTTGTACATGCCGCCGCTCCTCCTCATTCTTATCGGCGCCTGCCTGAGCCTTGCTCTCGCTTTTTGGAGGCAACGTCCATTTCAGAATCCTCTTTGGAAGAGTTCGCATTGGCTCGTACTGACACAGCTGCTGTTTTTTCCTGCCGCCATTTCTATCGGAGTTCTGTTCCCCGCTTCCAGTCCGAGTTTTTTCCATGCCAATTCGAGAGCAAGCATCGCATATGGGCTCCTCGGTTGGCTTTCACTGGCGCTAGCTGCGTTCTGGGTTTATAGAATGAAGGGGTTTCGATGGTTTGCATTTAGCGTAGTTGCAGTGCTCCAAATCATTCTCATGGGAGCCTTTTTCGTGGCCGGCATGGCAGTCAGTGGTGACTGGCTATAGTGGGACATTTCCTCAACTTCGCTCGGACGTATAACGCGCTTCACAGAAAATGGCCACGCTCCAGGCCTTCTTGACCCATTTCTTTCCGTCCTGCTATTGTTAGAAGTTATCTTGGGCTCAGTGTACCCACTGAGCGGCAGGGCTCCTGTGGAGGGAGTACTTTCGTTTTATGGGCGTCTCATGGGCCTGACCAAACTGGTAATCCGGGGCGCGCGCCAACACAACCTCAAAAACATTAGCGTCGAAATCCCCCGGAACTCCCTCACGGTCATCACCGGCCTCTCTGGTTCCGGCAAGTCGTCTCTCGCTTTCGACACCATTTACGCCGAAGGCCAGCGGCGCTATGTCGAGTCGCTCTCCGCCTACGCGCGGCAGTTCCTCGACCAGATGGAGCGCCCCGAAGTCGACGTCATCGAAGGCCTTTCTCCTTCGATCGCCATCGAGCAAAAAACCACCACGCGCTCGCCGCGCTCCACCGTCGGCACCATCACCGAAATTTACGACTATCTCCGCGTCATCTACGCGTCCGTCGGCGTACCGCACTGCCCAAATTGCGGCAAGCCCATCACGCGCCAGTCCAGCGAGCAGATCGTTCAATCCATCCTGCACGGCGAGATCTGCAAGCCCGACGACCGCATCATGATCCTCGCGCCTATCGTTCGCGGGCGAAAAGGCGCGTATCGCAAGGAACTTGAAAAATTCGCGCAGGACGGCTACGTCCGCGTTCGCATCAACGGCGAGCTTTACCCGCTCGACGATTTTCCGGCCCTCGACAAGCGCAAGAACCACACCATCGAAATCGTGGTCGACCGCCTGCTCGTCAAGCCGGGCATCGCCGCGCGTCTCGAACAATCCATCGCCACCGCGCTGAAACTCGCGCACGGCCTCGTCACCGTCGCCATCGTCGGCGGCAAGGAACATACTTTTTCCGAAAAGCTCGCCTGCCCCGATTGCGGCATCTCCGTCCCGCAGCTCGAGCCCCGTTCTTTCAGCTTCAATTCGCCCTATGGCGCGTGCCCCGAGTGCAACGGCCTCGGCTCCAAATACGATTTCGATCCCTCCAAAATCATCACCGATTGGACTCGCCCGCTCTTCGATGGCGGCCTCGGCCCCGGTTCGGGCTCCGCGATTCTCAAACGCACTCTGGAACTCGGCGCCTATGCGCACGGCTTCGACCTCGAGACGCCCTTCGAAAAATTTCCCGCGCGCATCCAGAACATGCTCTTGTATGGCTACCCACCGTCCAACGGCCGCACTTCAGGTGAAAATGGACCCATAGAGAAACAAGCCAAAGGCCTGAAAGGGTTTCGCTTCCACGGCATTTTGAAATTCCTCGAACGGAATTTCGAAGAGTCCGGCTCCGACACTTACCGCGAGTGGATGACGCAGTACATGTCCGCCACGCTCTGCAGCATCTGTCACGGCAAGCGCCTCCGCCCCGAATCGCTCGCGGTCAAGCTCGCCAACTGGTCGGTTGCTGATTTCACCGCCCTTTCGCTGAGCGCCGCGCGGCCTGCCGTCGGAAAAATTCTCGCGCAGCTCACCGATCGCCAAAAGGAAATCGCCGCGCGCCCGCTCGAAGAAGTTGCCGAGCGCATCGAGTTCCTCCTCGCCGTCGGCCTCGGCTATCTCAGTCTCGACCGCTCTGCCGCTACTCTTTCCGGCGGTGAAGCCCAGCGCATCCGCCTCGCCACGCAAATCGGCTCGCGCCTTCGCGGCGTTCTCTACGTTCTTGACGAACCCAGCATCGGTCTTCACGCCCGCGACAACGCGCGCCTCCTCGGCTCGCTCGAACATCTTCGCAATCTCGGCAACACCGTCCTCGTCGTCGAGCATGATGAAGAAACCATCCGCCGCGCCGATTTCGTCGTGGATCTCGGTCCCGGCGCGGGCAACGCCGGCGGCTACCTCGTCGCCCACGGCAAGCCGCAGCAAATCGAAGCCACTGCCGAATCGCTCACCGGCCAGTATCTCAGCGGCGCAGCCAAGATTGCCGTTCCCGAAAAGCGCCGCAGCCCCAACGGAAATGTCATTCAAATCCTTGGCGCGAGCGCCAACAATCTCAAGGAAGTCGACGTCAATCTGCCTCTTGGCGTGCTCATCGTTGTCACGGGCGTCTCCGGTTCCGGGAAATCCACGCTCGTCAATGACATTCTCTACCGCGCGCTGGCGCAAAAGCTTTACCGCTCGTCGGAAGTGCCCTCCGCGCATCGCGAAATCGTCGGCGCCGAGCACATCGATAAAGTCATTGAGATCGATCAGGCCCCCATTGGCCGCACCCCGCGCTCGAATCCCGCCACCTACACCGGCGTTTTCGCTCCGATCCGCGATCTCTTCGCCATGCTCCCGGAATCGCGGGAGCGCGGTTACCGCCCCGGCCGTTTCAGCTTCAACGTGAAAGGCGGCCGCTGCGAAGCCTGCCAGGGCGACGGCCTCCGCCGCATCGAGATGAATTTTCTCCCGGACGTTTACGTGATGTGCGAAGTTTGCCGGGGCCGCCGCTACAATTCGGAAACGCTCGCTGTCCGCTACAAGGGCCATTCCATCAGCGACATCCTGAATCAGCCTTCGGCCGACGCCTTGAAGCTCCTCGAAAACATTCCTCAAATTCAGCAAAAACTTTTCACGCTCGTCGAAGTCGGCCTCGGCTACGTCACGCTCGGCCAGTCCGCCACCACGCTCTCCGGCGGTGAAGCCCAGCGCATCAAGCTGGCGCGCGAGCTTTCCAAGCGCCAGACCGGCCGCACGCTCTACATTCTCGACGAACCCACTACCGGGTTGCACTTCGACGACGTTCGCAAACTCCTCGACGTTTTGCAACGCCTCGTTGATCTCGGCAATACCGTGCTCATCATCGAGCACCATCTCGACGTCATCAAGCAAGCCGATTGGATTATTGATCTCGGCCCCGAAGGCGGCGAAGGCGGCGGCCGCATCGTCGCGCAAGGTCCGCCCGAGCTCGTCGCCCGCACAAAAAAATCCTACACCGGGCAGGTCCTCGCCCGCGTCCTCGGCCTCAACGGCAACTCCAACGGCTCGCACAGTTTGCGAAATTCCTCTTGATGTTCTAGATTCACAACCACCCTACAATGAGCATCTACTCCGTTCGTCCGCTTACGCTCGGCGCGGTTCATACCTACCCGCTCGCCTCGCGCAAGAGCAAGGTCAGCGTGCGCGATTTCGCGAAGCCTGCCGCCGCAAATTCATCGCTTACGAAGTTTCTCGATTCGCTCCCGAACATTCTTGCGGCTGAAGATCTCCGCCATCTCCTCGGCGCCATCCACGTCGCGCGCAAACAACGTCGAGCCATTCTCTGGGGAATCGGCGGCCACGTCATCAAAGTCGGACTCGGCCCCATCCTGATCGATCTGATGAAACGCGGCTTCGTTTCGGGGATTGCCATGAACGGCGCCGCGCTCATCCACGATTTCGAAATCGCGCTTGCCGGCAACACCTCCGAAGACGTCGAAGCGGGCCTTGGTGCAGGCCAATTCGGCATGGCCGCCGAAACCGGCCAGTACATCAACGAAATTTCCAAACTTTCGTATCGCACTCGAATCGGCTACGGCGAAGCCGCCGGCCAATTCCTCTCGAGCGGCGTCATTCCAGTCAAGCATGCGAATTCCAGCGTCCTCGTTGCGGCTTACAACCACCGTATTCCTGTGACCATCCACGTCGCCATCGGCACGGACATTCCCCACATGCACCCCGCCGCCGACGGCGCCGCTCTCGGCGCCGCCACGCATCTTGATTTCCGCCTCTTCTGCGCGCTCGTCGAGCAGATGCATCCGGGCGGCGTCTATCTCAACTGGGGCTCCGCCGTTCTCCTGCCCGAAGTCTTCCTCAAAGCCGTTTCTGTCGTCCGCAATCTCGGCGTCCCCCTCCGCCCCATTACTACTGCGAACTTTGACTTTATCCAGCACTACCGTCCGTTGCAGAATGTAGTGAAGCGTCCCACCGCTTCCCAGCGCGGCCGCGGCGGACCCGAATCGCGCGGCTACGCCATCACCGGCCATCACGAGCTGCTTCTGCCGCTCGTCGCCGCCGCGCTGGCCGCCGGTTGGCCGAAGAAACGGCCTTAGGAAAACGATGAGCCTCTTTGACGACAATCCACCGAATCCGCTGGAACCATTTCGCGACCCGCAGCCTCAGACAGCAGAGTCGGCGGAATCGCAATCTGCGGAAGCACCTGCCGTGCCGCCACTCGCCGGCGATCCCATCTCCTACGCCGCTCTCGCCCAACCCTCCGGCCCCAATTTGCCTGAAGACTTGCGTATCTCGTGGTCCTGGGTGCATCTCTTGGTCTTCATCATCTTCGCCATTGTCAGCCAGCTCGCCATCAGCACCGCCGTGATTGGCTACTATTCGGTCTATCGCCACCTCCCGCAAGCCCGGGTGAAGCACATTCTGGAGTCGGATCCGCAGCTCCTTGTTGGTACGAGTGTCATCGCGTTCGCTCTCATGATTCTTTTCCTCTATGTGACCCTATCCGTCCTTCGCGACATGCCATTCTGGCGCACGCTCGGCTGGAAAAGACTCAAATCGGATCCCACTGCTGGTAAAGGCCGACCCTGGATGTATTTCCTCTCCGGCTGCGGCCTCTCTATCTTTGTGGCCCTGGCAGGCTCGCGCGTCAAGGATGCAGAGCGCGCGCCGATTCAGGAATTTTTCAAAAGCCGCAACGGCGCAATGCTCCTACTGGCCATGGCCGTTCTCGTCGCGCCCCTGGTGGAAGAAACCATCTTTCGCGGCTACTTGTATCCCGTCCTGGCACGCATTATCTCCGCTATCGCGCAGTTTTTCGGCATGGAATTCCCCGTCGCCATTCGCACCGGCGTGATAGCCAGCGTCTTAACCACTGGCGTGCTTTTCGGCCTGGTGCATGCGCCTCAGCTTGGCCAGAACTGGCCCTTAGTCAGCCTGCTAATTCTCGTCGGCGTTGTTTTCACTTTCGCTCGCGCCTGGACGGGTACGGTCGTCGCCAGTTTCTTTCTGCATCTTGGCTACAACTCCATGATCGCCGTGACCGCCATCATCGCCACGCGCGGCTTCCAGCACATGCCGCCGCACCCCTGATCATTGTAGTGCCGGTTCTTTTAGACCCGTTCCTGTGCTTGCCCCTGCTCGCGATTCGTCTTCCTTCGCTTCCTCCGCTACAATGAACTCTTGTGAGAAAATCAAACGAATGTACGTAGCCCAACCTATCGAATGGACCGACCGCGGCGTCGTCATACTCGACCAACGCCGCCTTCCCGCCGAGGAAGTCTCCTACACCTACACCGACTACCGCGACGTCGCCAAAGCCATCGGCGAAATGGTCATCCGCGGCGCTCCCGCCATCGGAGTCGCCGCCGCCATGGGCGCCGCGCTTGGCGCTCTGCATTCCTCCGCGAAATCCGTCGGCGCTCTCGAATCCGAATTTGCCGAAATCTGCGCCACGCTCGCAAAAACCCGGCCCACCGCCGTCGATCTCTTCTGGGCACTCGAACGCATGAAGCGCCGCTTCGCCGAACTCACCGCGCAAACTTCCGACCTCGCGAAAATCAAGCAAGGCATGGTCGAAGAAGCGCAGCAGGTCCATCTCGAAAAGCGCGCCACCGACGAAGCTATCGGCCGCTACGGCGCGGAATTCATGCCTCGTGAAGGCCAGGTCATGACCCAATGCAACGCCGGCGCGCTCGCCACGGGCGGCATCGGCACGGCGCTCGGCGTTATCCGCGTCGCCTTCGAACAGGGCCGCAAGCTGCACGTCCTTGTTCCTGAAACTCGCCCCTATCTTCAAGGTGCGCGCCTCACCGCCTGGGAACTACACAAGGGTGGCATCCCCCTTACGCTCATCACGGACAACATGGTCGGCCATTTCCTGAAAACGGGAAAAGTGGGTGCTATCGTCACCGGCGCCGATCGCATCGCCGCCAACGGCGACACCGCCAACAAAATCGGCACCTATCAGATCGCTGTCCTCGCCAAAGAAAACAGCGTGCCGTTTTATGTCGCTGCGCCTATCTCCACGTTCGACCTTTCGATTTCCGATGGCGAGCACATCCCCATCGAAGAACGTTCCGCCGCCGAAGTCACGCATCTTCAGGGCGTCCGCATTGCCCCCGACGTCCACGCCGCGCATCCTGCCTTCGACGTCACCCCCGCGCGCTACATCGCCGCTATCTTTACCGAACGCGGCGTCGCCCGCCCCCCGTACGATGAATCATTGCGTGCCCTCGCGCGCACGCCCCAGCCGGTCGGCCTGGGGATGTAAGGACCCCTCCATCCCGCGAATCATTTGTCGCCCCCAGCGCAAAGCGGGCAAGCCGCTCCGGCCATCGATGACCAATGGTGAATGTCGGATGGACGTGATCTTGTCTCAGATGTGCAAGTTCATGACTCTGAGGAGAGTCTGCTGAAGCTTTTGGAGTTCTCGTTGCCGCTCGTGTTCTTCCTTGGTGCGGTCATTCAGCGCTTCTTTCAAGAGAATAAGGTTGCGGCGGAATTCGAGCTGCGCGAGCACGAGGCGGCTCAACGCCCTCAGTGCTTCCTTTTGATCGAAGGTCAGCTCGCGGGGTAATCGATCGACAACGCAGAGCGTTCCGAGGGCATAGCCGTCCTCGTTGATAAGTGGAGCGCCAGCATAGAAGCGGATGTGCGGCTCGGAAACAACGAGGGGATTATTTCGGAAGCGCTCATCCTTGAGCGCGTCAGGTACGACGAAAACGTCTGATTGCTGAATCGCCAGGGAACAAAAGGCAATTTCGCGCGGCGTCTCTGAAACGTCTAGACCAATGCGTGACTTGAACCACTGGCGATTCTCGTCGACGAGAGAAATCAGCGCGATAGGCGTTTTGCAAATGAAAGAGGCCAATAGAGTGAGATCGTCGAAGGATTGTTCCGGGTCGGTGTCGAGAATCGCGTACTTTTCCAGAGCTGCGACGCGA
>Ga0209648_10005580_pt1 | contig 10785 bp, 11 predicted proteins | sample GraSoi2013_115cm_FD_185830 | JGI IMG/M metagenome (GOLD analysis project Ga0209648, IMG submission 185830) | Grasslands soil microbial communities from the Angelo Coastal Reserve, California, USA - Sample 9_17_2013_115cm (SPAdes) (version 2) | ecosystem: Environmental > Terrestrial > Soil >...
GTGATCGAGGTGAACCTGCTCGGCGTGTACCGGACCCTGCGGCCCGCGATCGAGCAGGTCATCGAGCGCCGGGGTTGGCGGCGCTGCCGGGCCAGTTGGTATTCGGCACCCGCACGCCGGAGAGCGCACGCCGAGCCGCCGATATGAGCGCCAATCTCAGTGTGGCGGCACGTCGCCTATGCCGCGCCGAGCAGGGTGATCTGTGCGCCCCTCTGCCTCGCCGACACCGCTGACCGCTCACTCACATGCATGTTATGCCTGTGAGCGAGTATCTCTACATACGGCGCCAGGTGGTGCGGGGCCCCTATGCCTGCTCGCCGGGCCGCTGGTAGGCCGACACCCGTTCTGGGCCATCTGCAGCGTCTGGCCGAGCTGCTCCTGGGTAAGCAGTTCATGCGTCTGGACCTGCTTGAAGGCGCCTGTGCTGGTGACCGCGACGCTCAGCGCGGCGGCGCTGACCGAGCCGGGGAGGTCGGCGGTGGCGATCCCGTCGTGGGTCCCGAGCATCCAGTGCGGCTCTGCGCGGTCGCTGGGTCCAACTCCTGGGAGCGTGTCACCCAGGAGCTGAACATAGCAGCGACACTGGTGCCGGCCGCCAGCTACAGCGGTTGCGTCACGAGGCTGCTGGGCGGAGGGGTTGACGCCGTCTCCACCGATGACCTGATCCTGGCTGGTTTCGCCGCCCGGGCGGGCCCGGCGGTCCGCATCGTGAACGCGCCGTTCTCCGACGAGCGGTACGGCATCGGCATCAGGAAGGGCGACCTGGCCGACTGCGAGGCTGTCAACAAAGCCGTCAGCGAGATGTACCTGGACGGCACCGCGGCCGCCCTGCTGCACAAGTGGTTCGGCAAAACCACGCTGCAACCCGCAACCACGTGCCCCAGTTCGAGGGGCTGCGGATGACCACCACAATCCGGCCTAGTCTGGCCAGCTGAAAGGTCCTGCGGTCGCAGAGGCCCCGCCGGATCCCGGGCCTGCTGATCGCGGTGAACGTCGCGATCAGCGTGAGCCGGGCGGCGGATCTGGCCGACGCCACCGCCCTGTTGGGTCTCGTTCGCATAGCCAGTGAAGTAGGGATGCTCCAAGGTGAAGTAGGAAAAGGGTCTGGCCTGGCGCCCGCTTTGCCCGGCCCGCGCGTCAATCCAAGATCCCTATACCGGAAGTCTCCGCAGATAAGGTTTGCGGGACTTGCCGTGGCGGGCCGACTCATGGAGGGTGAGGGTCGGCTGGTCACCGCGGCTTCGTGGCGCATGCTCACCGCGTGCCAGGTCTGGCGTCTGGCACAGCCTTGCCTACGGGGGAGATGTGACGACAGAAAAGGAAGCGCCCGGGCGGCCTGTTGGCATTCGCGATGTCGCCAGGACGGCCGACGTCTCTGTCGCGACGGCGAGCCTGGCCCTCAACGGGCAGCCCGGCGTCGCCGAGGAAACGAGGCTTCGCATCGTGGCGGTGGCCGAGCGACTCGGCTATCACGCCAACCCGCAGGCGCAGGCGCTGCGGCGGGGGCGCACCACGACCTACGGCTTCGTGGTGCGCAACTTCGCCAACCCGTTCTTCCTCGAAGTGCTGAGCGGGGCCCAGCAGGTTGCCGCCGACTCGGGAGCCACCCTCCTCGTCCTGGACTCGCGCTACTCGCTCGAGCGCGAGCGTCGCCATGTGCAGGAGCTTGCCGTACAGCGGGTGGCAGGGCTCGCTATCGCCCCGGTCGGGACCGGCGAGTCGATACGGCTGTGGCAGGACCTGCGGGCTGGCTCGCCGGTGGTGGCGCTGAACGCGTCAGCCGACGGACTCACGGGTATCAGCCGAGTCTGCCCCGATAATGCCGCCGCGGTCGAGTTGCCCATGCGCCGGCTGGCCGAACTCGGCCATGGCTCAGTTGCGTTTCTGTCGGCGCCGCGCCACCTCATGGCGGACCCGGACCGGCTGCACCATTTCCGGCGCCTGGCCCGCGAGCTTGGCCTGCGGCCTCGTGTGATGTACTCCCTGCTCACGATCGCCGACGTGCAGCAGGCTGCCGGAAAGCTACTGTCAGGCATGGATGCCCCGACAGCGATCATCACCAACTCCGACTACACAGCGCACGCGATTTACAAGGCCGCGCGAGAACATTCCTTGCCGATCGGGCGTGGAGTCTCGGTCGTCGGTCACGACGATCTGCCCACGTCCGAATTGCTCGACCCGCCGCTGGCCACCATCCGGATGGATCACCGGGCCATGGGCCGCGCGCTGATGATGCGCCTGCTGCAACTTAGCCCGCCGGACGACTACATCGCGGACGTGGAGCTGGTAGAGCGCGCCTCGCTCCAGCCGCCGGAAGCTCAGCGGTAGCGGCGCGCTCACCTGCCGGTATGAGCAATGGGTGGCCGGCGGCGTCAACTCGGTAACGTCCCTTGACACCGTGCGCCGGGTGAGTCAGCATACCGATGCTAAACGTTTTAGGCATGGGTGAATGCTGCTCGCCGGGGAGGCCCCAGCGACCTCCTGACATTACGTGGCGCGGCCTTTCGGACGGCTGCGATTGGGTTGGGGAAGCTGACAGGAGGCATTCGCGTGAGATCGCCACATCGATTTACGCTGACCGGGCTTACGGCCCTGGCAATGTTGGCAGCAGGGTGCTCGGGATCGAGTTCCTCGCCGAATTCCAGCGGAGGGACTAGCTGGTCCACTGTCGCCTCGGCCTCGGCCGGGGGCGGAATGAGCAAGCTCGTGGCCGCGGCCAAGAAGGAGGGCACGCTCAACGTCATCGCCCTTCCGCCGACGTGGGCGAACTACGGCACGATCATCAGTACCTTCTCGAAGATGTACGGCATCAAGGTCAACTCCGCGAACCCGGCCGGCACCAGCCAGGACGAGGTCAACGCGGTGAAGCAGGAGAACGGCACCGCCGCGGCGCCCGACGTCCTGGACATCGGCATGGCGGTCGCCCTGGTCAACACCAATCTCTTCGCCCCGTACCAGGTCAGCAGCTGGAGTAGCGTCCCGGCGGCCCAGAAGGCGCCGAGCGGCGTCTGGGTCCAGGATTACGGCGGCTACATGGCGGTCGGCTACTCGTCCAAGTTCGGGACGATCACCTCGCTGAGTCAGCTGCTCGGCCCGAAGTTCAAGAATGCGGTCGCGCTGAACGGCAACCCGACGGCGGCCAACGCGGCGCTGAATGGCGTGATGATGGCGAACCTCGTGGAGGGCGGGACGGCCGACAGCATCGCCAAGGGCGTGGCCTTCTTCCAGAAGCTCAAGGCGGCCGGCAACTTCTCCCCAGTGTCGGCCACCGGCGCCACGATCAAGGCAGGCACGACCCCGGTCGTGTTCAACTGGGATTACCTCAACCTGCCCAGCTACGTGGGAGTGTCGAACTGGAAGGTGTTCGTTCCGCCGGGCGCTGCTCTGGGCGGGTACTACGCGCAGGCCATCAACAAGAACGCGTCGCACCCGGCGGCAGCCCGGCTGTGGGAGGAGTTCCTTTACTCGCAGGCCGCGACGGGCGGGCAGAACCTGTGGCTGGAGGGCGGGGCACGTCCGGTCGAGCAGGCGGCCATGGCCTCCAATGGCTCGATCAACAGCACGGCGGCCGCGAAGCTGCCGTCGGTCTCCGGCACGCCGGTGTTCCTGACCCAGACCCAGGCCACCAACGCCGCCACGTACCTGTCGGCGAACTGGGCCAAGGCCATCGGCTAGCGAGAGAACGTGGCCGTCGCCTCGACGACTGAGACCGGCGCCCCGCCCGTCCGGGCCGGGCGCCGGCTCAGGGTTCCCGCCTGGATCGGTACTGTCCCGTTCCTTGGGTATATTGGCGTGTTCCTGCTGCTCCCGACCGGGATCGTGCTGTACAAGGCGTTCCAGAGCTCCAGCGGCGGGTTCACGCTGTCCGGCCTCACAGCCCTCGGCAGCTCGGCCGTGCGCGGCTACTTCATCGGCTCGTTCAAGCTGTGCGTGATCTCGTCGGTGATCGGGGCCGTGCTCGGCGCGATCCTGGCGTACGCCGTGGCATCCGGGAACCCGGACGGCGCGGTGCGCCGGCTCTACCTGGCGGCCTCGGGCGTGCTCGCTCAGTTCGGCGGGGTCACGCTGGCGTTCGCGTTCCTCGCCACGGTCGGCCCCACCAGCGGCTTGCTCCTGCACCTCAGCTGGTTCTATGACTTCCCGCAGGGCATCGCGCTGATCTACGTGTACTTCCAGATCCCGCTGATGGTTCTCGTCTTCATGCCCGCGATAGACGGGCTGAAGGTCCAGTGGCGGGAGGCGTGCGAGAGCCTAGGCGGATCGGCGTGGCAGTACTGGCGGCATGTCGGCGGCCCGTTGCTGGCACCCGCTTTTCTCGGCGCGACGCTTCTGCTGTTCGCGAACGCGTTGTCGGCCTTCGCGACGATCGAGGCCTGGGAGAATCAGATCGCCTACACGGTGCCGCAGCAGATCAGCACCGCGCTGTCCAGCGAGGTCGGGCTGAACAACGCCAACGAGGCCTCCGTGCTCGCCGTCGGTATGGTGATCATGGTGGTTGTCGTCATGACGGGATATGTCCTACTGCAGCGCAGGGCATCACGATGGCTGCACTAGCCTCGCTGGGCGAGTCGGCGCCGGCCGCTGAGGCCAAGGGCCCGCGCAGCATGCAAGCCGGCCGGCGCAGGCGGCTGAACCTGTTCCGCTACCTGGTCTTCACGGTGTTCGGGCTGTTCTTCATCCTGCCGCTGCTGGCGATGGTCCGGTTCTCCCTGGAAGGGAGCACGCTCGGCACGTGGTCGGTCGCGGCCTGGAAGCAGATCGCCTCCTACCCGGGCCCGCCCCCGCTACTGAGCGCAGTCGAGATCACCCTGGAACTTGCGATCATCAGCAGCGGCGTCGTGCTGGTCCTGCTGGTACCGACCATGATCTGGATCCGGCTGCGGGTTCGGTGGATCAGCCGGGCCTTCGAGTTCCTCTGCCTGCTGCCGCTCACCATCCCCGCGATTGTCCTGGTGGTCGGCCTCGCCCCGATCTACAACAAGATCAGGCATTACCAGCTGTCCGCGCTGCAGCTCTTCTGGGCCTACGTGATCCTGGCGCTGCCCTATGCCTACCGGGCGCTCTCCGCCGGACTGACCGCGATAGACGTCGAGACCCTGTCCGAGGCCGCCCGCAGTCTCGGGGCGAGCTGGCTCACCGTGATCGTCCGGGTGATCGCGCCGAATATGCGGCAGGCGATCCTGAACGCCCTGGTGCTGACCTCGGCTCTGGTGCTCGGCGAGTTCACCATTGCCTATCTCTTGCTCTACAACAACATGCAGGTGAACCTGTATTACATCAGCCGGACCACGCCGAATGCCGGAGTGCTCTTCGCCGCATCGTCTGCCGCGCTGATATTTGCCTTCGGTCTCCTGCTGGTCCTGTCCTATGCCGGCCGTCGGCGCCGCCGCGGCCAGGGATGAGGGAGCGCACGTGAGTTCGCCCATGACCAGCACGCAGAAAAGCGCCGCCAGGACCGCGGTCGAGGTGCGGATGGAGGGACTGAGCCGGAGATACGGCCCGGTCGTCGCCCTAGACGGGCTTGACCTGACCGTGCAGGCCGGCGAGCTGGTCGCCTTGCTCGGCCCGTCGGGCTGCGGCAAGACCACCACGCTGCGGCTGCTTGCCGGGCTGGAGGACGCCGACGCCGGCCAGATCACCGTCGCAGGCGCGGACATCACCCGGCTGCCCGCCAGCAAGCGGGACATGGGCATGGTGTTCCAGGCCTACTCCCTGTTCCCGCACATGACCGTGCGCCAGAACGTGGCCTTCGGGCTGCGGCTGCGCCGGGTGAGCTCGGCCCAGCGGGACCGGAGGGCCATCGAGATGCTCGACCTGGTCGGCCTCTCCACGCAGGCGGACCGGTACCCGCACCAGATCTCCGGCGGGCAGCAGCAGCGGGTCGCCCTGGCCCGCGCCCTGGCCATCGAGCCGCAAGTGCTGCTGCTTGACGAGCCGCTGTCGGCGCTGGATGCCAAGGTCCGCGCGCAGCTGCGAGACCAGATCCGCCGGATCCAGCTTGAGGTGGGCATCACCACGCTGTTCGTGACCCACGACCAGGAGGAGGCGCTGGCCATCGCGGACCGGGTCGGCGTCATGCGGGACGGCCGCATCGAGCACCTTGCGCCGCCCACTGAGGTCTACTCGCGTCCGGCGACATCGTTCGTCGCCGAGTTCGTCGGCCTCACCAACCGGCTGGCGGGCACGGTCAGCGGGTCGACCGTGACGGTGCGGGGACGCGACCTGCCGCTGGTTGACCTCTCGACCCCGGCCGGGCCGGTAACGGCATTGGTGCGGCCGGAGGCGGTCACGCTGGCATCGGACAGCTCGGGCGAGTCCGGGCCGCTGGTCGGCACCGTGATCGCTTCGACGTTCCTGGGCGCAACCAGCCGCGTTACCGTCGACCTGGGTGACACAACGATCCTGGCGCAGCTCAGCACCGCAGACGCGACAAAGCTGCCGGCAGGCAGCCGGGTCTCCCTGACGATCCGCCCGGACCCGGTGCTGGTGTCGGTTGAGGCGCCGGCGGAGGTCGAGGAGTGAGCGGGGGACGCCCGCCGCTCACCACCGATCGCCGCCTCGGACCCGGTGCGATACTGCGCCGGGGAGCCAGCGTGCCCTACCGCGCCGTGGCGATCACCGAGGGCGAGCCGCATCTCGTGCGCGAGGACCTTGGCGCTCCCGGTCCTGCGCCCCGTCCCAGAACCGGGCGTCCGCTGCTCAGCCTGGTTCAGGTCACCGACCTTCAGCTCGCCGACGTGCAGTCCCCGACGCGATTCGAGTTCCTCAACCGGTACTTTGCCGATCCGAGATACGCCGAGATCGTGCCCGTGCAGCGCCCGCAGGAAGCGCTCACCGCGCACGCGATCGACGCCACGCTGCGCACCCTCAACGCCGTGCAGGGCCCGGTCACCGGGGCGGCGCCCCAGCTGGTGGTGACCACCGGCGACGCGATCGACAACGCGCAGTGGAACGAGATGCAGGCCTTCCTCGCCCTGTTCGACGGCGGGCCTGTAAGGCCGGGTTCCGGCGGGCCGGGATACGTCGGCGTCCAGTCGCTGGACTGGCCCGACGACTTCTTCTGGAAGCCTGACGGCGCGGGCGCCGACGGCGATGACCTGTTCCGGCGCGAGTTCGGCTTCCCGCATCACCCCGGCCTGCTGGAACGGGCGCTGCGGGAGTTCTCGGCCACCGGGCTCCGCTTCCCTTGGCTATCCTGCTTCGGCAACCACGAGGCTCTCAACCAGGGCGTCGGGACGATTACGCCAGGCCTGGCCAAGGCGCTCGTTGGCGGCCGGAAGCCGCTGCGGCTGCCCGTGGACTTCGACCATGATCGCGCGCTGGAGCTGTTCACCGAGCGGCCCGAGGTCTTTACGGCCGGTCCGGACGTCGCGATCGTCGCCGATCCCGGTCGGCGGCCTATCACCAGGCGAAACTTTGTCGAGGCGCACTTCCGGCCGGGCTCGCGCCCGTTCGGGCACGGTTTCAGCGACCAGAATCGGCTCGACGGTACGGCGCACTACGTCTATGACACCCCGGCCGCCCGCCTGATCGCGCTGGACACGGCCTGCCTCGCCGGCGGGGCCGCCGGATGCATCGACCACGACCAAGAGCGGTGGCTTGAGGCCCGGCTCGCCGAGGTGCACTCGTCCTACAGAGGGCGGGACGGGTCCGAGGTCCGCACCGGCCACGACGACCGCCTGGTCGTCGTGTTCTCCCACCACGGCATCGACACACTGACCAACACCCGCGGGCACGCGGGGCACGGCGGCGACCCGCCGCTCGGCGCGGGCGAGATCCTCGCCCTGCTGCACCGCTTCCGCAACGTCGTGCTGTGGCTGAACGGCCACACCCATACCAACGCCATCATGGCGCGGCGCGACCCAGCCGACCCGGCGCGCGGCTTCTGGGAGGTCACCACCTGCGCCATCGTCGACTGGCCGTGTCAGGCCCGGCTGGTCGAGATCATCGACGCCGGCGGGTGCCTGTCGATCGTCTGCACCATGGTCGACCACGACACCCCGGTCGCTCCCCGTTCGCTCGAGGCCAGCGACGACCTCGCCTCGCTGCACCGCGAGCTCGCAGCCAACATGCCCGTCATCGGCGCCGACTCCTACCGGTCGGGCCTGGCCACCGACCGCAATGCCGAACTCCGGATCGTGCCGCCGTTCCCACCGGACCGCGTCCCTGCCTTGTAGCCCAATACCGGCCCGCCGGGTCACCTGCCCGCGGGGACGGGGACCGGCGCCCCGCCGGGCTGGCATTGGACACTGGTCATCCTGGCTGCCGCTGCGGGGCGTTGCCCATGGTGTCGCACGGGGTTGAAGTGCCCCGCGATCCCGGGTTGCGCTCCCCCGCAGCTGTGGGCCTAGTTCAGCGGGTGAGGAACTCGTTCATAGTGGTGACCTGGGAGTGGTCGCTGGTGAAGCCGAGCTCGCCCAGGTGCCAGTCGTCTTCGATGGTGCGCAGCAGTGAGTAGTGGTTGTAGGGGACGTTGCTGACGAACTCGCGCGGGCCGCTGGGGTCGATCACAATCGCGGGCACCAGCCCGCCGCCGTACACCCCTCCTGGCCAGGTGGCACTGATGTCAGGGTCGCCTGCGGGCAGGACCGGGGAGTCGCAGCAGCCGGCCGGGGAGTCCCAGCCGCCATTGGCCGCGACGCCGGTGAAGTCGCCTTCGTCGGCGACGATAAAGATCGCGCTGTGCCGCGTCCATGCCCGGCTGGACATGATCGTGGTCACCGCGGCGTGGACGAACGCGTCGGCGTTGTGCTTGAGGCGAACGTCGTTCGGGTCGTCATTGGTGGCGCCGAACGGGCAGGGGGTCTCCGGATGCCCGGCGATCGCGTGGTTCACCCCGCCGTGCATGTCGTTGCACTGGTCCGGGCTGATGAACACGAACCGGGGCGCATGCGGGCTGTTAAGGTCCCCGGCCAGGCTGGTATAGGGCTTGATGCTGGCAACCCGGCCGGAGTTGCCGCGGATGTCGGTGAACAGCGCGAACGGGTTGTGCTTGGACGCATACAGCGGATCGGCGGCTGACGGCCAGAAGTCGGTGAGCGGGTCGGTGGGTGGCAGGGCCTCCATGTAGGCGCCCCAGCGGATATGGCGCGCGTCCAAGCCGTCGACCAGGTTCGTGTGGTCGAACCTGTTGGCCGGGTTGTCGTTGTTGATGAACCAGTTCGACCCGCTGATCATGGCGACGTAGTTCGGCTCGCTGGGGTGCGTCACGCCGAAGTAATCCGCAGCCTCGCCGTACTGCCGCGCCAGCGACGTGATGAACGGCGTGTTGGGGTCGCCGATGACGCTGTGCTGGGAATGGTTTTCCAGCATGATCACGAAGACGCGATCGAGCCGGACATGCTCGACCTCGCCAGCAGCGTGCCCGCTGGCGGCCGCGCCGCTAGCCGCCGACAATCCTAAGGTCAGCGCCACGGCGACGCCGGTGACCGCGGTGACCGCGACAGCCTTCGCGCGGCTCGTCCTAGGGACCATGGCTACCTCCAGCATCAGCGGCGGGCCGGCGGGCCGCACCGGGCTCATTCGGCTGTCGATCATTATGCATTCCGCGCGCAAGTGTTCGGCCGGCTCGCCGACCTGGCCGCGCGTAAGCGGGTGAACTGGGTGGTCGCGGTGATCATGGTGGCTGGCGCGGTGGGGTCGGCGCTGTCGCCCTCGTACTGGGTGCTGATCGCGTTCCGGTTCCTGCTCGGTTTCCGCGTCGGCGGCGACTACCCGGTCAGCGCCGTGCTGATGAGCGAGTACGCCAACCGCACCGACCGCGGCAAGCTGGTCGGCCTGGTGTTCGGCACCCGGGCGCTCGGGCTCATCGTCGGTCCGCTCATCGCGCTGGCGCTGCTCGGCGCCGGCGCCGGACACGACGTGGCCTGGCGGACGATGCTCGCACTCGGCGCGGTGCCCGCCGCCGCGGTGATCTACCTGCGCCGTCGCATGCCCGAATCACCGCGCTACTAGATCCAAGTCCCAGGGGAAGGCCGGCCAGGCGCCGGCCCAGATCTCGCTTTCACCGATGGCCAGGTCAGCGGGAACGGGCCGGCCGGGCCGCGTCACCAGATGGGGCTGCGGGCCTTCCTCACCAGCCGCCGGTACCTGATCCTGCTGGCCAGCACGGCCGGCACTTGGTTCCTGCTCGACTACGCCTACTACGGGAACACGATCTCCACCCCGCAGATCCTCGGCCTCATCTCGCCCGGCGCCTCGGCCATGACCAAGATCGCCCTCCAGCTGACCATTCGCGTCGCGGCCGTACCCGGCTATCCTCAGCTCGGCATACAACTTCCGGGCAGTACCCTCGCTCATCCTCACGCCGGTCATGCTGCTGTCGTTCTCGAACACGATCGTGTATTGCGTGCCCTACTGCGTGACGACGGTATTGGTGACGTACATGCCCTGCTTGGCGTATAACCCCCCTGTAACCCGTGTCGAGACACTACCATTGGCTTGCGCCTCGTATGGACCGCACCCCATTGGAATGGGCCACGCTGGACAGTTCCCCAATGGCTGAACCCCCCGCCAGTGCCCCGGTGAAATGGTGGCGGCGGTCTGTGCCGTATGCGCTGTATTTCACCGGCTCATAGGCATCAGCTCGTTCCCCCTTGAGTGCATCCGGGGCTTACCGGCGCCTCCGGCCCTTGCCCCTGGGCTTGTGCGCCTCCAGATACCGGGCGCGGACGTCGGCGGACACCGAGCCCCTGGGGTTTACCGCAATGCCCTCCGCTTTGGCCCAGGCGCGTATCTCCCTCTGGCTGGGCCCGGCGTCCGCGTCCTGACCGTTGGCGCTGGCGG
>Ga0209648_10005581_pt1 | contig 10784 bp, 7 predicted proteins | sample GraSoi2013_115cm_FD_185830 | JGI IMG/M metagenome (GOLD analysis project Ga0209648, IMG submission 185830) | Grasslands soil microbial communities from the Angelo Coastal Reserve, California, USA - Sample 9_17_2013_115cm (SPAdes) (version 2) | ecosystem: Environmental > Terrestrial > Soil >...
CGAAAGCTAAGGAATCCTGGGCAGTCCCGGGTGGCACGATGTCTCTGTATAAGGCTTCGTTGATTCGCATGAAGCCGCGGAAAAAGTCGAATTCCGGCCTGAAGTAAAAGCCCACCATGACACCCCCGAGATTGATCCCGCGAATGCGTGAGTTGGCCGAACCGGGCGGCTCGACCGTAACACATGGATCGCCATTGTAGACGAAACCATGCAGTCCCCTGAGTCCCATTAATCGACAGCCGCCAACGATCAGGTTCGAATCGTTAATGCCGAACGCGCGCGTATCGTCTGGACCAGCATCACAGGTGAATGAGGTGAATGAATACGAGGTTTGAGCGATGGCGGAACCTGCCGAGCCAAAGATCAGCACGAGTAGCGAAAATCGAAGCATGGGACCCTCCCTCTCTGAACTGCCCGCCAGATAGGATCAGGGCGTGGCGGACGTCAACTACAGGGTGTCCGAAGGAAGTGGTCAGCTAGCGATCGACGTTGTGGTCGTTTCACTGTAACCATCCGTAGCTTTCCAGAAACTCTCGAAGTCGCGGATCTTCCGATGAGAGTGCCGGAAGCCAAGGACCCACCAAAGTACGTGTCCACCAGGCGCGCTCGCGCAGGGGTGCGAACTGATAACGATAGAGCTGTGCGCGCAGAAAACGCGGCGGCGTGGCTGGGAATGGGTTGTTGCCCAGAAGGCTCAGGGCACCCGGATCATTGTGCAACAACTTCCATGCAAGATGAACCGTCCAGGGCGCCTGGTTGGGCGAAGACATCGCCGCGAACCAGATCAGCCAGTCGAGCCGAAGATGGTAAGGGCTCAGGAAACATGGCCGTCGGCCGGGATCCCCTGGTTTGCATTTGAACTCGTAAGACCTCCACTCGGCATCCTCCGTTGGCGCGTCAGCCAGCGTGCCCTCGAAGACGATTTCGTATCGGACCTTGCTGACGCTGCCAAACGCCCCGTACGAATTCACCAGCTCGAAGGGCTCGTAGGAAGTATTCATCACCTGCTCGTTCGAAAGCAGGTTGGTGACTGGCGCAATGCTCAGGGCGGCTACGCAGGTTGCGAGGACTACAGCTACCACCCGCTGCGATCGTGCCGCGATAGTCTCACGAGGCCGTTGCAGAAACCTCTGCCACCAGGCTCGCGGCACAAGGCGCGAAAGAAAGCGATCATCGAAACAAGCGATGACCGGAACCAAGGTCAACCAATTCAGGAACGAGAGGTTGCCACTGACAATCAGGAAAAACTGAAGCCCCGCCAGGACCAGCCCCGCGATGTGTCGGATCGTTCTTGGAGTTAGCAGAAAGAAGGGCGCAATCAGCTCGGCCAAATGATTGTAGAGGGCTCCGAGCTGATGAAACCAGCGGGGTAGAAAATGTAACCACCGGCTGAGAGGGTTAGGAATCGGCTGAGTCTCGTAGTGATAATAGAGGCAGGTCAGCTCGCGCCAGCACGGATCGCCCCGGATTTTGATCAGTCCGGCTCCCAACATGATTCGGAAGATCAGCCAGCGAAAGAGCCATACCACGACGACCGGAGGAGGCCGCTTCGGAAAAGGCCTGGGATCCCACAGTGGGCACAAAAAAATGGCCAAAAAACCCGTCTCGCCCAACTGGCTCTCCCAGCCGAATCCATACCAGAGCTGACCGATGTGGCGGATCGAGAGATAGAGAAGCCAGAGGGTCGCGAGCATCGGGGCATTTGCAAAGCCCAGCAGAACGACCAGCGATAGGAGGGCTCCGATCCAGCCGACGCCGAGAAGAAATCCGTCCGATCGCTTAAGCCAAAAAAGAGTAGGCATCTTCAGGAATGCCTCCCATTGCGAGCCGAACTGGTGGCCGACACGCTCGAGGGACGGCTGCACTGGCAGCAGACCATGCTCACCCAATAGGGGTATTCCTTGATTGATGAAGACCAAGAAGGCCACGAAGTAGATCAACCCCAGCAACCGGAGGATCACGAAGCGAGCCAGCCAATAAGTTTGGGCTTGTTTGGCGGCGAATTGCTCAGTGAGCGCGATCTGCGGCGTGCCGGGTTCGAGAGATGTGTCGCTCACCGGCACAGAGTAGATAGCCGAGATAAGGCAGAGCAAATCCCCTCGAGGGGCTCGGACTAGGCCACCTCGAGGGGCTGCGGCGTAGGATCCGGCCTTGCCAGCTCGGGCGGAAAGCTATGCCGCGAACGTCAACTTACTGGACGACGTAGTGGTTCACTGAGGCGGTGAACGTAACCCGCAGGCGCGAGCCCGCCAAGCCGCCTGCGATGTCCACCTCGTTGAAGCGGGAGACGAAGAGCTGCTGATTGGCGTTAACCGGGTTGTTCGTGGCGGCGATTGTGTATGAGCCTGTGTCGGCAGTGCTGATGCCATTGAAGTCGTTGGTCGAGATCGTCGCTTGCTTTGCCGTCGAGGGCGTGGTCCAGCTTACGGCCAGCGGCTGGTTCGCAGGCACGACCGCATTTTGAGCGGGCGTGTTGATCGTGTGCATGCCAATCCCTCCCACGACGACGCCCTGCACGTTATCCGTGTTCCGCGTCACCGAGAGGCCGAAGTCGCCACCGGGAAACTGGGCGATCGAGTTCAGGTACCTGCCCGAGCCTGCCTGGGCCTCGACGAGTGACACGCTACCGTTCGGCAAGCCGCTATTGGAGATTGTTACGGTGGCGGCGGGCACCCTGTTGCCAAGGCCGTCCCTGAGGGTGACCGTAAAGTTCGTCACCGGGGCGCCATTGTTCATCGAGGCTTCGATGGCTCCAGTTACGAGCAGGGTCGACGTGCCGGTGCCCGCATTGTTGTGGCTGGTGGCCGTGCCGCCACCGCAGGCCAGGGCAGTCGCGGCCAGTACGGCGAGAAGTTTGGTGTGCTTCATTTATTCCTCCTGGGAGTTGGTTTGCGCGTTGCCGGCCGCAAAGGCGCTGCTTGCAGGATCGAATCATTTCTGGCCAAGGCGCAGCTACGGCACCTTTTAGGTGGCGCGCAGGGGCGCGCCCCACTCACACTCGCTGGCGTCGTAACAACCCGCGAGGCGCGCTGATCGGCCTCGCAGGATGGCTTGATTGCGGGTCTGGGAGCGGCTCCCACTGCTAGCGGGCGGGTGTCAGATCAGCGGCAAAGGTATGGCCAATCTGGTAGTGCTTCGTCCGTGCGCCTCACCATCCGCGACGCTGCCCGGTACCTGGCTGTTCCCGAAGAGACTATCTACAGGTGGATTCGGGACGGCGAAATCCCATTCTCCCGGATCAACGATCAGTACCGTCTGAGCAGCGACGACCTGCTGGAATGGGCGACGGCCCGCGGAATCAACGTGCAAGTCGACATTCTGCAGCACGCACATCAGGACACCGCCCCGAGCTTCGTGGACGCGCTGCGCAACGGTGGCCTCCATCGGTACGACGGACCACCGGACCGAAACTCGATCCTCGCCGCGCTCGTAAAGGGGCTTGCCTTCGCAGAGGACTCCGATCGCTCCGCCTTGCTAGAGTTACTAATCGCCCGCGAGGGGATCGGTTCGACCGGCATTGGCCAAGGTATCGCGATCCCGCACGCCCGCGCGCCGGTCGTCCTGCAAGGCGCCGCGCCGTCGATCGCGCTGTGGTATCTTGAGCGCCCGGTGGATTTCGGAGCGCGGGACCAAGTTGCGGTCGCCACCGTCTTCTTCATGATGACGCCGACCCCGCGCGTGCACCTCCAGCTTTTGTCCCGGTTGGCGTCTGCGCTGCACGACAGCGAGTTCCGTGCGGCGGTGAAGGACCGCGCCCCGCTCGATCGCATTCTCGAACAAGCGCGGCGACTCGAACCGACATTCTCACGTGGCGATCGCGACGGGGCGGGATGACCGGAGTGGACACACAGCTCGTCCTGCTGCTCGGCGGGATCGCCGTGATTCTCGCGGGAGGCCTGCTTGCACTTGCACTAACGCCATGGCCACGCGTCTCGGGTACCGCCAGCACTTTGTCGGTGCTGGTCGGCGCGGGGATGGGGCTTGTCCCAGTCGCACGGGCGCTTGCCTCGGGAACGGTGCTCTCGTTCGCGGGGCCCTGGGCGATCCCAAACGGCGCGCTAATGCTCGAGTTGGATCCACTTTCGGCCTTCTTCCTGGCTCCCGTGCTCGCCCTCTCCGCGATGGCTGGAATCTACGGTCGCGAATACATGCTCTCCCGAGTCAGCCGCCGGTTGGGCCTGCCGTTCTTCGGTTTCCATCTGATGGTGGTGGGCATGGCGCTCGTGGTCCTCGCGCGCAACGGCGTGCTGTTTCTCGTCAGCTGGGAAGCCATGGCGGTCGCGGCGTTCTTCCTGATCTCCTATGACCAAGAGGATCCCGCATCCCGGCGTGCAGGCTGGGTCTACCTGATTGCCACCCACGTTGGAGCAGCGGCGCTGTTTGCGATGTTTCTACTCCTCGCTCAAGACGCCGGCGGGTACAACTTCGCGCAGTTCGCGGCAGCTCCGCCTTCCGGCCCACGAGCTTTGGCCGTGGTGCTGCTCGCGTTAATAGGCTTTGGAGCCAAGGCCGGCTTCGTTCCGCTCCACGTCTGGCTGCCCGAGGCCCATGCCGCGGCGCCGTCCCATGTCTCCGCGGTCATGTCCGGCGCGCTGATCAAACTCGGTCTCTACGGCCTGCTTCGGATCTTCCTAATCATCGGTACGCCAGCCGATTGGTGGGGACCGTCGCTGGCGGGAATTGGCCTGGTCGGTGCGCTCCTGGGGATTTCGTTGGCTTTGTACCAACGAGACCTGAAACGGGCGCTGGCCTATTCGAGCGTCGAAAACATCGGGCTGATCGCGTTTGCACTGGGGATTGCGTACTGGGCCGCGAGCAGAGGAGAAAACGAGGCGGCATCGCTTGCGATGGCCGGGGGCCTTTTGCACGTCTGGAACCACACCCTGATGAAGGGGACGATGTTTTTCGCCGCCGGGAGCGTGGTCCACGCGACTCACACGCGCAGGCTTGAGCAGCTTGGGGGAGTGGCTCGCCGCATGCCGCTCACCGCCCTAGGAATGACGGTGGCCGCGGTAGCGCTGTCCGCGCTTCCACCGCTCAATGGATTCGTCAGCGAGTGGCTCATCTACCAAAGCTTGATCCGGCCCGGTCTCGAGGTGAAGGGGCCGATCTCGATGCTCGCCCTATTGGCCGTGGGCTTGGTCTCGCTCGTCGGTGCCCTGGCCCTTCTCTCTTTCGCGCGCGTTTTTGGGATTAGTCTTCTCGGCCAACCGCGCAGCAAGCACGCGGAAGTGGCGCACGAAAGCTCCCCATGGCTGCTTTTCCCGATGGCTCTGTTGGCGATTGCCTGCATCGGCGTGGCTCTCGCGCCCGGACGAGTCATTGCGCTCACCGCCCGCGTCGCGGCGCAGCTCTTCGGTCGCAGCGGTCCATCTCCGCTCGCGCCCGCGGCAGGCTCGCTCCCGGCGCTTGCTGCTTTCAATCTGATCCTCTGGGCGAGCTGCCTTTTGCTCGGGCTTGTGGCCTGGTGGCTGTACCGCGCGAGGCCTTGGGAAGCGAAAGAAACCTGGGGCTGTGGCTATGCGGCGCCGCGGTCGCGGATGCAGTACGGAGCGTTGTCCTTTGCCCAACTCGCCGCGGAAAACATCCTTCCCCCGCTGCTTCGGCCGAAAGTGGTACGCTCGTGGCTGCGAGGTCTGTTCCCAACGACTTCACGGCTCGAGCTAGACGACGCCGATCCATTTACGCGCGGCGCCTACCAGCCGATGTTCGCGAGGGGGGCAGGCTGGCTGTCCTCGCTCAACTGGGTCCAGGGGGGCGCGCTTCACAGCTATTTGCTCTACGTTCTGCTTGCAGTGGTATTGGGCATGGTCTGGCTATCGGTGCGTGGGTGGGGCGCGCGGTGATTGCGTGGTTTGTTCTAGTGGCGATTGGCCTGGTGGCTGCGAGCGGCGTCCCCGGGCTCTTCTTCGCGAGATCGTCCTCGGCCGGAGAGCGGATCGCCGTCGGAATGCTCTCTTCTGCCGCGGCCCTTGCCTTATTCGCGATCGGCCATGTTGTCATCAGCGGCGCCGCCGCCGAGCTGTCCTTAAGCTGGGCCGTGCCCGGCGGAGCTCTTTCAATCCGCATCGATGCGCTTGCTGCGTTCTTCCTCGTCCCAATCTTTGCGATCTCCGCGCTCGGCGCCATCTATGGCCTTGAGTACTGGGCCCAGGCGCAGCAGCAGCAGAATGGGCGACGGCTGCGACTGGTCTACGGCCTGATCGTCGCTGGGCTCGCCATCACCACTGTGGCGGCGAACGGGATGCTGTTCTTGGCCGGCTGGGAAGTGATGACACTGGCCGCGTTTGTCGCGATCGGCACCGAAGACCACCTGCCTGGAACGCGCGCGGCCAGCTACCTCTATCTCGTCGCGACACGGGTTGGCACCTTGTGCCTATTCGCAATGTTCGCGCTCATTTATGGATCAACGCGCAGCTTCGCGCTGGTTCATATGGATTGGCTTACGCCGGGACCGGCCACGGCAATTTTTGTCCTCGGGCTGCTCGGATTCGGGATCAAGGCGGGCGTGATGCCGCTTCACATCTGGCTTCCGAGCGCACATGCGGCGGCGCCCAGCCACGTGTCGGCGTTGATGTCCGGTGTGCTGATCAAGATCGGCATCTACGGCCTGGTGCGCACGCTTTCGCTTTTGCCGACTCCGCCGGTTTGGTGGGCCGTGCTTCTGCTGAGCCTTGGCGGCGTCTCGGGCGTGCTCGGTGTTGCGTTTGCGATCGGCCAGCACGACATCAAGCGCCTTCTCGCCTATCACAGCATCGAAAACATCGGCATCATTCTGCTTGGAATTGGAGTGGCCGTGCTGGGGCGAGCCCTTCATCGACCCGAGCTGGTTGTGCTCGGGTTGGCTGGCGGGCTCTTGCACGTGTGGAACCATGGCCTGTTCAAAGGCCTCCTCTTCCTAAGCGCAGGCGCGGTGATTCATGCTTGCCACACGCGCGAGATCGATCAGCTTGGAGGCCTGTTGCCGAAAATGCCGCGCACTTCCATCCTCTTTCTGATCGGAGCCGTAGCAATCTGCGGCTTGCCGCCATTGAACGGATTCGTGAGCGAGCTGCTCGTTTACCTGGGCCTTTTCGATGCAGCTCGTTCGAGTCAGGCCGAGGTGTGGCTTGCTCCGTCGCTCGCCGCGGCCGCTCTGGCGCTGATCGGGGGTCTGGCGCTGGCTTGCTTCGTCAAAGTATTCGGAGCCGCATTCCTCGGCCATCGCCGCAGCAATCACAGCGCCGCCGCGCACGATGGAGGCGGTCTGCTGCTGGCTCCGATGGGTGTTCTCGCCGCCTGTTGCATGGTCATCGGCCTCGCGCCCGCGACGATCGCTCGCTTTTTGAATCTAGCGGTCGCCGTCTTCGGCCCGGTGCCGACTTCATCATCTCTGCAAGCGCTCGCTCCCTTTTCCTACTTGAGCCTTGCCTCCGCGATCCTACTGGCATGCGCCCTTGGCGGCGGCGCCCTACTGGCTCGGCGCCTCCAGAGTGGGACATCCGCCGGCCTTACCTGGGATTGTGGTTACGTCGCGCCTGGGAAGCGAATGCAGTACTCGTCATCTTCCTTTGCGGAGATGCTCGTTGGCCTTTTTCAATGGGCGCTGCGGCCCAAGGTACACCGCGAGCGCGTCCCAGGTTTCTTCCCCAGACCAACTCGATTCGCGTCGCAGGTGGACGATGCCGTGCTCGATCAGCTGCTTCGTCCAGCGATCGCCTCCGTTGGCGGTTGGCTCAACCGGCTTCGATGGCTTCAACCCGGGAGCTTGAACCTTTATCTGCTCTACGTCGTTTTCGCGCTCGTCCTGGGACTGGTTTGGGCGCGGGGAGTCCATCCACAATGAAGCTTTTGCAAATTGCGACGCAGCTCGCAGTCGCGTTGCTGCTTCCGCCGCTGCTGCTTGGCGTGATCGTCAAGGTGAAAGCCTTCTTCGCCGGACGCGTGGGCGCGCCGCTTCTGCAACTATACCGGGACGTCTGGAAGCTTTGGCGAAAGGGCTCCGTCTTCAGCACCACCACGACCTGGGTATTCAAGGCGGGGCCGGTGGTCAATCTCGTCGCGGTCCTGCTGATGCCACTGGGAACTCACCGTGCGCTGCTCTCCTTTGCGGGCGATGCGATTCTCTTCGCTTACCTGCTGGCGCTCGGTCGGTTTTTCACGATCGTTGCCGCGCTCGATACCGGCTCATCTTTCGAGGGAATGGGGGCTGCGCGCGAAGCCACCTTTTCGGCTCTGGCGGAGCCGGGCCTTTTTCTCGGCCTGATGGCGTTGGCTCGCAAATCGGGATCGGTGTCGTTGTCGCAAATGCTCGGCCCCAAGCTCTTGGACGCGTGGTTCGACAGCGGAGGGGCGCTGGTGCTGGTGATCGCCAGCTTCTTCGTTGTGCTGCTCGCGGAGAACAGCCGAATTCCATTCGACGACCCTAACACGCACCTGGAGCTGACGATGATTCACGAGGTGATGGTGCTCGATCATAGCGGTCCTGCCTTGGGAATGATTCTGTATGGAGCTGCGCTGAAGCTCTTTCTGTTGGGAGCGCTGATCGCGCGTCTGGTCACGCCGATTTCCACGGGCAATCCGTGGTTGGACTGGCTGGTCTTCGTCGTGGCGATGGTGGGATTGTCGGGATTGGTCGGGATAGTGGAGTCCACGATGGCGCGGCTGCGCCTTTTGCACCTGCCGAGGCTGCTCGTCGCTGCCTCGATCATCTCCGTCTTCGCAATCATTCTCGCGAGGTAAGCATGTCCACTGCAATCCTGGTGATGGTGCTGTTGCTCAACTTCTTCGTGCTCGGCACGAGCCGGCTGCGCGCCGTGATCAACGCCTCCGCTGCCCAGGGTGTTGCCTTAGGTGTGCTCGCGCTGTTGGTGCATCCGCATGTTGACGAGGATACTCTGCTCGTAGCCGTCGGCGCGGCCTTGATTAAAGGGCTGGTTATTCCCTGGCTGCTGCTGCGGGCAATGCGAGATGCCGCGATCCGAAGGGAAGTGGAGCCGGTGATCGGCTTTGTGCCTTCGCTGCTGCTCTGCGCGGTGGGCACGGGCGTAGCCCTCGTCTTCTCGTCCACCCTTCCCCTGGCGCCGCAACACCAAGGCTCGCTGCTCGTACCGGCCTCGCTCGCCACCGTGCTCAGCGGCTTTCTGGTGCTCACCACCCGGAAAAAAGCGATCAACCAGGTTGTCGGCTACCTCCTGCTTGAAAACGGCATCTACATCATGGGCCTTACTCTTTTGCAGGCGATGCCGTTCCTGGTGGAGATCGGCGTTCTACTCGACCTCTTCGTCGCCATCTTCGTGATGGGAATCATCATCAATCACATCAGTCGCGAGTTCGGTTCAATGGACACCGCGAATCTCTCCGCCCTCAAGGACTGACCCATGCTCCTCGCGCTCATCCTGGTGCCAATTCTGCTCGGTGGTGTCGCCTTCATCATGCCCTTCGAGCGGGTGAGGCCATGGCTGCTGCCGGTGGGCGGCGCGACACACCTCGGCTTGACTGCGACCGCCATCACCCGCGGGGCCTCACCGATGCTCGACGGATACTTGGTGTTGGACCCACTGGGAACGTTGGTTCTCGGCTTTACCAGCGTCTTGTTTTTTCTCTGCTTCCTCTATGCTCCGGGCTACCTTCGGCAGCGTCCCGAAAGGCGTAACCGCGTTTTCGTCGCCTGCCTTTTGGTGTTCGTAGGGACGACCAGCCTGATCCTGCTCACGCACCATCTGGGCTTGATGTGGGTGGCGCTTGAGGCCACCACGCTCTGCACCGCGCCGCTGCTGTACTTCAACCACAATGCCCGATCCCTCGAAGCAGTGTGGAAGTACCTCCTCGTGGGCTCGGTCGGGATCGCCCTGGCGTTGTTGGGATCTCTGTTCCTCGCATACTCCGCCCTGCACGCGCGCCTGACTCCCTCGCTGCTGCTCGAAGATCTGATCCGCGATGGACATGCGCTCTCGAGGCCGTGGCTCCACGCGGCCTTCGTGCTGCTCTTCGTCGGCTATGGCACCAAGATGGGACTTGCGCCGATGCACACCTGGAAGCCTGACGCGTACGGCGAAGCGCCGGGACTGGTCGGTGCGCTGCTCGCGGGAGGGCTCACCAACTGTGCCTTTTTGGCGATCCTTCGCTTTTTCCACATCCTGAGCGCTGCCGGGGAGGCCGCGTTCGCCAGGGAGCTGATGATCGGCGGCGGGCTCTTTTCGATTGCCGTGGCGGGCGTCTTCATGGTCCGGCAGCGCGACTACAAGCGCCTCCTCGCGTACTCGAGCGTGGAGCACATGGGGATTTTGGTGCTAGGCGTCGGCATAGGCGGGAATGCGGTGTTCGGAAGCCTTCTCCATCTGATCAACAACGGCCTCACCAAAGGCGTTCTCTTCCTCTCCGCCGCGAACATCCATCGAGCGTTCGCGAGCAAAACCGTGGAAGGCACCACTGGCGCAATGCGGCTGGTGCCGGTGTCTGGAGCGCTCTTTCTGCTCGGCTTCTTCGCGATCACCGGCTCGCCGCCATTTGGTCCGTTCGTCAGCGAATTCACCATCCTCAGCGCCGCGGTCAGCGCCGGTCGCTACGTCGTGGTGGGTCTTTTCCTGCTTCTTTTGGTGATCGTCTTCATCGGAATGGGAGCGACGGTCCTAGCGGTCGTGCAAGGCACTCCGGTCGGGATCGACAGGAGCGTTCCTGCCAAGCCTGAAACTTTTCTCACCGTCGCTCCGGCTGTGGCATTCCTCATCCTGGTGCTCTGCCTCGGGTTGTATTTGCCGCCGCCCTTGCAGGCGCTCATCCAGCGAGCGGCTGCTTTCGAGGCT
>Ga0209648_10005583_pt1 | contig 10783 bp, 6 predicted proteins | sample GraSoi2013_115cm_FD_185830 | JGI IMG/M metagenome (GOLD analysis project Ga0209648, IMG submission 185830) | Grasslands soil microbial communities from the Angelo Coastal Reserve, California, USA - Sample 9_17_2013_115cm (SPAdes) (version 2) | ecosystem: Environmental > Terrestrial > Soil >...
GAGCCGGTCCTTTGCAGGTTTTCGCATTTGAAGAAGAGCTGGGCCCTGGTCATAGCGTTCAAGGAGGCGGAGGTCAGGACCGGCGTGCGATGGATCCGAGGAGCGATGCGCGCGTGCGCCGCTAGGATGGCCTCCCAACTGGGCGGCTGGTAGTCGGAAATTTCGACGGAAGGGGCTGTGCTCATAAGGGTCGGTTTGAGCTCGGGAACGTTTGCTCGTTCTTCACGTTTAGCGCGTTCATCCTCCCAGTGAAAGAGGCATTATGGCACGGGGATAGAGGTTTTGCCCTGGCGGATGATTTGAGCGCGCGCGATTCGCAGGGGTACTGGTATCCATTGGCCATACCAGGTTTGGTACTTGACCGCCCGTCTGGCTCTGGTACGCTGGGACTCCCTCCACCAATTTTGTAGGAGTCCGCGCCAGGGCCTTCCTCACGCGGGGGAGGACAAGATGAGAGTACCCGAACGCCGCCAATTGGCACGCGTCTATCTTCGGACGCCCTTGCGCTTCCGGGCCCTCGGCGTCGCTTCGGACAACACTGAGCATTTTACCGAGGCTCTGAACGTATCGCGCGGCGGGTTTTTCTTCGCCTCATCGGCTCCCCTGCAGGTAGGCATGCCCATCGAAGCAACCCTGCGCATGCCCGCGGAAGTGACTGGCAACTCCGCCCAGGAGATGCGATGCACGGCGCGGGTCGTCCATGTTCGCAACGAACCTTACGGCGACGGCCGCATCGGATTTGGCGCCGAAATTGAAAGATTCCAGACCGTTCCGCCTCAGGACCGCTGGGTTGTCTGAAGGAAAGTTGTCGGTCCTCGGTTTTCAGTACTCAATTCAATTCAGACGCAAATAGAAAAAGCATGTGAGTTGTCGTCGTGCTCTGCAGTGCGAGCTTGTGTGGAGCAGTCGCGATTTTAATGATCGACTGTATGTGGGTTGAGATCCTTCGCTTCGCTCAGGATGACACCGGGCTGAGTTGGGAAGAGCGCTTAGGGTCTTGCGGCCGGAACAGTGAAGGTGGTTTTGGCGCTGCCGACATTTTCGAATCGGTCGTAGACTCGCACCGCAATGGTGTGTTCTCCCGGGGCAATTCCGCTGAGCGAGAATTCATAGCGCTCTTCGGGCGCATCGCTGATGCGGCTGGTCGGAGCAACAAGCGTCCAATCGCCACCGTCGAGGCTGTATTGCGCGCGCTCGATGCTGCTCGCTGCGTCTCGCGCTGCAAACTTGACGATGACGGAGCTGAATGCGGGACTGCCGCCCCGTGTCACCACCGCCATCGCTTCGAGACGCTCGATCGTCGGTGGCGTGTTGTCCACTTCGAAGCGCTCGCTTTCGCGTTCGGTCTTGAGTGCGAGAGCGGGGGGATTCGAGGGCCCGTCGGAAGCGACGATTTTGAGGTAGTAGGCGCCATCCGGCAGTGCGCCCGTGTCCCAGGAATAAAATTTCTGCTCAAGATTGTCCTTCAATAATTTCCATTCGTGTTCGTTTTCGCCGCGAAAATAAACCGCGTAGCGCAGTTCGTCGTCGTTGTCGTCATGCGCGGTCCACAGAACGGATTGATAACCCTTCTGCAGCGTGCCTTGCGGCGGTTGTTCGAATCGCTGCGGCGCGCTGCTTTGCGTGATTACAACGCCAGAGATGTTTGGCGACGGCGGCATCTTGAGGGTCACAGGTGCCGGCTGACCCGACGAAATGCCGCCCTGGCTCTGCGCCCGCACTCCGGGATCCTGCAGCGCGATTCCGTCAATGACCGGTGCCACATTGCGCGGCAAATACGCGAGGCTCACCCAATCGATGCCGTCGCCGGGACGGCCATCGTGAATGATCGCTTTCCACTGGACGAACCGCGCCGACGGCGCTTCCATCGCGGCACCAGATTTCGTGTACGGGCCGTACCAGCGGGACCATTCTCGGCCGGGATCTTCCGTGTTTCCCGAGCGCACAAAAAATTCCAGCCGCGGGTCATTCGACTGCAATGGAGATTTTGCTGCGGTAGGCTGCGGAGGACTCCACCATTCCATGCGCCCCCATTGCGAAAAAAGTTGAGCGTCGAAAGAGCGGGATTCGAACGTGCCTTCGGATTCGTACTCCGGGCCAACCGAATAAACCTTTCCCGGATTCGCTGTGCACAGGAAAACTTTGCCGGCGGAATTGCGCGCGATGCCCGTGATTTGCGCCGAGCCGGACTTGGCGAGATGGGCGAAGACGCCGTGCCCATCTACGGCCAGGAGAGCGCCCCTGTTGCCGGTCCCGGCCAGGAGCCGGCCATCGGAAGCGAGGCCGAGGGCGTAGACCACATCATCGCGCGAAGACCAAAGCTCTTCAGGAGCGCCTCCGGCGCTGATGCGGTAGATGCTGCTGGAGAGGAGAGAAGGAAAAGGAATAAAAGTTGGTTGTGGCTGGACCTGGCCGGAAGTCACTACGCCGCCGGTGGTGATGGTAGTGGTTCCTTGCGCAGTGGAGATGATGGGGATGGGAGCTTGTCCAATGCGCTGCTTCTCGCCAATCGCAGAGGCGTAGATCGTGCCGTCGGCGGCGACAGCGAGGGAAGTGACTTCACGCTTGGAAGTTTCGTAGAGAACAAAGCCTTCGGATTTTGTTGCGGCAGAATCCTTGGAGTCCTTCGCGGATTTATTCGAGGCACTCCGCGAAATACGCAGAATGCGGCCGCTGGGTTCGGTGCCGGCGATGAGATTTCCGTTTACGTCGAAAGCCAGAACGCGAATGTGAGCCTCGTCGCTGGAATAGAAGAGTTCGCCTTTGCCGTCAGGCGAGACGGAGAAGACCTGTCCCTTGTCACCCGTGGCGACATAGAGAGTTCCGTCGGCTGAGAAAGCGAGGTCCCAGATATATTTGGTTTTGGGATCGAAGAAAACGGACTTCTCACCGGAAGCAGAGACGCGGTAAACCTTGCCGTCGGGAGAAGTGCCGACATAGAGAGTACCCTTGGAGTCAAAGGCAATGGGCTGCGCGGAGAGATCCGTGGAATCGAAGACCACGGCGGGTTTGCCGTTCGAATCGAAGCGAAATACTTTTGCCGGCGAGCCACCTGCGGCGTAGAGCGTGCCCTTGGGGTCAAGGTGGATGGACCACAGATAGGAAGCGTCGGCGTCGGCGAGCAAGGTGAATTTGGGAGCCAGTTCGAGGCGGCCATCGCTTCGCACGGCCACGCCATGCGCGGCGCCTCTAAGGAATTCTTCGGAAGTGGACTGGCGCCAGCGGCGGGTGTGCTCGGCGAAGGAAGAAGGGAGGAATAGGAAGTAAAGGAGGGAAATGAGGTAAAGGAAACGGAGGTGCTGATGATGATTTGAGGAAGAGAGGACGCAGGAGTTGAGATCCTTCGGGGCCACTGAGACTGGCCTCTGAGGATGACTAGTGTTCCTAAATTGCCCCCTTGTGATCTCTGGTTGAGATAGTTGAATTGCGGCCTTCAGCCAGCTGCTCATTTTAGTGATCACCGGACTTGGAGATTCAGAGAGATGACGCCGGAGACGGGGCCTCCGAGCGGGATGGAAGCTTCACTGGCCAAAGATTCGCGCAAGACCTGAACGCTGCCGGGAGTCGGGCGGCCGTCGACGACATTGATTTGTGAAAGCGGAATGTTCGGCAATTCCTTGTCGTCCCAAAGAAGCGTGGGAGCCGGAACGAACAGCCCGACGTAAAGACGGTCGTTCCGGCGCTCGCGATTCAGGAGCGCAATCAGCTGATCCAGGCCGTTGGGGCCGCTGCCAGCGCCGGCAAATTGGAAGCCACGCGAGGCGCGATTCAGCAGGTCAGCATCACTGACCAGAATACGGAGCGAGGTGCCGCGCGCAATCTGTTCCGGGACGCGCACGGTGGTTTCTTCCACGCGAGCAGCGCCACGATAGGGACGAAGCAAAACGCGAACACGAAGAGTCTCGCCGGGAGCGGCTTCGCCTTTTTCGAGCCACGCGCTTTCAATGGAGAATGATTTTCTGCTCGGAACGCTTTCGACTCGAAGGGTGATGCGGTCCACTCTGGCGGGTTCGAAGGTATTGACGAAAAGGCGTGTAAAAACATTTTGCATCGTAAGGGCGATGGGCAGGCCGTCGGGAGAGAGAGAATCGCCCGGAGCGAAAGTGTTTTCGATTTGAACCGGCGCATGGCCTTGCAGGCGAATCTCACCGGAGAGATGGAGCGTGGTGCCCTCGCCGTACAGAGAATTTTGCGTCAGACCATTGAAGGTGGTGAGCGCCACAAGGAGCGGCGTGAGCTTGGGATGATTGACGAGCTCGAAGTGAAGTGTCTTTTGCTTCGCAGGTTCGGCGCCGGAGACCAGCAGGGTTAGATCCAGGGGAATCATCGCGGGAGGGGCACCGAGTTTGCCGGTGACCGCGGTGAGATGATCCCCGGTGATGGTGCCAATGGAGCCGCCAACGTTGACGATTTTGGTGGAAGCGAGATCGGAAGAGAGCGTGGTGACGACGCGGCTGCGCGCCATGGGAATCTGAATGTCACCCAGACTCAGAAACGGATGGCCGCAGAGATAGACGCGGTCGGCTTGCACCGCCGTGACCGTGCAAGCGGAGTTGATGGATGCGTCGCCCTGAACCAACACCATGCCGGCCATGTCTCCGGCAACGAGATTTCCATCATCGGGCTGTGGCGGCACAGTGCCGCCTAGTGCCGCAACGAATCCGTAGCCTTGCAGTTGATTCGCGAATTGCTGCAGCGCGGCCGGTTGAAAGCCCGAAAATACGAGCGGCGTTTCGATGGGTTCGAGCGCCGAGCCAGAAGGCAGGCCCGTCCTCGTAGAAGCTTCGCTGGGAAGCCCGAGATGTTGTGTGGCGGCGTGTGCCGTGGCAGGCAAAGAAGGCGGATTCAGCACGTCCTGGATGGGTGTGACACCTGCGATGGGTTCTTTGGTGAAGATGCCCAGTTTCAGCGAAAGCGCGCCAGCAAGTCTTCCGTCGAGGTAGACCGGGCTTCCGCTCATTCCCGCGACTACACCGGTGTGTTCAACTTTCGGGCCCTTCAACTGCACCAGGATGATGGACTGTTGGGGGGCGAGAAAATTGTCCATCACACCGATGACTTCGAGATTGAACTTTTCCACCTGATCGCCGGCAAAAATTGTATAGGCGTATCCCTGCATTCCCGCGCGCACCTGGCTGAGGGGAAGGATTTCATTCGATTCTTGGGCGACGGCGAGACCAGGTCCCAGACAGAGAGCAGCCTGAAACGCAACGAGTGCGGCGAGCAGAAACCAACGAGACATGGACAGATGAGACCGGGCCGTATGCATGAATTGGTAATGATACGCGGCGGGGTACCGGGAAGCAATCGAACCTGTGGCGTGCAAAACGTAGGCCGATGGGCATAGAAGTTCTAGGACTCGCCACGGATGCGGTCACTCTCAACGCTAATCCGCTGGCCATTTCCATCCTGAGCGAAGCGTGCCTTTTGCGCTCCGGATGGGTTTCGGAGTGAGGGATCTGATCTGATCCACATCTCAGCGTGAAAGTTGGGTTGAGATTCTTCGCGTGCGGCTTTGCCGCACCCTCAAGATGACAGGCTTAAGGACTTCGGGATATTGACGTTGAGCGTAACCAATGATTGCCCTTCTTATCGGGCTCGGTCTGGCGGCAAGAGTAACGCGAAATCAAAAAGTGTGAAGAAATAATTTCCACTTATTTGGTGTAGACTCGCGTCGTCGAGGAATTTCACGCAGACGATTTGCATTCAAGAAGAGTCCGAGGAGCAAGCGACAATGGCAGACACGATTCCTCTGGGGCAACCCTTACAAGCGCGCCTGGGCGAGCGAGCTTCCGCAAGCGTGGAGTCCATCCCCTGGCCGATCTGGTGCATGATTGCGGGAATCGCTTCCAGCCTCATTGGCGGGCATTGGGACATTTCCTGGCACATGTCGGTCGGTCGGGACACATTCTGGACGCCGGCGCACATCATGATCCAGATGAACGGCGTGCTGGTGGGCATCGCTTGCGCGTACATGATTCTGACGACGACCTTTGGTGGTGATGCCACAGCGCAGAGCGCTTCCGTGAAAATTTGGGGATTTCGCGGGCCGCTCGGGGCGTTCATCGCCACGTGGGGCTGCATTGCGATGCTGACGTCCGCGCCCTTCGATAACTGGTGGCACAACGCTTACGGCCTGGACGTGAAGATCGTGAGTCCGCCACATACGCTGCTTTCGCTGGGATCATTTGCGATAAAAGTGGGGGCGCTGGCGCTGATGGCGGGGATGATGAGCCGCGCGGGAGAGAGAGTGCGGCGAAGGTTGACGTGGCTCTTCGTTTTTGTGGGTGCGGATTGCGTTGTGCAACTTGGGACGATTCTCACCGATGCAACGTGGCCCGTGAACTTGCACGCCGCGAGATGCTACTTGTCGGTGGCGATCGCGATTCCTCCGGTGTTGATTGGCACGGCGTGGGGATTGAGCCGGCGATGGGCGGGCACGCTGGTGGCTGGCACTTACACGATAATTCTGCTGGCGTTTGAATGGATTCTGCCGCTGATTCCGGCGCAACCAAAGCTCGGGCCGGTCTATCAGAACATTACGCATCTCGTTCCGCTGCATTTCCCGCTGCTCTTGATCGTGCCCGCGGTGATCCTGGATCTGTTGTGGAACAAGACTGAACAGTGGGGAAGATGGAAGCTCGCCGCCGTTTCCGGGCCGGTGTTCGTGCTGAGCTTTCTCGCGGTGCAATGGCCTTTTGCGAATTTTTTGATGTCGCCGGCGGCGCGGAACTGGTTCTTTGGAATGGCGTACTTTGCCTATTTCGATCCAGCGGGTCTTCTATACGATCCGTACAAGTTTGAAATTGCGGAGAAGACGCGTGGTGAGTTTTGGATCACGATGGCCGCCGCGCTGGTAGTTTCGGTTGTCACCGCCCGGCTCGGGTTCGCATGGGGAGACTGGATGCGGCGGATGCGTCGATGAAAATGCTTCCGGCGCGTGCGCGAACGATTGCAGTCTTGGTGATCGTGCTGGGCGCTGCGCTTTCCCTCGACGCGCATGTCGGCAGCCCGGACGTGTACTACGAGGGTGATGCGGGTCCCTACCATCTTTTTGTGACGGTCCGCGTGCCGCAGGTGATCCCCGGTGTGGCGGAGATTCAAATCCGGTGCGCATCCAACGACGTGCGCGCCATCCAGATCGTGCCCATGCGGTTGAGCGGAGCAGGCTCGAACTTCCCGCCCACGCCCGACTTGGCTCAACCGTCGAAAGAGGATCCACAATTTTTTGCCGGAAGCCTCTGGCTGATGGAATCGGGCGCGTTGAAAGTGCGCGTCTCGGTGGAAGGCGCCAAGGGCAAAGGGGAACTTTCCGTGCCCGTGCCCGCGGCTGCGCAGAAGACGCTGAAGATGCAGGGGCCTCTCGGGGGATTGCTGGCGTTTCTTATGGTCTTTCTCGCCGTCGGAATCATTTTCATCGCCGGTGCGGCAGTTCGAGAAGGGAACCTCGGTCCCGGCGAAACGCCGGCGCCGGCGGGAGTGCGGCGCGCGCGCGTCGTCATGGCGATTACCGCTATTGTCGTCGCGGGGATTCTCTATCTGGGAAGGGCGTGGTGGGGCGCGGAAGCCAACAATTACCAGCGCAATGTAAATATTTTTAAGCCACCCGCGGCAGAGACCAAACTTGAAAACGGAAACCGGCTGGTGATTCGGCCCAAGGGGCAAGACCCAGAATGGTCGCAATACGTGAAGATGGAGGAGGTGATTCCCGACCATGGACATTTGATGCACCTGTTTGCGATTAGCGCCCCAGGCTTGGACCGCATGTGGCATTTGCATCCGGAGCGAATCGCAGGGGGAGCATTTGTGGAGGAGCTGCCGTCGATGCCCGCAGGACGATACCAAATTTTCGCGGATATTGTTGATAAGGACGGCTTTCCTTGGACGATGGTCGGGAGCGTAGATTTGGCTCAGATCAATGGACAGGCGCTGAGAGGTGATGACTCAGCCTGGGCCGGCGCCGCAGTTGCCGTGCAAGCCGGGGATTCAACGCTGTCGCAGCTCGCGGATGGCGGCCGCATGGTCTGGCGGCGCGCGATGGATCCCCTGAAGGCGAACGTGCCGATGGATTTCAAGTTTAGCGTGGAAGACAAAGATGGCCAGCCCGCGAGGGATTTGGAGCCTTACATGGGAATGGCAGGGCATGCGGAGTTTGTCAGCACGGATATGAGTGTTTTCGCGCACGTTCATCCCGCGGGATCAGTATCGATGGCGGCACTGGAGTTAGCGCGAACGGGGTCAACGGGAGCATCGGGGGAATTCCAAACCGGCATGCCGACATACATGGCGATGGCTATGCCAATGTCAAACGCTCCGCTGCCACCCGAGGTGAGTTTTCCGTATGGTTTCCCGCGGCCGGGCGCGTACCGAATTTTTGTCCAGATCAAGCGCGCCGGCCAAGTTGAAACCGGAGTGTTTGACGCGCGCGTGCAGTAGTGAAGAGTTTTTAGTTGTGGTGGTGCATGGCGAAGACTTTGTCGAGCGAGTCCTCGTACGGGTAGACATGCACCATCCAGCCGAAGATGACGGGCTGGAAGCGGCCATTCGCAGCGCCACAGGCCTCTTGCGTGACGATTGATCCCTTCAATCCAAACTTCGTCCAGTCGGCGTTCCGGAACTGTCCCTTCTGCGGCATGCAAAGGTTGGTGTGTAAATGCCACGTGGCAACGCTGAGAGGGACGCGGGCGTTGAGCTGCTCTTCCGTCGCGCGCTTGGGCATGGTGTACATCGCGCCCACGAGTTCGTACCCGTCTGAAGTTTTCTTGTAGAGCAGGGAAGTCGGGCGCGCCGGATCGAAAGAGAAGGCTTCGAGGAAGCCGTTCCAGTAATTCGTAAAGTGATATTCGGGCTGTGGGAGATTCGGCAGAAAGATTTTGTAACCGTTGTTCAGCGCGGCGTGATAGTCCCTGTATTTGTCGATGCCGGAGCGAAGCTGCGCGACGATCTCGTCGGCCCGTGCGGTATCCTCTCGCGTTCGCGGGCGCATCGCCGTCATGTGCATGTGCAGATTGTGAGCATCCATGTGCCCGGGCGTCATGTCGCGGACTGCATGAGCTTCGTTGACCCTGGCATCGTCCATATCCATACCGGGCATCTTGCCGTGATCCACGGGCTGCGATTCCTGGGGCTGCGAAATGGACGATTGCACAGCCTCCTGTCCGGGCGCGGCCGGGGCGCGATGGCCGGGAATGGCGGCAAGAAGGACGCTCACCAGAAAAAGGGCGCCGAATAAAATGCCGGCTTTGGCGGCGAGATGAAGGAAAGTGCTGCGGGCGGACATGATCATTCTCCTCACTCAATAATACGCATCGCGGAGCCGCGGAGTTTCACCGCGTGGCGTATGGAGCGCCTCGCGAACAACTGGCTGGAAGGACAGGAAGGAAATTAAGGAGGTGGAGGAAGCAAAGAAAATGCGGTAGATTGCGCACGATTTGCCGCAAAGCGAAACGAAGATTCGCCACGTGCTAAAATCCTGGCGTGAAAAAAGAGACCATTCAACCCGCGAAGCACCTCACCGGCGGGCTGGACCTGCCGGGAGACAAGTCCATCTCCCATCGATACGCGATGCTGGCGGGGCTGGCCGAAGGCGCCAGCGAACTTCGGCATTTTTCCGCGGCTGCGGATTGCCACAGCACACTTGCATGCATGAGCGCGCTGGGCGCCGAAGTGAAAATTGATAATGATACGGTTCGAGTGACCGGTCGCGGGCCGCGCGGATTGAAGAGCAGTTGGCGCGCGCTCGACGCTGGGAATTCGGGAACGACCATGCGGCTGCTAGCGGGAATTTTAGCCGGGCAGCAATTTTCCTCGAAACTCACGGGCGATGACTCGTTGCAGAATCGGCCCATGAAGCGCGTCATCGGGCCGTTGCGGGAAATGGGCGCGGAAATTCGCGCGCGTGACGATAATTTTGCGCCGCTGGAAATTCGCGGCACCAAACTCAAGGCTATTGACTACAACATGCCGATGGCCAGCGCGCAGGTAAAATCCGCAGTTTTGCTTGCCGGACTGTTTGCGGATGGCGTGACCAGCGTGACGGAGCCGGCGCGAACTCGCGATCACACGGAGCTGGCCCTCGAAGAATTCGGCGCCACCATCGAAAAAAATGGCCGCACGATTCGAATTCACGGCCTGGGCGGCGCAAGTGGTAGTGGCAAACTGCTTGCCAAATCACTCGATGTGCCGGGAGACTTGTCTTCGGCGGTATTTTTTATTGCCGCGGCATCCCTGTTCCCCGATTCGAACGTTCTGATTCACAATGTGGCATTGAATCCGACAAGGACAGCCATTCTGGACCTATTTGTTTCGATGGGGGCTTCGATTCAAATCCTCGGACCCAAGATCGCCCAGGGAGAGATCGTCGGCGATCTCTCAGTCAAGGGAGCATCGCTGAAAGGCGGCGTGATCGCAGGTGAACAAATCCCGCTGGTAATCGACGAGTTGCCGATGCTCGCCGCGCTCGGCCCTCACACGGAAGAAGGCATCGAAATTCGCGACGCCGCCGAATTGCGCGTGAAGGAAAGCGATCGCATCGCTGCGCTCACGGAAAATCTCCGCCGAATGGGCGCGTCCGTTGTGGAGCGGCCGGACGGATTGAAGGTGGAAGGCCGTCGCGCGGGAAAATTGCGCGGGGCGGAGATTGATCCGCGCGGCGATCACCGCATCGCAATGGCCTTCGCCGTCGCGGCCCTGGCGGGTGAGGGAAGCACCGTGATTCGCGACGCGGATTGCGCGGCCGTTTCCTTCCCCACGTTTTTTCAGGAATTGAACCGCTTGGCAGAGC
>Ga0209648_10005584_pt1 | contig 10782 bp, 16 predicted proteins | sample GraSoi2013_115cm_FD_185830 | JGI IMG/M metagenome (GOLD analysis project Ga0209648, IMG submission 185830) | Grasslands soil microbial communities from the Angelo Coastal Reserve, California, USA - Sample 9_17_2013_115cm (SPAdes) (version 2) | ecosystem: Environmental > Terrestrial > Soil >...
TGTGAAAGTGCAGGTAGGTGCCCGCTCAGCGTCCTGAGATCACCCTGTCAGCGAATTCTGTAAAGCGCCCTTGCGCGTCGGCGTTGTAGTTGTTCCATCGGTCCTCGGGCCAGATTTCGACCCGCGATCCCATTCCGATCACCACGGCCGTCGACGGAGTCTCGATACCCGTCAACCGGCGCTGCTCCATTCCCAGTGTGATTCGGCCCTGGCCGTCCGGCTCGAACGCCTCCGACATCGAATAGAGCGTCCGCGCTAGCGCTCGCTGGTCGGGACCAGGCAGCGGGCTCCGGAGCTCCTGCGCCAGCGCGTCCCACAGGTCCGGCGGATAGATCGCCAGTGCGCTGTCCTGGCTCACCGACACGTAGCTCCCCTCCGGGAGCTGCTTGCGAAATCCCGCTGGTATGGCCAGCCTTCCTTTGTCGTCCACGCGGACCCGATGTGCTCCGGTGAACACTCATTGTGCCTCCCAGAACTTGAGGACGGCCCGCTGCCGGCGTGCGCAGAGACCGCAGCCGCAGCCATGGAGCTCCATCGGAAGGGGGTTGCCATGCTTATCGAAACGGTGATTGCGAGGCGCGGAGGCGCGCATCCAAAGCTCCCTAGCGAAGGTCGACGGACCGACGAGCGTCTCCATCCGCTTCACCGGCAGCCGGCGGCTCATCTCGGCCACTCAGCGAGGCCTCTTCGTGGTCGGGTTCTGCGGCCCCATCGCGGCTGCGGGGAGAAGTGGCGTAGAGGAGGTGTATGGCGTGCCGTACTTGGACGTAGGGTGCGACGTATGTTTCCATGTTGCTTGGTTCACCACTTCTCCCCACTGATCACCGCGATTCGCCGCAAACCTTAACGACGACGCTTAGCCCTGTCAATACCTTTACCACAAGATGTAGTGCGGCCCCGAGGCCCTAGAAGGCTCGAAGCACAACATCTTGTGTTTGAGCAAATCGAAGCTACCACAGGAGGTTGTCGAATGTGATAGCAACGAACATTAGTTTGGGCCCGAGATAATAGTTGGAAGTTTTTGTTAACCGCTCCGCTTCAGCAGGCCCAAGCGCTTGGCGCGGTTCTCGGCCCAGGCGAAAACGATGATGCTGGCCGGGATAAGGGCCGCTCCCATGCCCAACAGGATGGCGACGGTGCCCAGCTCCGCGCCCACGCCCGCGCCGTCGAGGAGGCTGTGGCGCATACCGGCGAGCGCATATGTGAGGGGCGACCCGGCGCCCGCGATCTGCATCGGCCCCGGAAGCACGGACAGCGGGTAGTAGACGCCCGAGACCAGCAGCAGGAAGCCCTGGAGCGCGATCGACATCTGCTCACCCTTCTGCGGCGAAAGCAAAGGCAGGACCGCGGTCAGGATGCTCAATCCGATGAGCGGCGCCGTCGATGCGGCCAGAACGGCCAGGGCGCCCGGAATGTCGGCGTGGGAGAAGTCGAGCCGGAACATGAGCGTCGCGATGAGCAGGACGGCGAAGGTTCGAGCGAGCCCGTAGCCGATCGCGAAGAAGCAGATGCCGAACAGGTGCGTGATCCGGCGCACCGGCGCCATGAACGTGTACTCGATGGTTCCCTCCCATCGCTCCCAGCTGATCGCGTAGGCGGCCTCCATGAAAACAAGCGAGAGGTAGCCCCACAGGAGCGCGCCCACGAGAAGGTAGAGCTGCGCCCGGTGCAGGTCGAATGACGCGCCTCCCACACCGAGCGCGCCCAGACCCGAGGCGAGGAAGCCGATCGAAAGGACGCTGACCAGGCTGTAGAAGAGCCACACGACCTCCCAGACCCAGTAGCGCTTGATGACGTGCATCTGGCGCTCAGCAAAGCCGAACAGAGCATTGAGCTCGGCGTGCCGTACCTCGATCACCTCTCCTCCCTCTCCTCCCCATCGAGCTCCAGGCTCTTGCCGGACAAGCGCATGAACACGTCCTCGAGGGTGGCCGCAGTGCCATCGATCGAATAGCGGCGGCATAGCTCGTCCGGAGTCCCGTCGGCGAGCACGCGCCCGGCGTCCATCATCAGCACGCGATCGCACAGCTGAGCCGCCTCATCCATGTCGTGCGTGCACAAAAGGACTGTCACCTCGCGCTCGGCTCTCAGCATCTGCAGCAGCGCCTGCACCTCTTTCTTCGAGCGGGGGTCGAGACCGGTCGTGGGCTCGTCCATGAGCAGCAGCGACGGCGCGGTCAAGAAGCTGCGCGCGATCGCAACCTTCTGCTGCTGCCCGCGCGAGAGCTGCTTCATCGGCTGGTCGAGCGTGTCGAGCGGAAGGCCAAGGCGATCGAGTATCTCGACGACCTTTGCGCGCGTGCCACCGGCGCCGCGCCCATAGAGCCGGGCGGCGTACAGCATGTTCTCCCACGGGCTCAGCTCTTTGAAGAAGGCCGCTTCCACCGACACGCGGTTGACGTGTTTGCGGACCGAGAGCGGCTCCGCGACGACGTCCCAGCCGAACACTGTGGCGCGGCCGGCATCCGGGGTCAGCAGCGTGCCGAGGATGCGGATCAGCGTCGACTTGCCGCTGCCGTTGGGCCCGAGTATTCCCGTCACGCCCCCGGCCTCGATGACCAGGTCCATCTCGTGGAGGGCGACCTTGTCCTTCCACTCGCGCCGCCACCACGGCGCGCCGGCTTCGCGCTCGCGGCGCCGGAAGGCTTTTTTGACGCCGAAGATCTCTACGGCAACGCTCATGACCAACTCCTGAAATACCAATTGAAAAGAAAAAGGACCGACGCGGTGCCCAACAACCGCACGGTCCTTTCGGTGTCTAAGAGAGAGTGGTTACGAGAAGTGGATCAATGGTGTGCGGTCGTCACAAGGCGGGCTCCGCCTTCGATGGCGAAAGTCTCCTTTGTGAGGCCGCCCAATGCTCATTCTCCTAGGTACACATGGACACACCCGGATGGGTGTGCGCTCCGGGGTAGAGTAGCCGCGCCTGGGCGCGAAGTCAAGAAGCCTGGAGCTGGTCGACCACGAAAGCCGAGACGAACGCCTCTTCTCGCCACGATTGGTACCGGCCGGACGGGCCCGAGTGGCCTGAGCCGAGGTCGGTCTTGAGGATGATGGGGCGCGCCGAGAGTGTCATCGAGCGGAGCTTCGCCACCCACTTGGCCGGCTCCCAGAACGGCACCCGCGGATCGTTGAGCCCGGCAGTAACGAGCGTCGCCGGGTATGTGGCGCGATGCACGTTGTCATATGGCGAATAGCTCTTCATGTACTCGTAGAACTCAGGGTCGTTGGGGTCGCCCCACTCCTCGTACTCATTGACGGTGAGCGGTATCGATTCGTCGAGCATGGTGGTGAGCGCGTCCACAAAAGGAACCTGCGCCACCGCGCATGCGAACAGGTCGGGCCGCGCATTGACGACCGCGCCGATGAGCAGACCCCCCGCGCTCCGGCCGCGGATGGCGAGCTGCCGCGGATTCGTGTAGCCGCGGTCGATAAGCTCGACCGCGCACGCGATGAAGTCATCGAAGGTGTTGGTCTTGTTCAGGAACTTGCCGTCCTCGTACCACTGCCGGCCCATCTCTCCCCCACCTCTGACGTGGGCGATCGCAAAAACGAAACCGCGGTCGAGCAAGCTGAGCCGCGCGGCGTCGAACATGGGATCGCTGGGCAGCTCGTATGCGCCGTAGCCGTACAGCAAGGCCGGATTCGATCCGCCGGTTTGTAATCCGCGCCGGTACACGATCGACATCGGCACGCGCGTGCCGTCCGCCGATGTGGCCCAAAGGCGGTCGGTGACGTAGTCCGCGCGGTCGTAGCCGCCAGGAACCGGTTGCTCCTTGACGACCGTTCGGTCGCGCGTGTTCATATCGAAGTCGACCGTGGACCACGGCGCGTTCAACGACGTGTAGAAGAAGCGCATCACCGAGCTGTCGTAGACAGGGTTCGAGCCGGCGAAGGCTGTGTAAGCCGGATCGGGCTGATCGACTACGTACAGCTCTCCGCTCGCGCGGTTGAGAACCTCCAGGCGCTGCAGTCCGTCCGACCGCTGGCCGAGGACAACGTGGCCAATGTGAACGTCCATGGCATTCATCCGCACGCCCTCGCGTTCAGGAACGACGTCCTCCCACGCCTCGCGCCCGGGTCGCTCGACCGGCGCGGCGACGAGCCTGAAGTTGCGCGCGCCGTCATTGGTGAGGATCAGGAAATGGTCCTCCTGGTGGTCGACTGAATACTCGATGCCGTGGCGCCTCGCTTCCATCAGCACCGGGGTGCTTTCGGGCTTGCCGCTGTGCAAGTAGCGGCTCTCGCTGGTGACCTGGCTCGAGCTCGTGAAGACGAGGTAGCGCTCGCTCTTGGTGAGCTCGACGCTGAGCTCGAAGCGCTCGTCGTCTTCCTGGAGGACCACGACATCCGTCTCGACGGGCGTGGCCAGGGTGTGACGCCACACCTGGTACGGACGCATCGCCTTGTCGGGCCTCACATAGAAGAAGGTGCGGCTGTCCGCGGACCAGGCGGATCCGTAATACACGTCGCTGAGGACATCCTCGAGGTCGCGGCCGGTGGAAAGGTCTCGAAAACGAACTTCGTGCAGCTCGTCGCCTGTCAGGTCGACGGCGTACGCGAGGGTGTTTTCATCCGGGCTGCGCTCGACGAAGCCGAGCTCGAAGTAGTCGTGGCCGACGGCCAGCTCGTTGCCGTCGAGCTCGACCTCCTCAGGCGCTTCCATCGAGCCTTTGCGCCGGCAATAGATCTCGTAGTCGAGCCCTTCCACGGTGCGCACGTAGTGCCAGTAGCCTTTGAAAAACGCAGGGGCTGAGGTGTCTGTCTGCTGGACGCGGCTGACGATCTCCTGGTACAGCCGCTCCTGGAGGACGGCCACTGGCGCCATCACGGCGTCGGCGTAGGCATTCTCGGCCTGCAGGTAGGCAATGACTTCTGGGTTGGCTTTCTGGCGTAGCCAGAAGTAGGGGTCGATCCGGCTGTCGCCGTGCTTGGTGAGCACCATCGGGCGCTGGGCTGCTACAGGCGGCCGCGGCTCCCGGACCGGCTCTTCCATGGGCCATTCATCCTGCCAGGTTGGGGCGGTTTCCAAACCCCGCTTCGGGATTCCAACCGGGTCATCTTTACATCCCTATACATGCTTGAGTAGGTTGCCAGGACTCCCGCGTTTTATCGGCAAGGAGGTACTGATACATATGGTTCTCAACCTCGATTTCGACACGATCCTGGTGTGGGTTCTCATCGGCCTGGTGGCCGGCTTTTTGGCCAGCCACCTCGCGTTGGGCCACGGCCTTGGAATCATGGGTGACGTGATCGCGGGCATCGTTGGTGCCTTGCTCGGCGGTTTTCTCGCCGGCGTCTTCCATTGGAGCATCACGATCGTCGGGCACCCGATCCTGAGCGAGATGGTGATCGCGTTCATCGGTGCCGTGATCGTCCTTTTCGTCCTGCGCCTGTTCAACATGAGCGGCGCTCGACGTCCTACCTGGGGCTGAGCGGGAGCTCCAGTCTTCGTGGCTGACGTGGCGCCTGGACTGCTCTCCAGGCGCACGTCGCTATCTCAGCGCCTAGAAAAGAAGTGACCCCAGCGAACCCTTCTGGCTTGCGCCTTTCAAATTCACCGGGGCCACCAACGATCATCGCACCCTGCGCCCGGCTGTCAATGTGGAAATCGTTGCCAGGCCACGATTTGTAGCCGGCTTACTTGACGATTCCACCCAGCTTGAACGCCTGCCGAATCAGCCGTTTGACCGCCGGACTCTCGGCCTCTGCGGGCTCGCGCAAAGTGATGAATCGGGAGTCCTTGCCGCTGCCCTTTAGCAGGCCGCTCACATCATCGAGCTCGCGGCCGCGGTAGAAGAAGATGGTCGAGTGCGACGGGAAAGTGCCGATCCCCAGCACGTTGGCGCCGTCGACCGTATAGCGGACGAGCTTCCACATGTAGGTGGGGAAGCGCGGCGGTCCGCCCCGATAGCCGATCTCTTCCGCCTTCGGGGCAATGGCTGTCACGGTTCGTCGCGCCGCCTGCACCGTCGGGCGCATCGCCGGCGGGACCTTGCTGAAGATGTCCATCCCTGAAGAATATTCCCAGTGGATCAACGGTAGATTTCAAACGATGAGAGCTACTGCCTGGAACCAGAAGACGATTGAAGAGTTTCATGCCAAGAAGGGACTTGGAGTCGGGATGTGGGGCGACCATGTCGTGCTCATGACCGCGAAAGGCGCCAAGAGCGGCGAGCTCATCACCACTCCACTGGTCTGTGGCCGCGATGGCAAGGACTGCATCGTCGTGGCGTCGAAGGGTGGCGCGCCGACGGACCCGACATGGTTTCGAAACATCAAGGCCAATCCTGAGGTCGAGCTCGAGCTGCCGACGGATGCTGGAACCGAGAAGTTCAAAGCACGCGCCCATGTGGTCGATGACCGCGCCGAGCGGGACCGTCTCTACCAGGAGATGACGAAGATCTGGCCGTCATTTGCCGACTACCAGAGGAGGACCGATCGCCTGATTCCCGTGGTGCGGCTCGAACGCCAGCGCTCCTAGTGGGAGATCTCCATTGCATCGGTGGCGCGCTTGATCTGAGCCAGCAATCTCCGCCGCTGGTCGAGGCCAAATAGAAAGTTACCAGCAACCCCAAACACCACCAGAAAAACGATCACAAACCTCGGCAATGGAAATCCAAGACCGGCCATGGCAGCCCAGGCAACGGGGATGAGAATGGCCGCGGCGGCCACCGCGATAAGCGGCCACTTCTTGAAGGTCAGGAGTAGCTGGATCGACGTGCCGCCTCCGTCGGCTTCAAACCGCCCGACCGCGTAAACCATCTGAGATTGATTGCTCGCCATCTCGACTCGAAAGCCGGCACGCGACGCATCGCCTTGGAGTCCTCGCGACGAGTCGAGGAACGACCAGAAGGTATTGGGCAGCCTTGGATCCATCAAGCGCGCTATGCAGGCTTCGGGCGTCAGCGCCGTTCGGAGGGTGACGACTCGACAACGACGACCACCGGCCCGAATATCAGAAACACGACGGGGAACAGTGCCAGAGCTATGTTGATCAGGAATGGTCCAATCTCATCAGGACCGTAACTCGATAGATGCACCCCCAGAGCGGCGGCTGTCGTCAACCAGGCCAGCCACATGAAAGTCCTCGTCAGCCCGGATGGAAGCTTCCGAAAGTGCACGTTCGCCTTGGGCGCGAGTCTACCGGGAGGCTGCGCCTCGGCCGGCTGCCGAAACCGGTGAGAATGGTTTCGAGGACCGGCAGCGCATGCAGCACTCGTTTCGACCTGATCAGCAAGTCAGGCGCTCGGCCCTGGCCATGCTCGATCAACGCGAATTTGTATGAGGGGTTACTGGGATGGCGAAGCTGATCTACTCCGCGATCACGTCGCTGGACGGCTCCGTAGCCGACAGAGACGGCAACTTCGATTGGGCCGCGCCCGACTGCGGCGGTAACAGGGCTCTACCCAACGATGTCCGCGTGAAGCTCGAGCTGTTAGAGGAACGCCGCTTCGGCAATGGCGTCGTTTATCTCCACTACCGCGCCAGGTCTTGACGCGATGAACTGGTTCAAGAGCGGTGACCGGCTCGACCGAGCCTTCGCGGTCGCAATCATCCTCAAGGGCCTCGACGGCATCCTCGAAGTCGTTGGTGGCGTCCTCTTGCTCGTCGTCAGCCCGACGACCATCGACCAGGTGAGCAGAGCCCTCACCCAGCACGAGCTCTCGGAGGATCCTCACGACTACCTCGCCACGCATGTTCTGCATGCCGCCGGCAGCCTTACTGGATCTTCCTTACAATTCGGGGCCGCCTACCTGCTGCTGCATGGCGTCGTCAAGATCGTGCTCGTGGCCGCGCTGCTCAGGGACAAGATCTGGGCCTACCCGTGGATGATCGTGTTCCTGATCGTCTTCATCGTCTACCAGATCTACCGAATGACTTTCGCTTTTTCCGTCGGTCTTCTTGGGTTGACGATCTTCGACCTCGTGGTGGTCTGGCTCACCTACCGCGAATACGGCAGGCAGCGAGCACTGGTCAGGACGCCGGCCCCATAGCCATGTGAACGAGGATCTGTCCGGTCGTCGCGCTCGGAGCCCTCGTCCTCACAGCTGCATGCCAGCCTAGGTAGACCGCAGCGCGGCCGCGATGCCCGGCTTGACCATGACGCGAAACATGCGGTCGACATCTTCAGCCGAGTATCGGCTTCCCTCATCCAGCCACCATGTGAGCAGTCCGAGCAGTGAGTTGACGACGTTGAGGGTGATCACGGCGGGCGGGACCGCAGGCGATGTGCCTCGCGGCGCGAGAGATGCGATCTCGCGGCCCACGACCTTCTCGAGGATCCCTTGAATCCTCCTCACAATGGCGACGCCGGTCTGCTTGCCGACCACCGCGCCCCATAGTCGTCGGTACTCCTGGGCGTGTTGAAACATCGCCAGGCTGAAGCCGAATACCCGCTCCACCGGGTCGGCTGATTTCGCGCGAACCAGCCTTTGCTGATGCGCCAGGTGCGCTTCGAGGTCGGCGAAATGACTGAATAGCAACTGCTGCTTGTCTGTGTAGTGGGCATAAAAGGTCGAGCGACCGACATTGGCTCTATCGATGATGTCCTGGACCGTCACGGCTTCATATCCCTTTTCGACGATCAGGTCATGAAGGGCATCCTCTAGCAGCTTGCGTGTCCGGCCGACTCGACGGTCCTCTTTGGCTTGCATTCGACCTCCTTTTCCGGCCAATTTGCTTCGAATTGTTCCGAACCGAACATCGGGCGGATGGTTGGTTATTGACATTGGGAATTACCAGACACTACAACAGATAACGAACATTGTGTCCGGTATTAAACAGATGTCCTGGAGTGGACGAATGGAGGAATCCGTGGAACTCGAGCTACAGCCCAAGCCAGTCGCCAGCAGCGCAGCCAGAGACTCAAGCCGCTGGCCCTGGACAGTGTTGATCTTGGTCAGCGCCGCCCAATTCATGGTCATCATCGACGCTACCGTCGTCAATGTCGCCCTTCCATCGATCGGCAAAGCTTTCCGCTTTGCATCCGCGGCGGATCTCCAATGGGTGGCCACCGCTTACGTGCTTGTGACGGGCGGACTCACCCTGCTAGGAGGGCGCACGACCGACTTGTTCGACCGCAAGCGGCTTTTCCTCATCGGCCTGCTTCTGTTCACTTTTGCGTCCCTTGCCACGGGTCTTGCACCCTCAGCTGGACTGCTCGTCGGTTCCCGTGCCGTTCAAGGTCTGGGCGCAGCGCTCCTAACACCCGCGGCTCTATCGATCATCACGACCACATACAGCGGGTCAAACCGCGCGACGGCCCTAGCGGTTTGGGGCGGGCTTGGTGCAGCCGGTGCTGCGGCAGGCGTCGTGCTGGGCGGGGTCTTGACCAGCTGGTTCGGGTGGCAGTGGGTCTTCTTCATCAACGTTCCGATTGGCGCAGTCGCCGCCGGCGCCGCGCTGCTCTTCCTTCCCGCATCAACTACAGATCGAAGATCTTTGACCGACATCGATGTCGCCGGCGCACTCGTGTTGATCGCCGGACTGGCAATGCTGGTCCTCGGCCTAACTTCCGGAGGAGACCACGGCTGGGGGTCGGCTCAGACGATCGCGTCTTTGATCGTCGCCTTTGCGCTTCTGGCCACCTTCGGTCTCATCGAGCGACGCGCCAAGCAGCCGATCGCCCCGCCCTCGATCTGGCGAGTTCGCTCGCTTGTCTCTGGCAACGCGGTCTTCCTCGCCACTTCGGGCGTGATGGGTGGCGTCTTCTTCCTCAGCTCCCTTTACCTGCAACGAGTTCTCGGCCTTGCGGCGTGGGAAGCCGGCCTGGGATTCTTGCCCCTGGCGCTCGCGGTCGCAGCCGGTGGCGGACTGGCTTCGCGTCTCGTTGCGCACGCAGGCACTCGCCTGGTAATCGTGGTCGGGTTGATCATCGAGGGTGGCGGGGCGCTGTTCCTGTCCCAGGTCCCGTCAGATGCCGGCTACTTCGCCAACGTGCTTCCGGGCTTTGCCGCTATCGGAATTGGACTTGGATTCTCGTTCGTCGCTTCGCCCCTCGTTGTGATGGCCGATGTCGGCGGCCAGGATGCAGGGCTGGCCTCCGGTCTCATGCAGACAGCTCACGAGATCGGCATATCCCTTGGCATCGCGTCGCTATCTGCAGTAGCCACCGCGGTAGCAATACAGACTGGGCTCGCGGCCGGTTACCGGCAGAGCATGCTTGTCGCCGCTGTTGCAGCCGCACTGCTCGCCATCGTGAGCCTGATCGTGGTGCCTGCGATTCGCACATCGGCAGGAGGAGGAATACGCATGCACGGAGGATCGGTAGGTTAAGGCTATGGACAAAGCGATCGATTTCGAGCTACCCGACCACGAAGGCAAGGCTTGGCGCCTCGCCGAGCATCTGGCACGCGGGCCGGTCGTGCTCGTCTTCTACCGCGGCGATTGGTGACCCTACTGCAACGGGCAGTTGGCCTCGTACGCAAGGAGCTGGGACCGATTCGCCCAGGAAGGCGTGAGCCTGGCCGGAATCTCGGTCGACCCAACTGAGAACAACCGCGACATGGTCGAGAAGCTACTGCTCCCGTTTCCTCTGCTCAGTGACCCGGAAGGCCGGGTGATCAAGGAATGGGGCGTATGGACCGACGGCGAAGGCGGGATCGCCAAGCCCTCGATCTTTGCGATCAAGAGCGACGGCTCCATCGCCTGGGAATATCTCGGCGGCGATTACGCCGACCGGCCGACTGACGACGAGCTCTTCAACTCACTCCGTGGAGGTGCCTGACATGGCGCGTGGCGATCGTCCCTTGCCGTTCGAGCAGCTGGAGCCGTACATGA
>Ga0209648_10005589_pt1 | contig 10778 bp, 4 predicted proteins | sample GraSoi2013_115cm_FD_185830 | JGI IMG/M metagenome (GOLD analysis project Ga0209648, IMG submission 185830) | Grasslands soil microbial communities from the Angelo Coastal Reserve, California, USA - Sample 9_17_2013_115cm (SPAdes) (version 2) | ecosystem: Environmental > Terrestrial > Soil >...
AGCGGCCCTCAGCCACACTGCCAGTCTGCGTCATACCCCGCGATCATGCCGGCAACCAGCCGAAACACCCCGCAGCGACACGCCAGGGCAAATCAAGATCAACTTAAGCTAAGCGGCATTGAGTGCTTCTACCGTCCGCAGCACACATTCGTGACGCTGGGCCTGGCGATGGACGCCATCCCTGTTGTGCTAGGAGAGGATGTACGAGACTACCTGCTGGATGATCGGATCTGGACTCTCTTTCCCTACACCGAAAACGGGGAAACCCGGATACCAGGCGACAGGTTCTTCAGGACTGTCTGGCCTCTGCGCACAGTTATGGCGAGTCGCGTCGACTATCAACAAACGCTCGCCGAGCGAGGTCTTCGATGGTTCGACCACTCGATGTTCTTCGCCAAGCGGTTCCGAGTGCCATTGTCCATCGCGTTCGCGTTCGTGGCCACGCATAACCACTTCGTTCTCGACAGGGGCGGAAAGGTCTTCAATCGCACTGCACCGGCGATCAAGTTGCCGGATGGAGCGACGGAGGACGAGCACCTAGCGCTGCTCGGGGTGCTGAACTCATCGACGGCGTGCTTCTGGCTCAAACAAGCCTGTTTCAACAAGGGCGAGGGTGGCGGGGCACGAGTCGATGCCGGCTATGCGGCTCGCGGGGAGCCATTCCGCGAGTCGTATGAGTTCACTGGCATGACTTTACTGGACTACCCGATGCCCAAAGCGCTACCGCTGCAGCCCGGGCGAACACTGGATTCGCTTGCACGCGAGCTGTCTGAACTTACGCCATCCGCCGTGATTGCTGTGGAGGTGCCAACTGCTGCGGTGCTCGCAAAGGCACGAGAGGCTTTTGATCATATTCGGGCACGGATGGTGGCGATCCAGGATGAGCTGGACTGGGAGACATACAGGCTGTACGGGCTAATCGATCAAGATCTGACATACGAGGGCGACGACATACCGGGGGTGGCGCTCGGGGAACGAGCATTCGAGATCGTGCTGGCACGCGCCGTCGAAGCTGGCGGGGAGGAAACGACCTGGTTTACTCATCCGGAGCAACGCGCTGCGGCGATCACAGAAATCCCAGAGCACTGGCCGAGCGCATACCGCGTCCTTGTCCAGCGGCGGCTTGACCTGATCGCATCCGATCTGGCGATTCGGTTGCTGGAAAAGCCGGAGTATAAGCGGCGGTGGGCACAGGAACCGTGGGAGAAGCGGCAGGAGCGGGCGGTACGGGAATGGCTGCTCGACCGACTGGAGGATCGGCGGTTCTGGTTTGATGCGCAGGGGCGGCCGTTGCCGCGCAGTGTGGCTCAGCTTGCCGACGACGTTACCCGTGATGCTGATCTGGTGTCGGTGCTGGCGCTGTGGGAGGGGCGGCCGGATGTTCCGGTGACGCAGTCGCTGGTGCGACTGCTGGCCGACGAGGCGGTGCCGTTTCTGGCCGGGTACCGGTATAAGGATTCCGGGCTGCGCAAGCGGGAGGCGTGGGAGGAGACGTGGGCGCTGCAGCGCCGTGAGGATGCCGGGGTGAAGGTGGGCACGATCGCGGTTCCGCCGAAGTACACGTCCGCCGATTTTCGCAAGGCCTCCTATTGGCATGCGCGGGGGAAGCTCGACGTGCCGAAGGAGCGGTTTATCCTCTACCCGGACGCGGGCCGGGAGACCGATGCGACGCCGTTGCTTGGCTGGGCGGGCTGGGACCACGCGCAGCAGTCCCTCGCCCTGTCGCTGATCATCGGGGAACGTGAGAAGGATGGCTGGGATGACGAACGTCTCGTCCCACTGGTGGCAGGCCTGGCGGAGCTGCAGCCGTGGGTGGAGCAGTGGCACGGCGACGTCGACCCGGCCTATGGGGTGAGCCTGGCCGCGTTCTGCCGTGAGCAACTCACCGCGCGGGCCGCTCAGGTCGGTAAGACGTTGCCGGAGTTGGCCGCCTGGCGGCCGGATCCGCTAACGCGCGGTCGCCGGTCACGTCGGACCGACTGATGATGGAGGTTTGCCGATATGGGCGTGGATGCTGTGCTTGAGCCGCCGGGCGAACCCGGCCTGTCCGCCGAGGGTCAGGCCTCCGATGTCGACGGGCGTGGCCTGGGGCGGCTGAGGCCGGTCGCCAACCTTCGTTCCATCTGGAGTACTGAGGCATCCGACTTCCCCCCGTGGCTGTTCGAGAACCTCGATCTCCTCGCCAATGCCATCGGGGTCTCGTTGACGGCTGAGCAGCAGGAGTATCCGGTCGGGCCATTTCGGCTGGATATCCTCGCCAGCGACGCGGCCGGACGCACGGTCGCGATCGAGAACCAGGTCGAGCCGGCGGATCACAACCATCTCGGGCAACTACTCCTGTACGCGGCGCACGTCAACGCGGCAACGGCAGTGTGGATCAGCCCTCGGTTCCGCGACGAGCAGCGACAGGCCCTGCTCTGGCTGAACGAGAACACCGTCGACGGCGTCCGCTTCTTCGGCGTCGAGGCGTACATCGACACCGAGAACCGTGAAATCAACGAGTCCCTTTTTGATGAGTTGTACGCGGCCCGAGCCAATAGGAAAGCGAACTCGGGCATGCGCTCACGTGGGAGCGCCTGGACAATGGTCGCGCCTGCCGCATCGCCACTTATTATGACTTCTGGCTGCCCGGTGGCGAGGCGGAGGCCGAGGAGGCCGCCGATTGGGCGGCTGGCCGTATCGTGAGCATGTTGCGGGTGCTGGAGCAGCCGCTTCGGCGGCGCGCTGCTGAGCTTCGCAGGCAGGGATGAATCGGATGCGTGAAGTAGATCCGGTACGGCGGGCTGGGGTGAGCTGGCGGTGAGCGTGCTGCTGCGTGACGTTCTCGACATTCCCGAGCGGGCGGGTGCCGAGGACTATGTGCTGCGCCTGACGGACAGTATCGAACCAGCCGCGGTTGCCCGCACGCTTGACGAGTACGTCGTCACCCCGGCCCTGACCGACGCGTTCGACGCGGCTCTGGGGCTGGTCGCGGAGTCGATGACGTCCGGGGTGAGCAGGGGCGATTTCCTGGCCGGGTCGTTCGGGTCGGGCAAGAGCCACTTCATGGCCGTGCTGCACGCCCTGCTGCGGCATAACCCGGCCGCGCGGGCGAAGCCAGAACTACAGCCGGTCATCGCCCGGCACGACGATGTCCTGCTCGACAAGAAGGTGCTGCCGCTGGCCTTCCACCTGCTCGGTGCGGAGTCGCTGGAGCAGGCGTTGTTCAGCGGGTACCTGCGGCAGATCGGTGAACTGCATCCGCAGGCCACGCTGCCGGCCGTGCACCAGTCCGACGCCATTCTCGCCGATGCCGAGCGGCTGCGTGCCCGCGACGGCGACGAGCGCTTCCTGTCCGGGCTCAACGGTGCGTCGGCAACCGGTGGGCCAGGGGCCGGTGCCGACCACTGGTCGAAGCTGCTCGGCGCGGGCACGTGGACGGCGCAGTCCTATGCGGCCGCCCGCGCCGCGGCGCCGGGGTCGCAGGCGCGGCAGCTCCTGGTGACTGCGCTCGTCGAGCACTACTTCGGTGCCTACACCCGGCAGGCCACCTACGTGGATCTCGACACCGGGCTCGCCGCGATCGCCGAGCATGCGAAGGGCCTGGGCTACGACGCGGTCGTGCTGTTTCTGGACGAGCTGGTGTTGTGGCTGGCGTTCTCGGTGCAGGACCGGGAGTTCTTCCGTCGTGAGTCGCAGAAGCTGACCAAGTTGGTGGAATCCGGCACGGGAACGCGGGCGGTCCCGCTGGTCTCGTTCGTGGCCCGGCAGATGGACCTGCGCCGCTGGTTCGCCGACGCGGGCGCGAGCGGCGCGGAGCAGGAGGCGCTGGACCGGGCGTTCCGCCATCAGGAGGGCCGGTTCGGCACGCTCGTGCTCGGCGACGACAACCTGCCGTACGTGGCGAACAAGCGGCTGCTGCGCCGACGGCCCGACAATCCACAGGCCGACCAGGTGCTCGCCGACGCGTTTTCGCGGCTCGACCGCCGCTCCGACATCTGGGATGTGCTGCTCGACGGCGTCAACACCGACGATCAGCACCGCGGCGCCGATGAGGCCGCCTTCCGGCTCACCTACCCGTTCTCCCCGGCCCTGGTCTCGACCTTGCGGTCGCTGGCCAGCGTCATGCAGCGCGAGCGCACTGCCCTCAAGGTCATGCAGCAGATGCTCGTGGACCGGCGTTCGACCCTGACCGTGGACGATGTGGTGCCGGTGGGCGACTCGTTCGACTACATCGTCCAGGGCACCCAGGCGCTGGACCCTCAGGCCGCCGCGCTGTTCCGCTCCGCGGCCGCGCTGTACAGCGACAAGCTCCGGCCGATCCTGCTGGCCGGTCACAACCTCACCGAGGAGCAGGCCGCCGCGGATCCCGAGCAGCTGCCGCCGGGATTTCGCGCCGACGACCGGCTGTCCAAGACCCTGCTGCTGGCCGCGGTCGCCCCGAAGGTGCCCGCACTGAAGGAACTGACCGCCACGAGGCTGGCCTCACTCAACCACGGCTCGATCAAGTCGCCGCTGCCGGGCAGCGAATCCGGCATCGTTCTGGCCAAGGTCAGAGAGTGGGCCCGGCGGGTGCCGGAAATTCACGTCAGCAGCGATCCCCCGCTCAACCCGGTGATCCGGGTGCAACTGTCCGACGTGGACTACGAGTCGGTGGTGGAGAACGCCAAGGGCGAGGACAACGACGGCCGCCGCCGCGAACTCCTCAAGGACCTGGTGCGCGACGCGCTCGGGATGACGACGCGGGACGCGGATGTCTTCGGTGCCTATGCGCACCCGGTGATCTGGCGTGGTTCGCGCCGGTCGGTGGATGTGGTGTTCGGCAACGTGCGAGACGCCGCCTGGCTGACCGAAGACCATTTCCGCGCTCGCCCGGGCACGTGGCGGGTGGTGATCGATCACCCGTTTGACGAGGCCGGGCATTCGGCGGCGGAGGATCTGGGTCGCGTCGACCGAATGGCCGAGGCCGGGCTCGCCACCCGGACCATCGTGTGGCTGCCACGGTTCCTTTCCGAGGAACGGATGCGTGACGTGCGGCGGCTGGTCATCCTGGACTGGCTGCTCAGCGGCACCCGCGAGCGCTGGACCACACACGCCGATCACCTGTCCGAGGTGGACCGGGCCCAGGCCATGGCGATCCTGGAAACGCAGCGGACCGCGTTGCGCGAGGGTCTGCGCCGCGCAGTGCAGGAGTGCTACGGCGCCGCCGCGCCCACCCCCGGCACGCTGGCCGACGACCCCGCCCATGACCGGGTGCTGGTCAGCCTCGACCCGAGCTTCTCCCCCGCCGCGCCGGTCGGCGCCGATCTGGCCGCAGCGTTCGGCAATCTCATCGACCAGGCTTTCAGCGCCACGTACCCGGGGCACCCACGCTTCGAGCCCGCTGACACTGAGGTCACCGTCAGGGATCTGGCGGCGGTGTATGCGCATGTCGAGCGGGCCGTCGCCGACCGGGACGGGCGGGTTCGGCTGGAAGGTGACATCGCCGCGGTTCGGCGCGTCGCCAACGCGCTGCGGGTCGGAGCCGCGGGAGAGACGCACTTTCTGTTCGGTGATGACCGGTTCATACCGTGGGGTGCGGAGTTCGAGCGGGCGGCGGCCCGCGGAGGGCTGCAGCCGCAGGACACGGTGACCGTGGGCCGGATCCGGGACTGGATCGCCGCGATGCGCCCCGAACTGGGCTTGCGTGACGAGGTCGCCGACCTCGTGGTGCTGGCGTGGGCCGCCCTGCGCCAGCGGGCCTGGTACCACCACGGCGGGCCCATCCCAGCGCCGCGCCCGGGTGCGGTACGCCCGGAGATGGAGCTGCGGCCCGAGCCGCTGCCTGCCCCGGGTGACTGGCAGCTCGCCGCGTCGCGCGCCGAGTCTCTTTTCGGCATCCACATCAATCCGTACCTCACCGCCGCCGGGGTCGCCGAACTCACCGAGCAGATCCGCGCGCACGCCGCCGCCGTGGCCGACGTGGCAACCGCGTTGGTTCCCAAGGTCGAGTTGGCCTACAAGAATCTCGCCCTGCCCACCGACGGCGCTGGGCGGTTGGCGACTGCCCGCGCTGGCGCTTTGCTCGTGGCGGCGCTGAGCAGAGCGCCCGACCGGGTCCGCCTCGTGGAGACGCTGGCACGGACCACGTTGCCAGGCACCGAGACAGCGGTCGCGAACTCGCTGAGCCAGGCGGCCGCTGTGGCTGCGGCGCTGGATACCTTCCATTGGGACCGGCTCGCTCCGCTTCGTGATGCCGAGCGCCAACCTGGCCGGCGCGGCCAGTCCGCTGCCAGCACACTGAGCGCACTGCGAGACGCGGTTGTCTCGGACGAGTTCGCGACGCGCCTGCGGCCGACCCTGTCGGCGACCGAGGACGCCATCTTCGACTGGCTCAAAGACCAACCACAGCCTCCTCCACCGCCACCTCCCCCACCGCCACCCCCTCCTGGCCTAAGCGGGAAGGCGACCAGGGCCAAGGGCGCGCCCGACGGCTACGTGCTCGGCGCGCTATCGTCATTCCTCCAGGAGCACCGCGATGATCAGGTGGTCGTGGAGTGGCGGGTGCAGGAGTGACTCAGACGGCGACCCGCGCCACACTTCCGGTGCTGCGGGCGCTGCTTGACGAGGCGCGCCGCAAGCACTACAAGTCCGGCGTGCTCGGCGTGCGTGCCCGCCCGGAGTGGGCCGGGGCGCCGACGTTCACGCACGGCGAGGTGGCCGTGCGCGTCGTGCCGTGCGTGTCCGCGCTCGCCGTCCGCGAGGCGCTGCTCGAACGGGTACGCGACCAGTGGCTGGTCGTGCTGACCGACCGGCCGGACGAAGACCTCGGTGCCGGAGTGCTGAGCCATCTGCTGTGGAGCCGGCTGCGCACTCCCGACCCCTGGGAGGCGGTCCGGCACCGCTTCGCTGCCACCGGTGTCGACCCGGCGCTGACCGCCACCCCCAACGATCGTGAGATCGCCATCGGGCTCCTGGTGGCCGCACCGCCGCCTGGGTGGCCACCTGCCCCGGGCGGTGTGCTGACCCGCGACCATGCCCTCGGCGCCGTTGCCGCGGCCCATCTCGGCCTGGCCGACCCGGTCATCGACGCCGCGAGCGTTCTCACCTGGACCGGCGACCCGGCGGGCGCGGCGCGAATCGCCGACCTGCGGGCACTGGCCGGCAATACCCTGGCCGACGCCGTCCTCGACTGGGCTGCCGGGCGCGCCGGAGCAGCCGGTCAGCATGTGCTGCACCTGCTGCGGGCGGGGGAAGGCCGGGACGCGGTGCCCCTCGGGCTGGTCGCCGGGCTGCTCGCCGAGGCTCGCGACAGTGCTGCGGGTGAGACCGCGCAACTGGCGCGCGAGGCGCTGATCCGGCTCGAACCGCGGCTCGGCGGAACTGCCCCGGCAACCGCGATATTGCGCTCGTGGGCGGGAGAATCCTCGGCCGTCGTCAGCGAGATGCTCCGTGATCCCGTGAACCAGGCCAACGCCGCGGCGCTGCTCGCCCGCGCCGACGAACTGGTGATTACTGCGCATGGCGCCGCCGTCGCCGACCGTTCTGATCTGCTGCCGACCGGGCTGACCGGGCGGCTCGCGGCGCTCGCGGACGCTTTGCGCGCCGCCTCAGCGCGCGCTGCCGCTGGGCAATCTGCGGATCTCGATGCTCCGCAGATCCCGCCTGGCGCGCTCACCGACGTCGAGCAGGCGTGGGCGCGCGTGGCGGCCCACCGGCTGGCCGGCGCCGACGATCGCACGCCCGCGTTCCATGCCGCGGTACGCCTGGCCCGCTGGCTGGCAGCGGACTCCGTGGCTGATGGGACGTCCCTGCGGCACCTGCTCGGCCGCCACCGCGACAACGACGCCTGGGCCGACTCGGCCGTCAACGACGCCGCGCCCGGCGTGAGCGACCCTGACCTCGCCGCCGGGCTCGCCGCCGTTCTCGCCGCCGTCCGCATCCGGCGTGCCCCGCACGATAGGGCCTTCGCCGCGGCACTTGCCGCACATACCGATAGCGATCCTGACGCCGTGTCCGGAAACCATAACGGTGTGTGGCCTGTGGAGGATCTGCTCCCCGATGTCGTCCTGCCCCTGACCCGGAGTACCCCTGTCCTCTTGCTCGTCCTGGACGGGATGAGCGCCGCGGTGTGCGCGGAAGTTATGAGCAGCGTGCTGTCACGGACCGGCGACGGCTGGGCCGAGGCGTTGCTGTCCGGGCAGACGCGCCGGGCGGCTGCGCTCGCCGCCCTGCCCACGGTCACCGAGGTCAGCCGTGCCTCCTTGCTGTGTGGGCAACTGCGCACGGGTGGCCGGGACGTCGAGGAGCGCGGCTATCAGGCGCTGGCCCGCGCGCACGGTCTGGTGCGTGCGGCGTTGTTCCACAAGAAGCCGCTGGACTCGTCGCGGCTCGGCCACGCCCTGGCCGACGACGTCGCCGCCGCCATCGGCGACGTGACCGGCTACCCCCTGGTGACGTGTGTGCTGAACACCATCGACGACGCCCTCGACCGGTCCGACCCGGTCGGTACCGAATGGGGCGCCGAGGCCGTCAAGCACCTCGTGCCGCTGCTCGACCGGGCCCGGCACGCGGGCCGGGCGGTTGTCCTCACTGCCGACCACGGGTTCGTGGCCGAGCGCCGTCAGGGGGTGCAGCGCACCTGCGCCGCCATCTCAAGCGGGCGTTCCCGCGCCGCCGTTGAACCCGCCGCCGATGATGAGGTGCTGGTCACCGGCCGGCGGGTCCTTCTGCACGAGGGCCGGGCTGTGCTCGCCGTCGACGAGCGACTGCGCTATGGGCCGCTGAAAGCGGGCTACCACGGCGGGGCCGCGCCGGCCGAGGCGGTCGTGCCGGTCGCCGTTGTTGTTCCTGGCGCGGTCCCCGAAGACGTGGATCTGCGCTTGGCGCCACCGCAGGAGCCGGCCTGGTGGATCGACCCGGTCGATCCGCTCGCCCCGGAGACGGCGCCGTCGCCTGCCGTCATCAGCGCGGCCCGGCGAGAACCTGCTGCCGCATTGCGTGCGCGTCGCAAGGACGAGCCGCCCACCCTGTTCGACGTGTCCGAGGCGGCGCCGGTCCCGCCGGGCACGGCCCCCTCAGCCGACCCGGTCGCGGCGGCCGTGCTGAAAGCGCCCGCCTACACGGCGCAGAAGAAGATCGCCGGGCGCGTGTCCACCACGGACGGCCAGATCCGCGGGCTGCTCGACGCGCTCCTGGCCGCACCCGGCCACCGGCTCCCCCCGACGCTGGCGGCGACCGCGCTCGATGTCTCGCCGGTGACCCTGCGCGGCGCCGTTCTGCACGCGCAGCGGCTGCTGAACGTGGAGGGTTATCCGGTGCTGCGCGTGGACGCCGACGGGTCCACGGTGATTCTCGACGAGGCGCTGCTGCGCGAGCAGTTCGGGATCAGTTCGTGAACGAGCACGTCTCCCCCCGGCGCCGGCGCGAGGTCATCGACGCGCTGCGCCGTGGGACCGTACCTGCCAATGGCCTGGACCTCTTCGCCGTGGGAGTGGAATGCTTCACCCCGGCCCTGGACGCCGATCTGGACGCGGTGGATGGGGGCGGTGCGGCGTTCAAGGCGGTGCGGGGGGAATACGGGGCCGGTAAGACGTTCGTCTCCCGCTACCTCGCCGAGCGGGCGTTGCGCCGGGGTTTCGCCGCGGCGGAGGTGCAGGTCTCGGAAGCCGAGACGCCGTTGCACAAACTGGAGACGGTGTACCGGCGGATCGGTGAGGCGCTGCGGACCGCCGCGTTCCCACCGAGCGCGCTGCGGCCGGTGCTTGATTCGTGGTTCTTCACCCTGGAGTCCGACGTCACCGCCACCGATCCGGGCCTGGCCGGGCGTGGGCAGGACGCGCTGAACAGTGCCGTGGACAGGCTCCTTGAGCAGCGGCTGGCCACGGTTTCCGCGCGGACTCCGGCGTTCGCTCAGGCGGTGCGTGCCTACCGCGCCGCCGTTATGGAGCAAAATGGTCCGCTGGCCGATGCGCTTGCGGCGTGGCTCGGGGGCCAGCCGCATGTCGCGGCCGCGGCCAAACGGTCCGCTGGGATCCGGGGCCAGCTTGACCACTTCGGCGCGATGGCGTTCCTGCAGGGGCTGCTCGAGGTCCTTCGCGATGCGGGGCATCCCGGCCTGCTGCTCGTGCTGGATGAGGTGGAGACCCTGCAGCGGGTCCGCGGTGACGTCCGTGACAAGGCCCTCAACGCGCTGCGGCAACTGCTCGACGAACTCGACTCCGGCCGTTACCCGGGACTGTTTCTGGTCATCACCGGCACGCCCGCCTTCTACGAGGGCCCGAGCGGCGTGCCGCGGCTGCCGCCGCTGGCGCAGCGGCTGGCCACCGACTTTTCCACCGACCCGCGTTTCGACAACCCGCGCGCCGTGCAGTTGCGGCTGCCCGGGTTCGACCGGGACAAGCTGCTGGCGCTTGGCGTCAAGGTGCGCGACCTGTACGCGGCCGGGGCGGCGGAGCCGGAGCGCGTCCTGAAGCTCGTTGACGACGGCTACGTCGGCGAACTCGCCGACGCGGTGACCGGGTCACTCGGCGGCAAGGTCGGGGTCGCGCCGCGGGTGTTCCTCAAGAAGCTCGTCGCCGACGTCCTGGACCGGGTCGACCAGTTCGCCGACTTCGATCCCCGCCGCCACTACAAGCTGACGCTGGCCGCGGGTGAGCTGTCCGACGTCGAACGCAACGCCGCCGCCCTGGCGCTGCCGGCCGCGGCCCGGGCCGACGACATCGACCTCGACGTGCCGTGAGCCAGTTCCCGCCAGACTGGGTGCTTGCCGTGAGCCACGCCTGGCGTGGCCCGGGCGGTGCGGCGTGAGTTCCGGGCTC
>Ga0209648_10005591_pt1 | contig 10777 bp, 9 predicted proteins | sample GraSoi2013_115cm_FD_185830 | JGI IMG/M metagenome (GOLD analysis project Ga0209648, IMG submission 185830) | Grasslands soil microbial communities from the Angelo Coastal Reserve, California, USA - Sample 9_17_2013_115cm (SPAdes) (version 2) | ecosystem: Environmental > Terrestrial > Soil >...
AGCTCGGTGTACGCAGCCCCCAGGTTGTTTTGCGTTGCGCGTCTACACTCGGGAAGCCAACACGTACCCGTGGACCGCCGCGGCGCAAAACAACCTGGGGGCTGCGTACACCGAGCTACCCACCGGTGATCCAGCGGCCAATCTGCGCAAGGCCATCGCCTGCTACGAGGCCGCCTTCCAAGGCTTCTCCTCCCTGCGGATGGATGGGTACGCTCAAGCCGCGACATCGAACCTTAAGGTGGTCAAGGATGCACTGGAGAGGCTGGACCAACCTCCACAACCCGGCCCAGAGATGGTCTGATCAAGGTGCCCTCGTGAAGAAGATGACACCTCTACGCTGCCCAGGACTCGGGCCCGCTCTGGCGCGAGATCGACCGCCACGGCAACCTGGGAGCCGGCCGGCTGCGCGCCGACTCGGTCGCCCGCATCATCAAGCGTACCTGCGCGCTCGCGGGGCTGGACCCCGACCGCTACTCCGGCCACTCCCTGCGCTCCGGCATAGCCACCGCAGCTGCGGCCGGCGGCGCCCCCGAGCAGGTTATCATGCGCCAGGGCCGCTGGACCAGCCGGGCGATGGTCGATCGCTACGTCCGCCACGGCACCATCTGGCAGGAGTGCGCCGCCGCCTACATGGGGCTCTGAGTCAGCTAACGTGCGCTTCGTCGCACATTCGTGTGTGTCCCAGACATAGAAACCAGAGAGGGGGGAAGATGCCCTATGCGAACCGATCGCCTGGAAACGTTCACGGACCGGGCCGAAGAGGTAGCTCTCTTTGACTCGGACTTGCTGCGCGGCCGTGATCCCGAGAAGCCCTGGCCGCTCCTGCCCATTCTGACCTTCATTGCTCCAGGAGGCAGCGGCAAGAGCACCCTCATCGAACACCTCATCGAGCGATGCAGCGTGGATGGGAAGCCCGCTCTCCCCTATGCCCGCCTCGATTTTACGGTCCCGGGGACTCCTACGGACCTGCTTTCGATCCTCATGCTGCTGCGTGACCAGTTGCAGTTGCATTCCGACGAGTACGACGAGCATCTGCCCTTTCCTCGGTTCGACCTGGGAGCCCTCATCGCCCAGGCGGCCACAAAGGCCCTCTCTGAGATTACCCCAGACAACGTGCGGCAGAGCCTCTCCACGGACAAGAAGCTCTTTGACTCTCTCCTTGCCGGGGGCAGCACCCTTGGCTTTTTGGTTCCGTTTATCCCTGCGGTCTTAGCTGGGGTCAAGATGGCTGGGCAGATCCCGGCCGTGCAAGACACCGTGCAACGCATCTTGAGCCACCTGGAGGACAGCACCGACTGGAAGTGGTACCGCACGAAGCTTCGCCTGAGTGTCACGATGGGAATGGACGATGTCCTGCTACATCTGTACGAGTTGAGCCTGCGAGGCAGGCCGGAGCGAGAGGAGCTGGTCAACGAGTGGTTGCCTGCGGCCTTTGCCGCTGATCTGTACGGTGCACTGGTCGAGGCCACCATACCGAAGGCCTGGACCAAGGTCGCCAATGTGGTGATCTTCCTGGACGGTTTTGAGGCTTTGCAGAGCGCCTCCAGCACAACCGCTATGCAGCTCTTGCGAGGGCTGGCCATCGAACCGCGCAAGCAGGGCCAAACGGATCCCCTCTTGCTCGTCATCGGTAGTCGCGACCCACTCCCGGGCATGACCGAGGACAATGCGAACCGATAACTTCTATCACTTCTTCGCTGCTCGTCAAAGGGCACTGCTTGATAGAATTGAACAAGCGACTGGCAAGATGATCAATCGAGATACGACTTTGTTACAAGCTCAAGAATGGGGTGAATTTCCTGAGCCAACTGAAGAAATCGAAGAGGAGATAGCAGTTTCATAGGCTGTGACTGGTATTACTTCATTAGTTTCGTAGGAACGGCCTCTACTGGCTGCTCATTGAAGAGCGCTCTCAGGGAAGTATTGGCCTGAAATGGGCTTGTTTCCAAAACTCGCAAGAGTCACCTACTGCAATTTAACGATGGAAGAATAATTAGTATCACAACTACGTGTTTTCCAATCGTGCTACTACTGCAGCTAGATCTGTCTCACTTGCTCTGATGTAGATGCGCGTGGTATCCAGACTGCTATGTCCGAGCAGGTCAGCGACATCGGTGAGCGGGGTTCCTGCCGCCAGTAAAGCACGCGCGAAAGAGTGGCGGAGCGTGTGAGGTGAGACGTCATCGAGTCCTGCCAGATGGGCATATTTGACCACAACATCGTAGATGGCATGAGCTGACAGCGGTTCGCAGCGCTGGCCCACGCATAGCTGCTGTACCTCACTTGCCGGGCGAACCTGCAAGTAATCTCGAACGGCTGTGCGGGCCTCTGAATTGAGGGGAACCCGCCGAGCTTTGTTTCCCTTGCCTCGTCGCACATGGAGATGGCCGGAACGTTCGCCAAGGACGAGATCATCGAGTCGTACCGTCGCCAGTTCGCCAGCACGCAGTCCCGTATGGTAAAGCAGCACAACAATGCAGCGATCCCGGATGCCCTGCACTCCTCTCGCCTGCTCAACGCAACGCTGTAGCCGATACCATTGCTTGCGATCCAATGATTTGGGCCCATGTTCGATGCTTGCTACATTGCGAATGCGTTCCGCCGGTTGCGCCTCGGTGAACTGGCGCTCTTTGGTCCAAGCGAAGAAACGGCGCAATGCTGCTAATCGCCGGTTGATGGTAGCCGGCGCAGCTGGCGGAACCTGCTCCTGGAGAAACTCGCGATAGGCACGAATATCGGTTGGGGTGATTTCACCGATAATAAACGCCTGAACGTTTCGGATATACCACGTTATAAAATGGCCAATATCTGACAGATAGGCATGTGTTGTATTGCTACTAGCGTCTTCGGTATAAAGGTATTGTTTGAATGCGTCAAGAAGCGCCGGAAGATCAGTTTTGGAATGAATCATGACGGCGTATCCTCCTTACAAGGTAAATAGTTACATGGTTTTTCTCGTATTTCGATGGCTCACAAAGCATGGATCCGGACAAGTGGGATTATGTGGTGAGTTTTTGGGCCGTTAGCCATGGTTGTATTCTGGTGTTTGAGCGTAGTGGAGATGGGTTTGGGGAGGGAAATGCGGACATAATCCGCCTTATCGAGCCAGAAAATGTCCTATAGAGGAGGTATACTAGGAACAGTGATTCGTGTACTTCCTTTCGCGGCAACAGAAAGACGAGGAGTCTTATGACGACCACAACCACTCTCTCCACCGTGCCAGGTGAATGGGATCGGCGCTTGACTTCACGGGCTGAACGCTCTGCTGCTGGCAAGGCGCTACGTAGCAAGGCACCGCGTTCCAGCCATGCAGCATGGGCACCAGACCCCGAACGCCCAGACCCTCTACGCCTTTTGGAAGAGGCAAATAGCACGCGGATTCAACAACTGATACCTCTTCGCTTTGGACGCATGTCGATGTCACCGTTCGCATTCTATCGAGGATCAGCAGATATCATGGCCTATGACCTGGCGAAGACCCCCGTCTCAGGGATCAGCGCGCAGCTCTGCGGTGATGCGCATCTGAGCAACTTCGGCGTGTATGCCTCCCCGGAACGCCGCCAGGTCTTCGACGTCAACGACTTCGACGAGACACTCGCCGGACCCTGGGAATGGGATGTGAAGCGCCTGGCTGCCAGCGTGATCCTGGCAGGGAGGCAGAATGGCTACAGTGCCCAGGAAAGCAAGCAAGCGGTCTTGAGATGCATGCAGCGCTACCGTGAGCAGATGCAGCAGTTCGCAGAGATGAACCACCTGGATGTGTGGTACTTCCCCATCGACGTGGAGACCTTGATCGCGCTCGCACGTGGCAAAAAGCTGAAACAAGGCCTGGAGCGCGTATCGGAACGAGCAAGCAAGCGCACGCGCATCGAAACCTTTCCCAAGCTAGCTGAGGCCGTGGAGGGGCAGTACCGCATCAAGGATGAGCCGCCGTTGATCTTTCACTACGGCCAGTGGGACACTGCACATGACGATTTGGACACCGAAAAGTGGAGAGCGTTTGTGACAGCATACCTGGTGTCCTTGCCGCAGGAGCGACGCATCATGATCAGCCGCTACCGCCTGCTGGACCTCGCGCACAAAGTGGTGGGAGTGGGCAGCGTGGGCACCCTCTGTGCGATCGTGTTGGCCTTAGGAGGAGCAGAGGGCGATGATCCGCTGTTCATGCAGATCAAGGAGGCGTCGGCCTCGGTGCTCGAGCCGTACCTGGGGACGAGCCCCTTTCCCAACCACGGGGAGCGCGTGGTGGTGGGACAGCGCATGATGCAGGCAGCCAGCGACATCCTGCTAGGCTGGTCGACCCTCGATGGTAGGGACTACTATGTGCGACAGTTGCGGGACATGAAGTTCTCGGCGGAGGTCGAGACGATGAACCTGACGGTGTTTACCTTGTATGTCGAGTTGTGCGCAGCCACCCTGGCGCGGGCGCATGCGCGTGCGAGTGACCCGGCACAGATCAGCGGCTACCTGGGCAACGGGGATACGTTCGACCAGGCCATTGCCTCCTTCGCCGAGGCGTACGCGGACCAGGCTGAACGCGATCACGCTGCCCTCGTTGCCGCTATCAAAGAAGGACGCGTGCAAGCCCAAACGGGCGTGTAATGGCCGGATGCAGTCAGCTGAGAAAGATGTGGCTGCATCTTTCTCGACTGGCTGCAAAGCAATCTGGAACTGGCGCAACGGCTACACAAGAATTGAAGAAAAAACCAAAGAAGCATGATAGGATATTCCATGGAGAACAAGTTCGTTTGGCGTTAGAATCAGAGCTATTGACGGAAAATTACCTTCCACAGCCCATGAGTGCCGTGGCCAAGCGTTTACACTAGGACCACTCATTTCTCTGTACACACTTCTCGGATCTCTGCCGCGCAATTTCGGCCCATTATCAGGCATATCGGAAGAAACAGCGAGATGAGCGGAAGTAGAGGATTCTTGATGAGGTACGGCAGGTGACCTTTCGAGTTCACAAGCAGGGATTATATCCCAGTCAGGAACACGTGAGACTGCTCCTTGCAAAACCTGGATCTATAAAGGAACCTGGAGCGCTTGCTGTATAGCACGAGACGTTGAGGAAGTTGGGGCTGGAGAGTAGGGTGTCATAAGGACATTTTTTGCCGTTAATTTTCGGAAGCGTAAAATTGTAGAAAAAAATTGGAAGTATAACCTTGCAGTTACAGCAAATTATACTTCCAATCACCACCAGTGTGTTGTTGAGGGGGACACAGTGCCGAAGGGGGATACGGTCGGTTTTGTTTTTGGATGTTCCTGGCCATCCCTCCTGCGGCTTCCAGAGGGGCTTCACGTCCGTCGCTGTTTTTGTTTGTTCGCTGATGGTTGTCGGTGTTCCTGTCAACGTTCCTGTCAGAGCTTCAAAGAGTAGTGGGGCAATTTGTGTTGACAGTTTATTTACAGTTTATCGGTTTAATCAATCTGGACAATGATGAACGAATCTGAACGGCGAAGACGACGAGCTATGCACTCGAAGAGAGCAATAAAGCGCCGTCAGCGCTATCAAACGAGTACTGACGGCTAGTAAGATTCTGCCCAAAAAACTGAATTAGAGAGGGGGTGCCGAAGGGGGGATTCCTGCCAAACTGCTGTGAGGCAGCACATCTCTATCCAATGCTGGTGTGAGCCGTTTTATCTTGAGCAAAGATGCAGGCTTTCACTTTGAGCAGGGAGAGACAGCATTGTTCTACAGACAGTGAAAATTCGGAAGTATGCAAGATTACCTGCTTTGTATTGATGACGGTAAGAAGTGCACTCTATCGACGCCCAAACCATGGCTTTCATCGAAGCAGCATCCATAGCGATAAGGATGATATAATGCCTGTACGCACACGTGTTGCACCTGACGCAAAGCAACGAGAGTCGAGAGAGCAGGAGAAGGCGGAGACGCTACAGACCAAATGACCTGTTTGTGGAGCCTCGAGAGCCAGTTGAGCCCCCTCACAGGGTGGCGAAATCTGACACCGATGTGTACAGCAAGTCAAGTGGACAAAAAACCAGTCCATTTTTTTGCCTTTGAATCAGGCGTAAGAACCCCAAACCGCGCACGCTGAGCCGTGTCAAGACCTGCGAAGTGCAGCGGAGCAGCCTGTTTGGCTCGGCCTTGACAGGGAGAAGCGGCGTGGTACACTCACCAGAGCCTGATTGAAAAGCCGTTCTTAGGGAGCCTCTTCGTCGCGATGCATGACCGCGAGGCGATAGACCCGTACACTGTAGTGGATTTCCTGAACTGCTTGTGCTGGCCCTAACTGCTGCAAATACTGCCGCAAGAGCGCAACCTGTGAGCGGCGCTTGCCAGCCACGGTGCCGCAGCGCGCCGTCCAGCGGAGCAGTTTACGAGCGATGGCCTGGACATCGGCATGCACATCAGCACGCTCGCGGGTCAGGACGTGCCAGATGGCAACCAATAACTTGTGAGCAATGGCGACAATGGCCTTTTGCCTGCCGATGCGACTACTCAGCCGTTCAAATTGCCCTTTCCAATAGGGATGGTGTTCGACGGCCACCCAGGCAGCTTCCACCATGACCGTGCGCAGTCGACTCGGGCCCTCCTTGGTAATCCCCCCACTGCGTTGCACCTGCCCAGAGGCATGAATACGAGCTCCCAGACCCGCATAGCCCACTAACTGCTTGGACGTCGGGAAACGAGAGATATCGCCTATGGCGGCCAAAATCGTCATCGCACAGACCATGCCCAGGCCAGGCAGGTGCAGCAGAAACAGCACCTGCTGGCTCCACGGCTGGGTGACACTCAATTGACCCAGATGCGTCTCGACTGGAGCCTCCAAGGGATCGAGCGCTTCCAGCAAGGCCAGATCTTGTCGCACGCGCAGCTGCTCGGCCATGGCAAGCGGTAGCGAGCACCACCAGTCGCGGGCTCCCCGTGCGAAAGCCTTGCCCTCTGGGGCCTGCAGGTTATGCCGTTCCAGCACGCCCTGCAAGCGATTGCGCGCTTGGATCCGTTGCTGCACCAGGCGTTTGCGGTGGATAACCAGCGCACGTAATTCACGAACAGGCAGAGGCGGAACCCATACCGCCGGGATGAGGTTGGCGGCGAGCAGATGGGCGAGCTTGATCGTCTCACGCGCATCGGTCTTGACTCGTGCCGCGCTGATCAGCTTCACGGAAAGGCGGATGAGCTACGCTGACCTGGCCCACCAGCGGTTCCAGTTGATCGTAGAGCACCCAGGCATTGGTGCTGGCTTCCAGGACCACCGCGTCTGCCTCACTCAAATGGGTGCAAGCCCGGGCGGCAAAACTTTCGAAGCCAAAGCGACGTGGGGAGATGGTAATTTACCCGAAGTTGTGCTCATTTCCCCGAAGTTGTGAATAGCCTTGAGAAACGCTTGACAACTCCGCGAGCAGAGGTTATATTCTAGGATGGAAGAGTTATTTCCTTTGTCTCGTGTTGTCTCCCTCGTTGTTCGTTTCGTGCGGCTTTCGTAGTGCTCTGGTGCAGCTGGTTGCCCTTTTGACTTCCTCACAGTCGGCAGCCCAACCACCAGGTGTGAGCGCATCCGGGAAGTCGACTCATACGTCCTCTCCCTGCACGCCAGTTCCAGACCTCCCAGAGGTGATTCTTCCTGAGAAGCGCGCAGGCATGAAGACACGCGTCAACTCCATGAGCAGTCGGACTATTCTTTTCAGCTCATCGACAGGTGCAGACCTGTTTAGAAAGGCAGAACCGCAATGTACGCCTATGTCAACTTTGTCCGCAACGAGCAACCAAGACCCGAATATGGCGAAGAGGCCCTCAAGCTGCACAAAGAGCTGCTGCCCAGCCGGCAGCAGCATGCCGGCTACCAGGGTACGCTGCTGCTGGTAGATCTGGTCAAGGGCCAGGCGTTTGACATCGATCTGTATGAGTCGCAAGCTCATCTCCAGGCCGCCCACCAGCAAGGCCACTATCAGGGGGAGCAGGCCCAATATGAGCATCTGATTAGCGAACCGCCTGTCCAGGAAGTCTATGAGGTCGCTGTGCATGATATTGAGATGGGTAGTACGCTTACCCACGCCGCCGTCCACATTGCCCACCTCCCCCCTGACAAACTGGACGAGGGGATCACGATCTTCCGCGACTCGGTTGTGCCTGAGTTGAGGCAGTTCAAGGGCTTCAAAGGGGCGCTGCTGCTGGTCAATCGGCAGACAGGCAAGTCTCTGACGATTGGCGTGTATGACACAGAGGACGAGGTGAAAGCGGTTGAGCACAGTGGCGAATATCGCAGGCAGGTTGCCAAATTCGCACAGCTGTTTAGCGCCCCACCTAGCCGGGAAGTCTATGAGGTCGCTTATTATGGTCTCACTAAGTGAGGTCTGGTCATAAAGAGGAAGCCAAGCTGGAGGCTTCCTCCAGCCAGCCATTGCTCCTCTCCTTGTGGTAGACAGCTGCTACAAGGAGAGGAGGCTCCTCTCGGACGAGCTGACCCTGGAACGATCATTCACTGTCTGGAGCCTCAGAACAGCCTTCTCCTGCCAGCATGGCACGAGAAAGGACAGGCGCTCCTGCCTCCTGTACCTTTTCTCCTGTTCCTCAGTGCTTGAGCACACTTCGAGCAAACCTTGGGGTAAAAATTTTTCCCTCACTTGTTGCTCACTGAGTAGGATTTACGCTCAGTGGGTGGACAAACCTTCGAGTTAACTACCAGGAGAGCACGATGTGTTGCTAGTTATCCACCGCTCTCACGACGAGATAACTGCGATGGACATCCAGGGCCACATACCGGCTGACCTGCGTCGAAGCGTGTGCGGTTGACATGTCAGTCCTCCTGCGAGCAGAATGAACGAATGATCAGTGAGGCACGTTCTTCGGGCAGCACGGGGAAGAGACACCTAGAGAGCTTGACGCTTCTCCGTCACCTCAGTTGAGGATCCGGCGGGCGACCAAATAGCAAAAGCGGGCTCATGTGTCCCATGTCAACGGTACGGCCGGCCCTAACACCACGCGCCCCGGCAGTGTCCCCGCCAACTCGACGTGGTTAGGGTAGCACGCCACATGCCTCTCTGACAACATCCTAACAGCAAAACCGACAGTGTTGGCGAATTCGACTTTCGAAGGGACGTTCTATTTTTCTCAAGCACCCAAAGCGGTTGATATTCCCCACCAAGAAGAGAAAAACGACCTTTTTTGTGGTATCTTTCCCCACTTTTTGAATTCGCCAACGCTGTCAAAACCGACAGCAAAACCCGCAATGAGGAGCGAACACAGCGAATCCCAGCAAACAAGAATGGTCCTGTTTGAGCGGCATCGTGGCTTTCGTACAAGACCATATATCCTCCCTTGCGCTCTATGTATTGTTAACGTACAATACTTGCCTCTTAAAACAGGCTCTTTGCTGAGCGTTTGTGCACTTTACTGTACCTTTCATATGTATCGCTTTGTCTCACCAGGGAAGAGGGTGGTCTGCAATGTGACCCAGGGAGCACGCTTGAGAGCCTCGCGCATCATCGCTTCATTCGAGAACGTTTCGACCAGGTAGCGCCCTTCATATACAAGGGTGACCTGTTGGCGGCGAAATGGCCAGGGCGTGACTATGAGTTTGGTGGGATCGTCATTGTGCGCAGTGAGCGTCAGCGTCGTGGAACTCGTGGCAGTAGGAATATGCTGCCATGACTGCGGAGGCTTTCGACTGAAGCAAATGGCCAGGGAAAGCGCATCCCAAATCCCGACGAGCCGTCGGTTGCGCCCCACTACCTCTTCAGTCGCGTACGGTCCGTAGTGTGGATCGGTACGCAAGCTCGCGAGCAGCTCCTCCTGGAATGCACGTTCCTGTGTCAGGTAGCGCTGGACGGCCTGGGCGTTTTCGGGGAGATCGTTGGCCGCATCGTAGCGCTCATAGAGGCCAGTGCCATGGAGTGAGACCAGGAGTGCAGCATAGCGTCCCTGTGGGAGGACGCATCGGGCGGCTTCTGACCAGAGCTGAACATGTACATGCCTGGGCATCTCAAGAAAGCTGTAGGGAAGACCCGTCTGGGGATTGAGCGTGGGCGCTTGCTCCCATGCAGAGTGGCCAACGTCATGTTGTTCTGCTCCCAGACAAACCTCTTCCCAAGGTGCCACTTCACCAAAGCGTTCGTTTCCCCAGGCGCGTGCCAATTGACCCGAGAGCCAGGCATGCGTCGGTTGCGTGATGGCGATCCGTCCTTGCTTCTCTTGGCGATACAACATTGCAAGGCTCCTTTCTCCTTCACAGGCAGAATCAGCATTCCTCTGTTCTGTCATAGTGTACCTCAAGCTAGCAACTGCGGAAAGGTCCTTCGCTCGTGGTACTCGCCCATACTGTTTCATGTGCCATGCATAGTTTCGTTTGACTGGGAAGCCCGACAATGAGTTATGGACAAAACTGAACTGGGAGCTCCCTTGTCTCCACACCAAAAGCGGGGTACTATAGAGAGGGGAGGGAGTCGTCACGAAGCCCACTCACCGCTCTCCAACTTGACAGCATACTTGACAGCTTCATGGGTGAAGCAAGTTGAAGAAATCTGAACGCATCTGAATATATAAAACGGCTCGTCTTAGGAAAGAAGCCGAACGAGCACGCTCGTTCACCTGGCGGAGACAGCCAAAAAGGAGGAAAAAGCGGGCATGGAAGAAGCGGTTACCCTCTCTAAACCGCGTTTTTCAGTTGCCCCTAAATAGGCTCCGCACCTGGCTCCAGGTACGTCAATACTGCCGTCAATTGTGTGGTTGACAGCTTGAAGCTCTTTTTAGTGAGTCGTCAAAGGGTTTGATTCTTGGCCCATTGTCACGCAAGGGTTCTCGGACCCGTTT
>Ga0209648_10005592_pt1 | contig 10776 bp, 8 predicted proteins | sample GraSoi2013_115cm_FD_185830 | JGI IMG/M metagenome (GOLD analysis project Ga0209648, IMG submission 185830) | Grasslands soil microbial communities from the Angelo Coastal Reserve, California, USA - Sample 9_17_2013_115cm (SPAdes) (version 2) | ecosystem: Environmental > Terrestrial > Soil >...
CGCCGTGGGTTCGTTGATGATGCGCACCACTTCCAGGCCCGCAATTTCTCCGGCCTGCTTTGTGGCTTGTCTCTGCGCGTCATTGAAATATGCCGGCACCGTGATCACCGCCTTGGTCACCTTCTCGCCGAGAAAATCTTCCGCCGCGGCCTTCAGCTTGCCCAGGATCATCGCGGAAATTTCCGGCGGGCTGTAGGCCTTGCCTGAAATCTCCACGCGCGCGTCTTGATGCGGTCCGGCAACCACTTTGTAGGGCACGCGCCGTGTTTCTTCTCCAACTTCATCGTGGCGCCGGCCCATGAAGCGTTTGATCGAATACACCGTGTTTTCGGGATTCGTTACTGCTTGCCGCTTCGCCACCTGGCCGACTAGGCGTTCGCCAGTCTTTGTGATGGCCACCACCGACGGCGTCGTCCGCGCCCCCTCTTGGTTGGGGATCACCACCGGCTCGCCGCCCTGCATCACGGCCACCACCGAGTTCGTCGTTCCCAGGTCAATTCCAATAATTTTGCTCATTGCTGCCGTTCCTCCCGATACTTTTCGCTAATTGTGCTCGCCCATTCTCTGTGAGATCGAGGCCGATTCAGCTTAGTTCTCGCGTTCCAAGCCCAGCTCGTTGTGCAGTATACATGTTGAGTGTATGTTTGTCAAGTTTTTTGATGGTACCGATAAGCTATTCATTTTCTTTGTCTTGCAACCTCTTGCCATCTCTGTCGTTCCTTGCCGAAAATCGCTATTGACGTTTGATAATTCCTCGTGTATAATACTCCTCAGATACTGGGGGTGGCCATGCGGAGACGTTTTCCTTAGGCCATTTGTCCGCATTCGTTGCGGTTCGCCCTTGCGTCTTCTCGATCCTGCAACTCCTTTATAATCAACACTTGCAAGGAAATGGCAGCGGAAGGCGAAAAACGCATCTGTAGCTCGTTTAGAATCAACACTTAACACTTAACACTTATAGGAATCCCTGCAAGTGTTGATTCTAAACCACTTACATGAACGCTAAGTCCTTTAGATGCAACACTTATGAGAAACATGCGGGGGTGGGCTGGTTATGGTTAACTAAAATTTCCCGCACAACACTTCAGGTCCTGTTCGCAACCAACTTTGAAGAGCCTCGATTTCGGTAACTTTCTTGATGCGCAGATGAACTTCGAGTCACGACCACTCTTTCATTCCCGCCGTTTCGAGGTAGAATTCTGCTTCGTGTCCCGCAGGGGCGAATTGCTTGAACCATCTCGGAGGATCGCGTGAACCGTCGGCGCATTTTGGCAGGAGTTATCAGCGTGGGCTTGCTTGGTTTATTGGCGCTGTTCCTACCTTCTTTCCACAAGACTCCGGAACCCGCTTCACCATCGCGGCAATCGTTGGCGTCGTCGCCGTCTGAGACGGTTAACTCACGTGCAGAGTCTGAACCCCCTGTTATTCCCGCGCCCGTGGTCGTGGCAAAAGCTGCCTCCCGTCCGCCTGCTCCGCAGTCACCGGCTGGTCTCCCCGACGTCGATCCACACAAAGCGTTCGGCTCGAAGAACGCGCCTGTCATCATGGAAGTCTTCAGCGACTACCAATGCCCGGCTTGCAAAACGCTCTTCACCACCACCAATCGCCGGCTGATGGACGATTACGTCACCAGCGGCAAGGTCTACCTGATCCACCGCGATTTCCCGCTCCCCATGCACGCGCACTCGCGGGTAGCCGCTCGCTACGCTCGCGCCGCCGCCCAGCTCGGCAAAGTCGAACCCGTGGAACAAGCGCTCTTCCAGAACCAAGAAAAGTGGGAACAGAGCGGCGATGTGGACGGTACCGTCGCCGCAATTCTGTCCCCGGCAGAAATGGCCAAGGTTCGCGCTCTTGTCAAAGGCGGCACCCTCGACGCCGCCATCGACAAAGATTACGCGCAAGGCCAGACCTACCGCGTCAACCAGACCCCCACCACCGTCTTCCATTCCAGAGGTCAGACTTACCCTTACCCTGGCGTTATGACTTACGAGATTCTCAAGCAATTTCTCGATCAACTGCTCAGTCATAAATAGCGGAGCTTCGCCAAGAAACCAACACCATGATGCAATCGAGCACACTGAACGCCCGCCGCATAATCATCTGGATCGGCCGCCTCGTCCTCGCCGGCATCTTCGTCTATGCCGGCTACGCCAAATTGACCATGGGGATGCATCCGCGTCCATCGATCGGAGTGGCCCTTTCGTTTTTCGCTCTGCAGGTTGATTCCTATCAGATTCTCCCAACCTGGGGTGTGAATTTTGTTGCGCACACACTGCCGTTCGCGGAAATCGTTCTCGGCTTGCTGCTGCTGCTCGGCGTTGGCCTGCGCATCTGGGCCACGCTTATCACCTTGATCATGCTCGGATTCTTCGCAGCCGTTGTGCGTTCTTACGCTCTGGGCCTGCAAATTAACTGCGGTTGCTTTGCCACTCCCGAGCCCCTCACGATCAAAACGGTTTTCCGCGACGGCGCTCTCGTCGCCCTCGCCCTCGTCATGACCATCTTCGCCTTTCTCGAAGCCCGCAATCCACACCCCTGGTCCGCCCCAGAGAAAGCTTGAGCTGCACCTGCCCCGATGAAAACGCTCACTGAATACCTCGAATTGGCCGCCGTCGCTCACGGCCACCTCTGCGCCGGGCAGGTCCTCGGTGTACGCCTAGCCATGCTCGGCCTCCGCGAACTCGGCGTCGACGACCCCGTCGCCGAACGCAAGCGCCTCGTCACCTATGTCGAAATCGATCGCTGCGTCACCGACGCCGTTGCGCTCGTCGCCAACTGCCGCCTCGGCAAGCGCGCCCTGAAATTCCGCGACTGGGGCAAAGTCGCCGCCACTTTCGTGGATCTCAAGACCGGCCGCGCCGTACGCATCGCCGCCAAAGAATCTTCGAAGCAGGCCGCGCGCGAAATGTTTCCCGAACTCGGCAAGGATGCGGGCCAACAGAAGGCCTACGCGCAACTCTCCGACGAAATCTTGTTCGACAAACAATGGGTGAAAGTGGAAGTTCAGCCGGAAGACTTGCCCGGCTTCAAAGGCCCCCGCGTCGTCTGCGCCCAGTGCGGCGAAGGTATCAATTTCAAGCGTGAAGTCATCAAGGAGGGCCGCACCCTCTGCCGCTCCTGTTCCGGCGAAAAATATTACGAAACACTGTCCTGACACTTCTAAGTCGAATATTCAACTTCTGCGATAAAGTATTCTTTCGATGCTGAGCCTGCCACCGATTACGCTGCGCTTGCGCGGATGGAAACTGATTGACCGTGTTGCGCTGGCTTTTCTGATTCTTTGCGCCGTCGTGCTGGGCGCGGGTTGCGGCTTGCTCTTTGTGTACGCCAGTGACCTGCCGGAAATTCGCGCACTGGAAACCTACCGCCCCGATGTGGTCACCGAAGTTTACGCCGATGACGGCCAGCTCGCCGGCAGCTTCGCGCTCCAGCGCCGCATCCTGATGACTTACGAGCAGTGTCCCAAAGTGCTCTACAACGCCGTAACCGCCATCGAGGACCAGCACTTCGAAGAGCATTGGGGGATCGACTTCCCGCGCATCTTCAGCGCCGCAGTCCGAAATCTCCTCAAGCGCCGCATCACCGGCGGAGCCAGCACCATCACCATGCAGCTGGCTGGAAATCTTTTCCTGGACCGCAGTGACCGCAGCTTTCGCCGCAAAATGCAGGAAATTCTTCTTGCGCTGCAGATCGAGCGGCGCTACACCAAGCCGCAAATTTTCACGATGTACGCCAATCAGGTTTATTTAGCGCATGGCAATTATGGTTTCGCCGCCGCCGCGCAGTTTTATTTTGCCAAGCCGGTCACCGACCTGAAGGTTCAGGAAGCCGCACTTCTTGCCGGCATGGTCAACGGCCCGAAATTTTCGCCGCTGACGAATCCGGAACTTGCGCTCAACCGCCGCAATCTGGTGATCCATCGCATGGAAGAAGAAGGGAAGATCACGCCCGCGGAAGAATCCACCACCCGGAAATCGCCGCTCGGTCTGCACATACAGTATCCGCGCAACGACCTCGCGCCTTACTTCTTCGAAGAGATTCGCAAGTATCTTGAATCCACCTACGGCACCGAAGCGGTCCACGAGCGCGGTCTGCGCGTCTACACCACACTGAATATCAACATGCAACGCATCGCCAACCGGTCTCTTCGAGACGGCCTGCACAGCTACGAACGACGTCACGGCTGGAAGGGAAATCTTCCCAACGTCTTGCGCGACAATCTCGGCAAGCTCGAGACCTACGAAGATGACGATTGGCGCCACGCGATCGAGAAGGGAAGCTACGTCACCGGACTGGTCCTCACCGTGAGCGAGAGAGATGCGGTGATCAAAATCGGACCGTACCGCGGAATTCTTTCTCCCGGCGATTTCGCCTGGACTGGCCGCAAAAAACCTGCCGATCTCCTGAAAGTTGGTGACCTCGCGCAATTCTCCATTCAGGAATTGCGCGACAATACCGTGCGCCTCCAACTTGAACAGCAGCCCGGGCCGCAGGGTGCGTTTCTCGCCATCGACAATTCCACGGGCGAAATCAAGGCCATGATTGGCGGTTACAGTTTTGAGGATTCCAAATTCAACCGCGCCACGCAGGCTTTCCGCCAAGTCGGCAGCTCTTTCAAGATTTACGTGTATGCGGATGCGCTCGAAAAGGGCGCTACGCCCTTCGATACGATCGTGGACACGCCCTTCACGGCCATCAGTGGCGGCCAGCCCTATTCTCCGCACAATTACGATGAAAAATTCGAAGGCACGATCACTCTTCGCCGCGCGCTGGCCGGTTCACGCAACGTGCCCGCCGTGAAACTTGCGGAAAAAGTCGGCATTAACACCGTCGTGGATATGACCAGGCGGTTCGGCATCACCACTCCTCTCCCGCCGTATCTTCCGCTGGCCCTAGGAGCGGCGGACATGAAGCTTCTCGAACACGTATCCGCCTTCACCGTCTTCCCCAACGACGGCATCCGCATCGATCCGCACATGATTCGCCGGGTCACCAGTTACGACGGAGCATTGCTCGAAGAAGCGCATCCTGAAGTGCACGACGTTCTTTCTCCGGAAGTGGCGCGCACCATGACCGCCATGCTCGAAGAAGTCATTCAATTCGGTACGGGTATTGCTGCGAAACCGCTAGGCCGCCCTGCCGCCGGGAAGACTGGCACGACGCAGGACTATACCGATGCTTGGTTCGTTGGCTACACGCCACAGCTCACCGCTGGCGCGTGGGTGGGCTTCGACGACAAGCAGATTTCACTCGGAAAAAAAGAAACCGGCGCCCGCGCCGCTCTTCCCATCTGGCTGGAATTCATGCAGGGCGCCGTCGCCGGTACGCCAGTGACAGATTTCACGAACGTGGTTCCACTCGAGCAGCAAGTGGGACAGCATCACGCAGCCGTGGATACACCCGACACCGCACCCACCGAAGACGAGCCCGCCTCCCCTAAAGTAAAACCGCCGGCTGCTTCGCCGCCCACAAAGACTGGGGCGGCAAATACTTCCGGCGTTTCGTTGCACCTTGGACGCTTTACGAATCGCGGTGCGTTACTCTATTCTGCGAAGCTACATTTTTTGGACGACGACATTCAGCGTGGAACTTTGCACCGCATCCAGATTGACTTAATGACCGTTGGGAACTGCAAAAGCGTAGACCATTCCGGCGGTGGAATTGGAATTGTAGCGGCCCGTCTGGAATAGAGTTTGATCGGATGTGCCGGTCACGACGGCGGGAATATAGCTTGCAGTCCCCAAGTTGTAGCCCGTGTCGGCCTGCCAGACCTGGCCCTTCGAATCGGTGTACCTCGCTCCGCCGCATTTCACTCGGATGGTTTGCTGCGCCAGCACCCCATTCGGAAGACAAAGCGCCATCATGAATGCCAACAAACAAAAGATCTTTCGCACGAATCCTCCCGGGAATCGGATTTCAGGTTCTAGTTTTATCAAGTCAAGCGAGGAGAGCTACGGGGTGGGATTCCTGCTCGAACTTTCCAAAGCAAAAGTAGAGTCTCTGCGGCGCACAAACAATTGTTCGTGGGAACGGATTTAGGCCAGGGGTGGAAATCGCCCGATTGCTGTACTGCGAAGTGTCCTCATTCGAACGGCTGCCCTTCCTCTCAGGTCTAGATCTTGCCCCGTTTCTACCGCTTCTTCCGAAAGGGATCCCAGCCGCGGGGGCGGAGTTGCAAAGCGCGGCCGCGCTCGTCCAGCACCAGCAACTCCCGGTTTTCAGTGATTCTTCCCATCGCGGTGAGACCAACACCTCGAAAAGTCGTCGGAAGGAGTTTTGCTTTGGGCGGAGGCACGGTGAACAGCAATTCGTAGTCATCCCCGCCGTGCAACGCGAACTGCAAGGGATCGTGGCCCTTCTTGAGAGCGACATCTGGGATTTGCACCTGCGGAATCCTCGTCTTTTCCAGTATCGCACCCACCGCGCTTGCGGCGCACAGCCGTGAGAGATCGCTCGAAAGACCATCGGAGACATCCATCATGGCGGTTGCGATACCCGTCCTGGCCAGCCATTGGCCTAGGGCGAGACGCGGCTCCGGATAAAGGTGCTTTCTTGTCAGCGGATTCTTCTCGCCCGACGTTTCCTTGCGTCGTCGCCCGATCTGCAGACCCAATTCCGCTTCCCCCAGCCGTCCGCTCACATAGAGGATGTCGCCGGGTCGCGCGCCCGATCGGAGCACGGCGCTCCCGGCTCGCACTTCGCCGGCGACTGTCACACTGATGAGAATTTCGTCTCGCCGGGTGGTGTCTCCGCCTGCCAGCGGACACTGAAACTTGAGAGAAGCCCGCCGCAGGCCGGCGAGGAAAGCGTCGAGCCAGCGGCCAGTGTTTGTTTCTGGCAGGGCCAGACTGAGGAGGAAGCAGCGGGGTGTGCCCCCCATCGCTGCCACGTCGCTTACTGCTCGGGCGAGGCATTTCCAGCCTACGGAGTCGGGAGGATGCTTGTCGCGCAAGAAGTGCGTCCCTTCGAGGAACCAGTCGCACGTGAGAATCGTTTCGTGGCCCGGCTTTGGCCGGAAAAGCGCTGCATCATCGCCGATTCCCAGGGAGACGGATCGCCAAGGCGTCTTGCTCCCCGACGACCGGGAACTTTCCGCGATCTTTCGCAAGAGAGCATCCTCATTCTGATGTTTGCGTTCCATCGGGTTCTGACGAGGTCTCCAATCTATTTTCGAGCGACAGTATAACTTGTGATGTATCCTGGCCGTTCATCTTGCCACCCTGTACTGTTGGACAGGGGACAGGTATGCACAGCCTGACCTTTAATTCACCAAATACAGGGTTGACGTGCAACCCTACAGAATTTAGTATGTCCACAGTCCCAGACCACGTCTCACGGCTCAAATTTTGTTTAAGTTCAGGTTTCGGCGGGCACCAGGGTAATTTGCCCGCTAAGACAAATTAGAAGGCCTGAGGGGGCCCTGAGTTCATGAGGGGTAAGAGCTACACATTCTTTATCGCGTCGACTCCGGGCAAGCTCCGGAAAGTCATCGTACCGGCTTATGTGCTGCACGGTATAGCGGTACTAGCGCTCATCGGAGCAGTTAGCGTGACAGTGGCCGTGGGCTCCTATTCGCGAATGCTCTGGAAAGTGGGCAACTACAATGCCGTGCGGCATGAGTTGGAAACCTCCAAGCAGCAGTACCGGCAGTTGCAGGCCACCGTCAACGACACCAACCAGCGACTCGATTCCTTGCAGTCTCTGGCAACGGAAGTGGCCATGACTTACGGAGTGCTCAGGTATCATCCGGCGGCTTTCGACCAGAGCGACGACCCCGTGAATGCCCAGGATTCTTTCGACCGTTCCATCGAGCAGTACACTTTCTTGAAGCGCAATGCCGCTGTGATTGCCATCTCCAGCAGCGGACTCCATTTACTCTCCCCGATGAGCTTTGCCAACTCCACCTACACGCCGTCGATCTGGCCGGTCATGGGGCATATCACCGATAGCTTCGGCGAGCGAATGGATCCGTTCAGCGGCGAAGGCGCGTTCCACACCGGCGTGGATGTAGCGTCGGACTATGGCGCACCGGTTCACGCGACTGCGGATGGAATTATTACCATCGCGGAGAACCATGCAGGCTACGGGCGCCTGGTGGTCATCGATCATGGTTTCGGAATCACCACTTGGTACGCGCACCTTTCCGCGTTCTCGGCGGTCCCCGGCGCGCGCGTCAAGCGCGGCGAAGTGGTGGGCTACACAGGGATCAGCGGCCGCTCGACGGGTCCGCACGTGCACTACGAAGTCCGGATGAACAACGCGCCGGTTAATCCGTGGCGCTATATGAAGTCCACTCCTGCCGGCGACTAATTCTTGATTGAAATTTTACGGATCTCATACGGCGGGCCTTGGCCCGCCGGTTTTTTTGAGGGCGCTATTTCTTCTTCGAGGGAGAGTCAGGCGCGGATTTTCACCAACTGTTTTTCTTACGTGTGGCCTTTCCTAGGTGCCGGTACTTTTCCCGGAAGCCGTTTGCTGTTGGGGGCGGACTCCGGCATGACTGGCGGAGCTTTGCGCGCGGCCTCCAGAAATCCGGGCGTAATTTCGAAGACGAGCCGGACGGATTTAGTGTCTCCGCGATCGATTTTGGAGACATCCACGCTTCTCAATAGTTCCAGGTAAGCGTCGCGCATCGCCGGATCTAATTGCTGCCTGGTCTTCGCATCATTCAGTCCCGCCTGCGCCAGGATGACGACGCCATTCATCACGTCCACGAGTTGTCGCACCGCCGCCTCCGCCGTGCATTCTCCTTCGGCAACCACACGGAAACGTTCGTTCTCCGGTTTTCCCGCGACGGTGATCCATTGCAATTGATCAAGCAACACCGAGAGCTGCGGAGAGCGGAGTCCGCCGGGAGCCTGTGCGGCCAGAGCGGCGCCGAGTGCCGCGTCTTGCCGGATCACAGCAAATACCGGCGAGCCCGCGAGACGTTCGAATCGCGCGCGCCATTCCGCAAGGTCCTCCCGGCGCTTTTTCGCGCCGAGGAAAACAGCGAGATTCGAATCATTGGCCAATGCGATTTGGTCATTCCTCAAAAACGTAAACGTAATCTTCTTCGCGGTTCCACTGACCGGCACGGAAAAAATTTCGCGCCCGCCAACTTTTTCGGCCGAGCCATCCTTCAACGCGTAAGCGGAAATTTTTTGCCGATCGAATTTTCCATCCAGGATGGCAAACAGAGTGGAGTCTTGTCCGTGCTTTTCGACGGCAATCGCCACGCGATCGAGGTCCCGTTCATAATCAAACCCGGTTTCTTTGACAAATTGGGCATACTCCGCGTCCGCCTGTGGTTTCGGCGCCCACCCGTAGAGTAGCGCGACGAGGGGCGCTCGCCGGAGCTCGGTGAAATCCGCGAAAAGAACTGCGCTCGCATCGGTGGGCAGCAGCGCCAGCGTCTCCTCGCGCTCGGCGCCGAGCGACCCACTCCATCTTCGATATCCGACAAATGCGGCCGCGCCCAAGCCGAGGGCAACTACGGCCAGCACGATCCGTCTCCTATTGTTCATGGCCTCCGCCAATAAGCGCCAGCGGTCCTGTACCTGCCGATTGTCCCATCGGAAAGGGCTTCGCGGCGGCAAAATCGGCGAGGGAAGATGCGATGCGCACGGTGCGAATTACGGGTATTCAACGGCAACCGCTCGTGCTTGCGGAATACTGCGCTAAGGTATAGAAGATAGACAGGATAGCTGGTACCCAGATGGTTAAGGGTGAATTGGTTTTTCCACAGGGCTGGCCCTCTACGTGCTGGAAATTAAGAGCTGCCTCTTGCAATTCTGATACCTCTTCTGCTATCCTTACTCGGTTTGAGCGGCGCTGGCGTAGCTCAGCTGGTAGAGCATCTGATTTGTAATCAGAGGGTCGGGGGTTCAATTCCCTCCGCCAGCTCCACCAGGAATTTTGCGGGGGAGCGAGGGCGGAGCGAATCCTGACAGCTAAAACGAACGGGCTGGTGTCTCTTGACACGAGTCCTTTTTGTGTTTTTGCACGGGATACTCGCAAGTTGTTGAAGGACAAGATCGGGACTCGTGGTCCGCGTCCCAAAGAGTTTCACGGGGTGCGGTTTTGCATCCCGAATGATTTTGCGGGATGCGGTTTTTGCATCCCGGATGACTTTACGGGACGGGTGGGTGAGTGGCTAAAACCAGCAGACTGTAAATCTGCCGCTCCTTGCGGGCTACGAAGGTTCGAATCCTTCCCCGTCCACCAGGCTCTCGTTTGTGGGGATAACAGAAAACCGCAGGGCAATCGCATCAGCGATGTTCGAGCGCGGTCCAATTCGGGCGCAAGCGCCGCTCAGGAAAAGTGCGCCGCGAAGGACGGACTTTGCAGGGGACACGGGTTGGGCCTGGGTAGCTCAGTTGGTAGAGCGCGTCCTTGGTAAGGACGAGGTCACCGGTTCAATCCCGGTCCCAGGCTCCAGGAATTGGCGGCTTGATTGTGGGAAGCCAAGTGGGCTGGCGCGGCGTGAGTGCCAGAGAAATTTGGAGCAGCACCGGGCGGGGGTAACTCAACGGTAGAGTCTCACTCTTCCAAGGTGATGGTTGCGGGTTCAAATCCCGTCCCCCGCTCCAGATATTGAAGTGCAGTCTTTCGTTGACGACGGACGAAGTTGACCGATTCGCGGTCATTCTACGAGAGGTCAGAGGAACATGGCGAAGGAGAAATTCGAGCGCAACAAGCCGCATGTGAACATCGGGACGATTGGTCATATTGACCATGGCAAGACCACGTTGACGGCGGCGATTACTAAGGTGCTATCGAAGCACAACCCCAAGG
>Ga0209648_10005593_pt1 | contig 10774 bp, 10 predicted proteins | sample GraSoi2013_115cm_FD_185830 | JGI IMG/M metagenome (GOLD analysis project Ga0209648, IMG submission 185830) | Grasslands soil microbial communities from the Angelo Coastal Reserve, California, USA - Sample 9_17_2013_115cm (SPAdes) (version 2) | ecosystem: Environmental > Terrestrial > Soil >...
ATCTTGCCTTGCTGGCGAATAGTCACAGTAACGCCGCGTAGGGTGAAAGGACGGCCAGTAGCAGGCATGCCAGGAAGGTCACCACTATGCGTGCCAGTAGCCACCCATTCAGCGCTGACCTGGTTTCCATGTGCCACCCGGTTTGTGATCGTGATTTTGAGGTCGGGAATGGCGGCCATGCCCATACCCTTGCGCTCCATAATTGCTCGGCGCCCAACCAGGGGTTCGGAGTACATACTATCTTCCACAACCGCGTGTTCCGCATAATCGTTGTATAATGCCCCTGTGTCGCCCTGCGACTGATGGGCAATGTGCTGTTTGTGTAGCTGAATATGCTGCTGGGCATTATCATTTTGCTGAACATGAGGAATCGCTTTTGAGCTCTGTTGCTGCGCGGCGGCTGCAACAATCGCTCCAACACCACCGGTGGAGATACCTAACGCAGTAAGTGCTATAATGAGACGCCGACGCGACATCCTTCCAACCCGTACATCCTCGACCATCTGAGGGATAGTCATGTCTACTTGTACTTCTTGCATGCATCCTCCTGCACTGACCAATGACCAATGACACTATCAATCTTTTGAACCTGCTCTATCCGCATAAGAATGTAACATGTCTGCATGTTGACGCGGTGGTATTTCGGTTAAGAAATGGCAGGAAAAGTCATAAGAACTCCTTTGTGGATACCCCGTTCCTTCAGGACGGGGAGGAAACAAAGTGTACAGGGGCATCCAAACTATACCCCGAAGGGTGCCATTTTTAGGAGAAATGGCGAAAACTCTTGCCCGATTTCGGGCCACCGTGTAATGTCACGGGTAACATGACCCTTCGAGACTGCAATACAGGCATAGGTCCGAGACCGTCTGCTTGGGCGCGGCAGGTAGTGGTTCAGGCTAGGGTGGCACCCGAACGTACTTTCGCTACTCTCCTGGCTCGTCACCCGAATTTCGCTATTTCTTAGCCCGTATCGCTGCTCCACGTGCAACTCGGCTTTCGCTTCATGAGACGTGGCCTCTAGTCAGTGCTTACGATGCGCTAGCCCTTCACGCAAGCCCATCCCCTTCAAGGGGATGGGTCACTGACTGACACTACAGTTAAGTTCCGTTAACCTGGTCGATTTGAACCCGTCCAGCAGGCCTAGGGATGTTCAGAGTAATAAAAAGAAAGCCAGGTGCGATAGTCTTCATGCTCCTTGATGACAATACGCTCGAGTTCTGGATTTGTCTCACGCTCTGTAGTAATGAATGTCCGTGTATAAACCTTGAGAAAATGCAGAAGTTCCAATGCTTCGTCTGCTGCCAGGTCAAACTTGATGCCCGAAGGGTGCGTCAGTACAAGCCCGCTGCCGCCGATGCGTGCTCTGTATCGTTCAATAATTGCGTCCAAAGTCATTTCCTCTTGCTCAGATGTATTTGCGTTATACTCTCTATGTTCTAGCTGCTTATCTTTGCTCAACTTTGCAAGACAGCATACATGTACTCGTACTAGTGCCACATCTAAATGAATTTCATTTGGTCTCTATTTTAATTGAAATAGCACAATTTTGTACATAAAGGCTCTCGATGATAGGACATATTTCTTATTATCTCTTCGTAAGTGCTAACTTTTTCATCCTTCTTGCACAGCAAGCTTCTTCAACTTCTGCATTGCTATACTATCACCCTGAGTAGCAACCTTTATCGGTAAGGATTGTTCAAAGGCTTCTGATATAATCCTACCATCCAGTTCATGAGGTAGTGGTAAACCTAAATACGACAAGACAGTGGGAACGATATCATAAACATGAGAGGGAGCAATGGTGGCACCGCTCATCACATTTGCCCCATAGAGATAGAGGACGCCATCAGGATGGTGAATGCCATTCGTTATGTCCCATGTGTTCCAGAGTGTTCTAGGACCAGGCTTTACTTGTATGGTGATATTTTCGCCTGAAAGCAGTATGAGATGTCGCTCACGGGGTGCAAAAGGACCAATACCGAAGGCATCCTCACGGTGTATCTCTACGGCAAGCGGTTGTCCTGTATCTGGATCATGTATGTTCCGTAGGGCATTCGTGAGTGTACTTATCTCTTCTTCAGTTAAAGAATCAGCCAGGAAAATGTCTACACAATTCGCTACCGCTAGAGATGAAGATGGAATCCAGGCACGCGTCTTGGTCCAATCAACATCGCGGGTCTCGATGGCATGATGCTCTGTTGTTGTAGTAAAGACTCCAGAGCGATACAATTGGCGGTGCAACAGGAGAGCCAATCTCTGTAATTTTAAGGATCGTATTATTTCTTTAACAAAACCAACTAACTCAGTTTTGTAATGATTACTGCCTTTTTTCATCTGCAGTAGTCCTTGTCTGTGGAGATATTCGTTTATGTAAAACTTGCGACGCGCTCCCTGAAAGCCGTGATCCGATACAATCATCAACATGTCCTCATCGTTCAACGATCCAAGCACCATTCCTAGCGCCTCATCAAGCATTTGATAATATGCTACAGCCTGGGGATGAAGCGCCATGATCTGATCCCAACATAAATGTTGAATACGGTCTGCACCCGTAAAGACGATGAAAAAGAAATCCCACTGTTTGTCCAGGAGCAACCGTAACATCGCGATCCGTTCCCGTGTCATCTTCAACGTCTCTGCCAGGGAATCACCGATCTGCCCAGCAGATGTAGCAGGATTGAGATCGATTTGGTAGGCTGGAACTATCTGCAACAGTTCGTCTTTGAAGCTAGTTGGATAGGTTACATCAGCCTTCATACTGGGGGTCATATAGCCGCTAAGCATAATGCCATTGACTGGCTCAGGTGGATAAGTCATTGGCACATTGGCAACAATGACCTGTTTGCCGAAATCACTCAATAGATTCCAAATAGCCTTCCCACCTTTGCGGTGTGTTAGTAAATGTGGACGAAGTCCACTCTCTGTCCGCTCAAAATCCCAAAAGTCATAGACCCCATGCTTGGCAGGCGATAGACCTGTAGAGATCGACATCCACGCAGGAGGAGTCAGTGGAAGTATAGTCGATTTTAACACACCCTGTGCCCCACCATCACGGACTCGCTGGAAATTTAGGAGTAGTCCTTGCTCTATCATAGGGTTCAATACACGAAAGGTTAAACCATCGACCCCAAACACAAATACTCGCATATTAATTTCTCCTCTAAGATTCAAAAATCGCGAATATGTTGAAAAACTTGTATTATCTACATTCTGCAGTTTCAGCTAGAGGATTGTAGATTTGTTCGATAGAATGGCCCCAAGAGGGCTAAGATAAACTGTAATGGGCTCTCGGCTACCAAATTTCCTAAAAACTGTCAACCAAAGTGTGGAATTTGGGCTATTTTTGATTGTGTTCCAATTGAGCATTGTTGTGTCTGCCCATTATTGCTTCCTTCCAAACTGTGTAACGTCAAATGGACGTTCCGATACACAGCCTCTGGTTTATCGGCTCGATAAAGCCGTGCTTCAATGTATATGTTGTCAGTGGTTCCTGGTTTTATTGATACTGACCGATTCCATTCTGCCTGGGGAGCCAAAACGACTGATGGCCATGTGGTTGCTTGAGCGCCATTGATTGTCATTACGACGCGATATGTTACAGAAGTAGATTCAAAGCTATGTACGCCAATAAGGACGGCGCAACTAGTATTCTTTGCTGGAAGCATCCAGAATTGTGTAAAACTGGGTTGTGGTTCTTCTAGCGGTCTAATGATAGAGGACCAGATGGCTACGGTTGCTACGAGTATTGCCAGTCCAAACAGGATACATTCATACATGGTGATGCGAGGTTTTGGTATTCTTGCACCCTTCACGCTATCCTTTCGCCGGAGGAACCCTGCCAGCAGAGCAAATACAGTTGTGATGAGTCCGAGGGATAGTGTCCATGACAGCGCTTGTAATCCTATTGACAAGACATTGAGTGCGAAACCCACCACTACATCAATTGCCATACTCAAGCCGAGACTGAGAATAAGGTGATCAGCAGTATTAATGGGTTGTCCAATTTTTAAGCTTGGACGGAGAATAAGATTACTCGAAGGATCAGGCGCAGGTAAGCGCTCGCGAAACAGAGTTTGAGTAAGCGTGTAACCCGGTAGGATGAAGATTAAAGGCAGCGCAAGAATGATTCCTATCACCAGGGGAGGGTGGGGAAGCTGTGTCCATCCCACATTGATCGCGACAACGAGTATCGCAGCGATGAGATCAAGGTTTTTTAAACGCATTGATGAGACCTCCGTTTATGGTACAATCTGCGTCAGCACGGGTATGCGCATAGGATAATGCCTCCAGACTAAGGACGTGCCACAAAGTTCCAGCGATCGGCACGGGCATAGGTTTCCTCAAATCGACCTAAGGTATATGGCCCATTTCCATCCATATCAAAAATGCGCAGGCCTGCCTCATCATGCAGTAGCTTATAGATGTGACACGGTTGAGTGTCGTAGTAATCAGCAGCTCTGCCATGCTCGAATACAACGATGGGCTTGCACTTTGAGATAGTTTCGATAGCACCCTCAAGAACCAGACGTTCGGCCCCTTCCACATCCATTTTGATGAGAGCCGGTACGTATCCAGCTGGAAGACTACCATCAAGAGTTTCCATCCGAACAGTCATCTTCACAACTCGCGGCTTCACAGGATATGATCTCTCACGTAATCCACTGTGGGTAGGCAGATTCTTTACATAGGTGAAACTTGTTTCCCCCTCTTCATTCGATACTGCGGCCAGTCGTACATCGACAGAAGGGAAATGATCGACCAGGTATTTGTGCAGAAGTGGCAGCGGCTCATAGGCGATATGCTTGCCGCACGGAGCCACTCGCAGCATTTCCGCCAACGCCGCTCCTTTATGTGCTCCAATATCGATGCAGTTCGAGTCTTCTGTAAGTGCAAACGTCAACAGCAACCGTAGATTCTGATTATCGATGCGATCACGTCTTAAGCTAGCGTTCAGGGGTGCGCATACGCTTCTCAGTTGGTCGTCAATCCCAAGCCTGACGGCAGTGTTTACCATGATCTCTTTAAGCATCTTTGTCTCCTCGAATCTTTTCAAGCGGGTATACTCTAAAACGACCGTTAAATTTAATGGCTTGATCCATCGCCAATTGCTCCTACGTCGTAAATCACGATGTTACCGCTGTCAAATAGTCGATTGATCTGTGGTATGGTGTTAAATTTTGTAAGAGCAACCCTGCTCATTGGGCTAGTGTGATGGTAGGCACCGGATTCAAAATTCTCATAATAGAATCCTTGTAACGGGAGTGACGTACTTAAACGCAGATCAACGACCAGGTAGCGTACTCTGCCACTCTGCAGGATTGCTACGTCGTCAGAGTCAAATTGCGATGAGAAAAAAACAGGTGAAATATCTACATGGTCTGCCTGGCTGGTCACCATGTTCTGATCACCAAAGGTGCTCATTACTATTTGATTAATGCGATCAGTCGCGACCCGCTGTTCAGGTCCAAGATAGGCGAGGCTCCATATCGCAGCTTGAATGCCCTCAGGTTCAATAGAGCGTTCGTCAGCTACAACCTCGTAAGGACCCGGCAGGACTCTAAAGCCTGGACCAGAATCTAGAATTACTCCCCCCAGGAACACTACTGCTAGTGCAGCAGTGACGAGCGAGGTTGCTTGCCAACTGAGCTTTCGCGTCGGCCAAAAATGCGTAATCAGGATGGTCAGCACGTAAGCAATGGGTAAAAAGAGAAAGGCCGCAGAACGGTCTGTAATATCGGAACCAAAATCCGTGAAGCGAAACACCTGGGTGATGGGGTAGGCGAATGACGCGATACCCAACATGACCGACAGCGCATCGTGACGGTGCTGTTGCCAGAGGCTGAGCAGTCCAAATGGTAAGCCAAGTGCGACGGTGGCAACAGATGCTGCAATCAGTAGTCTGTCCCATAGTGGTGTCTGCCCCCCAGGGGAACTGATGAATAATGGCCGGGCTGTACTGGTACCTGCAATGATATGTCCAAGTTCATTCAATGCAGCTCCAAAATAGCCGGAGAGGTACTGCCGAACTGGATTACCCTGAAGAAGAAAAGCATAAGCAAGAGACAGTAGAACCCCGAAAAGGGCTATTGTGACCAGGTTGCTTCGTATATTACGTGAAGAAGCTTGAAATAGACTGATCACCGCCCAGAGTATGAGCAAGCCATCACAGACATAGTCTGTCATATGGTGCGTTATGGTAACGGCCAGTAGAACAAAACAGGCCATGAATATAGCCCAACGATAGTCTTTGTGGGTAGTTTGATAGCGTGCCAGGATAGAGAACATGAAGGTAGCGAGCGGGAGTGCCAGCGACTCATAGCTAAATATTGAGTCGAAAAAAAGAAAATGCGGATTGACCATGTAGATGATCGTCGCGATTCCTGCCATGCGACTTGAATTGGTTAATTGCTCGTAAAGCAAGAAAAGCGACAGCATCATTAATAAGCGTGCAGCGCTTATGACGATAATTGCAGCATGGAAAGTATCCAGTCCGCTTATGGTACTTACGGCATTGGTCACAATCTGGAGTCCAGGGTAATAAGGGCCTACAGGTAGCATAGAGTTTTCACTGAAGAGGTGTCCCGTCCTGAGAATATCGTCTGCGGTACGCCAGTTCAGGAATTCGTCATACTCTGCAAAACGGAGGGGACTTGTCATGAACCGAACGAGGTAGAGAGACATTCCAAGACCACAGAGAAGGCAGATGCGCTCAACTCGTGAGGGGGCCGGAGACAGGAGCCGCGCCAGGTTAGGCACGAATATGAAAAGTAGGCCGAGAAGGAAAAAAAGCTCTAATGCTCCATTTCCAAATGTAAGTATAGAAAGGTAATAAGAAAAGGACACGATGAGCAGTCCAAATGCATTGGTCAGCGTCAGGATTGGAAACATCCCCAGAAGGTTGGTCCCCGCTTTCACAGTTTTCAGACCACGTGTAGAGAGTCCCTCTGGCTGAGGGTCTTGTAATCGAGCCAGCCCTGTGCTAATCATGCGCTGCACAGCCGTTGAGAGATTGCCTCCCACTTTATGCGGGACGGCGGGGGGTGACGCATGTAAGGCCGCTAATGGCACTGTGTCCTGTTCGGGCACTGAAGCCTGGTTTGTCAGCAGGTCGTGCACCTGGACCTCTTGATTATCCTGAAAAGGGGGGAATCGTCTAAATTGATGCTGCACCATGATTTACCTGCTACCAGTTTGTGCCAGTGAGTGTGCGTCGATAGAGTCCACCTCTAATAGCTCCTGGTAGACTTGCTCAATACGTGACACTACTGATTTTGCCTGGAATTCGACAACTCTTTGCTTCGCCATCTTTCCCATGCGCTCGCGCTGCGCTGGATCATCTAACAAACATCGGATGGCCTCCCGCAGTGCTTGATGGTCACCAGGAGGAACAAGGAAGCCCGTCTCACCATCAACAACAATATCGGAAAGTCCGCCGCTGCGTGTAGCAATAACCGGCTTTCCCACGACCATTGCCTCCATCGCTACTGTAGGGCAAGGATCAAGCCAGACCGAGGGCGTCAGTGCGAGGGTGCAGCGACTCCAGGCACCCATAACGGCATCATGGGGCCAGCCTCCCAGAAGTAGGACGTTCGGCGGAAGACTCTCAGAGAGACCTGCAGCAGGCCGTCCTATGAGAACCAATGGCATTTGAGTGTCCATTTCGGCATATGCCTGAAGCAGCACGTTCACACCTTTATCGGGCATCAGATCACCCACAAAAAGCAAGAAGTCTTCCTTTGGCAACTGTGCTAGAAAGGGATTTGTATCATCGCACACTATATCTGCATTGTCTGGGACGAAGTTTGGAATGATGCGATAGGGTACCTTGTGTTTTGCAAGTTGGGTCTCCTCTGCTACAGCCTGGCTCACGGGCAGGAACATATCGACAGCCCGTCTTTCTCTCTCCGCCCAGAAACCATTGGCAAGTGCTGACGGTGGACCTTTGACGAAGCCATAAAAATCAGTGGCGCAGTTCAAGCATTTGATGAAGCCGGGGCCGGTGCAGCACACTCCATGATACATGAGTCGCTTCTGCACACAAACGAGACTATAATCATGGAGGGTCATGACAAGTTTGGCCTTGCTCCATGCCTTCAGCGGGGTGAACGAGTGTACAATCCAATTATGAGCATGAACGATGTCGGGACGCTCCTGTAAGATAATGCGACGCAGCTCCCATAACGATTCCGGATCAGGGTATGGCGGCGCGTAATGACGATCGTCATATCTGAAGAGAACACTCATGCGTTGCATTGTGCCATGAATACGATGGATGCGCACACCCTGATCGATCTCGAAGTCTGCCAGCCCCTTGTGCCAGAGCGTCGCAAGAGAAACGTCATGTCCCCTCGCAGCAAGCTCAATGCCGAGATCACGTACATGGCGTTCTTCCCCACCGATAGTAGGTGGATAGAATTGGGCGAGCATTAAGATGCGCATTGTTCTCTCCCGATTGATGCGTTGTAGACCGTCTGTAATTGGCTGGCACAATCGTCCCAGGTTGGTAAGACAAGATGTGCCGGGGGAACAATCGGCTTTTCAATCTGTTGTCGTGCCATCAGTGCGACCTCCTCTGGAGTACTCTGTAGAGATACTACGCGAGCAAGGCCCTGTTCTGCGATCTCTCGCAAGCCAGACGTATCTGCAACCAATACTGGACGCTGAAGAGCGAGCGCCTCCATGATCGCTATAGGATGCGCTTCGTACTCGCTCAGCAATGCTACAAGTGTTGCTTGTGAAAGAATCTCTGCCATCCCTTGCCTATCACTCGCTGGAACAGAACGAATTTCCACATGCTCAGCAACTCCGACTCCCCGTGCCAATTCACGTAGCGTTGCTTCGTAAGGACCCGCCCCTAAAATAAGTAGTCGTACATCAGAACGCCACTCACGAATTTTCGGAAGTGCGGTGATCAAACGTTGGTGCCCTTTGTATCGTTCTAACCGTCCAATTGAGACAATAAGCGTTTGTGCCGGCGTTCTCAAAGGTAGTTGCGACAAACCTGGCAAAGTAGCCCCATTAGGGATAACTGCAAACTGCTTTGCCGGAAGGTGTAACAGATCGCGAAAGTAGTCAGCTTCGAAGCGTGATACACCTATCAACTTTGACGCGTTAGCCAGGAGAGGGCGGAGCAGTTGCCATTGCATACCCCTTATCCTGTTACGAAAGCTTGACGAATGCCCTCCTGTATGGAAAGTGACGATATAGGGGATCTTAGCTTCTTTAGCTGCCAGCATTGCCAGTGGTGGAACGAATGTGTGGCTACCCTGGCAATGAACGAGATCCCACGCGCCATGTTTGATAAGAGAAAACATCTCCGGGGCGATGCAGTAGTCACGCTGCGAGGGCCAGGCCCGTACACGAATAATGCGCATTCCCTCGATCACTTCCTCTTTAGGCAGCGGAGTAGCCGAGGTATATGGTACGGTTGTAAGAACTGTGATGTTGATTCCCCTACCCGCAAGACGACGTCCAACTTCGTAGACATGCGTTTCAACACCACCTATATAAGGGAAGTATCGCGTTGCCACCATCAAAACGTTTAGGCTACTTGTTTCTCCTGTCATCGGTCCTAACTTTCTACTTTTTTATCCCAACTAATCGAATGTTGAATAAAAGTAACATGCGGGCCATGACTCTGCTCGGCCTACGAGGCAATCTGCTCAGCAGACTTTCCAGAAATCTTAGCAAAAATAGAGGAAATCTAATATAAATTCCTATAGCACCAACATATGCTCTCACTTTTGAGAACCCTGCCTGTTTAAAGAGATTGCTCAACTCTGTATTGGTGTATTCCTTCAGATGAAATCCTGTTGCGACTAAATCAAAATACTTCGAAATATCGTGAGGCCCACTAAGCCGATTTGGTGTAACACAAATGTAGATTCCCGGACTCATAAGTACCTTGCGAATATTCACAAGGTGTTCTAAAGCATCATCGGGGTGTAGATGTTCCATGACCTGATCACTGTAAGCAATACTTATACTATCAGCAGGGAGGGGCATATTGTTCCCATCAGACAGGATAAGTTCAAAGTTCTCTGGGCCTATCAAGCTCTTTGTAATTTCTTCTGATACTTCCAGTGCGTAGACTTTCTTCACAAACCTCACTGCTGCAAGCGATGTCGTACAAGCTCCGGCTCCAATTTCTAAGAACACTGCATCTCTCTGCAAGAAGCGGCGAAGAAATCGCAATTGAGGGGATATTATCCTCATCGTATCTTTAGAAGACGGCTGCTGAGCCAATTGTGGATGGGACGGGACTCGTCGATAAAGTTCGTCATAAAGCGAAGTATATAAAGTTCTCCTCTCCTCGTGGGAGGATTCTCGCAACTTGGTTGCCAGTTCCTTCTCTATTTCGTAATGCTCTCTCAACTGTTCTGGTGTTCTATATTCACCTTTCAGTCCCACCGTATCGAGAAGTGTGCCCAGTATCCGATTTGTTGAGCATGTCGTTTTCATTTTGAACCCTCAATCTAGATATGAGTCTGTTTTTGGTATGTCACCGAGATATGGGGTGAATGGTTGTAGTCGTGTAGGCCTCAAGTGCTGATGACTTCGGTTATTGCGCCGGCTTGCTCTATCTTGTAAAGATTGCTTGTTTCTATTCGGTTCCCTGTTATCTTTTCCAATGGCTGGAAATTTCACGATTGGCAATGAAGATTTATTGATGAGCCAGGGCGCTTCTGCTACCATGAAGCTCTGACCTATGATTGGTAGTGGAGTTGTATCCATGAGCCAGAGAGCCTCTGCCTCCATGTATCGCATTCCTGTA
>Ga0209648_10005594_pt1 | contig 10773 bp, 10 predicted proteins | sample GraSoi2013_115cm_FD_185830 | JGI IMG/M metagenome (GOLD analysis project Ga0209648, IMG submission 185830) | Grasslands soil microbial communities from the Angelo Coastal Reserve, California, USA - Sample 9_17_2013_115cm (SPAdes) (version 2) | ecosystem: Environmental > Terrestrial > Soil >...
CGTTCTTGGCCCGCCACAGGCCGCGATCGGCCTTCTGCCAGGTGCGTTCGCTGACGTCGTTGCCGATGGTGTAGCCGAACACGCAGGACATCGCGTCGGCCTCGTTGAGGTATTTTGCCTTTTTGCCGATGACGACGACCAGCTCGCCCTCGTAGTGGATCTTTTCGGTCGCAGTTGCCGGTATCACCACATTCTCATCGTGCGCGATCAGCGCGTTTTGGGCGCGATAACCGATCTCGGGCCTGTCAGGGACGTTGGGCACCTCGCCGCGCTTGTCGGCCGCTTCCTTGAGATGCTTGAGGTAGTTGAGCCCGACGCAATAGAAGGTGCGCGGCATCAGTGGCAATTCAATCTTTACATCTGCCAGGGAATGAGTGCGCGGCGTGCGCTGCCATTCGCCGAAGGGATCGCCGTTGACCGCGATCACGCGGTCGCCTTCGATAATTCCCCAGGAGGCCTGTCCGTTCGCGGTGAATTTCAGCCAGCGCATGCGCTATCCTTTTTCATTCCGCCGCGATCTGCGGCGATGTCTTCCATGCGCCGGCGGCCGGGCGTGGCAGCCCGAGATTCTCCCGCAAGGTCTTGCCGGCGTATTCGCTGTGAAACAGACCGCGGCGCTGCAACTCGGGAACGATGTGGCGGACGAAATCGGCATACGAGCCTGGCACATAGGTCGCCGCGATCACAAAACCGTCGCAGCCGCGACCCGTGAACATCTCCTCCAGCCTGTCCGCGATCTCCTTGGGCCCGCCGACGATCGCGTCCGCAGTCTGGCCGCGGCCGGAGAAGGCAATGAAATCGCGCGCGCTTGGATTGGTCTTGCCCGAGGTTCTCAGCACACCGTCGCGAATGCCGAGCATGCCCTGCATGCCCTGAAGTTCATCCGTGGTCAGCGGCTCATCGATGTCCTTGGAGGCGAAATCAAAGTTCAGTCCTTCCGACAGCAGCGAAAGCGCGTCGATTTCCAGCGGCAGCTTTTCGATCACCGCCATCTTGTCTTCGGCCTCGGCCTTGGTCGCGCCCGCCACCGGCGTGACGAGATTGCAGAGAAACATCTGGTCGGGATCGCGGCCCGTCTTCGCGGCCTCGTTCCTGATGGCATCATAGCCCTGCTTGGCGCCGGCCAGATTGCGCGACGCGGTGAAGATGACTTCGCCCCATCGCCCCGCAAAACGCTGGCCACGGCCGCTGGCGCCGGCCTGGATAATGACGGGGTGGCCCTGCTGCGAACGCGGCACCGTGAACGGTCCGCGCGACTTGAAGAATTGCCCCTTGTGGTCGAGACGCTTGACCTTGGCCGGATCGGCAAAGCGGCCGCTCTTCTTGTCGATCAACAGCGAGCCGTCTTCCCAGGAATCCCAGTGGCCGAGCACCACTTCCATGAATTCATCGGCGCGGTCGTAACGCAGGTCATGCTCGAGATGGGCGTCCTTGCCCATATTGAGCGCCTCGCCGTCATTGACTGACGTCACCACGTTCCAGGCGGCGCGGCCGCCGCTCATCAGATCGAGCGTGGCGAAACGGCGCGCGACGTCGAACGGTTCGTAGTAGGTGGTCGAGCAGGTCGATGCGAGACCAAGTTTGTCGGTCACCATTCCCATCGTGGTCAGCACCACGATCGGATCCATTTTCACGCAGCGGATACCGTATTCCACGGTGTGGGCGTGATCGTTGCCATAGCGGTCAGGCATCGCCAGGCGATCGTCGAAAAACGCCATGTGGAATTTTCCGGATTCGAGGGTCCGGGCGATCTCCTTGTAGTAATCCGCCGACATCGAGTCGTCGCGGGATTCCGGATGGCGCCACGAGCTCGGCAGGTTGGTGCAATTCTGCGCCTGCAGGAAGCCAACCATCACCATTTGCCGTGTCATGCTGCTCTCCCAGAGTCGGCCGGATGCTAGATCACGCGAGATCGAGCTCGGTGGCCAGTTTGTACTCGCCGGCCAGCGCGCGCAATTTTTCCCATGTCGCGTCCTCGACCTCGATCCCCGAAACCTTGCGCTGCTGCTGGCGGATGTATTCGACCTCGCCCGGATAGAACACGCCGGGTGAACCTTCGGACGGCGGTGTCGCCTTGAGATAGCGCGCGAATTCGGCGACTTCTCTCTTGAAGTCCTTCAAGGGGCGGAACGCGGCGACGTTGAACACCGCCATAAAGCATCCGTCATTATGTCGGCCGGTCGGTTCAACGCCGAAGCCCAGGCCGGTGAGCAGCCCGCACAGCACTTCGACCATCGCAGCCAGGCCAGACCCCTTGTAGCCTTCGGTGCCGCCGAGCGGCAGCAGCGCGCCGCCTTTGCGGAATTGCCTGGGATCGGTGGTTTGCCGTCCCTCGCTATCAACGATCCAGCCGGTCGGGATCTCTTCGCCGCGCGCGGCGGCGAGCTGGATCTTTCCAGCCGCGACCGCCGATGTCGCCATGTCCAGATAGAACGGGGCCTCAAGGTCCGACGGCACCGCGATCGAAATCGGATTGGTGCCGAGCCGCGCCTCGCGGCCGCCGAACGGCGCGACGTGCTTTGGCGAACGGCCGGAATCGGCGGTGGCAAGCCCGATCATGCCTTCGCGCATCGCCATCATCGGATAGGCGGCCAGCCGTCCGACGTGGCTTTGCCGAAACACCGTGCAGGCGGCGACGTTGGCGGTCTTCGCCTTCTCGATCGTGAGCGCCATCGCCTTGGCGTTGACGTGAAATCCAAAACCCCAATGGCCGTCGATCACCGCCGTGGTCGGCGATTCCTGCATGATCGTCCACTTCGCGCCGGGAACGATATGCCCGGCCTTGATGCGGTCGATATAGGTCGGGATCGCGATCACCCCGTGGGAGTCATGGCCGGCGAGGTTGGCGTTGACGCAGCCGACCGCCACGGCATTTGCCTCCTCGTCCGACGCGCCGGCGGCCTTGAGCAGCGCCGCGCCAATGCGCCTGAGACGGTCGGCCTGCACGATCGGCATCGGGGTTCCTCGGCTCAAAGCCCGCGCGGGGAGGCGGGTCTTGCTTGTTGTCGCCGGCATGGTCTCAAAGCGGTGGCATGAGAGCAAGTGGCAAGACGCCGAAATCGTGGTGCCTTGACCCCGCCGCGCGCAATAGTTCCGCTACGCGGGATCTGAGTGTTTTGGCTTGCGCGGAAAATCGCCGGGCCAGGTCAGCGAGGTTTGATCGGCGAGGCATTCAAGGAAAATCTGCGCGCCGTCGGCGTGGGTAGCGCCATCAGGCAATTCCAGACTTCCGCAGCAGTCGGCCGGCATCGGCTGTTGCATGCCGAGTACCTCGAACGCCGGACCCCACCACCATGCCGGCGCCGGCGATCTCTCGTCCTCCGGGACGGCGCGCCATCGGATGAACTCATCCACGGCTCGTTCAAATTGCACATTTGCGGCCCGATGCATGGCTATCTCCGAACACGGATCATATCCTGCTTTGCAATGGCGGCCAATGTGGTCCGCTGGCGCGTGTGTCAGCGCGTCGTTTCCGAGCCAATGGGGCGGAACCACAGCCAGCCCACGACGCCGCCAAGCGCGGCGCAGAGTGCTGCTATCAGCATCACCGCGCGCAAGGCCCGGTCGAATGCGGCGATGGCGCCGTCATCTGCGCCGGCCTGTCCGGCCAGTACCGCGTTCAATGCTTCATTGGCGTGTGCGGGCGGCGCGGCAACATAGTGCGAAAAGCTTGCGAACAGCACCGCCCCGAGCGCGGCGACCGCGAAGAGACCAGCTACCCGGGCGACGGCGTTGTTGATGCCGGACGCGATGCCGGCGCGGGCTTCGCCGACCGACGACATCACAATCGACGTCAGCGGCGGAACGGTGATGGTCATGCCGATCGCGAGCACAGAAATCGCCGGAAATACGCCGGTCCAATAGGATTTCCTGAAGTCAACGAAGGCGAGCAGGGTCAAACCGCAAGCGGCAATGATGGGTCCGGCGGTGAGCGACAGCCGTGGCCCGAAACGGTCCGACAGGGCGCCCGCGAGGGACGCGCCGAAGCCCATGATGAGCGCGAACGGCAAAAGCGCTGCGCCGGCCTGCGTCGCGGAATAGCCGCCGAGCCGGATCAGGCCAAACGGCAGATAGTACAATGCGCCGCCAAGCGCGAAGTAAAGCAGCAGCGTCAGCGCGTTGGTTGCCGCAAAATTCCGCGAGCGGTACAGCGATAGCGGCATCATCGCGGCTTCGCGCGATCGGGCTTCGATCGCGATGAACGCGACCAGGAATGCGGCACCAACGCCAAGGGCGGCAAGCACGCTCTGGTCACGAAATCCCGATGCGGGAATGGCGCTCAACGCCCAGGTGACCGTGGCGAGACCGATTGTGACCGTGATCGCGGCAATCCAGTCCAGCCGTCTCGCGTTGTCATCGCGGCTCTCGCCGGCAAAAAACATCGCTAGCCCCGCGGCGGCAACAGCCAAGGGTATGTTGAGCAGGAAGATCGCGCGCCACGACACCTGATCGACCAGCCAGCCGCCAAGCACCGGGCCGGCCGCCGCGGTCAGCGCGCCGGCACCCGCCCATATCCCGATCGCATGGCTGCGCTCGTGCTGGTCAAAGGTCGCCCCCAGCATGGCGAGACTGGCCGGCGTCAGAAGTGCTGCGCCAAAACCTTGAATCGCGCGGCTGAAGATAAGCACGGTGATGTTGGGCGAGAGTCCGCACGCAATCGAGGCCAGGGTGAATACCGCAATTCCCACGAGAAAAATCCGTCGACGGCCGTAGAGATCGGCGGCGGAGCCTCCAACCAGCACCAGCGCGCCGAGCAGCAACAGGTAAGCGTTGACGATCCATTGCGTCGATGCCGCATCCGCGTGCAGCGCCTGCTGAATAGCGGGGAGGGCAATATTCACGACCGAGCCGTCGATAAACGCCATGCTCGATCCGAGGATCGTCGCCGCCAATGTCAGGCGCTTGCGCTTTTGCGACAGCGCCGCCGGAAAAGCCGGCGTCCCGCGGATGACGCCGGCATCGCAGGGCGGCCGTATGAAACCAACCATGTCGGCCTCGAAGCAGCGTAATACGACACGAGGGTATAGCGGTCATGAGCACCCGACCACGCTTTCCGTGTCGGCTCGCGCCCGGCAAGCTATCCTCGTCAGGAGTATCAGATCTGCCGCACCACGCCCGGCCGGCCCAGTGTGCATTCCAGCGCCGCGCGGTCCCATTTCGCGGCATTGGCGGCGGCCTCATAGGTGCTTTGCAGGAATTCGAGCAGCGCCTGGTCTGGCCGCGCGGCCGTGCGCACGGCGTCATAAGGCAGGATGAACTCGCCGAGCGCCTCGCTGAAGAACGCCGCGTCGGGCCGCACCGCCGTGGTGCGGAAGCCTGCCGGTTCGGGATAGGCATAGGAATAGAACGCGGGATAATCGATCGCGCCGCTGCCCGGCCAGAAGCCGGCGCTGCTCACCTCGTGGGAATAGGCTTCCACGGCGACGTCATCCGGCAGATGGGGCACGCCGCCGGGATGACGCGGCGCGCGCCGGCCGGAAAAGCGTGTCACCGCGAGATCGAAGCTGCCCCAGAAGAAATGGACCGGGCTCGCCTTGCCGAGGAAAGCGGTACGGAATTGCTTGAAGACGCGGTCAGCGTTCACAAGAATTTGCAAAAAGCGCCGTACCGCGTCCGGGTTATAAGAGGCGTGCTGATGGTCTTGCGAAAAGCGGATCGGCTCCGGCAATTCATTGGGCATCTCGTTGATGGCGACGTGAATGCCGAGTTGCGCGAGCTCGGCCATGATCGCCGCATAGAAGCTCGCGACCGAGTGTCCGGCGAGTGAAAAATGTCGCTGCGCGCCGTCGCTGGTGGAAATCCGCAAGGCGTGATCGAGAAAGTCGAGTTCGATCTGGAAGGTGCGCGTGCCATCTGGAATAGGCGAGGTCGTCAGTCCGCGCGCGGTGACGTACAGCGTGACGTGCCAGGAATGGTTCAGCCAGGGTTCGCGCGCGAGCCTGATCTTGCCGACGATCTGGGTCCACAGCTGCAGCGTTTCGCAAGTCTCACGCCACGCCGTGGTCGGCAATTCCGGCCAGGGGACCTGCGAGGTGCGGCTCATGCTTGAACTCTGTGTCGCGCGTTGTGAACACGTATTCACGTATCACAAATCGTCACGCGAACATCACGAATTAGTGGATTCCGGGCATCCGCGTTTTCCGCGCGTGGCACGGAAGAGACTGCGGCACCACCAGCGCCGCGCAACCGCCTGCGCGGGGTTGCGTGCCATTTGATAGATAAAGAGAATTTCGATCATGGCAGAGTCCGTCGCACCCCGCGACGGAGATAGGGCGGCATCCTTGAAAGAGAATGCCGCCCGCATCGCATCAGCCATGCAGTTTTTTTGCGGTCTCTGCGATCACGCGTCCTTGATAGCGCGCGCCCGCCAACTCGTTCTCGCTCGGCTGACGGCTGCCGTCGCCGCCGGTGATGGTGGTCGCGCCGTAGGGCGAGCCGCCGGTGACCTCGTCGAGCTTCATCTGGCCGGCAAAGCCGTAATTCAGCCCGACGACGGCCAAGCCGAAATGCAGGAGGTTGGTGATGATCGAGAACAGCGTGGTCTCCTGGCCGCCGTGCTGGGTCGCGGTCGAGCTAAAGGCGCCGCCGACCTTGCCGTGCAGCGCGCCTTTCATCCAGAGGCCGCCGGCCTGGTCGAGGAAGTTCGCCATCTGCGATGACATGCGGCCGAATCGCGTCCCGGTGCCGACGATGATGGCGTCATAATTGGCAAGCTCTTCGATCTTCGCCACCGGCGCGGGCTGATCGAGCTTGTAGTGCGATGCTTTCGCGACCTCCGGCGGCACCAGTTCGGGCACCCGCTTGATATCGACGGACGCGCCGGCTTCGCGGGCGCCTTCGGCGACGGCATTCGCCATCTTCTCGATATGACCGTAGGCGGAATAGTAGAGAACGAGAACTTTAGCCATGGTTAGTCTCCGTTGGTTTTGCGAGGTTTTGACTATTTGAGGGGTCATGGCCGGGCTTGATCCGGCCATGACGCAAACGTGAGGTCAGGCGGCGTCCACCAGCACCAGTTCGGAATCTTCCAGCGCGGTGATCTTGAGCCGTGCCTCGTCGCGGATCGCGACGCCGTCGCGGGCGTTGACGCGTACGCCGTTGATCTCGACCACACCCGCCGCCGGCACCAGGTAGAGGTTGCGCGTTTTGTCCGGCGCGTATTCCGCGCTGTCGCCCGCCTTCAGCGTGGTAGCGAGCACGCGAGCATCGGCGCGGATCGGCAGTGCATCGTTGTCGCCATCAAATCCGCTGGCGATGGTGACGAAGTTGCCGGAGCGATCTGCCTTCGGGAATGGCTTGGCGCCCCAGGTCGGCTGGCCGCCCTCCGTGGTCGGCTCGATCCAGATCTGGAAGATCTTTGTCAGGGTCGGCTCCAGATTGTATTCGGAGTGACGTATGCCGGAGCCTGCGCTCATCACCTGCACATCGCCCGCTTCGGTGCGGCCCTTGTTGCCGAGGCTGTCCTGATGGGTGATCGCACCTTCACGGACATAGGTGATGATTTCCATGTTGGAATGGGGATGGGCGGGAAAGCCGGTGTTCGGCGCGATCTCGTCGTCGTTCCACACCCGCAATGAGCCATGGCCCAATTTACTCGGATCGTAGTGGCTGCCGAACGAGAAGTGGTGCCTGGCCTTCAGCCAGCCGTGATCGGCGCTGCCGAGTTCGTTGAAAGGTCTAAGTTCGATCATGGGATATTCCTTTGTGGATTTAGCTGGTCGGGGTAACCCGCGATTACACAGGCAGCCCCAAATTGTTCGAATCAGGCGCCGAAGCCGCCATCGACATTCAGCACCGTGCCGGTCACGAACGACGCGCCGGGGCTGGCCAAGAACACGACCCCGGCGGCGATTTCTTCCGCGGTGCCGTAGCGTTGCAGCGCGTGCTGTGTGCGCTGGGCTTCGGCGAACGCGCCGCCGTCCTTCGGATTCATGTCGGTGTCGATCGAGCCGGGCTGCAACACATTGACGGTGATGCCGCGCGGCCCCAGGTCGCGCGCCGCGCCCTTGCTGTAGCCGACGATCGCGGCCTTGGTGGCGGCGTAGTCGGCAAGGCCGGGGAACGCTGCGCGGGTGGCAATTCCCGAGCCGATGGTGACGATGCGGCCGCCGTCTCCCATCAGCTTCGATGCCGCACGGATCGCGGTGACCACGCCGTGCACATTGATCGCGTCCTGCCGGTCGAACGCGACTGTGTCGCTGTTGGGATCGTCGACCGCGCCATTGACCGCGACGGCCGCGTTATTGACCAGGATGTCGAGGCGGCCGAAATGCTTGGCGACGTCTTTCACCAGCCGATCGACTTCGCTCGAAGAGGCCTGGTCGGCCTTGAAGGCGCGCGCTTCCACGCCCCTCGCCTTCAGTTCTTTCACTACCGCTTCGGCCTTGTCGGCCGAGGCGACATAGCTGATGGCGACATTGGCGCCTTCATCGGCGAGCGCACGGGCACTGGCCGCGCCGATGCCGCGCGAGCCGCCGGTGACCAGGGCAACCTTGCCTGCGAGGGACTTGGTCATTGGATTTCTCTGTTGTTCGAATTCCGATGACGTTGTGGATATGCGTTTCCAAATGGGTTATAAATAGAAACTATCGAAACACATTGTTTCTGATACTGTGATTTGGAGAAGCGCGAATGGCAAAACTTCCGGATTTCGAGGGGCTGGCGATTTTCGCAAAAGTCGTGGAATTACGGTCGTTTGCGGCAACCGCCGCCGAACTGGCGCTGTCCAAGGCCACGGTGTCGAAGGCGGTCACCCGGCTCGAGGAGCGGCTCGGCGCGCGGCTGTTCAACCGCACCTCGCGGCGCCTTGCCTTGACCGATGCCGGACAGAAGCTGTCCGAGCGCGCCACGCGCCTCTTGCTCGATGGCGAGGCGGCGGAGAACGAGGCGCTGGCGCAATCGGTGGCGCCGCGCGGGCTGGTGCGCCTCGCAGTGCCGATGACATTCGGCGTGAAAGCGGTGGCGCCGATCCTGCCGGAGTTTCTTACCCAATATCCCGATGTCTCGATCGACCTTCACTTGAGCGATGCCATGGTCGATCTGATCGGCGAGGGCTTTGACGCCGGCTTGCGGATCGCGAGCCTGCCCGATTCATCGTTGATCGCGCGGCGGCTATGCGCGATGCCGCGCTACACGGTGGCGTCGCCTGCCTATCTCAAGCGCAATGGTCGGCCGACCCACCCGATGCATCTCGCCCAGCACAAATGTCTTGGCTATGCCTATCTCTCGACGCCCGGCGTCTGGCACTACACCAATTCAGCGGGTGAGCAGGCAAGCGTGCGGCCCGCGGGTCCGCTGCGCGTCAACAATGGCGAGGCGCTGCTGCCGGCGCTGATCGCCGGCCTCGGCATCGCCGATCTGCCGGAGTTCATCGTCGGCGATGCCATTGCCTCGGGCAAGGTCGAAGTGATCCTGAAAGACTGGAAGCAGACCGAGGGTTCGGTGCATCTGGTGACGCCGCCCGGCGGCCCGCGCCCCGCGCGCGTCGAGGTGCTGGCGAATTTTCTGACGAAACATTTTGCGAAGGGGAAGAAGCGGAAGTAGTGACGAGTGGTGGACGTCGCAAACGCGCCTTTGCCCACCCTACGCAGTTTCGGCTAGGCTGCAGCGACAAAACCAAAACTCTCCGGGGAGAACACTGCCGATGAACCGACGTGAACTTTTGAAGGCCGCTGCGGCGCTGCCGCTGGCGCAGGCCGCGCTTCCGAATGGCGCATTTGCGCAGGCCCCGTGGCCGACGCGCAATATCACCATGATCGTGCCGTTTCCGGCCGGCGGCCAGGCCGATCTCGCGGCGCGGCCGGTGGCGTTGGCGCTGGAGAGAATTTTGGGCAAGCCTGTCATCGTCGACAACCGCGCCGGCGGCGCCGGTGGATCGATCGGCAACGCGGCGGCAGCGCGCGCCGAGCCGGATGGCTACACGCTATTGATGACGCTGTCGTCGCTCGCGGTATTGCCCGAAGCCGACCGGCTGTTCGACCGTCCCGTGGCTTACGAAGTCTCGCAATTTGCCCCTGTGGCGCGCGTGCTGGCCGACCCCACCTTGCTTGCGGTACCGGCGTCGGCGCCATGGAAGACGCTGCGGGATTTTGTCGATGATGCCAGGAAGCGCCCAGGCCAGATTCCCTACGGCTCATCGGGCCCCTATGGCACGCTGCACGTGGCGATGGAAATGTTCACGGCCAGCGCCGGCATCAAATTGCTGCATGTGCCGTTTCGCGGCGCCGGCCCCGCGCTGACGGCATTGCTGAGTGGGACGGTGCAGGCACTGGCGTCGGCGCCGGGCACGCTGAAGCAGCAGGTCGACGACAGCAAGATGCGCGTGCTGGCGAACTGGGGTGCGGAGCGAATCGCGAGTTTTCCAGAGCTGCCGACCTTCCGGGAGCTCGGCTACAAGGACGTCGAGTTCTACATCTGGGCGGGGCTGTTCGCGCAAAGCGCGCTGCCGGCGCCGATCATGACGCGGCTGCGCGAGGCGATGGCGCAAGCGGTGAAAAGTCCGGAGGTGACAAAAACCTTCGAGACCGCCGGCAGCCCGGTGGCTTACCTCGACGCGCCGGAATTTTCAAAATTCGTCGCGGAGGACTCTGCGCGCCTGATCGCGGCCGTGAAGAAGATCGGCAAGGTGGAGTAGGGGGTCCGTCATTTCCGGGATGGTCCGAAGGACCAAACCTCAGACGCGCAATTGCGCATCGGGGAATTTCGAGATTCCGGGTTCGCGTTTTCAACGCGCCCCGCAATGACGCTTCAACGAACAAGCGGGAAACCGACCTC
>Ga0209648_10005595_pt1 | contig 10773 bp, 9 predicted proteins | sample GraSoi2013_115cm_FD_185830 | JGI IMG/M metagenome (GOLD analysis project Ga0209648, IMG submission 185830) | Grasslands soil microbial communities from the Angelo Coastal Reserve, California, USA - Sample 9_17_2013_115cm (SPAdes) (version 2) | ecosystem: Environmental > Terrestrial > Soil >...
CCTCGACGAGCCGACTTCGCAGCTCGATCCCGAAGGCGCCGAGATGGTGCTGGCAGCCGTGACCAGCCTGGTGCGGGAGGGCAGGTCTGTGATCATCTCTGAGCATCGGCTGGAGCGATTGCTGCGACAGGCGGCCGGCCTGGTGTTGGTCGATCGCGGGAACGTCACGACCGCCGACCCGGACGGCTGGCGCCCGTCACCTCCATCCCCGCGGCCTGCACGACTCGCCGCGCCGGGCGACGAGGCTTGGTCGCTGGAACACGTCACCGCCGGTTTCGGCGGCCGGACAGTGTTGGACGGTGTCGAACTCGCGGGCCGCGCGGGCGAGGTCGTGGTCCTGAGCGGACCCAATGGCGGCGGCAAGACCACTCTCCTCAGGCTGATCGCGGGCGGCCTCGCACCGCTCGCCGGCAGGGTCTGGCGCCGGCCGGGACGGATCGCCTACCTGCCTCAGAACCCCACGGTCTTGCTGCACCTGCCGACGGTTCGGTCCGAGGTCAGCTTCACCCTCGAACGATCCGGGGAGGCGGACCAGCCGGAGCCGATCCTGGGCGAGCTGGGCCTCCAGCCGGTGGCTGATCGGTACCCGCGCGACCTCTCTTGTGGTGAGCGTCAGCGAGCGGCGCTCGCGGCTGTGCTGCCTGGAAGCCCTTCGTTGATCCTTCTCGACGAGCCCACGCGCGGCATCGACTCCAGCGTCCGGGGAGCGCTTGTGGCGCTGGTCGCGCGACTCCGGGATCGCGGAGCTTCGGTCGTAATGGCCACGCATGACGACGATCTGCGGAACGCGCTCGCGGATCGCGTCATCAACGTGGCCGGCGGCAGGGTCGCGGAAATGAGCTTTGCGGGAGTGCCCAAGTGATCCGCGCCCTGCCGATCGGCGTGGTCTCGCTGGTCGGCATCGTCCTTTTCTCGTGGCCGTTCCTCGGCAGCGGGCTGCCGGCGAGCACGCCTGCCTGGACGCTCACGATCGCCTGCGTGGTCGGACTGTTTCTCGTCGAAGCCGGGATGCGCCAGCTCGATTCGCGTGCGGTCGCGTTGCTGGCCGCGATCGCGGCGATCGACACCGCTCTGCGCCTCGCGGTGATCGAAGGCATCGGCGGCTTCAGCCCGATCTTCTTTCTCGTGCTGTGCGCCGGCTACGTCTTCGGCACCTCCTTCGGATTTCTGGCCGGCGCCCTGTCGATCCTCGTTTCAGCCCTGGCGGGAGGCGGCATGGGCCCGTGGGTGCCGTACCAGGTCTTCGCGGTCGGGTGGGTTGGCGTCGCCGCCGGGCTGGCGGGCCATTGGAGCCGCGGCTCCCGCGTCCCCGATTGGCGCGACGTGGTTGTGCTGGCCGCCGTCGGTGGGGTGATGGGTTGGGTCGTGGGCGCACTGCTCGACATCACGGATTGGATTCCTATATATCGTGGCAATCCGACGCTGGGCTGGCAGCCGGGAATGGATGCAGCGACGTCGCTCGTTCATTTCGGCCGGTTCTACCTGTTGACCTCGCTCGCCTACGACACTTTCCGCGCGGTGGGCAATGTGCTGATGGTCGTGGCGCTGGGGGCCCCGGTGATGGCCGCGCTGGCCAGGCTGCGGGTGCGCCTGACCTTCGAAGTCGTAGGTTCTCCATCGTGACCGCACAGGATTCGAACCAGAACTTTCGGGATTCAGTCGCGCTGTCGCGCCTGGTCGACCCGCGGCCGACGCTGGAGAACCTCGCCCGCAACACCGGGCTGACCTACGACGACGTGGTCCATCACGCGCTCGTCCGGTATGCGAGCTCAGGCGCCGAGGCGCTGCTCGCTATCGAATCCCAGGCGCTGCGCGACCTGATCGAGGCTCGCAAAGCCGAGGACTGGGCCACGGTGGGGGCCCTCATCGACTGGTTGGAGGCCGGCCTTGAATCGTCCGAGTGGCACTGAGCTGAGCGGCAGATACGCGTTGATGTGGTCGGGCGGCAAGGACAGCGCCCTGGCTCTGGACCGCGCGGGCAAGGCAGGACTTGGCGTCGCCCGCCTCGTCTCCTTCTACGACTCGACCACCCGGCGCGTCCGCTTCCACGCCACCCGGGTCGAGATGCTGGAAGCGCAGGCGGCGGCGATCGGGATCGGCCTCCGCGCCATCCCGACCACCTGGTCTGAGATGGAAGCGAACCTCCGCCAAGAGCTGGCGTCGCTCCGAGAGGAAGGGTTTACGGGCGTCGTTTTCGGCGACATCCACCTCGCCGATGTTCGGGCGTGGTACGAAGAGCGCGTGACCGCCGCTGGGCTCGAGCATGTTGAGCCCATCTGGGGCGAGCCACCGGAGCTACTCCTGGGTGAGTTCGTCGCCTCGGGCGGGCGGGCGGTGATCACGTGCGTCGACCTCGCGAAGCTCGATGAGGCATGGCTCGGCCGCATCATCGACGAACGCTTCGCAAGCGAGATCGGCGCCACGGGCGCTGACCTTTGCGGCGAGAACGGCGAGTATCACTCGTTCGCTTTCGCGGGTCCGGTCTTCAAGCAGCCGCTCGCGTGGATTGCGGGCGACCGGCGCCTCGATTCCGGCTTCGCTCAGCTCGACGTGACCGGTGGCCACGCATGAGAATCGTGTCTCTTCTCCCGAGTGCCACCGAATCCCTCTTCGCGCTTGGGCTCGGCGGCAGCCTGGTCGCGGTCACCCACGAGTGCGACTACCCACCGGAAGCATCTTCGCTGCCGATCGTGACGCGTTCGACTCTGCGCCTGCACGAAAGGGACAGCGCCGGCATCGAGATCGCGGTTTCGGAGGCGGCTGTGGCCGGCCGTTCGCTCTATTTCGTCGACACCGAGGCCATCCAGGAGCTGGAGCCTGACCTCGTGGTGGCGCAGGACGTGTGCCGGGTCTGCGCGGTTTCCGCCGACCAGGTGGCTGTGGACCTCGAAGGAATCCGGATGATTCGCCAGCATCCGCACTCGTTGCAGGACGTGCTGGCCGACATCGTGGCCCTGGCGAAAGCGTGCGGTGCCGACTCCGCACCGTTGATTGGCCGCCTCGCCGCTCGCATCGAAGCCGCACGGCGAACTGCCCACGAACGGCCGCCTGTGCGGGGAGTGTTCCTCGAATGGATAGACCCGCCTTATCCCGCCGGGCACTGGACACCGGACCTGCTGGCGCTGGCCGGCATCGAGGATCCGCTGGCCCGACCGGGAGCGCCGTCCGTAGCGATCTCGTGGGCGGATGTGGCCGAGGCGCGGCCCGAGCTCCTGGTGTTGGCGCCCTGCGGGTTCAACCTGGAACGGGCGCAGGCTGAAGCCGACTTGGTTCGCACCGACATCGATTCCGTCGGCGCCGACCGGGTCGTGGTCCTCGACGGGTCGGCGTACTTCAACCGGCCCGGACCCAGGCTGGTCGACTCCCTCGAGCTGCTGATCGCCAACCGGTGAGGTCGTAAGTAACGAAGCCGTCCGAATCGAGCTACCGCGCTGGAATCAAAGATGACTTCGACCGCCTCTACCGGGCCACGTATCAGCGCGTTTTCGCGACTCTCATGATGATCCTGAGGAACCCGGCCGCAGCTGAAGACGCCACCCAGGAGGCCTACCTGCGTGCCTTTGGCTCGTGGAACAGTTGGAAGCAGGACGCTCCCGCCGAAGCCTGGATCTACCGGATCGCCCTAAACGTCGCCTTCACGCATCGTCGGCGCGAGCGACTGCACGAGATCGGCGAGGTGATCCGGCGGGTTGGTCGCCCGAAGGCGCCCGATCCGACCGAGTCGGAGGAGCTCGACCTGGTCAGGGAGGTGCGAGCGCTGCCTCCAAAGCAAGCCGCGGCGCTGGTGCTCCGCCACATGCATGGGTTCACCAATCGCGAGGTCGCGGCCGCGCTGGGCATCCCTGAAAGGACCGTTGCGTCCCGCCTGGCCGCAGCCAAGAACCGGCTGCGAGCCCGACTCGGAGATCAATTCAGCGCCGAAATGGGTAGTTCGCCACCCCCGATAGTCCCCTTGGAGGAATGAGCGTGGAAAGCGGCGACGGATTCGATCGATGGCTGGAGCAGCAACTCCAAAAACAGACTGCTAACCAGAGCGGCCCCAGCCCGATACCGTCGCAAGCCCAATACCACGCCGCATATCTCTTGGGAGGTCCTCACATGTCATTTCTCGCCCACGCAGCGTCCGTGGCCTCGGCCAAGGGCGCCATCGGTCTTGCGGTCGCCGCGCTCGCCGTCGCTGCGGCAGGCGTCGGGGCCGAGGCCGCCATCACAGGCAGCGCCAACCCCAGCAACTGGGGACAACAGGTTGTTCAGCAGGTCGATAAATGCAAGGACGCGCTTGCACCAGGCTCGCATGGGATCGGCGAGTGCGTCAGCACGTTCGCAAACCAGCACGGCAAGCAAGAAAGCTCGAAGCACTCCAGCGGAGCCCGCGAACACGCGTCGGACGCACGAACCAACCACCCGACCGAGCACCCGACCGGCCCGCCGACCAGTCACCCCGGCGGGAAGCCCAGTGCCACGCCGGGCAAGGCATAACCACGGAAGCGCCGTAAAGGGTCGGGCTCAACCCCCGACCCTTTTCCATTTCCACCTAGTCGGGCAACACGTCACATCTCCGAGTCCAAGCCCATCCCCAAGCACGCGTCCGACCGGACCGCCGACGCCGGTGGCCTCGCCTAGCCCATCTCACCCGGCCCCATCGCCGACGCCACGCCCGACCCCGTGAGCCTCTGAAAGATTGAGAGCCTCCTTGAAGGAGGCTCTCATAGTCCAGTTGGGGCTCGCTGGTGAGCTGCGAGCCCCACCCCAAAGTCGAAAACGCTTTATCGGTTGGTCGGCGGCACCGGTGCGTTGGCCATGTTTGAAGTGCTGCTGGCCGCGCTCTGGTCCGACGCCGCGCCACCACCGGAGACGGCAAGGGCCATTGAAGGCGCGAACATCGCTTCATCGAGGTTCTGCGTTGCGGTGCCTGCGCCGGCCACGGCGATGGTCGTCAAGGTCAGCCCGCTGCTGAAAAACGAGGTTGAGATGTAGTCGCCCACCATGTAGCCCTGTGTGGTGAACGCCAACCACGTGTTGTTCATGGGTCCGGCCAGCTGCACCTTGCCGCCCCAGTGCGCCCCGCCATCCGAGGACGAGATGAACCCTGCGTCCAGCTGGCAGGTGGCCACGGTGCACGCCGCGTTCGGATAGTAGTAATAGGTCAGGGCTAGCTGAGCGCTGCTCCCCGAGGTTGCCTTGTTTACGCCGAGGCCCGGAATGAAGTGGTCGACGCCACTTCCGATCGGGTCGGCCGGCACGCGTGACAGCCCGGACCAGTTCACGCCATCGCTCGAGGAGCTGAACACGATGTCGTTGGCCGGGCACCCCGGCTCGAAGGTGCAATCCTCCCAAGCGACGTAGACGGTGCCTGTGCCGTCGACCTCCGCGGTGGGCAGCGGCGAGGTCCGCAGCTGGCCGGCGACCCGGTGGAAGTCGATATGGGCAACGATGACGCTGGCATTCCAGCTCGCCCCACCATTCGTGGACGTGAAGGCGCCGATCGTCCCATAAATCGACTCAAAGGGGACGACGACGTTGCCGTTGGGCTGCACAAGCGGCTGGCCGCCAAGGCCGTGCGCGCTATTGGCGGTCGCCAGAGGCAGGCTCCACGTCGCACCACCGTCTGTCGAGGTGCTCATCTGCTCCAGGTCGTCAAGGGCGAAATTGTCGAACTCCGTGTAGCAGTTGCCGTAGTGCGGGCTGCCGAGCGTGTTGTCGCAGACCGTCCAATTCTTGTCGAGATCGATCGGAGTCCTCGGCGGCTGTGGTATCGAAACCGGATTGCTCCAATTCAGCCCGTCGCTCGATCGGCTCACGAAAACCGTCGGGACTACGAGGTTGCTTAAAAGGGGGATCGAAGAAATGAGCCAAACGTTGTCCCTTGCGTCGAACGCGACCGAGGCGTCACTGATCCGCTCGTACGGACTATTCGGGTCGACCTGGAGCGTCAATCCCGGCAAGAAGCCGTGCTTCCAGCTCTTCCCCCCGTCGCTCGAGGTTGCCCATCCGATGTCGTCCGCGCCACCGTTGTGGAACCGTGCCACCTGGAAGGCGGAGACGATCGTCGAGCCGAACGCGAACGTGTCGGGCTCCTCCTGTGTCTTGTGAAAGACGGCGACACCGTCGATGGCGGTGGTGTTCGTGAACGGATCCGAGCTGATTTGTTTCAACATCACGCCGCCGGCGAACGCGGTGCTCACTAGCGCGAGGAGTGCACCGGTCGCCAGCGCAAATGCTGGTCCGACTCGTCTTATCACCTCGTGTACCTCCTTGAATCAGCGGTCGTCATTACCGTCAGATTGCGTCTAGATGCCCAAACTCGCGCGGCTGATGGTGCCCAGCACCTGCTGCTGGTAGTACAGCTTCGAGCCGTCGTCCGCCTTCACGTTCGATGAGTAGTGCGTCGAAACCGAGAGCGTGTAGATGTTGCCCCCAGAGATCGCAAGCCCAAAGTAGTCGCCGATGAACGACAGCCTGCAAGGGTCGTTGTGCGAGGCGCAGGCCATTTGGCCGAGCCCGCCCAATGTCTGCAGGTCGGTCGTACTCCCGTCCGCGTTGACCAGCAGCCCAGGCTGCTGCGGATCCCAGGTGAAACTCGACGCTCTGACGTTGGCGCCGACGGGCACCGCGCCGGCCCCGCCGTCCTTGTATGGCTGGACGGACACGTCGATGCAGAAGTTGGACCGGCCCTGGTCCTGCTTGATGATGCTGGCATCAGTCGGGCAGCTGGCACGCCGGTCGTAGAAGGCGACGGCGACCGCCCCACCCGGCCCGGCAGCGACAGCCGGCTGGAAGTGGTCGGCAACCTTGCCCGAGGCGATGTCGTCGTTGACCGGCACCGGCTTGCTCCACGTCTGTCCACCGTCGGTCGATTGGACCAGGAAAACGTTGTACTGCGTCCCGTTGAAGTCGTTGTACGCGAGATAGAGGTGGCCCGGAAAGTCCGGCGACACGGCGAAGGCGTAGTTGATGCCGTCGCGGAAGGTCGTGTTCGTCACCCGAACGCTGCCGACGCCGATGGTGTTGCCCGACCCGGCCTGGACCGGCGTGCTGAACGTCATGCCGTCGTCGGTCGACCTCGTCACGAAGAAGTCCGCTTTGGTCGTTTTGGTCCCGATGTTCGTGTAAGCCACGTACAGGTCGCCTGATGGATCGACGGCCGGCTGGCTGAACTGGTCACGCAGCTGGTCGATCGAGCTGGAGACGATCGTCTTCGCGGGTGAGAACGTCAGCCCGCGGTCGCGAGAGACCGCCGCCCGCAGCTTGACCGTGCTGCCGACGTTGCCGTCGACGATGTCCCAGGTGGCGTAGACGTGGTCCTGGTTCTTGTTTCCGGGGTAGTGGTTGACCGCGATCCACTGCTTGTCCTCGACGTGGCCGAGCTGGAACGAGCTGGCGTTGGGAACCTGCTCGAGCGCGTGTCCCCCGTTCCCCGTCACCCAGTGCGCGCCAAAGTCGTCGCTGTAGGACACGGTGATCGCACCGTCGGGGTGCAGGTTAGTCCAGAACGCGTTGAAGGGCAGCATCGTCTGGTAGACACGATGTTGGGTGTCGAACCCGACGTTGGGATCGGTGGTGTTGGTCCAGCTCGGCGGCATGCTCTGGTTCAGGACACCCGGCGTCGTCTCGGTGGTGGAGCAGTCGTAGCCCTGCACGATGTTGTTGTTGCTGTTCCTGCCGTTGATGTTGTAGCTGCCGAGGTAGAAGTTGTAGATGGTCGAGAACTTGTCGAAGAAGAATTTCGACGAGCCGACGATGTGCTCGCTGCCGGGATCGACCGTCAGCTCCGACTCGGAATGGTTGGCATTGAAGTTGTTGAGCCTCGGCCCGACGCAACCGCCCTCCACGGGCGGGTTCTCCGGATAGCCGCCACCGCTCGTAGGCGAGCTCACCACAGTGTTGCTCGCAAAGACAGATGAGGCCCACAGCGGGCCTGATCCGGCCGCGAGCCGTCCTGGTGAAAGGGCAAGGATGATCGTCGCGGCGAGAATCGCTGCCCTCAACGGCTTTCCGGTGCGCTCGGTGACCTTGCTCATGAATCCACCCCCTTCGCAATCCCAATCGAAGCGACTGTCCTGCCGACGGTGCCCCCGCAGCCTTTCCGACCATAGCCGATCAAGGACGTGAAATTCAAGACGCTGAAAACCGTCGGCGGCGCTTAGAACGGGTCGGTCGGGACGAACTCCATTACGGCCAGGGCCGGCGCCCGGCTGAGCAGGCCGATCCCTTCGAGCACGTAGGCGAGCAACCCGGCTGCAGTGGGCATCGCTCGCGGTGGAACCGGCCGCCGCGGCGCCCTCACCTCTCTGGCCGGCGTCGTGTCTTTGAGCCCGGCCAGGCTTCGCGCCTTCCGCACCGCCGTGTCCACGCCGCCCAGCTCATCGACCAGCTTCCGCTCCAGGGCCTGGCTGCCCGTCCAGACGCGCCCGCCGGCCACGGGCTGCACCTCGTCGCGCGTCATCCGGCGCGACTCGCCGACGGACCCGAGGAAAAGCTCGTAAATGCGGCCTATCTCGTGCTGAACGATCGTCCGTTCCTCGTCCGTGAACGGATCATCGTCACCTTCGAGCGTGACGTTCTTGCCGAAGGCAACGGTCTCGCGATTGACCAGCAGCTTCGAGAACAGGTCGCTTGTGACGAGCTTGCCCGTGAAGACTCCGATCGATCCGGTCAGCGTGCCCGGCCGCGCCACGATCCACTGGCCAGGGGTTGCCACCAGGTAGCCGCCAGAGGCAGCCGCAGACCCCATCGCGATCACGAGCGGCTTCCGCTTGGCGACCAGCTCGAGCGACTGCCGCATAGCCTCGGACGCCGTGGACGATCCTCCGCGTGAGTTGATGAAGAGGACCGCCGCCGCGGCGTTCTTGTCGGCGGCGACCTGGCGTGCCAGCGGAACCACGCTGAGGTCGCCCGCTCGATCCTGGCCCACCAGGGGGATGTCGATAGGCGGCCTGATCGGCAATGAATCGGTACGCCCGTCGACGATCGTGCCCTCGATGCGGATGATGGCCACGTATCTGCCCCTGCCGGTGGTGGGCCGCCGCGCCCTCAACCGGCGCCGAGCCTGGTCCCAGGTCGCGATCCGGGCTCGCTCGCCGACGCCGCCAAGATGGTCCGGAAGCTGCTCCTCCGGCAGCAGCCCGTCGACGACATGCTTCTCGAGCGCGACGGCGTCGGTGTATGGAGAGTCGTCGACGACCTTCGCGGCCGTGTCCAGATCGACACCGCGGCTCTCGCCGATCGATCTCACGAGCTCTTGGTGGTTCGACCCGAGCAGCCACGTCACCTGCTCGCGTTGCTCCGGCGACATCTTCGATTTCGTGAGCGGGTCCGGGGCCGACTTGTACGGCGATATCTGCACGAAATCGGCCTTGATGCCCACGCGGGCCAGGCCGTCGGCCAGGAACACCCCGGTCGATGAGAAGCCAAGCGGCCGCACGAGGCCTGCCGGCATCAGCAGGATCTCGTCGCATGCGGACGCCAGGTAGTAGGTCCCGGTGGTGTAGAAGGGCGCCCACGCAATTACGCGTTTGCCCGCACCGCGTAACTTCGAGACCAGGTCTCGCAGGTCCTGCAGGCTCGCCATCGACATGGGCACCGGCCGGAGGTGAAGCACGACCCCTTTGGTCCGCCGATCGCGGGCGATCGCGTCGAATTGCTGCCCGAGCTCCTCGACGCTTAAGCGCGGCCGCGAGACAAACCGCCGCCAGAATGGCCCTGGCGGGTCGGGTAGGGTGGGAAGGCCCTCTTCCAGCACGTAGATGACATAGTCCGGCGCCCTGCCGATCGATCGCCGCAAGCTCGACAGCAGCCACCAGACGTAACGGAACGGAAATGAGATCAAACCCCGCCTCTAGCTAACAGCTTAGTTTGCGCGGGGCGCCGCTGGATTGTCAGACTACTTTGGAGACCTCGAGGTGCTCGTCGAGGGCCTCGCTCAGTCGGGCGGCCCCGTATTCCTGGCCGACATGCTGGTGGTAGGGCACACCCGTGAACAGGTGGTGGCTCCGGGTCGGGATGTCGGTGTTCGGCGCCCACTCCTTCCGCTGCAGCGCCATGTACCCCTGCTCCTGGATGTGCTTGAGATCGTCGAGCAGCACCGACATGCCGTGGCCGGCGGCGTGCTGGAGGGCGAGCGTGATGAAGATGAAGCCGACGCCGAGCTCGCCGAGCTCGTCCCAGGTGATCGGGTCCTTCTCGTTGTGCCACTTAAAAGAAGACGAGTAGTTGAAGGCGAAGCGAGCCCTCGGGAATCGCTTGCGGATCTCGCCGCAGAACTGCTCCGTCGGCCCGCGCTCCGCAGTCGGAAACTCGCACCACAGAAGATCGGGGACACCGCTGTCCAGGTATCGCAGCCCGCGGTCGATGGCGAGCTGGATCCCGCGCTTGGTCTCCGGCGCTTCGGTGGCGGACACGCCGTCGGTCCGGGCGATGATGACAAAGTCCTTGTGGCCGAGGTCGTCGGCCGCGTTGCGCATCATCTTGAGCTTGCCGACGAACTCGTCGGCCGAGATCAGCGCCTTGCCCGCGATGTGGCCGCAGCGCTTGGGCATGACCTGGTCCTCGAGGTGCGCGGCCGCAACCCCCGCACGTACGTACAGGTCGATCGTCCGCTGGACGTTGAACAGGTTCCCGTAGCCGGCATCCATGTCGACGACGACCGGCGGGATCTCGAGTTGCACCGGGGCTACTCCCTTCTCGGGGTCGCCCATCGCCATGGTGAGCTGAAACTTGCGCAGGGCGGTGACGGTGCGGCGCGCGGCATCCGCGATCTCGACCGATGAGTAG
>Ga0209648_10005596_pt1 | contig 10771 bp, 10 predicted proteins | sample GraSoi2013_115cm_FD_185830 | JGI IMG/M metagenome (GOLD analysis project Ga0209648, IMG submission 185830) | Grasslands soil microbial communities from the Angelo Coastal Reserve, California, USA - Sample 9_17_2013_115cm (SPAdes) (version 2) | ecosystem: Environmental > Terrestrial > Soil >...
CCGCCGATGCCGCAGCCTTGTTGTTACGCAATGGAACTGGGCTCATGAATTCACCAAACCATAAGACCGCGGCCGACGCCATCCACACCGCCCCGCAAAAATCCGAAAAATGCCGCCAGCACCACCGCGGCGACGAATCCGTCGAGACGGTCCATCAACCCGCCATGCCCGGGAATGATATGGCTGGAATCCTTGACGCCGAAACGCCGTTTCACCGCGGATTCAAAGAGATCGCCGAGTTGGGAAGCAATGGACAGAACCGCCGCGAGCAGCAGAAAGGGTCCCATTTTGAACGTCAGCGCTGGATCGGCTTTGTTCGAGCCGAACACCGCAAATCCCGCCGCCACGATAAGGCTCGCCAGGAACCCGCCTAAGGCACCGGCCCACGTCTTCTTCGGACTGACCCGCGGCCAGAGCTTCGGCCCGCCGATGCCACGGCCTGCAACATAACCGCCGATATCGGTGACCCACACGATCAGGAGGACAAAGACGAGCGCAACAAATCCCATCTCAGGATCGAGGCGCACCACTACCGATGCAATCTGCGCCACCGCGGCATAGCCGAATCCGCCCGCCGTCCAGCCACGCCGGTCTGACGAGAGCAACGCAACGCCGGCCAAGCCGAGCACCAATGCAAGGAGCGCCCCGTCGATCTGTCCGAGCGCGAGACAGCATCCGGCAACCGCGAGCGCGACCACTCCTGACGCGACCACGCGCGCTTCGCGCGCCGCACCCACGATCGTCAGCCATTCTAGGTAGAGGCCGATCGCGGCAAGCGTGACGAGACTCGTCCACAGCCATCCGCCGGCATATGCGATCGCGATTGCGGCGGGAGCGAGTACAGCCCCGGCGATGATGCGCATCAGGAGATTGCGCGAACCCTGCCCGGCAACAGCCCCCGGCGCGGCCTCGGCATATTCGGCGATCGCGCCCTCGAGCGCGGCCTTGTCGAAATCCGGCCAGTGGATCGGCACGAACACCAGTTCGCTGTAGGCCGCCTGCCACATCAGGAAATTCGATAGCCGCTGCTCTCCGCTGGTGCGAATGATCAGATCGGGGTCGGGAATATCAGGCGCATCGAGATATTGGCCGAGCGTGTCGGCATCGATCGAGGCCGGATCACGTTTGCCCGCGGCGGCTTCGCGCGCAAGCCGCTGCGCCGCGCTTGCGATTTCCTGGCGCGATCCGTAGTTGAACGCGACCACCAGGTTAAGCCGTCTGTTATCCCGCGTCAGATCCTCGGCTTCTTTCAGAAGCGCGCAGATGTCCGGCTCCAATCCGTCGCGCTCGCCGATCACGCGCACCCGGACACCGTCGCGATGCAGCGTCGCTAGATCGTTGCGGATGAACCGCCGAAGCAAGCCGAACAGGTCGCCGATTTCGGTCGCGGGACGCGACCAGTTTTCCGAGCTGAAGGAGAAAATCGTCAGATAGAGAATGCCAAGTTCGTTGGCCGCTCGAACGACGCGACGCAACGCCTCGACGCCGCGGCGATGACCTTCCGCGCGCGGCAAGCCACGGGCCGCCGCCCAGCGCCCGTTGCCATCCATGATGATCGCCACATGCAACGGACCGTCGGTTCGATCCGGTCCGTCAGTTGCGGGGGCGGCGGCATTCGACATTCAAGATCCTTCGTTAGACGGTGAGGATTTCTTTTTCCTTGGCCGCAAGCAACTGATCGATCTCAGAGATGCTTCCGTCGGTCACCTTCTGCACGTCATTGGCCAGACGTTCCTGGTCGTCCTCGGAAATCTCGTGATTCTTCTCAAGTTTCTTGACCATATCCAGGCCATCGCGGCGGACATGCCGGACCGCGACCCGCGCCGCCTCGGCATATTTGTGCGCGACTTTAACGAGTTCCTTGCGGCGCTCTTCATTGAGTTCGGGAATTCTTAAACGCAGCACCTGTCCCTCGGTGGCCGGACTGAGACCGAGGTTGGAATCGACGATTGCCTTCTCCACGGCCTTGACCATCGATTTGTCCCATACCTGCACGGAAAGAAGGCGCGGCTCGGGCACGCTGATGGTCGCAAGCTGGTTCAACGGCATGTGAGTGCCGTAGGCATCGACCTGCACCGGCTCAAGCATCGATGCCGCGGCTCGGCCGGTTCGCAAACCGCCCAATTCATGCTTGAGAGATTGGGTGGCGCCTTGCATGCGGCGCTTCAACTCGTTGATATCGAATTTACCCGTGGGCATAACACTCTCCCTCTGAAACTCGTGTCGAGGCCATCAAGCCTGCCGCTTCCGGATGCTTCCCAGGCCCGTTAGCCGGCGACGACGGTGCCGTGGCCTGTGCCCCGCAGGATCGCACCGATCGAACCCGGCTCGGCAATCGAGAACACGATGATAGGCAGCGACGTCTCGCGGGCAAGCGCGAATGCGGTGGCATCCATGACCTTGTAGCCGCCTTCGATCGCCTGCGAATGCGTCAAACGGTCGAACCGCTTGGCGGAAGGGTCCTTTTTGGGATCGGCGCTGTAAACGCCATCCACATTGGTGGCCTTCAACACCGCCTGCGCGCCGATTTCGGCGGCCCGCAGCACCGCCGTGGTATCGGTGGTGAAGAAGGGGTTGCCGGTGCCGCCGCCCAGCAGCACGATCCGGCCTTCGGCCAGGTATTTGTGCGTCGCACCGCGGGTGAACAGCTCGCAGATTTGCGGCATGACGAAGGCTGACAGGGAGCGCGCGGGCATTCCCCGACGCTCGATCGCCGCCTCAAGCGCAAGGCAGTTCATCACGGTGGCGAGCATGCCCATGGTATCGCCGGTCGGGCGGGAGACACCGCGTGACGATACTTCCACGCCCCGGACGATGTTTCCGCCGCCAACTACAACGGCAACCTCGGCGCCGAGTTGGCGGGCGGCGATCAGATCCCCGGCGATCCGGTCGACGGTCGTCTGATCAATCCCGAAGGCTTGCTTGCCGGCGAGGAATTCGCCCGAGATCTTGATCACCACGCGACGATAGACCGGCTCAGCCATTGTGAATCGCTTTCTTTCAGCGTGGGCCCCTCCCGACGCCACGCGCCGGAAGAACCATTCCTGCGGTTACTTCTTGCCGCTCGCCGCCGCGACCTCGGCGGCGAAATCAGTGTCCTGCCGGTCGATTCCCTCGCCCAGAGCATAGCGCACAAATCCGGTGATCTTGACAGGCGCGCCGATCTTACCCTCAGCTTCCTTGACCGCTTGGGCGACCGATTTGCCGCTGTCGTGGATGAAGGCCTGCTCTAGCAGGCAGACTTCCTTGTAGTAGGTCTTCAATCCGGACTCGACGATCTTCTCGATCACGTTCTCAGGTTTGCCCTGCTGACGGTATTTGTCGGCCAATACCTCCTTTTCCCGCTTGACGACCGCGGGATCGAGACCCGCCGGATCCAGCGCCTGCGGATTGGCCGCGGCGACATGCATCGCGAGCTGCTTGCCGAGAGCCGCGAGTTCATCGGCCTTGCCGGTGGACTCGAGCGCCACGATCACGCCCATCTTGCCGGCGCCTTCGATCACGGCATTATGCACGTAGCTCGACACCACGCCCTTGTTGACCTCGAGCTGCGCCGCGCGGCGCAGCGTCATGTTCTCGCCGATGGTCGCGATCGCATCGGCAATGGCCGTCTCGACCGTGACGTTACCGACCTTGGCGGCCTTGATCTTCTCCACGTCGGCGCCGACGTCGAGCGCGACCTGCGCGATCATCTTGACCAGCCCCTGGAACTGTTCGTTGCGGGCGACGAAGTCGGTCTCGGAATTGACCTCGACCACGACCCCCTTGATGCCGGCCGTCTGCGCACCGATCAGGCCCTCCGCGGCAACGCGGCCGGCTTTTTTCGCAGCTTTGGACAGGCCCTTTTTGCGCAGCCAATCGATCGCTGCCTGCATGTCGCCGTCGGTCTCGGCCAGCGCCTGCTTGCAATCCATCATGCCGACGCCGGTCGTTTCGCGCAGGTCCTTGACCATCGCCGCTGTGATTGTTGCCATCGTTGCAATCCTTTGCCTGTCAGGGCGAACGCGGCGAGTCTTGAACGCTCGCCGCCGTCCGCCACCAGGATGTAGGTAGATTTGGAAGCGCGTGGCCGGAAGGTCCCGGCCACCGCATTATTCGGCTTCGGCGGTCAGCGCCTTGGCCTGAGCCACCCAGCCATCGGCTCGAGACGGAAGCCCGACTTCTTCGCCGATCTGGTGCGCGGTGTCGTGATTGAGTTCGGCCAGCTGCCAGTAGTGGAAGATGCCGAGGTCGTTGAACTTCTTTTCGATCGCGCCGGACACGCCGGTGAGCTTCTTGAGATCGTCTGCGGCGCCGCGCGGCCCCGCAAGACCCTGGAAGCCGGCCGGCTGCGGCGCCACCGGAATTTCCTCGCGGACAGGTTGCACGGAGGCACCGACATCGATACCGGCTTCGCCCTGCGCGCGCGAAATGCCATCGATCGCCGCGCGGGCGACCAGATCGCAATACAGCGAAATGGCGCGACCGGCGTCGTCATTGCCCGGCACCACGTAGGTGATGCCCTTGGGATCGGAATTGGTATCGACGATCGCGGCGACCGGAATGTTCAGCCGCTGGGCTTCCTGGATCGCGATGTCTTCCTTGTTGGTGTCGATCACAAAGATCATGTCGGGCAGACCGCCCATCTCCTTGATGCCGCCCAGCGAGCGGTCGAGCTTGTCGCGCTCGCGCTGCAGCGTCAGCCGTTCCTTCTTGGTGTAGGCGTTGGCATCGCCGGAATTGAGCACTTCATCGAGGTGGCGCAGACGCTTGATCGAACCGGAGATCGTCTTCCAGTTGGTCAGGGTGCCGCCGAGCCAGCGTGAATTGACGAAATACTGCGCCGATCGCTTGGCGGCCTCGGCGACGCCGTCCTGCGCTTGCCGCTTGGTGCCGACGAACAGGATACGGCCGCCCTTGGCGACGGTATCGCTGACCGCCTGAAGCGCGCGGTGCAACAGCGGCACGGTCTGGGCGAGGTCGATGATGTGGATGTTGTTGCGGGCACCGAAAATGTAATCCGCCATTTTCGGATTCCAGCGGTGCGATTGGTGGCCAAAGTGAACGCCAGCTTCAAGCAGCTGACGCATAGAAAAATCGGGAAGCGCCATAGTCTAGTTCTCCGGTTGGTTCCTCCGGAAACGTGTGAGCAAACGAGCCTTGTCGGCCCGGCTGCCACCGGACGGCCTTTTGAGCCATGTTTCCGTGTGAGATGGCGCGGTATATAGCGGGATTTTCGCCAGAAGCAAGGAAATCCGGGCAGTTTTGGCCTGCCAGGGCGGCCAAGCCCCCGGCTTTCTGGCCTATGGCCATGTTACCTGCCGCTTTCACGCCATGATTGGCGCGTCTTCAGAACCGATCGCCAACTACAAGGTCTGTACGTCCACCACACCGGATACCGCCTTGATCGCTCCCGCGATCTGCGGCGAGACCTTGAACCGGCCTGGAAGTTTCATTTCGACCTCGGTTTCGAGGTCGAGCATCAACACCAGCGACACGTCGCCATCGGCCCCGCCCGCAGGTGCCGGAACCTGTCTTATCTGGTTGCCGCGGGACGAGCCGCCCTGCGGCACGGCCTCCGGCATCTGCAGCCGCTTCGCAATCGACTCCAGCGGCCTGGTATCACGGACGAATATCCGCAGACCCTTCTGGGTCTTGGCGGCGGCGTCGTCGAGCGGCTCGGCGTGAAGCACGCGCGCGCGGACATCTTCGCCCTGCAGCTCGGCCCCGAGCTGCAGCAAAACCGCGGCCCCCGGCTCCAGCACCTCGCGATACTGGGCCAGCCCTTCGGAAAAAAGGACCGCTTCGAAATGGCCTGTCGGGTCTGACAGCCCAATGATGCCCATCTTGTTGCCGGTTTTAGTGCGCCGTTCCATGCGGGACACTACGGTGGCGGCAACCTTGCCCGCGGTCGCACCTGTTTTGACCGCGCGCGAAAATTCGGCCCAGGACTGCACCCGCAGGCGCTTTAATATGGTCGCATAATCATCGAGCGGATGGCCGGACAGGAAGAATCCGATGGCGTCATATTCGCGCCGCAGCCGTTCGGCCGGCAGCCATGGATCGACCTGCGGCAGCATGATGGTGGGGGCGTCGGCGGCGCCGCCGAACATATCGTTCTGCCCCAGGCTGGCGGCCTCATGGCTGCGCTGGCACGCCGCGAGGATCGCCTCCGCGCCTGCGAACACCCGGGCCCGGTTGGAATCCAGCGCGTCGAACGCGCCGGCGGCGGCAAGGCTCTCGATGACGCGCTTGTTGATCGCGCGCGGATTGACCCGCGCCGCAAAATCGGCGAGCGACGTGAACATCCCCTCGCCCCGCGCTTCCACGATCAGTTCGACCGCCTGCGGGCCCACCCCTTTCAGCGCCGCGAGCGCGTAATAGATGGTGCCGTCGCTGACCTCAAAAGTGGCACCGGAGCGGTTGACCGACGGGGCCTCGACCTTGATCCCGAGCCTTTGTGCCTCAGCGCGAAACTCGCTGAGCTTGTCGGTATTGCTCATGTCGTGCGTCATCGACGCCGCCAGGAATTCTACGGGGTAATGCGCCTTCATGTAGGCGGTATGATACGACAATAGCGCGTAGGCCGCGGCATGGCTCTTGTTGAAGCCATAATCGGCAAATTTCGCCAACAGCTCGAAGATGGTGTCGGCCTGCCCGCGCTGAATGCCGCGTTCAACGGCGCCGGAGACAAAGCGCTCGCGCTGCTGCTCCATTTCCTTGCGTATCTTCTTGCCCATCGCCCGGCGCAACAGGTCGGCTTCGCCGAGCGAATAGCCGGCCATGACCTGCGCGATCTGCATCACCTGTTCTTGATAGATGATGACGCCGAAAGTTTCCTTCAGGATCGGCTCGAGCATGGGATGGAGATATTCCGGCTCTTCGTCGCCGTGCTTGCGGGCGCAGTAGGTCGGAATGTTCGCCATCGGACCTGGACGATAGAGCGCCACCAGCGCGATGATGTCCTCGAAGCGGTCGGGGCGCATGTCGACCAGAGCGCGGCGCATGCCCTGGCTTTCAACCTGGAACACGCCGACCACATCGCCGCGTGCCAGCATTGCGTAACTCGGCGCATCGTCGAGCGGCAGCCGCGCCAGATCGAGATCGATGCCGCGGCGTTTCAACAGCTTCGCCGCTAGATCGAGCACCGTCAGCGTCTTCAGTCCGAGGAAGTCAAATTTCACGAGGCCCGCGGGCTCAACCCATTTCATGTTGAATTGCGTGACCGGCATGTCTGATTTCGGATCGCGGTAGAGCGGCACGAGCTCGCTGAGCGGCCGGTCGGCGATCACGATGCCTGCGGCGTGGGTGGAAGCGTGCCGGGTCAAGCCCTCAAGGCGTTGCGCAATGTCGAAGGCTCGTGCCACCACCGGGTCTTCGTCGCGAAACGCCTGCAGTTTTGGTTCGCCCGCGATGGCGGCGGCGAGCGTCACCGGTGCGGCGGGATTTTGCGGCACCAGTTTTGTGAGCTTGTCGACCTGCCCATAGGGCATCTGCAGCACCCGTCCGACGTCGCGCAGCACCCCGCGCGCCTGCAGCGTACCGAAGGTGATGATTTGAGCGACCTGATCGCGGCCATAGCGCTGCTGCACATAGCGGATCACCTGGTCGCGGCCGTCCTGGCAGAAGTCGATATCGAAGTCCGGCATCGAGACGCGTTCCGGATTGAGAAACCGCTCGAACAAAAGGCCAAACTGGATCGGATCGAGATCGGTGATCGTCAGCGCGTAGGCGACCAGCGATCCCGCGCCGGAGCCACGGCCCGGACCGACCGGAATGCCTGCGGCCTTTGCCCACTGAATAAAGTCCGCGACGATCAGGAAATAGCCCGCATAGTTCATGCGGGTGATCACATCGAGCTCGAAGGCGAGCCGGGCGCGATAGTCCTCCCCGGAGGCGCCGCGCGCAAGGCCGTGGACTTTGAGCCGGTTGCTCAGGCCTTCCTCGGCCTGGCGGCGCAATTCCGCCGCTTCGTCGCTTTCGGCATCCGCGGTATTGGCGCCGGCGCCAACCGTGAAGCGCGGCAGGATCGGCTTGCGCGTGACAGGGCGGAACGAGCAACGCTCGGCAATCTCGATGGTGGATGCCAATGCCTCCGGCACGTCGGCAAACAGTACCGCCATTTCCGCCCGCGTTTTGAAACGGTGATCCGGGGTCAGCTGGTGGCGATCAGTCTCTGCAATGAGACGTCCGCCGGCGATGCAGAGCAGCGCGTCATGGGCTTCGTAATCGTCCGTGGTCGCGAAATACGGCTCATTGGTCGCGACGACAGGAAATCCTTTGGTATAGGCGAAATCGATCAGCGCAGCCTCAGTGCGGCGTTCCCTTTCAATGCCGTGGCGCTGCAACTCGACATAGAGCCGGTCGCCGAACAAACTCGCCAGCCGGTCGCAGCGTGCCGCCGCGAGGCCCGCATGATCGGCGTTGAGCGCCAGCGAAATCGGGCCGTCAGGGCCGCCGGTCAGGGCAATCAGGTCCTCGGCGTCGCCCTGCAGCCATTCGAATTTGACGTGGGGGGCCTGATGAACCGGCGTTTCGAGAAAGGCCCGCGAGTTCAGCCGCATCAGGCTGCGGTAGCCGCGCTCGCGCGCACCCAGCAGCACGATCCGCGCCGGCTCGGCCAGCACATTGCGCCCGTTGGGGTCCTGGTCGCCGAAGTCCACTGCGAGTTCGCAGCCGATGATGGGCTGGATGCCGTAGCCAGCCATCTTGTCGGAAAATTCCAGCGCCCCGAACATGTTGTCGGTGTCGGTGAGCGCCAGCGCCGGCTGGCGGTCGGCCTTCGCCAACTCGGCAAGCTTCTGGATCTTGATCGACCCCTTCAGCAGGGAATAGGCCGAGTGGACATGGAGATGAACAAATCCGGCGTTGGACACGCTTGCCGACGGTTTTGGGATCATGGACTTTTGGCGGTTATGAGGCCTGAGGGAGCGACGCCGCCTTTGAGGCCGACTCGCCGGGCAATGGTGGTGCCTCTCACCCGCGGTGTCCACGGGCAACCCGCAATTGTCGCTCGCCGTCCCCTTTTTCCTCCAAGCGCAAAGGTCTGGGCTCCTCAGAGCTGGGGGATCAGCTGCGCCCAGACCGCGATCATCCCGACAAACAGCGAAATCGACGCCAGCGCCGCCGCCTCCTCCACGAATATCTTCAACATGCCGTGCCTCCATCCGATCTGGAACATAAGAAGAACATTGTTCCTCCTTTGTTCCAAAAGTCAAGAGGCGGTAGTGGCCCCAGTTTTAAAAATGACCCTAAATATTTCGCTTGGTTAACGGCCCGACCCGCAACTGTAACATAAGTTCACTTTTGTACTTTCGTTGGAACAAATGCCCAAATTCCCGCGTAGTGGCGGCGGCGCTGGGACACCACGGGGAAAACTAAAGGTGATCGGAAGACAGTACTTCGTGCGTCAAGCGGCGATCTTGTTTGGGTTGGCTAAAGCAACAACCGACCCCAAGATTTCCGCAGCTCTCTTGGACAAGGCGGCTGATCTTAAATCGCAGGTGGACGAACCAGGCGCGCCGCCTGACTCGACGCCTCTCGCACCGGATGTCGAGCCGCCCGCGGCGTGACTTAAGGCCGCCTCAGTTGGCGGCCTTTTTGGTTTCCACTAGCCAAGCCTGGGTAGTGGGTTCGTTTGAAAAATGACCCCGATAGTTAATTGTCGCAATATTTGGCAGGACCGTCTGGCCGGTGCGCCAACAACTTGCTTTGGGCAAAGTTCAGACGAAGCGAGCGTCGGCGTCGAAAACCCATGAAGTGAGTTGACGGGAACCCACGCGCTCGGCTTGGGTTGCTTTAAGGAATCAATCAGGAGGCTTTCATGCGTAGTGCAGTTCTGGCCGTGCTGGCGGCGGGCGGATTGGCCATGGTTGGCGCCGTGCCGGCCGAAGCCGTCGGAAGCCGTTATCCGTTTTGCATTCAAGGCAATGATAATCCTGGTCTCAGCAACTGCACCTTTACCAGCTACGAGCAGTGTCAGGCCTCCGCGTCGGGACGATTTCTCTACTGCGTCGCGAATCCCTATTACAATCCCGGTGGCGACCCGCGCGGCTATCGCGGTCCTCGTGTACGTTCCGTCTATCCCTCTTATTGAGAATCAGCGCGAGCCCTGTGCCAACGCGCGAACGTGAATTGACGTGAAGCAGCGGGGCCTGTCTGCTCAGCAGCTGAAGACGGCGGTCGAAGCCGTAAACGGAGATCGCGATGCGAAGGGCAATGTGGGCGCTGATGGTGGGCTGCGCCGCCTCGGCGTCAGGCGCTATCCCGGCCGCGGCGCAGGATTATCCATTCTGCATCAAGGGCTGCGATTTCGGCGCGGGCCGCGGCGATTGCAGTTTTTCGAGCTACCAGCAATGTCAGGCGAGCGCGTCCGGCCGCGACGCCTATTGCGCGGAAAATCCCTATTTCACTGCCAAGGCGGAATTGCAGCCTGATCGCAGCCGCCAATCCCGAAGGAGGTACTGATGCGCAATCTGGCTTTGGCGATGTTGGCGGGCGCGACGGTCTCGATGGCCGGGCCGGCGGCGGCCCAAACCTACGCCCCGGGCTATCCGGTGTGCCTGCACGTGTGGGGACCGGCCAACTATTACGAATGCCGCTATACGTCGCTGGCTCAGTGCAACGCGTCGGCATCGGGCCGCGCGGCACAGTGCATGATCAATCCATATTTCGCGAGCGCGCAAGTCCCAGAGGGGCGAGCCTACCGGCGGTATCGCCAGGTTTATTGAGCTAATCCAGCTCGACGACCTGGCCGTCGACCAGTGACACCCGGCGGTCCATGCGCCCCGCC
>Ga0209648_10005597_pt1 | contig 10771 bp, 10 predicted proteins | sample GraSoi2013_115cm_FD_185830 | JGI IMG/M metagenome (GOLD analysis project Ga0209648, IMG submission 185830) | Grasslands soil microbial communities from the Angelo Coastal Reserve, California, USA - Sample 9_17_2013_115cm (SPAdes) (version 2) | ecosystem: Environmental > Terrestrial > Soil >...
ATGCCGATCAGAATCCCGGTGGTGAACGGAATCCGCAAACGGCCGGCTTCTTCCACGGTGCGGAGGCGCAGTGAAGGCACTTTGTCGGGCGCCTCGGCATGCGCCGCTCCTGCATGCATCAGGCGCGGGCTCACGTTTTCCAGCATCAAGCCGAGGCTGACGTTCGATGCGCGCAATCGCCGCATGGCCGCAGCGCTCATCACTCCCGGATTTGCGTGCGGCAGCAAACCGGTTCTCTCAATGGTCAACTCGGTCATGGCGGCGAGATAATCGAGCGTGCGCTCGAAGCCCTGGTGGTAAAGGAATGCGCGCGCTTCGGGAAAGATTTTTTCCGGCTGGTCCCCCAGGCTGAACAACGCCTCTTTGCATCCGGCGCGGCGCGCCTGCTTGGCGGCAGCCAGCACTTCCTCGGGAGCCATAAAATGCGCGCCGGGCTCGCCCGGGTCTTTGCGGAACGTGCAGTAGCCGCAATAATCGCGGCAGAGCGTGGTCAGTGGAATAAATACTTTTTTTGAATAGCTGATCACGCGTCCGTGGAACCGTTCGCGCACCGAGGAAGCAGCTCGCAGGAGCGCCTCGGTCGGTGCGTGTTCGAGCAGCAGCAAAACATCTTCGCGGCCGAGACCTTGCGCGTCAGTGGCGCGGAGAAACGCAGATTCGACGTCGCGCCCTGCGGGGCCTTCTTCACCGGCCGCCGTGGCCACACGATCCTGTGAGCCGCTCGCAGACAACGCATCGTGGCTTTTTTCGCGGAGCACTTTCTCCTTCAGCATAGACCAGTTATCGGAACAAATCTTCGGCCGCAGGCCGGATCAACCGCCGCGCGGTATCTGCAGCACGCTTGTAAGAATAACCCTGAATCAGGACAACGGGCGCGTGCTTGCGCTTCTCCATCACGAGGCCTGCAGCAGCCGCCAAATCGTCGGCAACCGCAAGCACGGTAGCGTGTAACCGGCGCCGGGCTGTATCGCGCGCGCCCCGGAGGTCGCGCAAAACCTCAAATCCCGCCGCGCCGATGGCGACATTTGTCAGACCCAGCCGCCAGGGACGCCCGAATGTGTCGCTGATGATGGCGGCGACGTGCACGCCGCGGAGTTTGCGGATTCCGGCAACAAACCTGCGCGCCGAGCCGTCCGGATCTCGCGGCAAGCACGTCACGCAATCCTTCCCAGGAACGTTCGAGCGGTCCACGCCCGCATTGGCGCAGGTGAATCCGTGATGCGTTTCCACCAGCAAGACGCGCTCGGTCATGCGCACCACGCGGCGCGATTCCTGGAGCACGACTTCCAGGAAGCGCGGGTCCTCGGCCAGTGTTTTCGCCCAGCGGCGCGCGGCTTCCGAAGGCTTCACGCTTCGCAAGCGGATGACCCGGCCCTCGGCCTTCGAGACAATCTTCTGCGCAAGCACTACTACATCACCGGTGCAGATGTCCACCCCCTCGCGCCGCGCAGCATCCGTCACCAAGCGCGCCAAGTCGTCCCCGGGGCGGACTTCCGGTAAGGAACGCAAACCGAAAAGCTCGAGTTTCGATGGTGAGGTGAGGAGAAATCGGGTCTTTCGTTTCACAGGGTCATTACCGAGCTTGCAGACTGGAGCCTTTACCGCGCGCCGCATTGCGGATACGGCTCACAGATTCTAAGCGAAACCGCGGTGTGGTTTCACTCTCCATTTCGCAGGGAAAGCAAACTTGGATGTGTGGCGTCAGATGCTTCGTGCGGTCTGGTAAGAACCGGCCGACTAAGGGCCGGGCGGGTTCGCGATGTTCTCGATTGAATTCGCTGCGATAGAAGCGCTCGTAAGAGAATTCACGAACGGATGGTCTGAATAAAAAAACCGGGCGACCTATCGTAACCAAGGCCGCCCGGCTCAACGAATGTTCTAATGGCGTCCGTGCGATGACCCGGAGCTGCTCCCGGAGCTGCTCCCGCGGCTGGAGGACCCGGACGAACTGCGCGATCCCCCGCCTCCAGAAGACGACCGGCCGCCTCCTGAAGAGGATCCGCCACCGCCGCCGCCGGAGTATGACCGGCCACCTCCCGAAGAGGATCGGCCTCCACCGGAGTACGACCCGCCGCCTCCTGAAGAGGATCGGCCTCCACCGGAGTATGACCCGCCGCCCGAATAGGAACGGCTGCCAGAGGACGACCGGCTTGGGGCGGAGTAATTGCCGGAAGGCGCGGAGTACGAGCGGCCCGAATAGGTGGGCGCAGAGTACGACCGGCCGGACTGACGCCCCGCCGAGGAATTACCGTTCCAATTTGCCGGGGGCCGATCCGCGGAATGGTTCGAGCTCCGCGGCATAGATGTTGCCGGGCGATCCGTCCGGACAGCGCTGTTTGTGCGAGAATTTGAGGTTGCCGTGGCCCCATTCGGGCGATCCGTCCGGACAGCACCGTTCGCGCGCGAATTCGAAGATGCTATGCCTCCGCTGGCGCGACCCAATCCAGCGCCCGTTTGAGACATCGCGCTCGATGATGCCGAACGCGGCTTGTCCTGCTGCAGCTCCGCTGCGCGCCGCGACGCAAACGTGCCGTTGCCTGGTCGTCCGTTCGCTACCATGTTGCCAGCAGGACGGTCCATCGGCGCTCGAGAGGAAGGCATCGAGTTCCGCACAGAGGACTGTCCATTCGCCATGCTGGCGTTCCCCGCCGGCCGGTTTGCAGAAGAAGCCGCCGAAACCCCGGCAGAGTTTGCCGACCGGTTTGCGGGACCTTGCACGCCGTTCTTGGCGCGGAGTTGCGCCATTGTTTGTGAATCCAGCGGACGGCCCGGGTTCTTCGCCAGAGCGGACTGCCGCGCCGAGAACGGCACGGCTCCGGGCGCTGGCGTCGAGCGCGTTACCACGGGACGGCTCAGAGCTGCCGGCGACGGCAAGTGTGCATTCACCGCTCCGCGCACGCCCAGAACGCTGCGCTGCGTCGGAGTGATTGCCGCAGTAGAAGTCACTTTGGCGGAAGCCATAGACCGCACGGCGGAACCGTTCAGCGCTGCTCGAGCCACGGACTGCGAATTCACAAACGTCGAACGCGGAACAGCCGTAATCGCCCCGGCGACGCGCTGGTTCGCGAAGTGGATACCGCCGACGTTCCCGTTGTTCAGGATCGTTCGGTTCACGATCACCGTGTTCGTGATGTTGATGTTGGTGATGAATACCCGGCTCGCAAAAAAGCTGGGGAAGAAGGGCTCGCCGAAGCCCAAAGGAAACCATCCGATCGGTTCGCCAAATCCGAAGCCGAAGAAGAAATTTGATCCGCCGACGAAGCCGACCAGAGCCGGCGCAAAAAACGGCTCCGCGAAGAAGGGACCCGGGCACCAGCCCCAGAACCCTCCAACAAACGCCCACCGGCCGTAGTGGAACGGCGCAAAGCCCCAGGGCTCATCTTCCACCCAAGTCCAGCCCCACGGATCAATCCAGACCCAGTGGCCGTAGCGATACGGCGCCCATCCGACTGGCACGGTCGGATACCATACGGGGCCGTAGTCCGGCGTTTCGCGCCACACCCCGTGATCATCGAGATCTTCGTAGCCGGTCACGTCGCGCGAAACGTATTTCGCGGAAACGGAATGATCTTCGCGCGCATCGCGGTCCATGGCCCAGCGGTCGAGATCGTCCGGGCCGCGCGCCGTGCCGGTTTCGTAGCGGGGGTTTTCCCCGCCGGTGAAGTCGGCGCGGTCGCCTGCATGCACCGTATAGTTCTGGCCGCCGGTGGTCACCTCGCCTTCGCCTCGGAATGCGGTGACGTTGGTGACGTCGCCGTTCTCGTTGACATCAATGCGGAAATCGCCCGCTTTGGCCACCGTAAACGCCAGGTTGGGCGTATCAATCTCATAGGTCTCGCCGCTGCGCAATTCGCGCACGCGCATATTGATGGAGCCTTCGGTCAGCCGGATTTGAATGGTGTTGTCATCGAGGTTGAGGAAGGAGAATCCGGTGCGCGCGCCCAGGTGAATCGCCGCTGCACCGGCGTGCAATTCGGCCCGCCCGCCGCTATCGATCCAGAGCTTGTCGCCCGTAGTCATGGGACGGTTGACCACGGCTTCGGTCCAATCGCTTGCGCCCGCCGGCTGCATGGAGACGGAACCGTTCAGGAAACTGATTCGCGCGGCGCGCGACGGCGGATCGCCTTCATCGGCGGCGGCAGGTTGCGGAACAGCCATTCCTAATCCGAGGGCGCACACCAGCGCGATAAGAAAACCAAATCGCTCGAAGAATCGTTGTCTCATTTTGGGCCCCCTGGCCCAGGCTGACCGAACTTCGGTCAATCGGCCTGGCGGTTCCTTAGCCATTCTACTCCACATCAGTAGGAACCCGGCCGGGGACAATAAGTTGCACGGATTGTTTTCTTGAGCCGGCTCATTGGTCGCTTTCAGGCTACCTCTAAGTGACTCATTACACAGGTGATAGCTGGATACGTCGGCGCTTCCCTTTCAATCGCGCAGCCGAGGCTAACGTTCCGCGGCTTCGTCCCGCGAAAAGGATGCCGGACTGAAAGCAGGATTGCTCCCTCCACCCCGCGTAACCTGAATGAGCTTTGCGCCGGGTTCGTCCATTCTGAGAAGAAAGACATCGGTCTCGGGCACCCGCGGACCCGGTCCCCACCAAAACGGGTTGTAATAATAATAGCGATCAAAGTGCGGCCCGCATTCAAAAACAAGGTCGGCCCCGTCGGGAGACCAGGACGCGTGCCGGCAGTACAGTTTCTTTTCATTCGTGAGTTGGCGGAGATTGGAGCCATCGGCATTCACCACGAAAATCTGCGTGTCCAATTCCTTACCCACAAGAAAAGCAATGCGTTTCCTGTCCGGCGACCAGACCGGGGATTGAATGTTATCTTTTTTTCCGGAGAGATTCTTGAGATCGGACCCGTCGTCATTCATCACGTAAAGACCCTGTGGCGTGCCGTGAATGCCGTGCTCCACGGCAATGGCGAATTTCCGCCCGTCAGGCGACCACGCAGGGTCATTGGCTTTGAGCTCCGGATCAGTGAGGCGATGCTCGCCGGAGCCATCCGCAAGCGAAATGTACATGGCGGGATGATTCTTCTTTCCCCGTGACGCTACGTACGCCAACTTTTTCCCATCCGGAGACCACGCGAAGTGGTAGGCGTCACGAACGACAAGCGGCGGCGTGTCGGACCGATCCAGATCCACAGCGTAAATTCCGGTCTTGTCCCAGGCCCGCCGGGGCGCCGGGCGAAAGTCCACCACTATGCTCTTGCCGTTCGGCGACCAGGCTGCTTGCGCAATAAACCCAGGTCCTAAGCTTTCCTCAAGCGGTTCCCCGCCGGTGGAATCGAGAATGCTGATGTCCGTATCAATTCCCAGACGGCCCATGCTCACCGGATACGGTTCGGCAGGAGGATGCTCTTTTCGATGGAGGAACAAAAGCTTTGACCCATTGGGCGACCAGACTGGATCGTGGCTTCGTCCATCGTTGGTCATGCGGCGCAGGCCGCGGCCCTCCGAGTACATCACGTAGATATCGCTGCGCAGTGCTCCTCCACCTGTGTAATCCCTTCTCAGCACAGCACGGTCAAAGGCAATTTTCCAAACTTTTGGCTTCGCAGCAGGCTTGGCCGAAGGTGCATCCTGGCCATTCGTTGAAGCTGATAACAAAGCAAGAGCAATGATGAAAAGACCTATGTTGAGCAGAGCCCAGAACGGTTTGAGAGTGATGGCGGGAGCAAATCGGGTAAATCGAGTGGACCGGTTGGGATTGGGCATACTTGTTCTCCTCGGCCAACTACTGTTGAAAGATGACCGGGCCGTGGTGAAGGGTTGTCTTACGAATGCATGTTTGTTCTGGTCTTGGCTGCATTCTTCGAAATCTCCCAGGCCTTGGCGTACTTCCAGCTCACATAGGCGGCGTGAGTCAAATGAACCAGCAAGCCCTCCCGGCCATCCAGAAACCCGCCCCGGAAGAAATACCGGTATATAAACGCCACCCATGGGCGCACAACAATATCAATGATGCTGAAACGGACCTTGCCTTCTTCGGCGACCATTCCGGCCCCCAGAGAAGAATACCGGTTGGCATGCGCGATAAAGTTTTCCAGCGTCGGATAGGCGTGGTGAATCAGGTCCCCATCCAGGCGGCCGATTTCCCCTTCCAATTTCATATCCTCGTGGACCTCGCGAAGCTCGAATTGCGCCCTCTCGCGCTTAACCAACCGCAGTTTTCTGTCCGGATAATACCCGCTGCGCTTGATCCAGCGGTTCAGGTACATGTTCCGTCGCGCGACCATGTAGCCGTCAAACGCGGCCGCTGGTTGCCGCGATTTCAGCAGTTTCTTGATGCTGGCGGCGAGTTCGGGGCTGACCTCTTCATCCGCATCGAGAGACAATATCCATTCGCCGGCCGCCTTGGCCAATGCGGAGTTTTTCTGAGCCGCAAACCCTTTCCACTCCTCGACAAACACTTTCGCTCCGAAGGACTTTGCCAGCGCGACGGTATTGTCCATGCTTCCCGAATCCACAACGATGATTTCGTCCGCAATGCTTTTCACGCTCTCCAGTGTGCGGACGATATTGGCCTCCTCGTCGCGCGTTATGATGCAAACGGATAAGACCATGCAGAAACGCCCCCGGATACATGCAAGACCGCCAGACTGCTCTCGCAACAGAAACTGCCTGAATCCCAGTTTTCCACGAAAAGCTGCGTCAATATATCATTTTCGAGTCAGCCAGCCTATCGGCCGCAGGCCTCATGAATCCCAAATACCTCTTTGGGTTTGACAGGCCAACGGCCTCATCCTATTCTGCGCTTCCGTGTAACCATCGCTCCGCGAGGCCACTTGAAAGCTCTCCGGCAATTGCTCCGGTGCGCGCCGTTCTATGGCGCATATAAATCGCTCGGCCACTATCCTGATTTCCTGTACTGGAAACTTCGGGGGGAGCCCGTCCGCTCGCCGCATCTGCTTAAACAGCGGACGGTGGGTGAATATGGCGAAAGATACGGCTTGCGAATTCTCGTCGAAACGGGAACCTATTACGGGGAAATGGTTTCCGCGATGAAAAATCGGTTTGACCGGATTTATTCCGTTGAGTGCGACCCACCTCTCGCACAGCGGGCAGTCCGGAGGTTTGCCCGCCATCCTCACATTCAAATCCTGCAGGGCGACAGCCAACGGGTGCTGCCGGAGTTGCTGAAATCAATCGCTCAAGCTGCGCTCTTTTGGCTAGACGCAGGCTACTATGGCTGGGCCGGAGTGCAGGGTGACAACCAGAGGTTCTCGACGGAGCTCCAGACCATCCTCCGACACCCCGTAAAGGGGCACATCATCCTGATGGATGATGCGCGCGGGCTCAATGGACTGAATGGCTCCCCGACCGTCGAGGAGGTCAAGCTGCGCGTAGAGTCGGAGTTTCCGGATCGCGCTGTGGACGTGCAGTACGACATCTTGCGGATTACGCCACGGGCCTAGGTCGAATTTCCCGGTATCCGTGCAGCGATTCGTGGGAAGGAAAGAATCGGGTATGATGCCGGGATGCCCACGGAAGAAGCGGTTCTAAGACGCCTTCGGAAAATCTGTCTCGCCCTTCCCGGCGCGACCGAAACCAGGACGTTTGGCCATCCCACTTTTCAAATTGCAAGAAAGACTTTCGCGGTCCTGGAAGAGTACAAGGGTGAGTTGGGCATCTGTTCCAAAGTCGGAAAACTCCTGCAGGACGTGTTTCTCAAAGACGTCCGGTTCTTCCGCACTCCCTACATCGGCAAGCACGGATGGGTCACCTTGCGGGTCCACGCAGCAGCGCTGGATTGGAAGGAGGTTCGCGAGCTCTCAAAAGGCAGCTACCAATTAATCGCACCAAAGAAGCCCGGAGGTCATAGCGCTCCTTAATGCACAGTCAAGCGCTCCTTGCTTTTGCCAAAGCTCATGAGCCTCCCCTTGCGGTCTGGATCACGTTCTCCACACTAAGCCCTGTAAGTCATTCAGAAGACAACCTTTACAAATGCAAAGATTTCAGTGGACGCCGAGACGGGAATGTGTTAGTCTGTTTTTGCGTTTGTTGCTCTTGTGAAACCTTTAGATTCGTTGAAGGGGCTGCAAGGTCACACTTGCGGCCCTTTTTGTTGTAACGGCTGAGGCGTTCGACAAGCATCAAATAGCTCAAAAAAGAAAAGAGAAAAGAAGTGAAAGAACAAGGAACAGTGAAGTGGTTCAATGCCAGCAAGGGCTTTGGGTTCATCCAGCGCCAGTCCGGCGAGGACGTTTTCGTCCACTTTTCCGCCATCCAGGCGGACGGGTACAAGTCGCTGAACGAAGGCCAAGCGGTTGAATTCGAGGTCACCAAGGGCCCCAAGGGCCTGCAGGCGTCGAACGTTCAGCCTCTGTAAACTCTACGGGGGCGTCCCGATTCCATCGGGACGCCCCTTTTTTTCTCTCTGTCCGGTGCACGCTGCCCAAGGAGGCATCTTGAAAGGTCTCTCGGAAGGTCAGTACATCAAACACTTCCAGTACGGACTCGGCGTAATCACGGAAACTGACGCCGACCGCACCTCGATTGATTTTGATGTCCACGGAATGAAGAAATTTGTCACCAGCCTGATGGTGGTCGAGCCTGCGGAAGGCACGCCGCCAAAGCGCAAGCGCGCCAGCCGCCGCAAAAAAGCGGTAGCGACAACTCCGGCAAAACCAGCCGCCGTAGCAGTTGCTGCGTCCGGCACAAAATGAGCAGCGAAATGATCCTGCAGTACCTCGGGTTTGTGTCTCAGCCGCTCGACCGTGAGTACACCTTCAGCGTGCGCGAGCCAGCTTGTGAACCGCGCGTATATACCCTGACCATCGCCAACGCGGCGTTTGATGCTCACCGCGCGCGCTTTCAGGACGCGCCAGACATCTGCTCCTTGCGCCTGCGGCGCGAACTCGCCGCCAGCGACAATCACCTCGTGCTAACTCATTTTTCCATCACCGATACCGAACTTGAAGATTACCGCGGCGCTCACGCGGCCCCCAAGCGGGGGAAATTCGGCACCCCTCCGCGCTGAGTTTCAGCCCGGACAAAGAATTAGCGACCCGCCACGCGGCGCTGCGCTGCTTGTATCAATTCTTTCCGGTAAAACGGGCCTCCTCTCCTTTCCTCTCCTCTCGAATTCAAATGTGAAACAAGCGCAGCACGAGACCTGCGAGGGCGCCGCCGATGAGAGGTCCGATGACCGGGATAGGCGCATAGCTCCAATCGGCGCCGCGCTTGCCAGCAATGGGAAGCAGGGCATGTGCCAGGCGCGGGCCGAGGTCGCGCGCCGGATTGATGGCATAGCCGGTGTCCCGCCAAGCGACAGGCCGATGCCCCACACCAGGCTGCCCACCAGGTACGGCGCAAGGCCTGCTGCGGGGCCGAAAGCGGCAACCCCTTTCGAGAAGATCGCTCCGGCAACGAGCACGAGGACGAAGGTGGCAGTGATCTCGCTCGCCAGGTTCGCAAAGGTGTTTCGAATCGCGGGCGCGGTGCAGAAGCAGCCGAGCTTCGCGGCCGGGTCCGGCGTTTCTCTCCAGTGCGGCAAATAATGCAACCACACGAGAACAGCGCCCGAGAACGCGCCCAACATCTGCGCAAGGAGATACGGGGCAAACTTCGAGAAGTTCCCTGAAGAAACAGCGAACCCCAGCGTCACCGCGGGATTCAGATGCGCATCGCCGCTGCCAAAGGCGATGGCCACGAAGACTCCGGCCATGACCGCAAAGGCCCAGCCGCTGGTGATGACCATCCAGCCCGAGCCTTCGCCTTTGCTGCGCTTGAGCAGCACGTTCGCGACGACGCCGTCTCCCAAGAGAACCAGCATCAGGGTTCCGGCGAATTCCCCGAGAAGTGGTGTAGTCATCTGAGCTCCTCTAATCCACCCAATCGAACGAGCGCGCTACAGCTTTCTTCCACAAGCGAAATAATTCGTTTCGCGCAGCTTCTTCCATACGGGGTTTCCAGGTCTGCTCCACCGACCAATTGGCGCGCAACTTCTCAGCGTCTTTGAAAAAGCCGACCGCCAATCCGGCGGCGTAGGACGCGCCCAGCGCGGTGGTCTCCTTGATCACCGGGCGAACCACCGGGCGATTGAGAATATCGGCTTGAAACTGCATGAGGAGATCGTTTTCAATCATGCCGCCGTCGGCGCGGAGCACGTCCAGCGGGATTCCGGAATCTTTTTCCATGGCTTCGACCACTTCGCGGGTCTGGAACGCGGTGGCCTCGAGGACCGCGCGGGCGAGATGCCCCTTGTTGGCGTAGCGCGTGAGGCCGGCGATGATGCCGCGGGCGTTGTCTTTCCAGTAGGGCGCGTACAGACCGGAGAACGCGGGGACGAAATACACGCCGCCGTTGTCTGTCACGGTTCGGGCGAGCGCTTCGATTTCGGAGCTTTTGCGGATGAGTCCGAGATTGTCGCGCAGCCATTGCACCAGCGCTCCGGTGATGGCGATGCTTCCTTCGAGAGCGTAATGAGCGGGCTGCGAGCCGAGTTTGTAGGCGAGCGTGGTCAGCAGGCCATACTGGGAATGCGTAGCGCGGCCGCCGGTGTTCATCAGGAGGAAGCATCCGGTGCCGTAGGTGTTTTTCGCCTCGCCGGGCTTGAAGCAGGTCTGCCCGACGAGCGCGGCTTGCTGATCGCCCAGAATCCCCGCGATGGAAACGCCCTGGATGGAGCCGAGTTGGGCCGCGCCGTAGACTTCGCTGCTCGAACAAATTCGCGGAAGCATCTGCGGGGGTATTCCAAACACATTGAGAATCTCTTTGTCCCACGAAAGCGTTTCCAGGTTCATCAACTGCGTGCGGCTGG
>Ga0209648_10005598_pt1 | contig 10771 bp, 9 predicted proteins | sample GraSoi2013_115cm_FD_185830 | JGI IMG/M metagenome (GOLD analysis project Ga0209648, IMG submission 185830) | Grasslands soil microbial communities from the Angelo Coastal Reserve, California, USA - Sample 9_17_2013_115cm (SPAdes) (version 2) | ecosystem: Environmental > Terrestrial > Soil >...
ATCGTCGATCTCGATGACTACGCTGGCAGCGCTGACGAAGCGGCCGGACCGGTTTGTGGGGATGCACTTCATGAATCCGGTGCCGGTGATGGCGCTGGTGGAAGTGATTCGAGCGCTGCAAACGAGCGACGCGACGTTCGAGACGACGATGAAGCTCGCGGAGAGGCTGGAGAAAAAACCGGTGGCGGTGAATGATGCGCCGGGGTTTGTTTCGAACCGCGTGCTGATGCCGTTGATCAACGAGGCGGCTTATTGCGTCATGGAAGGCGTGGCGACGGCGGAAGCCGTGGACGCGGTGATGAAGCTGGGGATGAATCATCCCATGGGGCCGCTGGAGTTGGCGGACTTTATTGGACTGGATGTGTGCGTGGATATTATGCATGTGCTGCAAGAAGGGCTGGGGGATCCGAAGTATCGGGCATGCCCGCTGCTGAAGAACTATGTGGCGGCGGGATGGCTGGGGCGGAAGTCGGGGCGAGGATTTTATAGTTACTCATAATCTGCTCGAGACCAGGGCCGGTTGCGCCCAACAGGAGAACGCCTAGAGAATGTGACCGCGGCCGTCAGGGTCCCATGCGACAATGAATGCAGGCTTTTAGACGCTTTAGGAAGCCGGACGAATGGGTGCCAGAATGAAGTCCTACGTTTTCAAAGTTGCAATCGAGCCGGACAAATTCGAGGATGGCCGCGATGCTTGGCACGCCTACTGTCCGGCGCTCAGGGGATGCCACACCTGGGGGCACACTTATGAGGAGGCGCTCGCAAATATCCGAGAGGCCATTGACCTCTACGTTCAAGACCTTCTCGAAGCGGGCCAGGCGATTCCCGTAGATCAAGGCACCATTGAACTGGCCGAACCTGCTGTTCTTGTCCATGTATGACGCGTGTTCCACGGGGCCTGTCGGCCCGGCGTTTCATCCACGCTCTGGAGAGTGACGGATTCGCGCTTCAACGAGTCAGCGGCAGCCATCGCATTTACCGGCATGCGGACGGGCGTCGCGTCGTGGTGGCTTACCACGCGCTGAACGACACGTTTCCCATTGGCACATTACGGGCTATGATCGCCGACGCAGGTTGGCAGGATGATGATTTGAGACGGCTGGGATTGACTGAGTAGGGCGAACATAAGGCGAAAAATAGTGTTTGCTTTTTGTTCGCCATAGTGGTATTTTGCTCCTCGCTGTTTTCAACAGGTGCACCATGCGCGGTTTTTCGAGCAGTGTTCTAAGCTGTCTGGAACGTGAGAGACTCGAAGAAGAGCTCTCCGAGGCTCGCATCCGGGGGCGGAACCTATCCCGGCTGCGGCAACTGACCCACCGGGAACGGATGGCGTTGGATGAACGCGAGCAGACAGCGCAAACGCGGCTGAGAGATCACGATGCGGAGCACGGTTGTCAGCGGTGAAGTGGCTTTAGGCGGTTTGAGGCTGACTGGCAAATAGGGGTGGCGAAGGAATGAATCGAGTGGTAAACTCCACACTTCGTTACGTCCCCGGATACGAGCGAGGCGCTTTCCCGGCGCGGAGCTCAGGTCATCGGCTTCGCAGGCCCAGGTTTCCAATTTCCTCCACCGAGGTGTGAAATGACAGACGAAAAAGAAAAATTGCTGGCAGCGGCGATATCGCAGATTGAAAAGGACCATGGTAAGGGCGCAATCATGCGTCTGGGCAGCCGGGATATTCTGGTGCCCGTCAGTGTGATTCCCAGCGGATGCCTCTCGATTGACGCGGCGCTGGGTGTCGGCGGCTTTCCGCGCGGGCGCGTGATCGAGATTTACGGCCCGGAATCGGGCGGCAAGACGACCATGACCCTGCACGTCATCGCCGAAGCGCAGAAGCTCGGCGGGCAGGCGGCGTTTATCGATGCGGAGCACGCGCTTGATCCGGTGTATGCGCGGAAGCTGGGGGTGGACGTGGACAACCTGCTGGTGTCGCAGCCGGATAACGGCGAGCAGGCGCTGGAAATCGCGGAAACGCTGATTCGTTCGGGCGGCGTGGACATTGTCGTGGTGGACTCCGTGGCGGCGCTGGTTCCCAAGGCCGAACTCGAAGGCGACATGGGCGACCCGCAAATGGGTTTGCAGGCGCGGCTGATGTCGCAGGCGCTGCGCAAGCTTACCGGCATCGTTTCGAAGTCGCGCACCTGCCTGATTTTCATCAACCAGATTCGCGAGAAGATCGGCGTGATGTTCGGCAACCCGGAGACGACCACGGGCGGGCGCGCGCTGAAGTTTTATGCGTCCATGCGCGTGGATATCCGGCGCATTCAGGCGATCAAGGAAGGCGACAAGGTGGTCGGCTCGAGGACGCGCGCGAAAGTGGTGAAGAACAAAGTGGCGGCACCGTTCCGCGAAGCAGAGTTTGACATTGTCTACGGAGAAGGGATTTCGCGCGAGGGCGATTTGATTGATCTGGGCGTGGATAAGGGCGTGCTGGAGAAGAGCGGCACGTGGATCAGCTTCGGCGGCGAGCGCATGGGCCAGGGCCGCGAAAACGCGCGCGTCTTTTTGAAAGAAAATAAGGATATTCGCGACAAGCTGGAAAACGTTCTGCGAAAGAAGCTGGAAATCCCAGTGCCGGGGCATTCGAACGCGGCTGCGCCCGGGGCAAACGGACACGCCGCTCCCGCACACGCCGCTCCCGCACACGCAGAGAAGCCGCCGATGAAAGCGTCCGCAGCAACCGCAAGCGCGGACGCGTCCAAGGCGCGTCCGGCTCGCTAAATACGGCTCTTCCATTGCAAAGATTGGCCCCTCTGCGTCTCGAGAGGGGCCATTTCTTTCTCAGCGAGAAGTGGGCTTGCGTGCCTGGATTGCCCCCCGACTGGGCGAAGGTTCAGGATGCCTGTCCTGACGGTCAGCTATTGAAAATAAAGCACATAGCCTCGTACTAGGGCTAGAAGTCTATTGTGCAGGGAGAACCCAAAAGTCTAGAATATGTCTCAACCTGAGAGAAAGTGTTTCTCTTGGGAACAGAGATTCCCTCACGCGTTGAGGCTAAGTCGCATCAAATGAGCGGCGACTTGGATTGGCTGGTGGGATGCAATAAGTCTCTGGGGCGCGTCCACGGGCGTTTGGCAACCGGTAACAGCAACGAAGGGTTTTTGTGAATGTTTGTTGACCCAGTGGACAGCGTAAGGTAAAACTCTGACCCCGATGGTTTTTGCGTGGGGCAGATCGGGGCGAGTTGACCGGTTCGCGGTCATCCGGAAGAGGCGGGAACGGTGAAGCAGTTCGGAAAAACAACTCTTGCGATTTTGATGGCGGCGATTTGCGCCATGCCTTTGCCGGCGGCCTCCGGCGCGGGATCGTCTTCGGTGAGGCGCGCCCGAAAGTACGTCGCGCGTTATCGCGGCGTCCCCACGTTTGCGGACTCCACCAGCGCGGACGACGGCGCATACGATGATCCTATTGTTCGTGCAGCGGCGGTTTCGGCGCTTGGACGCTACAATGGCGCGGTTGTTGCGGTCGATCCGAACACGGGACGCATCCTCACGGTCGTGAATCAAAAGCTCGCGTTCGGCGATGGCTACATTCCTTGCTCCACGATCAAGCCGACCATCGCGCTTGCCGCCCTCGAGGAAAATGTCATCACCCGTGACACCATGCTCAAGGTAGGGCGCCGCAAGTACATGAATTTGACGGAGGCGATGGCGCACTCGAACAACGTGTTCTTTGAACAACTCGGCTCGCGCATGGGCTTTGAGACGGTTTCCAAGTATGGCCGCCTACTCGGCTTGGGCGAGCTTGCCGGCTACAACTTGCCTGACGAACATCCGGGCTCGTTTCCAACCGCACCGCCGGCTCATGGAGGAGTCGCGCGAATGTCCAGCTTTGGCGAAGGGATTCAGGCGACTCCCTTGCAACTCGCGGCGCTGTCCGCGGCGTTCGCGAATGGCGGAACTCTTTATTACTTGCAGTACCCTCACACCCAGGAAGAAGTTGAGAATTTCACGCCGCGCGTGAAGCGAGAATTGAATATCGGCCAGATCCTGCCGGAGATCCGCGAAGGCATGCTCGCCGCGGTCCTATATGGCACCGGCAAATCGAGTTTCGACCGTGGCGGTGACGAGATGCCGATGGGCAAGACGGGGACTTGCGACGACCACACGACGCCGTCGAAAATCGGCTGGTTCATCACCTACTCTGACGACGCGCACCCGAAGATCGCGTTTGCGGTTCTCCTGCGCGGGAACACGCGCAGCGTGAAAGGTCCCACGGCCGCGGTTGTGGCCGGACGAATCTACCGCAGGCTCCGCGAGCAAAATTATTTTGCGGACTCCGGACACGCTGAGGCTTTGCGAACCGGCAAATAACTCAGCCTTGGATGTTGAAAGAAGTTTTTCGCGCTGCGGGGAGTCTCCGCAGCGTTTGTTTTTTGAACGACCACGCCCGCTTTGACCTATGAAGGCACTGAGCAAAGAGCACAGGCTGAAGCCTTTGCCACTGGTTTCAGCACGGCAACCAGTTGAACGAAATGAGCGAAACGGAAAACGTGTCAGTAGATGATGGGGAGCTTCGAAAAATCAGCGGACGAGTCGTCGGTCACGCGAAGCACGACCAGGGTGCGATCGTCGTGCGGCGCTGTACCGGCTCCGCTGTGGCCGTCGGTCGCGGCCAGAATTTGTTCCGCGATTTCCTGAGCCGAGTCTGCCGGAGAAAATCCGGAAAGAAGCGTGCACAGGCGCTTGGGGCCGAACTCTTCTTGAGCGGAATTCTCGGATTCCAGGATGCCGTCGGATGCGAAAAGGACGACATCACCCGGAGTCAGTTCGATGGTTGTTTCTTCGTACTCACTATCGGGAATGAGGCCAAGAGGGACGCCTTCGAGGCGGATAGGCTGCACAGATCCGTCGCGAACGAGAAGCGGATATGGACCGCCGGCGTTGGCGAGAGTGAGGCTGCGCGAAGGGGCATCGTAGGTCGCGAAGAGCATGGCGATGAAGCGCGAGTCGAACCTGTCGTTGTACAAACGGCGATTGAGAGTCGCGAGCATTTCCGCGGGAGGACAGAGATGTGTGACCACATGCTCGCGGAGCATGCCGATGGCGAGCGAGCCGTAGAGCGCGGCGGCGGTGCCTTTGCCGGAAACGTCTCCAAGCGCGAAGCCGAGGCGGCCTTTGCCGTAAGGGAGGAAATCGTAGAAGTCGCCACCCAATTCGAGCGCCGGAACATACGCCGCGGCGAGATCCAGGCCAGGAACTTCACGTGCGCCGTTCGGAAGCAGGCCGCGCTGAATTTCGCGAGCCATCTCGAGATCCTGCTGGAGACGGAGCTGCGTGTCGCGCGTCTCCTGGTAAAGGCGCGCGTTTTCGAGAGCGACGGCGATATAAGAGCCCAGCGTGGAAAGCATGCGCTCGTGCTCCAGAGTGAAGGCGTGAGGCTCTGAGCTTTCGAGGTCGAGAACGCCGATGAGCCGGTCACGCAGCAGAAGAGGCACGACGAGCTCGGAACGCACGTGAACGCCGCTTTCGCAGCGGATGTAGCGCGCATCATCCGTTACGTCATTGATTCGCAGGACGCGCCGCTCGCCGGCGGCAGTTCCAGTGAGCCCTTTGTGAAGAGGTACGCGCGAGCGTGCCGGAAGGGAATCGCCGCAGCGCATCGAGAAAACGCTTTCCAGATGTTGCGACTGCTCGTTCCAGAGCATGACGCTGAAGACGTCGTACTTGACGATTTTCTTGATTCGCTCCGCCACACGGCGGAGAAGCTCTTCGCGCTCAAGAATGGAAGTGACTTCACGGCTGACTTCGTAGAGCAGAGCAAGTGTGTTGGCCTGCTCCGGATGGGAAAGGAACAGGCTTTGCGGGACGGGATCAGCGTCACCCAATAACGCGAAAGCGCCGATTTTTGAAAGGTCTTCCATGAGGGTATCCGGCCTGGCCTTTATTTGATGTAGCAAATCCCAGGAGGTTTCACAATTGAATTCTGAGATGGAAGAAAGCCCAGACGGGGGCGGAGAACTAATCAGGAGCCAAATTGGCCCCAATTTACGTTCTGCGCAAAGCCGTTTTGGCTCCGGCCTCTTTATGGAAAAGCGCCTTGCTGCAGGCGCGCAGTGACAAAAGCTCAGTTTCGTCGAACCCATACCGCCAAACGGCTGTCTGATAGCCTTGCCAATTGAACGGGCGATGCCGCTTGGCCATCGTCCGGAAGAACCGGTCAAAAAAGAAGAAGCCGATGCCGAAGTTGGTGTCCATGAAACCCTTGCTGTTTACGCTTCGGTGATGAATGTCGTGCAGCCTTCTGGCTTTGAGAAACCATGATTTCAGGAGAGGGACGCGCGCCATCCAGAAGTTCTCGATGTGCATCCGGTCGTGCAAATAGTTGAACATCAGCATAGGCCAGCCGAGCAACGTGCATAACGACAGCACCTGGTACGCTGGCGGCACGCCGAACAAAGCCATCACTCCCCAGCAGGACAACAGAATGATCGCGGAAGGCGCCAGCCATTCGATCCCCACATTGCCGACGGAAAAACGATTGTCCGTAGCGTCGCGGTAGTCTCCGGCGCGCATGGGCTGCTGGGGGCCATAGACCAAAAAATGATGGATCAGATGGCCCCGGCTGAGGGCTGGGAGTTTGTTGCTGTGAAGAAGCCGGTGCAGCCAGTAGCCTGCAAATTCCGCCACGACGACGGAATCCACCAGCGTGGCAACGACTCCAACGAAGGTGACGTGCAGGCGTTCGTAAAACATGGGTGCTTCTCCTTGCTCCCTGCGGCGGCTTCAGAAGCCAACCAGGATTCCGCCGCTAAGCTGAACCTACGGGGTGTCGAGGCAGGGTTCAAGCGACAAGGAACGCCAAGCGGTTCCAAGGGAGAGATGTCGCACCATGTCGTTAATGAGTGATTCTTATGGGCTGAAAGCAAAGGACTTACGGAAGAGAGTAGGAGGTGGACTGCACATATGGGAGAAGGATTTCCAGCCACGCTGAGATGCCAGCCGGCAGGAACAATAGAACGTGGCGGCCGGGATGGCCACTACATTCTACGCATCCTCTGAGAAATCTACGCGTTTTCCGGGAGCAACGATGACTACTTTACTTCCCAGGTGTCGCCCGCACGAAGAAGCTTGCCGAGGTCCCCACGTCCACGCTTGGCGAGAACATCTTTGATTTGCTGGTTCATTACGTCTTCGTAGCGCGGGAGATCATCCCAGGCGCGAAAAACGCCAATCGGCGTGGGGAAGCCAGGCCGGTGCTCCATATGCGAGAGCAGGAAGGCGTAGGAGGGGCGAGGGTGGTGTGCGTCATGCACCACGAGATCACTCTCGGTGATCCCATTCCCGAGCTGGACGACTTCGATGTCGCCGTCCGATTTCCGGCGGATGCCCTTATCGCGGTTTTTGCCGAAGACCAGGGGCTTGCCGTGCTCGAGCTGCATCACGTGTTCGCTGCGCGCGTCGCGCTCGGTAAGGGAGAACCAAGCTCCATCGTTGAAGATGTTGCAGTTCTGAAGGATCTCGACGAACGCGGAACCCTTGTGCGCCGCGGCAAGCTTCAGAGTCTCTTTCAGGTGCCCCTGGAAGACGTCAACGGAGCGCGCCACAAACGTGGCCTCCGCACCGATGGCCAGCGACATCGGGTTGAAGGGGCGGTCCACGGACCCGAACGGGGTTGATTTCGTCTTCTTGTTGAACTCCGAGGTCGGCGAGTACTGGCCCTTCGTCAAACCGTAAATCTTGTTGTTGAATAGCAGAACTTTGATGCCGACGTTACGCCGCAGCATGTGAATCGTGTGATTCCCGCCGATCGAAAGAGCGTCGCCGTCGCCGGTAGCTACCCAGACTTCCAAGTCCGGGTTAATAGCCTTGATGCCCGTGGCCACGGCCGGCGCACGGCCGTGAATCGTGTGAAAACCAAAGGTGTTCATGTAGTAGGGGAAGCGGCTGGAACAGCCGATCCCGGAAACGACGACAAAGTTCTCGCGCTTGATCCCGAGCTCCGGAAAAACGGACTGCACGGCAGAGAGAATCGCGTAGTCTCCGCAGCCGGGGCACCAGCGCACTTCCTGGTCAGTTTGAAAGTCTTTTTTGGTAAGAGGCGGTGGCAACGTTGCAGTTCCCATGATCGATTCTCCTAGAGTCCCAGCATTTCTTCGATTTTTTGTTCCAGCTCAGCTTGCTTGAACGGGCGGCCCTGGATCTTATTAAGGCCCACAGCGTCTACGAGAAACTTCGCACGCAGTACCCACAAGAGCTGGCCCATATTCAATTCCGGCACCAGCACTCTCTTGTAGCGCTTGAGCACATCGCCCAAATTGGACGGTAGCGGATTGAGGTGCCGCAGATGCAGATGGCCGATCTTGCGTCCCTTGGCGCGTTGCGCTTTTAAGGCCGCGGTAATCGAGCCGCAAGTGGAACCCCAAGCGACGATCAGCAAATCGCCCTCTGGATCGCCCGCAGGCAGCACATTGGGAATATCCTGCGCGACCGCCGCAACCTTGGCTGCCCGGATGCGCACCATATTTTCATGATTCAGGGGCTCATAGTTGATGTTTCCAGTGGGGTCTTGCTTCTCCAGGCCGCCGATGCGATGTTCCAGCCCCGGAGTCCCCGGAACCGCCCACGGGCGCGCCAGAGTGTGCGGGTCGCGCTTGTACGGCAGGAAGGTGAGCGGGTCGGTCGCAAATTTCACCGGGATTTCCGGAATATCGCTCAACTCGGGTATTCGCCACGGCTCCGCGCCGTTTGCCAGGTAGCCATCCGAGAGAATAATTACCGGCACCATATACTTGACGGCGATGCGGCAAGCTTCGATCGCCACCCAGAAACAATCTGCCGGAGTCGACGCCGCGAGTACGGGAATCGGCGCTTCGGAGTTACGGCCAAATAGAGCCTGCAACAAGTCTGCTTGCTCCGTCTTGGTCGGCAGGCCGGTTGACGGGCCGCCGCGCTGGATGTCGCAAATCACCAACGGGATCTCGACGGCCACTGCAAGGCCTATCGCTTCCGTCTTCAGCGCCATTCCAGGGCCTGACGTCGTCGTGATGGCCAGCGCGCCGGCATAGGCCGCGCCGATTGCAGAAGTGACGGCGGCGATTTCGTCTTCTGCCTGGAATGTCATCACGCCAAAGTCTTTGTACTGCGAGAGTTCGTGCAAGATGTCCGAGGCCGGAGTAATGGGATAACTGCCCTGAAACAATGTCAGCCCGGATTTCTGCGCTGCGGTTACAAACCCCAGCGCCAGCGCCTGGTTCCCGCTCATGCTTCGGTAAAGCCCTGGGGTAAGCTGCGCCGGCGGAATCTCATAACTAATCTGAAAAGCTTCCGTGGCTTCGCAGTAGGAGTAACCGCCCTTGAGGGCGAGCTTGTTCGCTTCAACGAGCAGCGGTTTGTTCTTGAACTTGTCTCCAATCCACCGGACGGTCGGGTCCATCGAACGGTTGTAAAGCCAATAGCACATGCCCAACGCAAAGAAATTCTTGCAGCGGTCCATCGACTTGGCATCCAGGCCGAGGTGCTCCAGCGAACGACGCGTCAAGCGCTCAAGTTCGACGGAAAACAGCCGGAACTTATCGAGCGAGTGATCTTCCAGGGGATTCGAAGTCATTTGCGCTTTGCGCAGGTCACCCTCTTTAAAGCTATCGCTGTTGACAATCAGGATCCCGTTGGCCTTCAAGTCCGCAATATTCACTTTTAGCGCCGCTGGGTTCATCGCAATCAGCACGTCAATCGCATCGCCGGGGGTGTACACCTCATTCGAGGAAAAATGCAGCTGAAATCCGCTGACGCCGGGAATCGTCCCTGCAGGGGCACGAATCTCTGCCGGATAATCCGGGAAAGTCGCAATGTCATTGCCGTAAAGCGCAGCGGTATTCGTAAACTGGCTGCCGGTAATCTGCATGCCGTCGCCGGAATCGCCTGCGAAACGGATGACGGCTTGATCCAGCACTTCGCGCTTGTTTTTTACTGGTGGAACTTCTGCGAGCGTAGACATTCTTGTCCCAGGCCTCCGCTAACTGATGAACTCCCCCCTACCCCAGGGGTGTGTGGCTCAATCATAAGGATGAGGCGGTGCGGTGAAAGGATGGTTTCTAAGGCAGCCCGCCAGGAGCCGACACACAGAGGATATCACATCGGCAAGCGCGTGGCGGGTAGAGAGCGCCTCTCAATACGATGTGTCTTAACAAGAAAGCAGCGTCAACTCGATGGCCACCCTCGGACAACGCGCCGGAGTAGCGAGAGGTTTCATAGCGTATCGCCGGATAGGTGCATCTTCATTGCGCGCCGGCTCGCGAAGCCGCCTCGAGGAAACGCGGCCGGTAGTAAACGAGCAGGCCAATGATCGCGCCCACGAATACGAGTCCGGCAGCCATCATCCAGCCGTAGTGCTGGGCGAAGTTAAGCGGAGAGGAGTATGTTTCCGGCAGATGGAAGGACGCCTGCACCTCCTTCATATAGGAATCCACCACCGCGCCGTAGTTCGGTGTGAGCAGACTTACAACACCACTAGCAAGCCAGAACAACTGAAGGCCGATCGTCAGCGAGTAACTCCACGGTTTGAGCTTCAACAAGCCAATGCCCGCGATGGCAAAAGCCAGGCTGCTGACCATTAACACTGCTCCACCCGTACTTCCGGAAAGAACGCGCCCGAATACGAATAGCGGCAAATGGAATGAAAGCAGAGGAAGAAAGAGGAGGTTCAAGACCGAAGCGACGTAAAACCACGCGAGCACAGCGATGGGGAGAGGGCATGCAGGTTTCTGCGGACGATCTGGATCGGTAGATCCTCTCGCGCCAGCAAACTGTCCTTTGACACTCTTCCGGTTGAA
>Ga0209648_10005599_pt1 | contig 10770 bp, 8 predicted proteins | sample GraSoi2013_115cm_FD_185830 | JGI IMG/M metagenome (GOLD analysis project Ga0209648, IMG submission 185830) | Grasslands soil microbial communities from the Angelo Coastal Reserve, California, USA - Sample 9_17_2013_115cm (SPAdes) (version 2) | ecosystem: Environmental > Terrestrial > Soil >...
CGCTCGCGAGGTCGCGCAAGAGGTCGGCGAGCGGATCTGGAGCGAGCTGCGGGTGCCGGTCTACTGGTATGGGGAGCATCGGTCCCTGGCGGACATCAGGGCGGGCCGCGCCACCCCGGATCTCGGCGGCCCGGAACACCACCCGACCGCCGGCGCGGTCTCGGTGGGCGCGCGCCTGGCCCTGGTCGCGTTCAACGTCCTGCTGCCTGGAATGTCGATGGTCGAGGCCGGCGCGCTCGCGCGCTCGCTGCGCGAGTCGCGGGCCGGGATGCGGGGCGTCCAGGCGCTCGCCTTCGAGCTCCCGGGAGGCCGGGTGCAGCTGTCGATGAACCTGTTTCGCGTGGACGAGACCCCTCCGGCGGCGGTGGTCGCCGAGCTCCTTCGCCGCGGAATTGCGGTGGGCGACCAACAGCTGGTCGGGCTGTGCCCGGCGATCGCCGCGGGACGAGTTGGCGGCGGGCGCTTGCTGGAGGGGCGGCTGGCAGCAGCGGCCGCGCGGGCCGCGGCGGTGCGATGCCGGGATAGGGCTGGTGACGAGGAGGCTCTCGCCCTGGCGCAGCGGCTCGAGCGAGAGGCATCGGCCCTGGCGGCGCTTGGGGTCGAGCAGATCGAGCTGCTGGTCGGAGCGGAGCGGGCGTCGGCGCTGACGCGCGTGCTCCGCGCGGCCCAGGTACTTGACGGCGAGCTCGAGGCGATGCTGGAGGCGGCCGTGCTGGGGCTGCAGGCTGCGATCAGGCCCGAAACGGCGGCGGTCTATTCAACCCGGATGGCGGCTCTTTACCGCAAGCAGAACGGCGTTTAGGCGCTGGGAGCGCTCGTGTCCATCGTGACGGTGCACGCGCCGCCGCTGACTTCCACGCGGTACGTGTCCGCGCTGGACCCGGACCCCTCCTGGACCTCGCCGATCGCGTGGTTTGGATGCCCGTCGAAGGTGAGGCTGACCGCTCCGCCGGAAACGTTGACGGATGCGCCCGTGCCGGGCGGGCGGTGCAGGTTCACTGTTAGCGCGCCGCCGTTGATCGTGATGGGCACGACGCCGGATGGGCTGCCGAGGGTGATGTCCTCCCGGCTGGCGCCGGTGTTGATGTCCATGGACTTGAGGGGGAGGGAGGCAAGCTTGAACGTTTCGGTGGACGCCCCGCCGTTGGAGGTGACGGTCCACGGGATGGTGGAGTTGATCTGGAGGTCGAGCGTGAACCGGCGAGTCTGGAAGACACCGAACCCGCTGTTCCCCTGCGAGATCGTGAGGGTTCCGTCGGAGCGGTCGAGATTGACCTGCGGCTTGGGACCTGAGTACGTGATGGTGGCGTGGTACAGGTCACCTTCGAGCGAGCTCGTGCCGGCGACTGTGATGTTCGCCGCGCCGGCGTCGATCTCGAGCGCCGCATGGGTCAGGTTTCCAAGGGTGGCGTGTGAATCGAGCTTGCCGGAGGTGGTCGGGTTGGGCGCGAGGGCGACGTACGCGATGGCGCCGCCCGCGGCGAGCAGCACGATGAGCACGCCGGCGACATCGCCGTTCTGGCCTGGAATGGTGCGCCGCGCCAGGAGCTCCAGCCCGATCACGATGAGGATCACGGGCCAAAGGTCGAACAGCAGGTTCAAACGGTCGGTCGAGATGACGCCCGAGTTGACCAGCAGCGCGACGATCCCGATCAGGATCAGGACCGCCGGCCAGAAATAGCTCCGGTACCGGCGCACGGTGATCATTGGCTCACGTCCGGGAGCGCCTGACGATCAGCCAGACACCGAGTGCGATGAGCACCACCGGCCAGACGATCTCAGGCCTGAGCCACCAGAGCAAACCGAGGTTGTTCAGGAGGAAGTACAGGCCGAGCACGACCAGGACGGCCGGCCAGAAATACTCGCGGCGCCAGTACCTCACTCGGCGGATTTTAGGGGCTCCGGGCTAAATGGGTGTGACCACCTCGAAGAGGTCGGGGCGCTCTTTGCGCGCCGTCTCGACGAGGTCCGGGCCCGCCACGGTCGCCTGCACCGGGTGGGCAACGGTGAGGTAAGCGCTCGCCACGCGTCGCAGGTCGTCCGCGGTGACCGCCAGCAGGCGCTGCTTGAAGCGCTCCCGTTCCTCGCGCGTGAAGCCCGTGAGCCGGTTGGTCGCCTCGCGGCGGCCCTTGATGTCGGGGGACTCGAGGGGATCCACGTCGCCGCACGCGCCGAGGATCGCCTCCTTCAGAGCTTCGGGATCGACGGGTTCGTCCGTCACCCACTTCACCGCCTGGTCGTAGACCTCGTAGGTCCGCACGATGTTGGGGTCGCGGTACGAACCGAAGTAGAAGGTTCCGGTGCCGATTCCAGCCTGCGCGTAGCCGCCGTAGGCGCCGCCCTTCTCGCGCAGCTCTCGGTGCAGGAAGGTGTCGCGCAGATAGTTGGCGAGGACGAGGAGCGCCGGTGAATCCGGGTTCGTGTAGCGGACCGTTTTGAAGATCCGCACGTTGAACGCGACGGGGACGGGGGCAGTCCTTGCCTCTGGCTCGTGTTTCAGGGGTTCTGGTTTCTCGGCTGGGCCGCTGGGTGCGCCGGGAGGGAGGGCGTCGACAAGGTTGGCCAGGAGGGGCTGCAGTGTTTCGATCATCTGGTCTTCGCAGGTCACCACGAAGCGGATGGCGCCGCCGCGGAACAGTCGCGTCCTGATGGCGTCGAGCTTGTCGATGAGCTCGCCGAGGTCTTTTTCGTCGATCTTGTTGAGACGGCGCACCACGTGAAGCATGCCGATGCCCTGCAGGCGGTCGTTGATCGCGCCTTCGGAGGTGAGCTTCGAGTGGGCGCGCAGGATGGCGAACTGGAAGCCGAGGCCGGCGATGGAGCTTTCCAGGCGGGTCGCCATCTCGGCGATGACCTCCTTCAGACGCTTCGGCTCGAGCTCGAGTCGCACCATGAGGTCGGTGAGAAGGTCGACGAACGGCTTCGCGTTGCGATCCAGCGCCCGGCCCGAGAGGACGAAGGACTGGAGGTAGTCCTCCTGCTTCGCCAGTGATTGGATCTGGGCCGCCGCACCCACGCCGCCAGTGACGGCGGCGATGCGCTCGGCGATCTGCACGTAGTCCTGGCCGGCGGCGCCGCTCTGCGTGAGCACGCGGCTGAGGAGAGGGAGCAGCTCCTTCTCTTCGAGGCTCAGGGCGGCGAAATCCGAGCGGATGTCCAGGTAGGTGATGCCGTTGGTGGGTTGGGGGAAGAACTCGATCTCCGCCTGTTTGATGCTCGACGTGCGACTGGGCACGTCTTCGAACTTCATCGGGATGTCGCTGAGCTCGAGGGTGGGAAGGGCCTTGAGGTCCTGTTTTGCCTCCTGGTCGGCTTTGAGTCTCAGGGCTTCTTCGACGATGCGCTGCTTGTCCTGCTCGCCGAGCGATGCCTCGACCGCGGCCAGGCGGTCGAGCTCCTTGCGTCTCTTACGCTCCTCGAGCTCGGGGTCGGGCTCAATCGTCAGCAGCGCGCGATGCGTGTTGTCCAGCAGCTCGGTGCGGATGAGGTCCTCGAAGAAGCGGCCTTCCTTGCGGGCCTTCTGAAGGTGCTCGAGGTCGGCGTCGAAGTTGAGCGCGTCGTAGGGATCGCCGCCGTAGTAGTAGGGCGCGAGGGACGTGAAGAGGAGCTTGAGCGCGTAGGGGAAACCGGCGTTGGACCGTTCGCGCTTTTCGAACTCGAGGCGGTGGATCGTCGCGTCGACGTGCGCCTGGTCGACCCCGTCGTCCGCGAGCCGCTGGAGGGTGTCCAGGACGACCTTCTGCACCTTGTCGGCGTCTTCGGACGCGACGTCTTTGAGTCCGGCGCCGAAAACGCTTTCGCGGTAGTCGTCCTGGAAGCCGCTGCCGTCAGCCATCGCCGTGCCCAGGCCTGAGTCGATCAGCGCCTTGCGAAGCGGCGATCCCGCGTTGCTCATGAGGACGTCGGCCAGCACTTTCATCGCGAGCTGCTGGAAGGAGTCGCCGGTCGGCACAGTGACCCAGGCGAGCAGCGCCTGCGACTTGCGTTTGGTGTCCTCGCCGGGCGTGACCGCGTACGGCTCGAGGGCCGTCGTCGGCTTGGTGAAACGCTTGACGTCGGGGATCTTCGTGTCGACATCGATGCGCTGGAATCGCGAGAGGACGTTGCGTTCGATCACCTCGAGGGTCTGCTCGAGAGGTAGGTTGCCGTAGGTGTAGAAGTACGCGTTGCTCGGGTGGTAGTGAGTGGCATGGAACTGTTTCAGGTGCTCCCACGTGAGGTTCGGTATGTCTTCCGGGTCTCCGCCCGAGATGTACGAATAGGTGAGGCCGGGGAACAGGGTCCTGCCCACCGCTCGCTGCACGGCCGCCTGCGGCGTGGCGAGCGCGCCCTTCATCTCGTTGAACACGACGCCCTTGTAGCGGAGGCCGCTGTTGGGGTCTTTCGGGTCCTCGAATTCGAAGCGGATACCCTCCTGCTTGAACGAGTCCTCGGAAAGCCTTGGGAAGAAGGTGGCGTCGAGGTAGACGTCGAGAAGGTTCATGTAGTCCTTGGCGTTGCGCGTGCTGAACGGGTACATGGTCCAGTCGGCGCTGGTCATCGCGTTCATGAATGTGGCGAGCGAGCGCCGCGTCATGCTGAAGAAGGGATCGCGGACCGGGTAGCGCTGCGAGCCCGCGAGCACCACGTGCTCGAGGATGTGCGCCACTCCCGTGTCGTCCTTCGGCACGGTCGGGAAGAAGACCGCGAAGGCGTTGTTGTCGTCTGACGACTCGATGTGGATGTGCCGGGCGCCGGTGCGGTCGTGTTCGAGCTCGACGTAGGCGCCGTCGAGGCGGTCGAGGGGCTCGCGCCGGCGGATGGTGTAGCCGCCAATGGTTTCCGTGGTGAGGTCTGCTGTCTTGGCCATGAACGTCCTTGAGTCTAGGATGTGTTTGCGGATGGCGTTGTTCAGTGAGGCCGAGCTCGAGTTCCTGCGCTCACAGCGAATCGGGCGCTTCGCGACCGTCGGGCCGACCGGGTGGTCGCATGTGGTGCCGGTGATGTACGCGGTCGACGATTCAGGTTCTTTGGAGTTCGACGTGGACGGCGTGAAGCTGCGCAACCTCACCGCCGAGCCTCGGTCTGCGATGGTCGTGGATGCCATGGGGCCGAAGCGCGGGGTGTCGATCCAGGGTTTTGCGCGCGTTGTTTCGCCTGGTCGGGCGCGGCTGGAGCCGGCGCGGAAGTTCAGCTGGGGTTTGTGATTTCGCGAGGCGCCGCTCTCTTGCCGGTGGTCGTTTTGTTGGTGCTCGTTTGCGCGGCCTGCAGCTCTCCTTCCCCTGGTTCGTCATCGACCTCCGGCTCCGCTACACCCACCCCGTCGCCTGCGCTGTCAACCGAGTGGACGGAATACCACCGGGACGCGGGGCGGTCGGGTGCCGGCCCGGGCGTACCGGCTCTGGCCCAGCCCCAGGTGGCATGGACGGCCGGCGTGGATGGCGACGTGTACGCGTCGCCGCTGATCGTGGCAGGTCATGTGATCGTCGCTACCGAGAACAACACCGTCTACTCGCTCGACCTTTTCACGGGCGGAGTCATCTGGAAGATTCACCTGGGACAGCCCGTTGACGCTTCGTCCCTGCCTTGCGGCGACATCGGTCCGACGAGCGGGATCACCGGGACGCCGGCGGCCGACCCCGCGAGCGGACTCCTTTACGTGGTGGCGTTTCTTGCGGGCCGCCATCACATGCTGTTCGCGCTTTCGCTCGTCAACGGCACGGTTGCGTCGCAGCAGGACATCGACCCGACGGGCTCGACGCCCGCCGTTCAGCAGCAGCGCGGCGCCCTGGCGCTTGGCGCGAACTATGTTTACGTGCCGCTCGGTGGGCTTTATGGCGATTGCGGGCCGTACCACGGCTACGTCGTGGCCGTACCACGCGCAGGCGGTGCGGCGCTCGCGTATCGGGTGCCAAGCGCTCGCGGAGCGGGCATCTGGAGCGCGGCGGGCGTGACGCTTGATGCCTCCGGCAATGTCTATGCGGTTACGGGGAATGGCGCGTCGTCCTCTTCTTTTGACTTCAGCAACGCGGTGGTGGAACTGTCGCCGGACGTTTCGAAGGTCGAGTCGTATTTCGCTCCGGCCAACTGGATCGCGCTGAATGCTGGAGATATCGACCTGGGGTCGCTTGGAGTGACGCTGGTCCCTGGGTTTGCCTTAGCGGTGGGCAAGGACGGCGTCGCGTACCTGCTGCGTGCGGGCCAGCTGGGAGGGATTGGTGGTCAGGTCGCTCGGCTGGGCCTGTGCAGGGGGGCGTTTGGGGGGACGGCGGTCGCTGGGTCCGTCGTCTTTGTTCCGTGCAGCGATGGCCTGTATGCGGTCTCGGTGTCGGGGGGCGCGGGGGGCGCGGGGGGCGCTGGGGGCGCGGCGGGCTGCTTCGGCGCCCTTGTTGTTCTTCGGGCCCGAACGGGCCAGCGCCTGCTCCTTGTCATCGGTGGTCAACACGCCGAATGTGATCGGAACACCTGTATCGAGCTGAACCTGCATTACGCCTGCGGCGGCTTGGCCGGCCACCAGCTCGAAGTGATACGTCTCGCCTCGAATCACACAGCCCAAGCAAACGATCGCGTCGTGGCCGCCCTTTTCCGCCAGCGCCAGAGCAGTGACCGGAAGCTCAAGCGATCCAGGGACCCAGAAAACGTCGGGCTCCTCGACCCCGTGCTCCTCGAGTGCTCCTAATGCCCCGCGCAGAAGTCGCTTCGATACGTCCTCGTTGTAACGGGCGACAACCACCGCAATGTTCAGGTCGGTACCGGTCAGGTCGGGCTTGGCACCCCTTTCTCCCACTTAGAGCAGGTGCCCGAGCTTGGCTTTCTTGGTTTTCAGGTATCGCTCGTTGTGCGGGTTGGAGGTCACCTTGATCGGGACGCGTTCGACCACCTCGAGACCAAATCCTTCGAGTCCGTAGATCTTTTTGGGGTTGTTGGTCAGCAGCCTGATCTTGCGTACGCCGAGGTCATAGAGGATCTGGCTGCCGATACCGTAATCCCGCTTGTCGGCTGGGTGGCCGAGCGCCTCGTTGGCCTCGACGGTGTCGAGACCCTTGTCCTGCAGGTTGTAGGCGTGCAGCTTGTCGAGCAACCCGATCCCACGACCTTCCTGGTGCCGGATGTAGAGGATGACGCCGACCCCTTCCGCAGCGATTATCTCCATCGCCGCGTGCAGCTGCGCACCGCAATCACATCGCAAGCTGCCAAAGATGTCCCCAGTGAGACACTCGGAATGAGCTCGTAGAAGGATCGGCGCCTGGGAGTCGATTTCGCCCAGCACCAGGGCCAGGTGATTTTCCTTTCGAAGGATGTCCTCGTAGGCGTAGAGCTTCCACATGCGCGGCTCCGGGTCGCCGATGGGAATCGTCGCCTCCACCCGCCGCGCGATCAGCTTCTCATTCCGGCGCCGGTAGGCAATGAGCTGCTCAACAGTGATGAGCTTGATTTCGTGCTGGGCTGCGAAGCGCTCGAGCTCGGGCATGCGGGCCATGGTGCCGTCGGTCTTCATGAGCTCGGTGATCACGCCGGCCGGGTAGAGACCGGCCAGGATCGCGAGATCGACCGCGGCCTCGGTTTGACCGGCGCGGGTCAGCACCCCGCCTACGGCCGCGCGTAGCGGGAATGTGTGACCGGGCATCGAGAAGTCGGAGGCCCTGGCTCCAGGATCGAGGACTTTGCGAATGGTGGCGGCGCGGTCGTACGCCGAAGCTCCCGTGGTCGTGACGTCCTTGGCGTCGATGCTCACGCTGAAGGCGGTGCCGAGCCGGCTGGTGTTGCGCTCGACCATGGGCGCGATGCCCAGTTCGTCCAGCCGCCCGGCAATGACGGGCATGCACACGAGGCCGGAACCGTGGCGGGTCATGAAGCTGATGTGCTCCGGAGTTACCAGCTGCGCGGAGACGACGAGGTCGCCCTCGTTCTCGCGGTCTTCGTCGTCGACGACGATGACGAACTTGCCCGCCTCGAAATCGGCGATCGCCTCCGGCACGGTGGCCAGCGTCATTGCTCTTGGAATGTTACCGGCGCAGGTTTCGGGCCACGTACCTGGCGACGACGTCGGCTTCGAGATTGACGATCGAACCTCGTTTGTAGTCGTGGGCGATCGTCACTTCGATGGTGTGCGGGATCAGCGCGACTCTGAACGTGCCGGTGGGCTTGTCTACCGCCACCACCGTGAGGCTCACGCCGTCAACCGCGATAGATCCTTTGACGGCGACATACCTCGAGATGGCGGCGGGGAGGTCGATCGTCAGCTCGCGGCCTGACGACGCGACCTCGACAGTCTGCACCCTACCTGTGGTGTCGACGTGGCCCTGCACAAGATGGCCGTCGAGCAAAGAGGTAGCGCTGAGGGGGAGCTCGAGGTTGACCTCCGATCCGACGCGGAGCGCACCGAGGTTGGTGCGGCGAAGCGTCTCGGGGACGACGTCTGCAAAGAAGATTGGTCCGCGCTTCTTGACGACGGTAAGGCAGCATCCGTTGACCGCGATGCTGCCGCCAATTTTCAGATGGCGGGTGATCCCGGCGTGATCGATGCCCAGACGGTTGGCATTCGCCAGGACGACCTCGGAGACCGCGCTAACTATTCCGGTGAACATCCACATATCCGGTGATCAAGAGATCGTCGCCCAGTCGGACAAAGTCCAGCTCGTTAAGGTGGGTGGCTGAGGCAAGGTGGTCGATTCCTTTGCCCGCCAGGGGACCAGGCGCTTCGCGGCCGCCGATCAGGCGCGGTGCGAGATATGCGTACACCTTGTCGACCAGGGCCTCTGCGAAGAACGAGGCGTGGACTTCTGCGCCACCTTCGACCAAGAGGCTCAGCATGCCGCGCTTGCCCAGCTCATCGAGCAGGGCTGGGAGGCTCACCCGGCCGTCGGCGCCAGCGGGCAGGCGAAGCACCTCGGCCGCGCCTACACGACCTGGCTTCGTCGTGGCGATGAGAGTGTTGGCGCCGACTATCCTGGCCGACTGGCGGATTCGTAGCTGCGAATCGAGGACTACGCGAAGGGGTTGGCGAGAGTCTTCTCCCTGTAGGCGCGCCGCCAGCTCCGGATCGTCTGCAATCACCGTGTTGACGCCTACGAGGATGGCGTCATGGGCGTGACGGAGACGATGGCCGTGCGCGCGAGATTCTTCGCCAGTGATCCACCTTGACTCACCGGAGCGCGTTGCGATCTTGCCATCCAGGCTCATCGCGAACTTGGCAGTGACGAAGGGTCGCCCGGTCAGACGGTGCTTGACGTAGAACTCGTTGAGCCGCTGGGCCCTTTCCTCGAGCACGCCAACGGTTGTCGTGATGCCGGCGCGCTCCAGTATCCGCAGGCCCGCTCCTCGCACCCGCTCGTCGGGATCGCTCATCGACATGACGACGCGTGCCACTCCTGCGTCGATTACCGCCTGGACACACGATGGAATGCGGTGGGCGTGGGAGCACGGCTCGAGGTTGACGTACAACGTGCCATTCATGGCGCGCTCGCCGGCCGTCGCCAGGGCCTGCTCCTCGGCGTGAGGTTCACCAGCCTTGCGGTGAAACCCCTCGCCGGCCAGGAGGCCGGCTGAGTCCAGCACCACAGCGCCCACCATCGGGTTCGGGCTGGTCCTGTAGTCCGCCTGGCGCGCGAGCTCGAGGGCGCGCGCAGACCAGTGCAGGTCTACGCTCCGATCGTCATCAACAGGATTCAGTTCTGGCAAATATACCCGCGCCGAATCAAACGACCCAGTGATCGACAACCGAAAGGTCTACGAGATTCTCCAGTGCTTGCAAGTGCTGGATCCGTTGACGTTACGTCTCTTCAGTGATCTGAAGAGTGAGTTATAGGTGAACAAGCCCTCGGGCTATTAGTACCGCTCAGCTCAAAGCATTGCTGCTCTTACACCCGCGGCCTATCAACCTGCTTGTCTAGCAGGGCCCTTACCCGGTTAACCCGGTGGGAGACCTTATCTTGGAGTTGGCTTCGCACTTAGATGCTTTCAGCGCTTATCCAAACCGGCCATGGCTACCCGGCACTGCCACTGGCGTGACAACCGGTACACTAGCGGGCCGTTCAACCCGGTCCTCTCGTACTAGGGTCAACCCTCCTCAAGTCTCCTACGCCCACGGCGGATAGGGACCGAACTGTCTCACGACGTTCTAAACCCAGCTCGCGTACCGCTTTAATGGGCGAACAGCCCAACCCTTGGGACCGACTCCAGCCCCAGGATGCGACGAGCCGACATCGCACGTTCTCTGCTGTTTCCAGCAGCGCAGACTATATCTTCACCCTGCTTAGAATCCAAGCGAGGGGTCGGCGTGTTGTGACAGTCATAAATTTGCCAAATAGGCACGAACTGCCACCGTGGCCATGGCCACAGTCGTTACGGGGTCAATCTCGCGTGCGAGACGACTTCCCACGGTATTGCCCACCGCAGAATTGCGGTTAGGGGTTCACCGTTATAAGCCGATTCCTTTACGGCATCTCTGCCGTTTCACCCCAAATTGAGGTGCCAAACCGGGCCGTCGATGTGAACTCTTGGGCCCGATAAGCCTGTTATCCCCGGGGTAACTTTTATCCGTTGAGCGACGGCCATTCCACACCGAGCCGTCGGATCACTATGCCCTACTTTCGTACCTGCTCGACTAGTTTGTCTCACAGTCAAGCTCCCTTATGCCATTGCACTCTGCGCCTGATTTCCGCCCAGGCTGAGGGAACCTTTGGGCGCCTCCGTTACTTTTTGGGAGGCGACCGCCCCAGTCAAACTACCCACCAGGCACTGTTCGGTACCCCGATCAGGGGCACCGTTAGAGCTAAAGTTCAGCGAGGC
>Ga0209648_10005600_pt1 | contig 10770 bp, 10 predicted proteins | sample GraSoi2013_115cm_FD_185830 | JGI IMG/M metagenome (GOLD analysis project Ga0209648, IMG submission 185830) | Grasslands soil microbial communities from the Angelo Coastal Reserve, California, USA - Sample 9_17_2013_115cm (SPAdes) (version 2) | ecosystem: Environmental > Terrestrial > Soil >...
GTCCATTTCGCGATCCCGATCGCCGCGGTGCCGGTTCGGACCGCGTTTGCGAGCCGCTCAGCTCCAGAACTTGTCGCCGCGCTCAAGCGCATGGCGGCCGCCGAGCTCGCGTATGCACTGCTCCTGACGGCCGGACTGCTCGCATGAAGACGGCCTACATCACCGCCGCGCATCCGCAGGATGTTGCGCGCCAGGTCGAAGAGCGGGTGGCGCAGGGGTGCCGGTCTTTCGTCTTGCGCCCCGTCGCGGCCGGTGGGATGGCGGACCAACAGCTCGACCAAGAACGGCTTGGGGCGGCTCGCTACGCGGCCGGGCTTCAGGCGGAAGTGGTGCTCGAGTCAAGCGTTCCCGCGGCGGCCAGGTGATTGGCCAGCACGCGCGCGAAGGCCTCGGGGCGTTCCTGGTGCACCGCATGGCCCGAACGCTGCACAACTTCGACCCGCCCGTTGGGAACCGCGGCTGCCAGCCTGCGTGCGGAGGCGACGTAGCCGTGGTCGAGCTGGCCGGCGACGAACGTGCTTGGTACCGTCAAGCGCGCCAGGTCATCCCACACGGGTTGCATCATGCCGGCGCCCATTCCGCGCAGCGAGCACGCAAGACCGGCCACGGTGTTGTTCATGCGTTCGGCTCGCAGCTGCGCGACGAAGGCCGGACCTCGCCGTTCCAGTCCGGCAAAAAGGGGCAGGGCGCTCCAGTATTTGACGAAAGGCTCGAGCCCGTCATTCTCGATGCGTTGCGCCAGCGCTTCGTCGCCCAGCTGCCGGCCCACGCGCGCATCCTCCTCGAGGCCCGCGTGGGCGCCGATCGTGAGCAGCGAGAGCAGGCGCTCCGGTTTCCGCGCCGCAACGTGCAGGGCGAGCCGTCCGCCCATCGAATAGCCGACGAGGTGGGTGCGCTCGACGCCGAGGTGATCCCAGAGCATCTCGAGGTCGGCAACGCAGCCGTCCATCGTGCACTCCACGCCGGGCCGGGTACGGGATTCGCCGTGGCCGCGCAGGTCCGGCACCACCCAGCGCGAACCCTGGGGCATGGTTCTGATGACCTCCTTCCAGCTCCTGCCACTCTGCGTGAAACCGTGCAGCAGGGTGACCGGAGTGCCTTCGCCGGCGACGAAATAGTTGAGGCGCACGTCGGCGCCCTCCAGAATCGGCATCGACAAATCGTATGGATGTAACGCAGACATTCGCCGCAACGTTCGTCGATGAGCTCGCGGCTCAAGGCGTCGAGTACGCATGCGTGTCGCCCGGCTCGCGCTCGGCCCCCATCGCGATGGCGCTGCAGCGTCACCCGAAGATAAAGGTGATCGTCCAGATCGACGAGCGATCGAGCGCGTTCTTCGCTGTCGGGCTAGGCAAGGTCACCGGCAAGCCTGCGGTCGTGTTGTGCACCTCGGGCACCGCGGCCGCGGAGCTCCATGCCGCGGTGGTCGAGGCGTCTTACTCGTCGACCCCGCTGATCGCCATCACGGCGGACCGGCCGCCTGAGCTGCAAGACGTCGGCGCCAACCAGTCGATCGACCAGCAGCGCCTGTACGGCACCGCGGTCCGCTGGTTCTTCGACCCTGGCGTGCCGGTCGAGATCCCGGGCGCCCCGCGCATCTGGCGGCGCCTGGCAGCGCGGGCGGTGGCCGAGGCGTCCAGCGGGCCGGTCCACATCAACTTGCCATTTCGTGAGCCATTGGTTCCGCCCCCGGGCCAGGTCCCGTCTGCACAGGGCGACGCCGGCCAGACAATCACATCAGGGCGCATCCAGCCCACCCCGGCCCAGATCGCGACACTCGCGTCAGCACTGCAGCGCTCGCGCCGCCCGCTCGTCGTGGCGGGGGAGATGCGAGACGGCGAGCGGCTCGCACCGGCGCTGATGCGGCTCGGATTCCCGGTCCTTGCCGAGCCGGGCTCGCAGCTCCGGCGCGCCGAGTCTGGAGGCGCCGTCGAGTCGTATGAAGCATTGCTGCGTGCCGGATGGTCGCTGGAGCACGGACCAGATCTTGTCATCCGCCTCGGCGCGACTCCGACGTCGCGCGCGCTGAACTCCTGGCTTGCCGCTGCCTCGCCGCCAACTTTTCTCATCGACCCGGACCGTATGTGGCCGGACCAGGACCATCTGGCCCGTCATGTTGTCGCGTGCGATCCGCAAGCGCTGTTGGAAGCCCTGCCGCCGGCGAATCGCGCCGCCTGGCGCGACGAATGGGTGTCGGCGGGAAAGAAGGCCGGCGCCGCGATCTCCGCCACGCTCATCTCGACGCCCGTTCACGAAGGTCACGTCGTCCGCGCCCTCGCATCGCGACTGCCCGAGACGGCCCAGGTGTTCATCGGCTCGAGCATGCCGATTCGCGCCGCTGATAGCTTCTGGCCGCTGTCAAAACCCCAGCAGCGCTTCTTTGGCAACCGAGGCGCGAGCGGAATCGACGGGCTGGTGTCAACGGGCCTCGGAGTCGCCACCGGCCGCAGCGCCGTTCCGACCGTCCTTCTGCTCGGCGACCTCTCCGTCTATCACGACATGAACGGCCTGTGGGCGATCAGCCGCCATGGCATCAAGGCGACGGTGGTCGTCTGCGACAACAACGGAGGCGGGGTTTTCAACTTCTTGCCGCAGGCTCAGCACCCGGATGTTTTCGAGGAGATCTTCGCGACGCCGCTTGGCCTGGATTTCGCGCAGATCGCGCGCCTTTATGGCCTCGTCTACAGCCCGGTCACAGAGCGCTCCGGTCTGGAGCCTGCCCTCAACGACGCCATCGAGAAGGCGGCTCCGACCATGGTGGTCGTGCGTTTCAAACGCGACGACAGCGTCAGCGGCCACCGCCTGTGCTGGGAGGCCGCCGCCGCCGCACTCCGAAGTTAGCTTCGGAGGAATTCCAGAACGATGCGGTTGAACTCCTCTGGGTGTTCGAGATTCGGCAGATGCGCAGCGTCGTGAATGATGGCCTTGCGCGCGCCCTTGATCGAATCCATCACCAGCTCAACGTTGTCAAAGACCGGAGAGATGTCCTCGTCGCCGATTACGACGAGGGTCGGCGCCGTGATCTCGCTGAGCCGGCCGGCAGCGGGTGGCTCGAGCTCTTCCATTGGCGCACTCTCGAAATCGTTGTTCATCGTCCGGCCGTTCATGTCCAGGAACAGCTCACGAAGCTCGCCGCCGACATGACCGGGCGGGCGGCGCGGCCCGTCTAGGAAGAGACGCGCCTCCGCTTCGTTCAACGCCTTGTGGTCCTTCGCCTCATCCGCTGCCCTGACCTCGGCGAACAGCTCTGGATACCTCTTACCGAAATTGGCCCCGCTGACCGAGGGTCCGACCAGGACCATCTTCGAGATGCGCGCCGGATGATCGAGCGCGAGCTCGACGGCGAGCCCGCCGCCCAGTGAGCAGCCGATCAAGTGCGCCGGTTTGAGCCCGAGCTCGTCGATGAGCGCGATCACATCGCCGACCGGGGACCAGCGGCGCGGCGGCAGCTCGGAATCGCCAAAGCCACGCATGTCCGGCCTGATGACATCGAACTCCTTTGCAAATTCGTCCGCCTGCGGCTGCCACATCCGCGAGTCCGCGATTCCCGCATGGAACATCAAGATCGGGAAGCCGGCGCCTTCGCGGCGGTAGTGGATGCGAGCGCCGTTGATATCCGCTTTCATGTGAGGGCCGTGAGCAGCGCCTTGAATTTCAGCTCCGTTTCGTCCAGCTCGCGAGCCGCGTCCGAGTCCGGCATCACGCCCCCGCCCGCATAAAGCCGGGCGCCGTCCTCCCAGAGCAGCCCGCATCGCAGCGCGACCGCAAACTCACCGTCTCCATTTGCGTCGATCCAACCCACCGCGCCGGCATACCATCCTCGCTCCATCGCCTCGAGCTCGTCGATGATCACATCGGCGGCTTCGCGAGGCCAGCCTCCGACGGCGGGCGTGGGGTGGAGGGCGGCAGCGAGCTCGAGCGCATTCGCGGCCGGTTCTTTCAGATCCGCGGCGACGGCGGTCGCGAGGTGCTGGATATTGGTGAATCGCACGACCTCGGGCGGGCGCGCCGACACAGAATCCGCAAACGGCCTGAGCGCTTCGACGACGAAGTCGGCGACGAGTCGATGCTCGGCCTCATCCTTCGCGCTCTGCTCGAGCTGGTGCGCAAGACGCTCGTCCTCGGCCTCGGTCGCGCCGCGGGCGACCGACCCCGCCATCGGCTGCGAGACCGCCCGTGTGCCCGATCGCCGCACCAGCAGCTCAGGCGAGGCGCCGATGAACGCGGTGCCATCGGCACCGGTGACGAGGTATATGAAGCACGACGGGTAGGCGGACCGCAGCGATCGCGCCACCATACCGGCCGCGACCACGCCGTCGCCACGTGCCATCACCTCGCGGGCAAGGACGACCTTCGCGGCCTCGCCGGCGCGCAGTCGCGCGGCCGCGGACTCGACGGCCGCGGTCCATGCGACCGGGTTGCGCAGCGCGGTGAGATCCAGCTTGCGAGCGGCCGGCGCGCTGAGACGTGGTGGCGCGAGGTCTAGAAGATCGGCGGCGTCGGGCGCGGCCGACGTGGCGAAGGTGCGGCCGCGAACCCTCATCACCGCCAACGCAGGCACTCGAAACAGAAGTGCCGGGAAGCCCGACCACGGTCCGCCTGGGTCGCGGTCCGGCCTGTACGCGAATCCGCCGACTGCGACCGGAGCCGCGATCGAGTCGCCCGCTTCCAACGTACTACTGACCCGGCGCCACATTCGCGCGGCGGCGAGGAGCCGGTTTTCACCAGTCTCGAAATCGATGACCACTCCCGTCGCGTCTTCGAGGGCAACGCCGCCGGCTGCGGCGACGATATCGAACGCTCGGCCTAGGGCGGCGACGCTCACCGCGTCCGGCATCGGTCGCTCGATGAGGAGGACCTCGTGCCCCGCGTCACGCGCGGCACTGACAAGATCCACCAGGTCCGGCGTGCGCTCGAGCTCCCAGGTGCGTACCGGGGCGCCAACGATCATCGCTTCTCGATGTGCTCGCGAGCGGCGCGTAGAAGGGTGCGCTCGAAATGGTGCCGCACCAGGGTGCCGCTTGCTTCGAGCAGCTCGGTGAAGAGCGCGAGCAGGCGGCGCTCGGCCGCCTCGGTCTCCCCGCCCTCGGCCTGGATCCGCTCGCGCACGTGGTGGTCGAACAGGTCCACCGCCTGGCGCGCCGTCCGGTCGATGTTCGCCGCGTGTTCTTTGCCGAGCTCCATGAGCGAACCCAGCGGAATGCCTGCCGCGATCAGCTTCATGCCGGCGCCGATGGCGTCGAGGTCGTCGGCGGGATAGCGTGGTTCCTGACCGCCTTCGATGGGCACGAGCAGTCCCGCCTGCTCGAGGCTGGCCAGCAGCGGCTCGGCCACCCCGCTGCGCTCGGCGAGCTCCGCTCGGGTCAAGGTCTGCGGGGCCGACGGCCTCGTGATCGCGGCCACCAGCCCCTCGTCCGACGGCTCGAGCTCGCCGGCCAGGAATCGCTGGATCACGGTCAGGGTGAAGCCACGCTGCTGCAGGTCGCGGATGCGCCGCAGCCGGTCTAGATGGGCGTCGCCGTACCAGGTGACGCGCCCCTCACGCCGTGGCGCCTCGAGGAGGCCTTTGCCCTGGTAGAAGCGGATGGTGTCCACCGCCACCCCGGCTGCTCGGGCCAATTGTTCGATCCGATACTCCATGAGTACTTACTCTAACAATGGCCGAGACGTCGCGCGAAGGGTTTACCCGGTCGTGTTCCAGTAGTACATGCGGTCCAGCCAGTGGGGGTCGGCCCGGTACGCGCGGGCAAAGAACTCGACCGCGTCAACGTAGTCGTAGTCGAGGTTGTAATGGAAGATCGCCTGCCGCATGTTGCCGGGTGCACCGTTGTGGACCAGCAAGCGGGCCGCGGCAAGGATGGAGTCATGCGGGTCCATGATGTTGCCGCCCTGGCCATACTGCGCCCACGTGCCGGGTAGGAACTGCATCGGTCCCATCGCGTTGGCTGAGGACGGACCGTTCACCCGGCCGAAATTGCTCTCGATGTAGTTGATCGATGCCAGGTAGCTTGCGTCGACTCCGTACGTCCTCTGTGCCTCGGCGTAGAACGATCGCAGCGAGTCCACCGGCGCAGCGTCGCCGTAAGGGTGAACGAAATGCACGTTGACCAGGTAGTACTGGTCGATGCCCTCGAGCGCATACAGCGAATGCAGGGCAGCGACCGCGTCCTCGAAGGGTTTTGACACTGTCGCCGGCAGAAGCGGCGCGACCGACGACTCGACGCTCGAGTAGCTCGCGACCTCGTACACGCGCAGCTCCTCCTGGCGAGCGGCCTCGCGATACGCGTACTGGGCTGACTCGATCGCCAGCTGATAGCGAATGCTGTCGACCAGCGTCGTCGGCGCCGGCTGTGCCTTGAGAGCCTGAAGCTGCGCAGTCGCTTGGGCCATCGCCACCTCTGCGCTCACGATGCGCGCTGCCTCGTGGTGAGCGGTGGGCGGCACGAGCGGATCCTGTGCGAACACCGCCCGCGACGGCAGCGCCAGCAACAGCGCGACGAGAGCCGCCGCAGGAGTCCGGATCAGGCCGACCCCGATGCGGTCACGACCGACGGACGTTGCATGTCCGGAAGCACGGGCAGGTCCTCTGGATAAGGGTCGCTCGCCATCGGCTCACGCAAGCCCACCGAGTCGAGCAGCCCGCTGATCTCATCGCCCACCAGCTCGCCTTGCGCGATGAGCGCCTCGGCCGCCAGATCGATGCCTTCCTTGTTGACGTACATGAGCCGCCAGTCGTCTATGTACGCCGCTCCCAGCAGCTGCGCGACCGTGCGCCGGGCCATCGGATTGTTGAGCACGGCACCGGACGGGGTCCCCTGTTCGTGGACTCCCTGAGTCACCTGAACGACTGAGATCAGCTGCTCACCGATGTTCATCGCTTTGCGCGACATCTCCGGGTCCAGCCTGTCCGGCCCCATTCCCACGATGCCGACCATCCGGCTCGCGGTAGCGGTGGCCTGGATCAGGTCCATCGTCACGCCGGTCGTGTTTTCACCGTAGAAGACGTGCTCGCACGCGAGAGATCCAAGTGAGGCGCGGATGTCCGCCGCTAGCTGCGAGCGAAACTCCAACCACTCCTCTTCCATGGGCAGAGATTTGTGATAGCCGCCGATCTCTCCGATCTGAGGATTGGCTCGCCTGCGAATTGAAAGACGAACATGCGAGTGGTCCTTCTGGAAGAAATGCGATGCGATGGCATGTCCAAGCTCGTGGCGTGCGACCGCGATCTTGTCACGCTCGGTGTACTCGACTGGAATCGCAAGACCCGCTTCTACGTTGCCCATCGCCTCGCGGATGTCCTTCCAGTACAGAGAGTCGCGGCCATCTTCAAACGCGTACAGGAGCGCCAGCGACAGGACCTGCTCGATATCGGCCGGCGAGTAGCCATCGGTGATGCGAGCGAATTCCTCGCGCCGATCCGGTGTGTCGAGGGTGGGGTCGTGCTGCTTCTTGTCGAAGTAGAGGGCCGCGATGTCCTTACGGTCCTCGCGGTTCGGCAGTCGGAACACGATCTGCCGTCCGAACCGTCCTGGCCTCGTAAGGGCTTCGTCGAGGACGGAAGGTCTGTTGGTGGCGCCGATGAACAACATGTTGTAGTTGGGTGCCTTGAGCGCCGGGATGCGCAGATTGATGCGTGTGCCGTTGAAGGCGATGACCCGCGGCAGGAACAGCCCGTCGAGGGTGAGGTTCACGAGCCCGCGCAGCTGCCTGATGATCATGCCCGGGTTGTCGATGCCGTCCATCAGGACCAGCAGCATGTTCAGCCCGAGCTGCCCACCTCCGAACATCCCACCCATGCCGCCCATCATCGGACCGGCCCCTCCGGTACCCGAGCGCTTCTGGCCCAGGGCATCGATCTCGTCGATGAACACGATGCAGCCGCCCCACACTTTCGCTTTCTTACGCGCGGCCCGCACCATCAGATAGACGCTGAGGGCGTCGATGCCGAGGAACATGCCGGCGAACGATCCGCCGGCGGCAATGTAGATGGGAACATGGAGGGTCGACGCGATTGCCTTCGCCAGCATCGTCTTGCCGGTGCCGGGAGGTCCGACCATGAGGACGCCCCGCTCGCGCTTACCGCCGGCCTTGACGTAGAGCCGTCCGTGCTCGATGAGCCGGAGGATCCTGCGCATCTCGATGACTGCCCCCCGCTGGCCTCTGACGTCGTCCATGTTCACCCCGAAGTTCGCGTCGTCGGGGTTGATCATCGTCTTGCCGATGCGCGTGTAGATGTAGAAGGGTCCGAGGAAGAGCGCGAAGTTCGCCGCCAGCAGGAAGAGGACGTAGAGGAGGTTCGTAAGCCCTGCCACGATGGCTTGCGGGAGGGCGTCGAGCGCGTCTTGCGGCGCGAGGCCCGCCAGGTAGTAAGCGCCGGTGAAGTAGAGGATCGGTATCGCCGCCAGGAAGAGGGCGCGGCGCCAGAAGATGGCCCGATTGGTCTCCACAGTCCGGGTGAGCGAGTCGCTCTCCGGAGACATGCGTTCTCGTAGGATCAGCGAGCGCCGGATCATGCTCAGGATTCCGCGGCACACGAGCATCACCACGAGCGCGTAGCCGAGCGAGTACCACGTCCCGAGCTGAAGGAAGATGTAGGCGAACGCGAACGCCGAGGCGCCGACGAAAAGGGTGAAGATCCAGAAGATGATCACAGCGGGTATCTCCCTATACCGGGTGCAGTTTCACTCCAGCTTAGTGTCTCGAGCAGGCGACTGGACCACCGCCAGAAGGGTGACGATCCCGATCCCCAGCGCGATCAACAGATCGCCTGGGCTGTAAGCACCTCTCACCGGCCAGGGAAATCCAATCCAGTCGGCCAGCCAGTTCAGGTTCGTGCTCGAGCTCATGAGCACGTACTGGCCGACGTGGCCGCGCTGGACCAGGACGCCCGCGAGATCCGGCGCCACCGGCATGCGCGCGCCGTTGGCCAGAATCACGACCAGGTTCAACGCGGCGCCGGCCGTTACGACCCACACGCCGGGAAGGCGTTTGATGTGCAGCGCGGTCCATGCGATCAGCGCGGCGAGTGCGACGACGTACACGTACTGCACGCCTTCGACTCGGTTGAGCGGCGTCAAGAGCACGGCCTCCCTGACCACGAGTACGGCGAGCACGAACCACGGCCATCGAAACCGTATATACGCGAGGTTGCCGATGTTGCCGCCGGTGGCGAGGCCGATCAGCAGCCCGGCAACGAGCGGGACCAGGACCAGCACGAGCGAAGGTTAGTTATTCGGCCGCGAGTCGCGATGCAGTTCCGGCCAGCACTTTCACGCCGGTCTCGAGTGCGCTCTCGTCGATGCGAAAGCCAGGCGAGTGATGTGCTGGCGGCGTTTCTCCCGGCGGCATCGCCCCGAGCATGAAGTAGCAACCAGGGATCCGGGTGAGGAACTCGGCGAAATCGTCGCTGACGGTCAGCGGGCGGCCGAGCACGCTGGCTTTGTCGCCGATGAGCTCCTTCGCCACTTCGAGCACGGTGCGGGTGACGTTCGGCTCGTTCATCAAAGGCACGGTTCCGTGCACGAGCTCCATGTTCGAGCGCACCTCGAACTCGGCGTCCACCGCCGCCAGCAAATCGCGCAGGCGCAGCAACGCCTCGTCGCGCAGCTCAGAGGTGAAGGTGCGAAGGCTGCCCTTGATCGAGGCCCCGCGCGGCACGATGTTCCATGCGCCGTCGCTGTAGACGTTGCCTACAGTGGTATGGCACTGCACGCCTTCGTGCTCGAGTCCTTCGACCACGGTGTGGAGCCGCTCGATGAGGAACGCCTGGGCGGACAGCACATTGCCCCGCCGGCCCATCATGCCGCCGTGTCCGCCGGGGCCGGCGAACGTGATCTCGTACGCATCCGATCCCGCCCACATGAGCCCTGGCCTCGTGATCACGGTCCCTGACTCGGTGAAGCTGATCACGTGCAGGCCGATCACCGAATCGGGGTGGTGGTCGTCGAGCAGGCCGCGCGCGATCATCGCCTTGGCGCCGCTCACGATCTCCTCGGCGGGCTGAAAGACGAACAGGTAGCGCCCGCCGACATCCCAGATTCGGTCCACCAGCGTGCGCGCGACGCCGACCATGATCCCCATGTGCGCGTCGTGCCCGCAGGCGTGCATCCGGCCGTCCTGACCTGATTTGAAGTCGACGCCCGATTCCTCGTCGATCGGAAGGGCGTCGATGTCCGCCCGAAGCATCACGGTCTTGCCGGGCTTGCCTGTGTCGAGCATCGCCACCACTCCTGTCTCGGTCGGGCACGGCTTGAGCTCGAGGCCCAGCTCCTTCAAGCGATCGCCCAGGTAGGTGCTGGTCTCGTGCTCGCTGAAGCTCACCTCCGGGTGACGGTGGAAGTGGCGTCGGAGCTCGATCACTTCTTCGATCACGGAGCGGCTGGGGAGCGGGGCGGTGCGGGTTTGGTCGCTCACTGAACGGCGACCAGGTTGTATCCGCGCGCCGTCGCCCGGACAAAGTTCGGCCCCAGCCCCTCTTCGAGCTGGTCGAGGCGGCGCCGCAGCGTGAGCAAGGCCGAATGCACGGTCGAATGCGCAGCGTCGGTACGGAAAAGCCCGGCCTGGATCAGGTCTCGAGCCGTGGCGGGTTTTGAGCCCTGGGCGAGGTGCAGCACCAGCGCGGTCTGCTGCGGGGTGAGGCGGATCTCGCGTTCGCCGAGCTTTACGGTCCGCCGGGTTGGGTCGAACTCCAGGCGCCCGAACTTGTAGCTCCCCGGCCGGCCCGTGCCGCGCTCGACCAGCCGGGCCGCGAGGTCGGAGTAGATATGGGCC